>OWID01000155.1_pt1 | contig 33409 bp, 40 predicted proteins | sample 1732661 | NCBI WGS metagenome assembly OWID01 (sample SAMN05065739, study PRJEB22554) | human gut metagenome | biome: ENVO:2100002; feature: ENVO:00000062; material: ENVO:00002003 | host: Homo sapiens | place: USA
TGATGTGGCTGATGCTCTCGCACCGACAGCAGGAACGTATTCGATGATTGTCTATGCAGTTTTCAAGGAACAACACAACCAGGGGCAACCTTGATTGCACTTAAATTGTACCTTTTCTAAACTCAGCTTTTTATGACCTCTCACGGCGGATTACCCGCCGTGCTACGGTGGGTTAAATTTTTTGCTTTAAGCGAATCAGTTGTCTAATCATCGAATCTATATCTTCTTCTGGTGTTGTCGGTTGAATTGAGCAACCCAATAGTATGTAGTCAGTACCCACTCCGAAAAAGATTCCTATCTCAATCAGCAGATCGATTGATAAACCCTGGAGCCCTCTTTCGAGCTTTCCAAGGTTACTTGTGCTGATATTAAGTTGTTCTGCCAGCTGCTCTTGCGTCAGCCCTTTTTGTTTTCTTAACTCGGCAATTCTCATGCCACTGTCTTTCTGATCGTAAAACATTGTTTTTCCTCCGAAATCTTGAAATTTGAAAAATCGAAATTCCAAGCTCGGAGGGGGCGAACGACAATGTTCAGATAAAAAAAGAAAAAGGGAGCAGCCGCCTTTGCTATCTGCAAAAGCGACCGCTCCCTGATGGTTATGCGGACACAAAATAAGAACCTCCGTAAGCTATGTTTCTAAGGCAAATTTGCTTTTGCCCGGAAACCATACTCTACCGAGGTTCTATGGATATTTTAGATTGTTATACAGTTGTTATAATCACGGGGGTTCCCGTTACATGAGAATTCTGACAGCGTTATATGGTTGTTATATGGCGAAAATCGTGTTTTATGATTGTCACACAGGTGTTATATGGTTGTTATATGGACAGTTTTTCGTTACGAAACAGGTTGGAAGGCTCTGTAATCTTAGCTTTTTTCAACGCTTCAACCAATTCGTAATATTCCTCATCGGTCAATGCTCGTTTAGCCGCTTCCAACTGAGTATCTGCCATTTCGTCTGCACCCAGATTAAACATGGCAACAATCAGCCAGTAATGCGCTTTTACATTGCCAGGAGCAACAGCCAGCGACTGTGCCGCATACTTATGAAGATTCTGATAGTCCTTGGCATCTTCAAGAGTTTTCAGAAGTTCGTTGACCACACCAGTATATCTCAGATCGTAATGAGATGCTGTCAGCATAATCCAATGCTCAGATTCAGCGCTTGCAAGCACCTTGCCCTTATACAGTTCAACAGCTTGCTTCAGAATTTCTACTCTTGCAGATGTAGAACCTGTTTGCTGTGCCATGTTCCAATACTTATCGAACAGCTGAAGGTCTGTCATAATATGCAGGTCTGGATTGAAACGATATCCGTTGGTAGTTGTTTCAATCAACTGATGAGGAGAAACCAGCGCAAACGCCTGACGCAAACGGAATACCAAAGCTCTCAGGTTCTTTCCCGGATTATCAGATTCTGCTGCTTCCTCAGGCCAGATTGCTTCAGCAATCTCCATAGCCGGTATCGTGACTTTCTTGTTCAAAAGCATATATGCCAGCAGGCGACAACACTTAGGAGACTTCAAATCACCTTCACGAAGAACACCACTGGAGGTATAGATTTCCAGATCTCCAAACAGGTTAATAATGATGTCAGCATCGTTTTCGATGTTTTCAGGAGAGAACGACATCTTCATGCTTTGCATCAGCTTTTGCTCGTTTACACACGCCAGAACCACAAAAGCGAGCAACTGAAGCATACTGCTTCTGGTCAGGTATCTCTGTGGATTTCTGATAACCAGGAATCCCATTGGACGAGGTTTAACAGGAACCGCCAGAACAGATTTTGCCATCAACCTTTGATACACAGCATACTCACCTGGGAACTGGTCACGCACTTCTTCCATATCAGGTACAACAATAGCCGAATTGTCGTGCATGGCAGCAACCCATCTATGCAGGAACTCTGCTGATTCAAATTCTTGTAAGAGATCAAGCGTTTTGTCGTTTGGGTTTGGATTATACCAGTGGGTAGGAGTCCACAATCCCAATTCCAGATCGACTTCAAGAAAGCCAATCCAGTCACCCTTATAGAAATCAAGGGCTGTTTTCATAACGCTCTGCATGATCCATGACGGGTCATCACTTTCGTGAACACCTGCTTCCAGTCTGCTTAAAGACTGTTCCAATTCCTGAGCATATTGTATGTATTGTTGTTGTTCGATTTCTTCAGACTTATGCTGAACAGGCTCGTTACTACCTATGAATCTTTTGAGCTTATTTAACATTGAAATTTCTCCTTTCCCCCAAAATGCACAAAGCTGCCAGACACGAAATGGCCTGACAGCTGGGTATCCAAAAGCTTTGCAACTGGCTGCCATTTTACAGGCCCTATAGCTTTGCGTCACTGGCTTTCACCAGTTTTGCCCTAACTCTCGGTCATTATTAAGTTGTGGTCGCACGGTTTTTGCGTAGAACCTTTTTGGTAGACTGAATAATCTCCAGGAACGCCTGAAGCTCGATATTATCACAGTCTTTCAGTTCTTCCGCAATTTTCTTATCATAAACGTGCTGTGTTTGCACTAAGCTGTCACATAACAGCTCATCCGTAGAAACAGACAAAGCATTAGCAATCTTTACGATAGTCGGTAGAGCCAGCTTGGTCTTTCCTGTCTCTATGTGGCTCACATAAGCACTATTCAGCCCAGCACGAAATGCAAGTTCTGCTTGCGGCCATCCTTTTGCGTTACGAGCTTCTCTTATACGTAGTCCGATTTGCACGTAATTCAATTCACTTACGCCCATCGCTCCGATCACCTCCAGTCTGTTTGATACTTTTATTCTAAGGTCATTTTGTCCAACTGTCGATTTGCCACGCAGTCATAATGACCTTGTAACAATATTTTCAGAAAAAATATTTTTGCTGTACGGTCATTTTATATATATTTTCGCAAAAAAGAAGCCCATAGCGATGCCTTCGCATCAACTACGGACTTCCTCATACAACATTACATCTTGATAACAATATTCAATTTATGTTCCGCATATTGTGCAGAAATTGTTCCACCCATGCGCTCGATCAGTAGCTTGGCAATAGACAATCCCAGGCCCGTTGAATTACGGCTGGATTCTACTGTATAGAATCGGTCAAATAATCTGCCGACAGTTACAGCATTTAGGTTGTGCGCCGTATTGCTGAATGTAACGCAACCATTCTTATCCATGACTACAGACAAATCGCCATCAGAGTATTTCAGCGCATTGCTGATGATGTTAGAGAAAATTCGGTTGATTGCACCTGTATCCAGTTCACGGAAAACTGGTTCTTCTGGCAATTTGATTTCCGGTTGGATGCCTTTCTCTTGCATAACCGCATAGAAAGATAGCAGACTTTCCTCCAGCGCCCGGACAACATCCATGTGTTCTAATTTCAGATCCTGCGAAGATGTGACCACACTGTATCGGAACAATTCTTCGGTCAAATTCTTCAAAACCTCGGTTCTGTTTTTAATTTGGGAAAGATAACGCTGAACATTCTCGCTCTTTTCCTCACGCTCCAACAGGTCAAGATAACCGTTAATTGCGGTCAGCGGGGTTCTCAGGTCATGGGAAATATTTGTGACAGCTTCTTTCAGTTCCAAATCGCCCTGTTGGTAACGATGGCGTTCCTTGCGGAGCAGACGAAGCTGCACATTGATGTCTGCCGCCAACTTTCGCATATACGGGTCACGGGTGGAAATATCAATGAGAGTATTGGTGTCTACTGTCAATCGGTCACGGAACGCTTCTGCAAGCTCCTGTGCCGATTTGCGCAGGAAATAGACCTTTGCAACAAGCACAAAGATAATCAGAAGCAATATTCCGATGATGATTAACAGCAGATGTTCCATAACAGTCCTCTTATTTTATATCTTTTTTCTTGAATAGTGATACGCCTGCGGCAGTGGTCACAATAGATACACATAACTGACAAATTATCGCCAGCGGACTAAATACACCTTCCGAACGGGCGATATTCAAGCCTTGCGTAGATGGAATACAGGCTTCTACAAAAGTGTACACTGTTCGAACAGTCCCTCGAATATAATTGCTATTGGGAATGCCTTCCTGACGCAAATAGCTGCCATCCTCCTGCATAATCATACGAGTAGTGAACTCCGGTTCCTGCAAAGCACTGTAGACGTACAAGCCCCCAATAATAATTACCAGAGCGAACACAAAACTAATGATCAAACTTCGGGATTTATTGCTGTCCTGCATAGCAATGAATGTGAAAACAGCGGAATAACACAGGAGCATGACTATTGCAGTGGGAATACGCCATCCCACAGGAGCAAGTGCCTCCCACATCAATCCACCAAGGAATGGTAAGCCAACAACAACAGATGCCGCAATATGCGTAATCGTAAACAGGACACTGGATGTGACTACGACGATCAAGTTCGTCAAATAAATACTGTTTCGGGTACATCCAACATTCAATTTATTGCGAATCGTCCCTTGATCGTATTCCGAACCAATATAAAAAGCGCTGAACACCGCCATGATAGCCCCTACAATAACCAATCCGATAAAGAAATAGTAGTTACCGCTGGCAAGATACCAGTTTTCTCCGATATTCTTCGTGTTGATAATTGCCAGAATGTAGAATACTGCACCTGCAATAGCAGAGAGAGCTTCCAATACCCAAAAGATTTTGCTTCTCCAAAGTCGTGAGAAGTTGGCAGATAATAGTTTTCTCATAGCTGCCACCTCACTTAATATCTTTCCTGCGGAACAGCATACTGCCCACAAGCAATGTCACAGCAGTAAATACAACACTCAAAGAAATCGCACGGACAGGATACTCAATGGCAACATCACTCAGCAGAAGTGCCTGTCCAGTAGGAAGTAATTCCAAAGCCACTTCACATACAGTGCGAGTCGCACCGGACAGATACAACGGATTCGGTGTCGGTTCCATTTCCACAAACTGATTACCTACAATCGTCATTCCCGTGTGCATCTCTGGCTCACTCAGTCGGTCATATAAAGCGGAAGCAGCCATTACAAGAATGATAAATACCGCAAATGTGTAGATGATGGTCATTGCCTTATTGGAAGAAAGACTGCCTATCACGGTATAGAGAGCCGCAAAAGAGACAGCAAAGCCAACTGCTACAAAAATGCAGCCAATAAATTTAGATACCTCCATCTCTAATGGCCCAATCAATCCAAAAAGTAGCCCACTGCTCAGTAGCCACACCACAGTTAGAACGATTGACGCAAATGCACAGGAAATAAAATTAGATAAGAATATCTCATCTCGCTTATGTCCGATACATAATTTGTTGCGAATGGTTCCTTCGGAAAACTCAGTCCCCAAGAACATACTAATCAGTAAGGCAAGAAATGCTCCGATGAGCGGTGCCTGATTGAAATAGTATTCGTCCAGACTCACGGCATAACCACTGGCCGCCATTGTCTCAAAAGAACCAACGCTATTGAATACATTTCCAAGAGATAGAATCACGACGATTCCCAGAACGCACCATGAAAACCGATCTTTACTGAAACGATGAAAGTTTGCTGTAATCAACTTACGCATTGCTGCCACCTCCCACAAGGGAGATATAGTAGCTCTCCAGACTTTCGTCCTTTTCCTGCATGGAAAGCACTTCGCAGTTTTCTTTTGCCAGTGCAACGGTCAGTTGGGTTACGTTGATTTTTGCGAATACATCGGCGGTTGTTGCGGAAATGATCTTATATTCCAGATTCATGGAATCCAGAACACGAGCCAGAGCTGCGGTGTCGGTCACTTCCATGCGGACGCATTTGCGGCAGGCTGCGTCCAACTCCTCTGCGCTCAATTCCTTTACCATGCGGCCGTTGTCGATGATACCGTAATGGGTCGCCAAACGGGAAAGCTCGTCCAGAATGTGACTGGAAATCAGAACAGTGATCTGTCTTTCACGGTTCAGCTTCAAAATCAACTCACGCATTTCCACGATGCCCTGCGGATCAAGACCGTTTACAGGTTCGTCCAGAACAAGGAAGTCAGGATCACCGGTCAATGCGATGGCGATACCCAGACGCTGCTTCATGCCCAGGGAAAAGTTCTTTGCTTTTTTCTTTCCGGTGTTCTCCAAGCCCACCAGCTTCAGAAGTTCAGGAATACCCTCATAGGACGGCAGACCGAGAATCAGATACTGCTGCTTCAGATTTTCTTCCGCAGTCATATCCATGTAGATGGACGGTGTTTCCACCACGGCACCCATGCGGCGACGGGATTTGATAATATCCTTGCTGTCATTGCGGATGCCATACAGCGTGAAATCGCCAGAAGTCGGCTCCTGCAATCCGCAGATCAGTCGGATCAGGGTTGTCTTACCAGCGCCGTTCTTTCCCACGAAGCCATAGATAGAGCCTTTGGGAACGTTCATGGTAAGACCGTTCAGAGCCTGAAAGTTTTTATACTTTTTTGTCAGGCTGTTTGTTTGCAAAATATAGTTCATAGTGTGTTACCTCCTTTGATGACCCAAGTTTACAAAACAAAAGTCAAGAAAGTGGTCAAGAAAAACGTCAAGATTTCGTCAAGATTTTTGATCAGTCATTATATACATACGCAGAATTTCAGCCAAAGGTTCATTTCAACCTCTATCAATCAAAAAGCGTTCCAGATAAAGCAAAAAGCAAATACGCAGCCCCAAGCGTTACCTGTTTTCTTTTTTACTATTAACATTCCGTATATTGCAATGAATGTGGTAATTATTTCTACAATTCCCCAAAAAGAAGTGCTAAATGGGTGAAATAGTATACATACGATTGCGCAAATAGCAGCTCCATAATCTAACCATTGATTTGTGGTAGGATACCTCTTATTGATTTTGTCGCAAATAACAACATAATTAAATCCTTCAAAAAATCCCCATACAAGAACGATAAGAGCCATTCCTAATATTGAAAATGGAATACCGCTTGCAATTACATCATCTGTGATTAAAATACTGAAAGGCTGATAACCATTAAATTGACCTGATAAAAAAATATAACAGGTCGACGGAACAAAACATATAATCGTCCAGATGATTGTTTTGAAAAGATTTTTTCGTGTCAACCCAAAATACGTGAAGTTTTCTTTACGAAAAATGCAAACGATTGTAATTCCCAATCCAGCTATGCCAAATTGTACTCCTGCATTAAGTAACAATCTTGGAATAACTGAAATGCTGCTGTTTGCAACGAAACTCATTAGTTGTTTCCCTGTTACAGTGTAAAATAGGAAAACTCCCAATGTTACCAAAATTATAATCCAAAGATCTGTGTCTAATCTTTTTTGCTCATCCGTAAGCTTCTGTTTTGCCATATTCATTCTTTCTCCTTTTCGATGTCCTGTTTTTGACATTTGTTTTTATATGCTTCGTCCTCATTGGGATTATTAGGCATGATACAATAAGAAAAAACAGTTTTGGTCAAGGTTATGGATCTGACAGCTTGAAACCAATTCCCCAGACCGTTTCGATATAATCCACTCCGTTGACATCTTGCAGTTTCTTACGAAGATTGCTGATGTGCTGTTTCAGGGAACGCTCGGTACAATCCGGTGTATCCAGACTGATACGGTCAAGCAGAACACTTTTGGCTATGACCTGTTTCGGATTCTCCATCAGCAGCTTCAAAATGGCATATTCTGTTCGGGTCAGCTTCACAGCCTGTCCCTGTACCGTCAGAGAAAGGGAAACCATATCCAAAACCAGATTGCCAACGGAAAGGAATTTGGTTTCACCATGTTGTTCTGCCTTGCGGAGCTGAACGGTGATACGGGCAAGAAGCTCCTTTGTATCAAAAGGCTTGGTCATGTAATCCGCTGCACCACTGAGCAGAAGATTTACCTTGTCTTGCACATCTACTTTTGCGCTGAGAACGATAACGGGAATATTCTCAATGTGCGGCAGAACTTCCTCACCAGACAGTCCCGGCAGCATCAGATCCAGCAGTACCAAGTCGGGCTTTTTTTGTGAAAGAAGATATAGTGCTTCTGTTCCGGAATATGCACGGAGAACAGCATAACCCTCCTGTGTCAGCACTTCGGTCAGCATATCTCCAATATGAATATCAAGTAAAATAGATATGTAGATTATTGATTTTTTGTTTTAGAAATGTTATTATAATAATGGTAGTTTATCGTATTTTGTAATTATATTTCTCGAAAGGTATTGATGATATGAAAAATAAAAACACAATAATTATCACTGAAGAAATGATAAATTCGGACCCATACGGTTATACATATAAAGAAATTTGTGATTGCGTTGGAGAAAAAAAAGCTCGATCGCTTATGCATGCCCTTTATAAGGAAAAGCCCCAAAAGAAATATCAAACAATGAGCATTAATGATATTTATAATGGCGGTGACACAAGAAAATACTCTTTCAAATTAAAGGATGGTTACTGCGTTGAAACTGTTTGCATAAAGAGAAAAACAGGTGTAACTGTATGTGTTAGTACAATGGTAGGATGTCCTGTCGGTTGTATTTTTTGTGCATCTGGAAGTAATGGATTTATAAGAAATTTAACTCCTTCCGAAATTGTGCAACAAGTAACATTACTGAAGGAAAAAGTCAACAGAATTGTATATATGGGAATGGGTGAACCATTTTTTAATTATGATAATGTAATTAAGTCAATTCATATACTAAGAGATAGAAATGGGCTTAATTTCCCCACAGATGGAATTAATATTTCGACAGTAGGTCCTTTAGAACAATTAAAAAAAATAAGAGAAGAACATCTGAAGATACAACTCACCCTCTCTCTTCATGCAACAAATCAAAGAACAAGAGATATAATTATACCTCACATGAAAGGTTATGACATAAATAAGATTGTTGAATCTGTTTTATCATATTCGGAAAGACATAACAGAAAAGTAACAATTGCTTATTTATTGATTCCTGGTCTAAATGATAAAGCAACTGATGTACGTCAATTAGGAAGATGGTTTCGTGAGAAAAATGTTTTGATAAATCTTTTGCAATATAATGATACCGCAAATTGCAATATTAACAGGCCAAACAAACAACAATTAGTTGCATTTAAATTGCGACTTGAAGCGGCTGGTTTAGAAGTAAAAATGAGAGAATCACGAGGTAATAACATCAAAGCTGCCTGCGGTCAGTTGGTTAGTAACACAAACGAGAAGAATAAGCAACACAATTCAATGGGGAAGGATTTAGGTTTTCACAATCGTTCAAAAAGCAAGAAAGAGAATCCTAAAAGCAAGCACAAAAATACATTTTCTAAAATTAATTACAAAACAAAACACTAAATTAACCGTATTTTGTTTGTGATGCATAGGCGATCTGTTTTTTTGTCTATCAACAATTAGAGTTACAAGGAATCTATTATGGAATATAAATGTTTATCCGATTTTTTGTTTAATCTCTGTCCGAGATAAGTATTGGTGAATAAAAATATTCCTATAGGTAGGATAATTATCGACAAAGAAATTTTCTCTGGAGTGGGAAAAGCAGACCAAAGTATGCTATAATGCAATAAAATAGTTATACAAACTTGAATTTGAGGAGGTGATAAGATGACAGCATATATGAGATTAAGATAATACCGCGAGTTGTGTTGCGGTACATCCGTATTACATAACTCGCTTTCGGGCAAGAATGTAATAATGGAGGATGTCATGAATAAAATTATTAGATTTAATGACAGCGAAAAGCTTTTTCGTTGTCCAATATGTAAACGAAAGTTAAAGATGGTAGGCAATAGTTTGCTGTGTAGTAATAAGCATTGTTTCGATATTTCTAAATTAGGATATGTGAATTTTGCATTAAATCAAAAGCAATCTAAGCATTATAGCAGAACTTCTTTTGAAAGCAGAATGGATATTTTAGAAAAGGGATACTATTCACATATTCTTACGGAGATAACACATATATTGAGCAAGCTTGAAAACATAACAACTATTCTTGATGTCGGATGTGGTGAAGGATATTATTCTAGAAAAATCAAAGAACTATTTCAAGCAGATATAGTTGCTTTTGATATTTCAAAAGATGCCATTTCCCTTGCTTCAAAAAGAGACGGTAGTAAGTCTATAAAGTGGTTTGTGGGTGATTTGGAAAATATGCCAATTAGAGACCACTCAGTAGACTGTATACTGGACATATTTACACCAGCTAATTATTTGGAGTTCAATAGAGTTCTGACGGATAGCGGCTATATTGTAAAGGTTATTCCTGGGAATAAACATCTGATGGAGTTCAGAAACATTGCAAAAGAACATTTGAAAAATCAAGAGTATTCCAATGAGAATGTGATTAACTTATTCAAGAAGCAGTATTCTGTTATTTACCAAAAAAGAGTTTCAGAATCATATGAAATGCCGTTAGAGGATATTAAAATTTTTGCAGACATGACCCCACTGCTCTTCCATGTAGATAAAACTGAGATTGATTTCAAAAAGCTAAAAACTTTGACGATTGATGCAGAGATATTTGTGGGAAGTCTATAACGCTTGAAACTTTCAGTTTGACGGAGCAACAAATTCCAATTTGTTGAACTGAATAGCACATACTGACCGATAGGAACAAGGATGAAATATACCTTGTTCCTTTTCGTTTACCCAGGGCATTCATAGAAAATGAATAAACAGGTCAGTTATGCATACCAACACTTATCTCGGACAGAGACTTTGTTTAAAGGAGAAAATAAAAATATTAATATAAGTGTGAGCAAAAATAGTCCAGTTAATGCCTCCTTAAGTTTGGATGGATACAAACATTCAATGGTTCAAATAATAGCATTAACTATTGCACTCAAAATGAAGACTGTTATTGTTAATCCACCTATAGTAAGTGATACATATGTTTTTATCGCAATAATAAATGAACTAGGTGGTACTGCAAAAATATATAACAAACGTTTGTTTATTGACGCAAGTACCATATGTAATGCCAACATTCCTTTCTTTTTAGGAAAGTGTATTCATGGTTCTATGTATTTGTGCCCGGCGCTATTAATTGCATTAGGAAAATTTGAATATTATGGTTCTGGAGGTTGTCAAATTGGTGATTCGATAGATTCACATAATAGACCATTTTCTCATATTGCTTCAGTGATTGAATGTTTTAATCACAAAATAAGTATAGAATCTAATAGAATAATAGGTAATTTTGGTGACAATAGCGATATAACCGAGTTAGATATAAAAAATTTTTCATACTCTAGCGAAGATTTGAGTGGACCGCTTGTAGGAGGGGCCACTAAAACGGCATTACTTTTATCTGTTAACAAACAAAAATTTATCATAAAAAATCCATATTTAAAAACGGATGTCTATGATATGATTGATTTTTTGCGCTTAATAGGTAAAAAAATTGACATCTCTGATAATTCTATTGTCTGCAGTGGAAATGTTATGGCTTCTTCCAATCAGTATATTGAATTTAATCTAACTCAATGCATAAGTGAAATTATAACATATTCCACGTTAGCTTTAATAAATAATACAAATTTGACATTTTTAGATTTAAACAAGAAAACAATTTCGCTAACTTTAAAACCTGAGATAGATATTCTATTGGCAATGGGAGTATCTATAAAATGGGAAAGAAACAATTTACATATACAAAAAAAGGGCGATATCAAAGGCTTAAACATTGAAGTAACCCCTACAACCATCCAAAGTGATCATCAACCTTTTTTTGTTCTGCTTTCTTTATATGGTTCAACTGATTGCTACATCATTGTAATAACTCCGTTTTTCCTGGTGCAAAAAACTTACCAGAGAATCAAGCAATTTTTGAATATTACGATTTAATGCTTCAAAGTATCTCTTCGTACTCTTTTCAAGCCATGGCCCACTTAGATTTTCCTCGAAGGTATTTTGATAGTTGGGAAATTCCTGAAAAAACAATTAATTCAATCCTTGAGCTAATGATAAAGAAAGAGATTTTATTAGAGATTAATACCTCTTCAATTTCTAATGACTGTACAGAACCATTGCCATCATATAATATTATAAAAAAATATATTGAGTTAGGCGGAAAAAAAGTTGTGTTAGGGTCAGATGCACATAATTGTTCGTTTTTAGGCAATGGATACGATTGTATTAGAAAAAACCTGCCTCTAGAATTAGAAATCGGGTATTTTAAAAACCGTGAATTTGTTGGGATAAATTCAAACACTTTTGAATAGAAAATTGTTTGTAATTTTATTTTAGATTTTGGTGAGTTATAACTGAATATAAAATCAATTCTGATGGAACTCTTACCTTAACAGTTGCCATGTTGTCAACAGATCTGAAGACGGACTGTCTATTTGCGCATGAAGTTACTGTACGTCCATTAGAGAATGGGAGGTTCCAATATGTAGGAAACAAAGTAACTTACCAGACGGAATATGGTTTGCCTTTCTGTGAGCCACGAATAACGTGGAACGAACGCTGATAATCCTATCCTGGAAATAATCTAAAAATTGACAAAAATAAAGCTGGCAGTTTTGAAACTGCCAGCTTTATTCTATCTTCTACTATAAGCACTACTGTGTTTCACGATTCGCAGGTGTTCTTAATGTAATCGCATACACAGTTTCCGCTTTTTCATCGATTATGCTTCCGTCGTAATATACAACAATTTCGTCGCCACTCGATAAATCCAAATAACTGTCCTTAAGTTCCACATCTAACGATACTTGGATATTTGGATGGTCAGAATATATTGCATCATCGTCATTGACATTGACCAGAACATATTCATCCGTTACTACCTCAACTGTTCCAACGAATGATGGTTCATTCCCTATGACGTAATTCATACTTTTTGAACAACCTGCTAATGAAATCATCAGTAACACCATTACAAGCATGCTAAAAAATTTTTTCATCACTCCTCACCTCCTTTTTTCATAATTCCTTATCTCTAAGCAGTAAAATATTCGGTCGGTCAAGCCACCCAATACTGTGTTGCGGAAATCCAAGTAGAACCAGAATTGCAAAGATAGAATTTAAGTGTCGTATCATTCCAACCATCTACAACTCTCATATAACTACCGCCAGAATTATATGCTCGATAACCTACACAAATCACCCAATGCCAATCAACAATAGCATTTGCTAATAGGATACCACAAGGACGATCATTTCCGATTGCAGTCTGAATACCAGAGAAACTACCAACAGAACTAGTCTTTAACGTATAACCACGATCAGTGAAATATTCTTTTGCTTCATCGGCAATAGTCATAACCGGACCATTGCCAACAATCTTGTGAACAGCAACAAATGTATCATAGACAGAAGAATTGATTTTCAGATTTGAATAACCGCAATTTGCAAAGTACAATGCAAAATTTGTAACCGCAGTGGCACCACAGTGGTTTTTTGCAATCGAACTAAATTCACCTGTGGTTGCCCAATCTGTGGATGCTGCATTTGCAACCATATCCCAATCATATGTACCGGAGGGCATATCTCCCCAATCAATAAAACCGTAATCACCATCGCTACACACACTGGCATCAGACTGAACAAATTGTCTAAGCTGTGCCAATTGAGCAACGGCGGCATAATTGGCTTCTTCCAAAACAGGATAATAGTCATACAAGTCAGAACTTGCATTAACAGTTCTGGCTTTTACATTGGCAGAGTAAACCTCTGTGGGGTTATTATAAATAATATGTGGGTTGCTTTCAACTTTCAAAATGTCATCAATAAGCTGATTTACACCCTCACCAAACTCAATCACGGATGGATTTTCGATGTTGTTGTTTACAACAGCATAGCCTGTCGGCTCGAAAGACACGTAATAGGCAACGATCTCACCAAATGCATTGTAAAGCGGAAGCACATCATTCTCAGTTGCGCCCGATACAAGAATATCATTTGCAATGTCAGGAGCATTCAACATGGAACTGGCAATGAGTAATGCATCAATTTCTTCAATGGAATTGTCAATCAGCGACACTTCATCGTTTGCATCAATTTCTGCCGCAAACGCAGAAACGCTCATGGAGAAAGCCATAATTACGGCGAGCATCAAGCAAATAATCTTTTTCATAACGTGTTCTCCTTTCATTCATATGGTGTGGAATATCTATGAACCCATATTAACAAAACATTGGAACCCTCTCCTTATTTATGGTTTAACTATAATAACGATTGAGGGTACTAATTTTGGACAGAGGGAAACAATTATTTTAAGAAACTTTTGAAGTTCACAAATTGGCAAGCAGTGGAAAGTGGTACCACTTCCCTCATTTTCGCAAATCGCTCTCCGAGCCATTTTCTCAATTTGCTTGTTGGGGCAACATCCCCAATCCCCTTAAACGGTATCTGCGATACCGGCTGCTCGTTCATTCTGAACGTTTCAAAATCTTTTGCTCAATTAAAGTATGACCTCTGGACTAAAGTTTGACTATACAGTACAATTACAGTTAGATATAATCCCAAAGCTCAAAGGAGATGATGACTTGACTATTTTTACTGTGAGCTTCTTTGGGCATCGACAGATTGATGACCCTTTTACTATTGAGGACAAATTGGAAAGACTTATCCGAGAATTACTTACTACAAAGGAGTATGTTGAATTCCTTATCGGACGTGACGGCGAGTTCGATCAGCTTGTTGCTTCAACTGTACGCAGATGCAAACGAGCCGTCCGTGATGACAACAGCGCACTTGTTCTGGTGTTACCTTATACAACCGCAGAATACAGCAACAATGAGAAATCATTCCATGAGTATTACGATGAGGTCGAGATTTGTTCCGAATCTGCTGCAAAGCATTTTAAGTCTGCACACCAGACCAGGAATCGTGCGATGGTTGATCGTTCACATCTTGTCGTGTTCTGTGTGGATCACGAATCTGGAGGAGCCTACTCAACTATGAGGTATGCAGAAAAGAAAGGTGTCCAGACAATCAATCTTGCAAAAGAACAAATCGTGTGAGGTCAGCTTATGAAAAAAATGATAATCGCTTTATTGTGTGGGTTGCTACTTTTATCTGGTTGCGCCAATGCACAAATATCAAATAATGATACCGGAGCTTCAGCAGCATCATCCGAAAAAGAAGCAACTACCTATGAATCCCAAATCAAAAAAGAGGAATGTGCGCTGTGCAGTCAACAGGGAAACACTATGCTTCCTGCTTATGCCGGTCAGAAAAATCTGGGAATCATCTGCATCAACACCTTCGATATTTCTCCGATCGAAATTAACCGATATGATGATTTTGGTAACTTGATTGAAAAGCCATCCGAGACTTTTTCAATCATGCATAATGGTTTTGGTGAGGGAAACATGAATACTCATGTTACGCCTAATCCAGATCGTGGATATGCTAACGTTGATGTAAGTTTTACAAAAGACGAAACTGTTGATAAGGCAGCTGTCGAAAGTCTGCTCTGTTCAGATTGTCTAACATCCATTATGACCGAATCTTGGGACGAGCCGTATGGTGTTGGTGTGATTGACTTTGATACTCTTGAGGTAAGACTTTTTGAGGAGAAGATCACAGGTTTTACGTTCGGTGATTATTACATTGAGATTGACCACACCGAAAAAGAGAATGACTCAGATCCAACGGAACTTGATTTGCTTATCTTCTACTGTCCACCGAGATATGAATAAGGAACAAGCGATAAGCGATTGTTTCTACGATATTGATGTAACCAAAAATCTCAATTAAGGCTCTGCCGAAAGAAGTCAAAGAAATATCCGAGGAAAAATGTTCATATTTTCTGTGTTGAACGTATTACTGCTATCGAGTAAAATATAGGTACGAAAACAAAATTTACGGCGATCTGGCACTTCTTACAGCGCCGGGTCGCCGCTTCTTCTATCCAAAAACATTTTTGAAAATTTTCTTTTTTGTTGTAGTTTTCTTGGACGAATTGCAAGTATATAAGTGAAGAAGTATATCAAGGAGGGGTTGACGATGAAAAATAGAAATGCATGTCCGAAATGCAACAGTACAGATATTATTTTGGTTCCAGGCAAAGCGGGAGCGTACGGTGTGGGCAACAACATTCAGGTTGGTTGGAGCAACTTCTCTGCTGTTCTGGTAAACAGATATGTATGCTGTGATTGTGGCTATTCTGAAGAATGGATTGACAAAGAAGATATTGCGACGCTCAAAAAGAAGTACAAATAAGCGCATCTACGAAAAGTGAGGATAGCCTATGAAATGCCCTAAATGTAATTGCGAAATGGAAACCGGTATGATCCAGTCCGGTAAAACCATTATTTGGACAAATAAAAAACACCATCTCAGCATTCACCCTCGCAAGGATGATGTTGTGCTGGCAGATAATCCGATGGGCGGAGCAACCGCATCTGCCTGCATCTGCCGTAACTGTGAGTTTGTGATCGTAGAATATGGGAAATAGAACTGGAGGTGAACCACATGAAACGCTCGGTCAAAATTATAATTGCAGTCTTGCTGGTTATCGCAGCCCTTGTTGTGGCACTTTATAATTTCTCCGCAGAACGAAGCGTTACATATTTTGCTTCTATTGTGGCTGTATGCGGAACGATGGCAATCCTCATTCAAACCATTTTCAAATCGAAGAAAAGTGAAAACAAAGCAGCTTTACCCATGAAAAAGAAAATGATGACTATCTTGATTATTGTTGCTGTCGTTATAGGTGCAGCCTTCGCATGGCGTGTCGCTTATGCTGTGCGAAAGAGTACCGATAATCTTCCCACCCTTGAAATGCTTGCGGAAATGGATGACGCATCCTTTTTGGTTGGTTATCGCAGCAATCAGTTAATTACGGTTTGGGGAGAACCGGACGAAGAAAGCTATACAACCATCGGAACCACTATGCTCCATTGGGAGATTGATGATGATACCGTACTTAGAGTTCAGATCGACGATAAGGATAAGGTTGCATATTACTTCCTCGACACAGGAGATTGATTATTATGAAGAAGATTATGTTTGGAAACAGCTTAATGCTATTAGGTATTGCGATAATGATACTTGCTGGATTAGAGCTGATATACGTAGGAGCAATGTGGGCTTCTTTCCTGTTGATTACCATAGGTTTCATCATGGCTGCAGCTGGCTTCTTCAGCAAAGATAACAAATAAACAAATTTGAATTTAAGTACAAAGGAAAGGAGGGCGGTGCATTGATGGAGGACGAAAGAATCATAGAGTTATTTTTCGCCAGATCGGAACAGGCGATTAAGGAACTGGACAGCAAATACGGGAAAGTCTGTTACAGTGTTTCCTACAACATTTTGAATAACAATCTGGATGCGGAGGAATGTGTGAACGATGCCTACCTCGGCACTTGGAACGCTATCCCGCCCCAAAGACCAGATCCGCTGTTAGCGTTTGTGTGCAAGATCGTCCGTAACATTTCCATCATGCGCCATCGCACAAATACTGCTATGAAAAGAAACAGTTCTTATGATATTGCAATGAGTGAGATCGAGCATTGTATCGCCGCTCCTGAAACCGTAGAGGGTACATTGGAAGCAAAGTCCCTTGCCCGAATCATTGAACGCTTCCTGGACACGCTGACAGAGGAAAACCGTGTGATTTTCATGCGCCGCTATTGGTTCTCTGACAGCTATGCCGATATATCCAACCTTACGGGATTGACTGAGAAAAATATTTCTGTTCGCCTGACCCGTATCAGAAACAGCCTGCGCAATTACTTAGTGAAGGAAGGAGTGCTTCTATGAATGCTCAATTATTTACAGATGCCATGAGCGAACTTAATGATAAGTATGTCATGGAAGCGGTGTCCTATCAGCGCAAAACAAAGTCTCAGACTCGTGTATGGCTTTCCAGAGTTGCCTGTTTCTTCCTTGTGTTCCTGTTGACCGGAAGCGCCATCTTGACCTTCAGCGTTGAAGCCAGAGCTGTTTTTTTCGGCTGGGTGCGTGAACAGGCTGACAACTTCTATCACTATTTCTTTGAAGGTGAAGCAGCTCCGTCTCAGCCTGTAAAATATGAGTTGGGTTGGATGCCTGAAGGACTTGAATATATCACGACGCTCGACATAGACAACGGCGAGTGCTTTATCTATAAAGACGCACAAGGTTTCCTGATCCAGTTCTCTTATTCACCGAATGGCGATAATCGCTCTTGGGGTGTTGATGGTGTTGGCGACATCCAGAAAACCGTGAAGGTGAATGGAAACAAGGCAGATCTCTACATTTCACGAACTGATGACCAAACAAGCAGCATTATCTGGACGAACGAAAGAAATGACTTCTTCACGATTTCTGCTCCATTTGATGAAGAAACCCTTATCAAAATGGCTGAGAATGTACGTGTGAAGCCTTTGAGATATGAACTTAGCTATGTACCGGAGAATTGCATTTTCGTTACTTCCTATGAAACTGCAGGCGGTGAGGTCTACATTTATACTGACGAACAAGACACTCTGATTCAGTTCTCCTACACCTCCGAACCCAATAAGGAAGATACGTATGTTATCCATGAGGAAGCGGAACGGATCGAAGTGACGGTCAACGAATATCCTGCTGAGATTTTCCGTACGCCGAGCGAGGATGAAACAGATGGCATCGTTTGGACAGCCCCTGAAACCAACACTCTTTTCTTCATCTCCGGGCATTTTGATGAAGATACCCTTATCAGAATGGCCGAGAGTGTTCGGGTTAAGCCTGTGAGATATGAACTTGGCTATGTACCGGAGAATTGTGTTTTCGTCACCTCCTATGAAATTCCTGGTGGTAAGTCGTTTGTTTACACCGATGAAAAAGAATCTCTAATTTGCTTTACTTATCAAGTTGGAGCAGATGGCGGGAGCTTCTTTGTAGACAATGCAAAAGCAGAAAAAATCGATGTGACGATCAACGGCTGCACCGGTGAAATATCTCTTTACAAAGACGAGGAAGAAACAGATCATATCATCTGGACGGATTCAACAAATACAGTTTTATTCTACATAACTGGTCATTTCGATCAAGAAACATTTATCAAGATGGCGGAAAGTGTAATTGAAATAGAGTGATAGAGAAAAGAACTTGAAATATCCATCATTTTATGCCTGTGTAAAAGCATTTTTACATTGAAAAAGTGCTTCTGTAAAAGCTGTTAGATAGACGAAAAACACTTCTTGATATAGGATAAGGGTACAAAGAAGGAAGGTGAGATTGTGGATATTGGAACAAAAATTAAAAATGCACGAATAGCTGCACAGCTGACACAAGAGCAAGTTGCAGATGCACTCGGTGTAAGTAGGCAAACAATGTCCAACTGGGAGAATGGCAAGACCTATCCCGACATTGTCAGCGTTATCAAAATGAGTGACCTGTATGCAATAAGTCTTGACCATCTTTTGAAGGAAAAGGAGGAAGTACCAATGTCGAACTACATGGACTATCTGGAAGAAAGCACCAACACGGTTAAGAGCCAGAAGAAGCTATCCTTGACGATACTGCTTGCTACTTATTTGGGTATCTGGGCATTCGCACTTATTGTGTTCTGGTTCTTCATTAGTGGCTCCGATGCGATGGGATACAGTCTCGTATTCTTGTGGATCATCCTTCCTGTTGCTACACTTGTGATTTCGTTGCTGATCGGTAAGAATAACCACCTTGGTAAAGGGAAATGGCTAACACCTATTGCATTTGGTGTCATGCACATGCTGGCTGAATATGCTACATTCAGCGTACGAAACATGATTGAGGTTGAGTTTACCAAAATCAATGTTCCGCATTTTGAACTGATTTTGATTGGAGCATTCTTCTCTGTTATTGGCTTGGGTATTGGAAGTCTTGCCTATCACATGAAATCCAATAGAAAGAAGAAGTAATCCAACCTTGGATTTGACGAAGGAATGTGATTGTATGAATATGATTAGAATACTCCAATGGGTAGCATTAGCTTTTGGTGTAGTAGAGTTGTGTAATGCAAGAAAATACTACAAGCAGAAGAAAACAAGATGGGCAATCGCTTCTCTGTGTATGGGTATCTTTGCTTGTGTCTGCGCAATTATTTCAATAACAGGCATTTTGTAATTTCCAATTTGACAAAGGCGGTGATTGTATGAGTATCGTATTATGTATCATTTTGTTCGTTGTATTTGCTGTGGCTCAGTTGCTATTCACCAAAAAAGCAACTCACAAAGTAGTTAAGTATGTTCCAATGCTTGTATCTGCTATTGGAACTGTTGCAGCTATTGGTCTACATGCCTATGCACTAATTACTTACCACATGGGAACAGCATCCGAAAGTGTGCTTGCTGAAAATCAGTATTTTGCCACATTCATTTTGGTTCCTGCTGGAATTTGCTTAGTTGGGAGCATTATCGGTTTCTTGATTGCAAAAAAGGTCAAGTAAATTAGAATTTGACAAAGGAGCGTGATTGTATGAAAAAGCAGAATGTTGGATTTGCATTTTTACTGCTGGGACTTATCTTTGCAGTAACACAAGAAACTTTCTTTTGGTGGATAGGTGTCTTGTTGGGAATAGTCGGTTTTATCATCGTGCTGTGCAATTCCAAGAAAGATAATTAAGCCAATTCCAAATTGACAAAGGCGTGTGATTGTGTGAAGAATATATGGAAATACATTTTGATCGGATTGGCTGTCATTGTAATCGAATGGATCTTTTTATCTGTTTTCCATGCTTGGTTCAATGGTCTTGACCAGACCGGCGCTGTCGTAGTCGGCGCAGCCTTTTTCCTTGCATTTGAAATGGTGATCTGTACGGGAGCCATCATTTCAAAAATCGAAAAGGCAAACAAGGAGAACGAATAATGAAAAAATGGATTATTTACGCACCGGCTACAATCTTTACGCTTGGAGCCATCGTCCTGAATATCATACTAAAGACATTTTCTCCTCTTTGGTATGCATGGGCGCTTCTGCTTTGGATTGGCGGCCTTGTAATGAATAAGAGAAAGGCTTGGGGGGCTGTAATTGGCTTGCTCCCCGGAGCGCATCTTATCTATATGAGTACGCAATACACCGGACAGGTAATCAATATTGAACTGCCGTTGGGTTTAATTATTGCGGTTTTCTATCTCGGCTGCGGTTTTGTAATTTGGAAAAGAAACCGCTCATAATCAGATATTACTTTGAGGAGGTGGCGATATGAAAAAAGTTGTATTCATAGTATCTACCTTATGCTTGATCCTGCTCCTTGTAGCGTGCGGGCAGAAAGACGAGGATGTTTTGCATCTTGGATTAAACGCCACCATCGTAGAGATTGATGCTTCAAACCACATCCTGTATGTGGCTGACTTAGGCAGCTCAGAAGTTTTCGGCGGAAGATGTGCGATTGATTGTACGGATCTAATCGAGGACGAAGAAATCATATATGTAGACTACGAAACTCATGAGCTTTCCATCATCCAGTTTTCTGATTTACTTGTGGGCGATGCAGTAATCATCAATGCCTATGAAAAGAATTTGAATACAGCCGATGATTCTCCGCTCATAGTAGAGCAAATCCAACTGGCTGCCCAACGACTGGAACAGCCGGATAAAGAGGAATGACAATGAAAAAGACCTTACTTCTCCTGCTTACATTACTGTTAGTTTTTGTATCTTCTGCCTGTTCCAATTCGCCCGAAGCAAATGTTGAAGAGGCAGGCGTTTCTGTATCTTATGGAAAACCCATTGAATTAGCCAAGGAAGAATTTGAAACCGTCTTTGCTGAATATGAGGGCTTGGAAATCACAGAGACAGCTACTCTGGACAGAACTGACGAAGCAAACACCATCGTCGTACAGATTACCTATACATCCGATAACGGCGATGGTGTTTACGGTTTTGAGTTTGCCAAGGATTCCTATGGGAACTGGGAAATCCTGCAACAAGGCGAGGATGTTACCATCGACAACCTCGTAAAATAAACTTGCATAAGACAAATAAAGAAAGCCACGACTGCTACTCCATACGGAGCAACAGCCGTGGCTTTACTAAAATATGTAGTTGTTATAATCAGTTGTCACATTTCCAACAGTAGTTGGTTGCGTTTTCCGTAGACCGTTTGATACAATTTCATCGAAAGAAGAATTCCCGTCCGATTGCAAAGGAGTGATAATATGAACTTTAACGAAAAACTGATTGAGCTAAGAAAATCCAAAGGACTATCACAAGATGAACTTGGTCAGCGCCTGGGGGTATCCAGACAGACCATTTCAAAGTGGGAGCTTGCACAAAGCTATCCCGATTTCCAAAGACTTGTGCTATTAAGTGATTATTTCGGAATGTCACTTGATGCGCTTGTGAAGGATGTTGATGTGCAGGATGTAAGAGAGAAAAACTTGAGCGAGAAACAGCTTTCCGAGATTTATGATGATGTTCAGAAAGCAAAATGGACGATAAGCACCGTGATAAACGGATTTGCTATCTTTGGTGTTGTCGGCATCTCAATTTTGCTACTAATTATCTTCGTTTTTAGTTAAGCAGCTTTATACACAATGACAAATCCCCCGGCAGTAGCTACCACAACGGCTTACTGCAGGGGGATTTTTATTATCCGGTGATACCGAACCAGAGCATCAATGCTATTCCAATGATTCCAACGCCAATTCCAACATAGAGATACGGTTTTTCCTCGTAATTCTTATACTTATAAAAGAGCTTCGCTGCAGCTCCAATAAAGAGGAGTGACAGACTTCCTTTCCATGCCGGATTGCCTTTGAAAAGACAAAGGATTGTCAATATCTGTGTGGCAGCAACAACGAACTCAAGGGCATGGCTTTCTGATTTAGTTTGAATCTCTTGATCTCGCTCGTCCTTATACGGACGATTATATGTTTTCATAATGTTCATCCTCCAATTCTTTGTTTTCTTTCAAGCAGCATAGATCTTCGACAGAAACTCCAAATATTTCGGCAATACGATATGCAAGCATCAGCGAGGGACTGTATTGCTCTTTCTCAATGGAGATAATCGTTCGTGAGGAAACATGAACCATATCAGCTAATTGCTGCTGTGTCATTTTAGCTGCCATCCTCAATTCTTTTACTTTTGTTTTCATGGCTCCTCCTTATGTGTGAAGTTTACTTCACATGAAACTAACTTCATATTACTGCAAACTGGTAGATTTGTCAATACAAATATGAAGCATACTTCATGTTCTCAAAAGAAAAAAAGCCACGACTACCACCCAATTTCGGAGAAACAGCCGTGGCTTTCAACTTGTGGTTAACTTTTTATCTCCATGATTAACAACTGCTCGATTGTGCTATGAATACCGGCTTGCTATAATAAAGACAACAAAAAGCTTTTTGAAATATCCTCAAAGGAGATTAAGATATGCCTATGAACATAGTCATCCAAGAACAGCGCAGGCTACTTGGATTAACACAGGAACAGGTTGCTGATTATCTCGGTGTTTCAACTCCCGCCGTCAGTAAATGGGAGAAAGGTATCACAAGTCCTGACATTGGCCTTCTTCCTCCGTTAGCCAGACTTTTGAAAATTGACTTGAATACGCTATTTTGTTTTAGTGAGGATCTGTCTGCGGAGGAAATTGGATTTTTCTGCAACGAACTCGCCAAACAAGCGAGGGAAAATATTCTTTCTGCATTCGATGTGGCTGAAGCAAAGATACACGATTATCCGCACAACGAACAGCTTCTTCTCAATGTTACGATTATTCTGGATTCCTTGCTGTTGCAGACAGACGATGATACTTTACCGATTGATAGCCTTGATACAAAGATTTCAGGCTGGTATTTACAGTTGGCTGCGAGCAACGATGAACAGATACGAAACAGCGCCAACTATATGAGAGTTAGCCGATATATTCGTCAGAGTAATACAGATGCTGCACAAGAGGTTCTTGATACTATTCAAGATAAAACTGATCTCATTAGTGCATTGCCAGATAAGATCATGCTTCAGGTTTCTATTTATTTGCAACAGCACAAATCAGAATTGGCTGCATTAGAACTGGAAAAGGCATTATTCAAAGAAATTACCAGAGTTCAGATGCTTCTGACGAAACTGGTTGATGCTGAATTAGCTTCCGGAAACACAGAATTTGCCTACAAGATTGCTGAGAAAGCAAGTGCCATGGTGGATGTATTCGATATGTGGGAATACAACAGATATGTTGCTACTTATCAAATTACGGAACAAGAGAAAAATGCAGACACGATGCTTCATTTACTGGAACAAATGCTTGAAGCACTCACTACACATTGGTCATTGACTGATTCCGTTCTTTATCACAGGATGGCTCCCGAAACCAAAACTGTTCAATCCCGTGAGTTAATGTCCGTTCTTCTCAGCGGGTTGGAAACTGATCCTGAATGTGCATACCTTCGAGAACATCCCAAATTCAAGGATCTTATCGAAAAATACAAAGACAAATAAAAAATGGGCCACGACTGCTACTCCAACTGGAGCAAACGCCGTGGCTTCGCTAAATAGTATTTCTAACGATACATTGATAAATTTCCCGAGTAAAACCGTATCCAGCCTTATAAACGCTCCGTAGAGTTGCCGTAAAAACAACATCTAAACGTAACGTCGGTTGAAAAATGTGCAATTCTGAACTATGCTATATCCAAGGAGGTGATTCTATGGACGCAAAGAAACTTGGACAGTTCATCGCAGAGATTCGCAAAGAAAAAGGAGTTACACAGGCGGAACTGGCTTCTATGCTCCATGTAACAGATAAGGCCGTCAGTAAATGGGAGCGAGGCTTGGGACTGCCTGATATCAACAGCATCGAACCACTTGCAAATGCTCTGGGTATCAGCGTAGCAGAGGTAATGAAGGCTGAACGTATACCTGACGATCATGTTACCCAAGAGAATGCTTCAGAATTGTTGACAAATGCGTTTGATATGGTGAAACAGCAACGAAGGCAGGAGCGCAAGCATCACATTCTTATTTTTATCGGTGTCTTGCTACCCATTGTTCTGATTTTTCTTGGAGACACTATGGGTTGGATGGGAATGTTTTTTGTGGTTCTTCCTTGTTTGTGTATTACTCTTGCCATTAGTCTTGTGATATATGGTGTCTGGAGAAAACGAAATCATTTACCCTGTACTCGAACATTCATATTTGCAGCATTACTGATACTTGTTCCGATTGCATTTATTGCATTTTTCTTCTTTGCCGGAATGCTCGGTCTTGGTCCGGTTCCCACATAAAATCGAATAAAACAAAAAGAAAGCCACGACTGCTACTCCATCTCAGAGTAACAACCGTGGCTTTCTCTCATACTTAACCCTATTTACCATATCTTATTGACAACACCTCTTGTAAGAACTATAATTTATGTAGAACTCTACACAAGTTATAGGGGGTGATGTTTTGACGTATCGTAATGATAATCTTCCAATAGAGGCATATATCAGGAATATCTTCCACTACATTCAATATAGTGCTGAGCAAGACACTGTAGCTTATGGTATCACGAGCAGGCAAGGCCGTTTATTAGAAATAATAGTTGACGGGTTATCTGCGGGTAAAGAAGTTAATCGTAAGTATCTTGAAGAGACCGCTTTTCTCAAAGGCTCATCAGTTACGAGCTTGTTGAATGGCTTAGAGTCAAAAGGATTCATCGAGCGTAACATCAGTAGCTTAGATGGACGTGCATTAACAATAAGTGTAACTCCTAAAGGAACACAGGCAATTAAGCAAGTCAAATCGCTGTTTGTTACACAGGAAAACAGATTATTGTACGGGATGACAGCGCAGGAAATAGAAACCTTTCGCATACTGCTGCAAAAAGCTTGCATGAACATTGAAGAATCTCACAAATTATAAAGGAGGACAAAATGAGCATAGCATATGATTTTCTTAAAGAATGTGGTTCTTTCTTCGTATTAACAATAAATGGAGATTATCCAGCAGGAAGACCGTTTGGTGCAGTTATGGAAGTGGGCAAGGACTTATATCTCTCCACTAATGATATGAACCAAGCACATAAGCAGATGAGAGAACACGAGAATATCCAAATTGTTGCAAAGAAGCCTACATCACGAGAGTGGATCAGAATTACGGGTATTGTTGAAGAATGCGATGATACAGACCTAAAGCAGAGAATGCTCGAAGAATGTCCTGTTTTGAAACAACGATTCGGCGCTGTTGGAATGGAGCATTTTATTATGTTCAAGGTGAAATCTGAAAATGTAGAAATAAAATAGGCATAAAAAGAAAGCCACGACCGATACTCCATACGGAGCAACAGCCGTGGCTCTTTTTAACGTTCTTTGCGCTTCTTCTTTTCTTCTTCCTGCTGACGATCCTTACCCAAAATAACATCCATAGCCTTTTTCGCAATCTGATACTCTTTTATGTCATCTCGTACCTGACGGTACTCTGCATAGGCTTTTTTCTTTGCAATCAAAAGCTCATTGAACTCTATACTAAGTTGTTTTCTTGTGGGTAGCTTCTTAACCCCAAGCTGATTAAAAGCGTCCTTTGCAGCTTTGTGAAGCTGGATTTCTTCTCGATGTTCCTCAAAGAATTTTTTGCTGTAACCCGACTTGCGGTATTCCACATACACATCACGGGTATTGGAATAGTTGTTCATGTGAGTCTGAAGCACATGAATATCATTGATGCGCTTCTCTGCTGCTTTGATACTGTCAGACAGTTCATCAAAACGTGTTTCGAGCTTTTCAACATGAGCTACCAAATCCTCGTAATTATCCAGACCGCTTTCCTTCAGGAACAGGTAGATCTTCGCAAGCTCTTTTCGATTGAACTTTTTTGCCCAATGTGTATAGCCTTTGGACTTGCCATCTGCCAGAGCCTGCTCGATGTCGATAAGCATACTGAAACGCTTCTGGGGATGAACATGCTTGCTTGTATTTTTCGCCTTGTGCAAGCTCTTACCGGAGATAACAGCTATCAACTCGTCCTCTGAATAACCTTCACCCAGGGAGCGCAGTCGTATAAATCGCTTCTGATCCTTTCCTCGGAACGCCTTTTGCTTTCCATCCTTGAACTCATAGCCCATTTCATTAAGCAACTGGATAAGCTCATCGAAGTCCTTGGGCTTCTGCCTCAGTGCCTGATCTATCGCAACACACAGTTCATCACGCTGGCTACGCTTCTTCGGATATACTGTCCGTTTGACACGTTCTTTATAAGGCTTGGGTGTAATAACTGATAAGCCGTGTTCCAGACAAATCATATCACTCAATCGCTGAACAGCCAGACCGGACAGAAAAAAGTTATTGAACTTTCTGGAACAGTCCAGTGACGTCGAATTGAAAATGATATGGTTGTGTATGTGCTTACGGTCGATATGAGTTGCTACAATAAAGGCATGGTTGCCTTTCAGGAAGCGCATGGCTAACTCTCGTCCGACCTCGTTAGCTTCTTCAGGTGTGATCTCACCGGGCTTGAAGGACTGGCGAATCTGATAGGCAATTACATCATGCTTCTGCTGTCTGCCGGTGATATGCTGATACTGTCTTTTGGCAAGCAGAAATTCTTCATCCGCAGTTTTGGCGTCGCATTCATAGGAACTGATAAACTCGCCATTATTGGTCTTTGCCGCATTCTGCGAATAGTCCGTGCGGTCGGCAAGACATTGCCCGACTGTTTTACCCTTATTGATATGCAGAGCAATCAAACGTGTAGCTGCCATTTCATCACCATCCTTTCCAAAAAGAAAAGCCACCCGCAGGTGACTTCTCTCAGCTTATATCATCAATTTTAGGAGCGCAGAAACTGTCCCAGACTTTCGCTTGCGGTCTCAGCCTGAACCGTTAGGAACACGATGCCGAACAGAGTAAGGAATGCTGCCAGCCCCATGACTGCCAGGATAGCCAGCGAAGTCCACATTGCCTGAACCACGCAGTAGATACCACAGCCGACGAGGATCAGGAGCAACAGCCCGATGACATACGAGGAAATATTGGAAAGCAGATTGCCCAGGATACAAACGCTCTTTACAACGAACAGCACAGGGAGTGCCAACACCTTCAAAATCAACTTCATAGGAACAACTCCTTTCTTCTAACTATATTGTACATGGGGAAGTTAATATCTGCAATGATGTCAACCCCTATGTAAAAGCTGTGAGCGAACCCACAGCTTCTCTCCAGACGGAGATTAAGAAATACTGGACAAGTGAACCAACATTTCCTTTGCGGCATCCCAGACCTCATCCAGACGCTCCTGAACGTCTTTGATGTCGTCTTGGTAGATACTGTCTGTCTCATTGGCTCGTTTGGCATACTGATTCAGATTATTACTGCACCTTCGCAGGAGAGAGACAAACTCTTTCACATCACGCAAGTCAAGATTAATGCAGTACCCGTCTAAAGCCATTTTTCTTAGATAGGCTCCCAGACTCCTTACACCAATCTCATCCATTTTTTCATGGATTCGCTCCGCTTCTGATTTTGTCACACGAAAGTGCATCTGCACATTTCTTTTTTCCATCACAGAACCTCCTCACGAGCATCATTGTGACGGTGGGCAGGAGGGATATGCTCGGACTTGGATTTCAGATCAGCAAGCACGGAAGGTCTCTCAGAGCCACGCTCGGCACGGCTCTCAGTCGTTTCTTCCATGTTAAGTGCTGCATCCAGTTCAGCCAAACGCTGGCTCTTAGCGGCAAGCTCAGATTCCTGAGGAAATGGTTTGCCAAGTTCTGCTTTTGTGGCTTCCTGCTGATTGTAGAGGTTCGTCAACTGTTCTTTTGCACCAGTCAGCTTATCCGAGATACCGGCAAGGGCATTGTCCAGACGGATCAGATTACCTCTGCCATCTGTACCCAGGGACACTCGATGGCTCATTGCACCTTTCAATACAATGTCAAACTCATGTCGGAGACTGTCGAAAGAAAGCTCCATCTGGAATCCACGATAGTTGCCAATAGGAACCGGTTCAGTAGCCTTGGACTCCTTGCAGACTGCTAGGATTGCTTCACCGGCTTCCTGCTTGTCCGTGTAATGATTTCCCTTAATGTCGATTCCGCAGAATCCCTCAGAGATTTGGGGGTGAGCTTCCACGGTATTGATGTCAGCTTCAAAGCCGTGAATATAGCCCGTCTGCTTCTCAATCTCTGCCGGAAAGTATTTCAGCAGCTTATCTTCCATACGATACTGCTGGCTCTGATGGTCGGCCTTCAGCACCTTCAGACGGGCAACATCAATGTCCAAGTCCATCTTCTCTTTGATGAGAGGATTACCGGCGCACAGCGCCTTAATTTCGGCATAGGACAGCGCCTGCTCGTCCACGTCGTCACAGGAGCGAACCGGAGATTTAGAGGTCATAATCTGAGAAATGAACTTCTGCTTGTTCTCCAGGGTCTGGTACAGATATGCGTCGAAGGTTCCCTCGGTAACATACTGATAGACCTGAACTTCTTTGTTCTGGTTACCCTGACGGATGATACGACCGTTTCTCTGGGTCATATCGGACGGACGCCAACCCACATCCAGATGGTGAACTGCCACCAGTCTATCCTGGACGTTGGTGCCTGCGCCCATCTTCTGGGTACTGCCAAGTAACACACGAACCTGTCCGGAACGCACTTTGGCAAAGAGGTCTTTCTTCTTTGCTTCGGTATCCGCATCATGGATGAATGCAATCTGCTCGGAAGGTACACCATTTGACATCAGCTTTGCTTTGATGTCATCGTACACATTGAAGGTTCCGTCTTTCTTCGGAGTGGAAAGATCGCAGAACACAAGCTGAGTCAGCTGATCTGCATTTCCGTCCTCATAGATACGGAGGATATTTCCGACACAAGCATTAAGTTTGCTGTTCGGGTCATCGGGTAACATCGGATTCATCAGTCGCTGATCCAGACCGATTTTTCTGCCATCGCTGGTAATCTTCAGCATATTATCCTCGGACGGGTCTACAATACCGGCATGGACTGCGGCAGCTCGTTCGGAAAGCTCTGCAACCATGTCCTTCTGGAAGTCAGAGGGCTGTACAACCACAGTCTCGAACTTGGCATCAGGGACAGGCAGATGCAGCTGGTCAGAGGTCTTGATGTCCGCTACTTCCTTGAACATATTCATCAGTTCAGGAAGGTTGAAGAACTTGGCAAATCGGGTTCTGGCACGATAGCCGGTTCCCTCAGGAGCCAGTTCAATGGCTGTTGTGGTTTCACCAAAGGTGGAAGCCCAACAGTCGAAGTGTGTCAGATTCTTTTTCTGGAGTGTTCCATACTGGAGATAGCGCATGACCGTATAAAGCTCGGTCATGGAGTTGCTGACAGGAGTGCCGGTCGCAAAAACTACGCCACGACCACCAGTAAGCTCATCCATATAGCGGCACTTCATAAACATATCCGAAGATTTCTGGGCTTCGGAAGTAGACAGACCTGCCACATTCCTCATTTTTGTGTAGAGGAACAAATTTTTGAACGCATGGCTCTCATCTACGAACAGACGGTCAACGCCCAACTGTTCAAAGGTGATAACATCGTCCTTGCGTTCGGTTGAGGTCAGCTTGTCCAGTCTGGCCTGCAAGGATTTACGGGTCTTTTCCATCTGCTTAATGGTGAAGTTCTCGCCACGCTGCCATTTGAGCGTTGCGATTTCATTCTCGATCTCGTCGATCTGCTGTTCCAACTGTTGCTGCTGACGTTCCGGGGACAAAGGAATTTTCTCGAACTGACTGTGACCAATGATGACCGCATCATAGTCACCGGTTGCGATACGGGCGCAGAACTTTTTGCGGTTTGCCGTTTCAAAGTCCTTTTTCGTTGCCACCAGAAGATTTGCACTCGGATAGAGTCTCAGGAACTCATTTGCCCACTGTAAGGTCAGATGGTTCGGCACCACAAACATGGATTTCTGGCACAAGCCCAGGCGTTTGCTCTCCATGGCAGATGCTGCCATCTCGAAAGTCTTGCCCGCACCAACTTCGTGTGCCAGCAAGGTATTTCCACCATAAAGCACATGAGCAATAGCGTTCTTCTGATGCTCTCTCAGAGAAATATCAGGGTTCATACCGCCAAAACGGATATGACTTCCATCGTATTCACGAGGTCTGGTGGAGTTGAAAAGCTCATTGTACTTTGTAACCAGAGCTTCACGGCGGCGAGGGTCTTTCCATACCCAATCACGGAACGCATCTTTGATAGCCTGCTGTTTCTGCTGGGCAAGGGTTGTTTCTTTCTTGTTCAGGACACGCTTCTGTTTTCCATCGGGTTCTTCGATGGTGTCGTAGATGCGGATGTCCTTCAGGTTCAGCGTTTCCTCCAGAATACGATATGCGTTGGCACGGTCAGTGCCGTAGGTCACATACGCAGCCACATCATTATAGCTTGGGTTACTCTTGCCGGTGATTCGCCACTCGGCAGTCATTTCAGAGAACTTGACTTCGATGCTGCGACGCATATAATACGGCGGCTCAAAGGTTTCGTACATGAACTGCTGGATATAGTCGGGGTCTATCCAGGTAGCACCCAGACGAACATCAATTTCAGACGCATCCAGGTCTTTCGGTTGTGCCTTTTCCAGAGCTTGCACATTCACAGAGAATGCTGAATCATTCTTTGCCGCCATCTGAGCAATCTTCAGTTTGCTTCTTACATCACCAGAAAGGTACTCATCTGCGGTCTGCCAACCATCCACAGGATCATTGCGATTTGCCATCGGGTCTTTGAAGATAACTCCACGCAGTTCAGCCGCAATAGCTTCATATTCACCTGGAGTGCCAAGCAGTTCTGCCATATAGTCCAGATCTACTCGACCACGTTCACCGATAGAAATTGCCAGAGCTTCGGAAGGAGTGTCCACGCTGGTCACTTTGCGTTCAGGCTTGATGGTTCTCTTGGTGAACATATCCGCCTTGCTTTTCAGATTTCCGTCCTCATCCACATTCTCCAGAGAACACAAGAGGTAATAGGAGGAATCGTCAGAAAATGCCTGACCGTTAGCACGGTTATTGATAAGACCATGCTTTGCAGTAAAGGCATCATAGGCTTCATTCAGTTCCGCCTGCTTCTGGGCAATCATTTCATCCGGGAAGTCCTCAAGCTGGAACTCAATCAGTTCATTGACAATGCGGCGCAGTTCTACCATGCCGGTCACACGCTCTTTTGCCTTTTCATTCAGGTCAAGATGACGCATGACAGAGTTCTCACGGAAGTAAACCTCTCCGTCTACGACTGCATAGGAGAAGTTCTTCACGTTGGGATCAGCGGGAATTACATCTTCCTGAGTACCATGCTCTGTTTCGGCAAGTTCCACAGGCTGATATACACCGCCAATATGGGAAATGGCTTCTTTCAGCTGTTCTGCAAGATCGGTGTCGGGAATCGGACGAACTGTAAGATCATCCTTACCGTACTGAGTGCTTTCCATTGCCAGCTCACCCAGGACCATCTCAGGATGGTCTACGAAATAGCTGTTCATGGTAAAGCCATCAGATGTTGTATTCAGATGCACCCAATCCTGATCGATGTCGATAGGATGGTCACGCTTCTGCAAGAAGATAATGTCGGAGACAACATCAGTTCCTGCGTTCTTTTTGAAAGCGTTGTTCGGCAGACGGATTGCACCGAGAAAGTCTGCTCTCTGAGCCATATACTTTCGGGCATCTGGTGTCTTGGAGTCCATGGTGTGTCGGCTGGTTACAAAAGCAACCACGCCACCGGGACGAACCTGATCTAACGTTTTGGCGAAGAAATAGTTATGAATGGAGAAGCCCAGTTTGTCATAAGGCTTATCAGAAACCTTATAGTTTCCGAACGGCACGTTACCAACAGCCAGATCGTAGAAGTCTCTGCGATTGGTCGTTTCAAAACCGGCTACGGTAATGTCAGCCTTAGGATAGAGTTTCTGCGCAATACGACCAGAGATAGAGTCAAGCTCCACACCATACAAGCGGCTGTCTCTCATGCTCTCCGGCAGTAAGCCGAAGAAGTTACCGACACCCATTGCAGGCTCCAGAATATTGCCGGTCTCAAATCCCATCCTTTCCACAGCATCATAGATACCACGGATGACCGTAGGACTGGTATAGTGTGCGTTCAGAGTAGAAGCTCTTGCTGCTGCATATTCATCATCAGACAACAAGCCCTTCAGATTCTTGTATTCTTCAGCCCAGCTGTCCTTGTTCGGGTCAAACACATCTGCAAGGCCGCCCCAGCCAACATAGTTCGACAGGATTTCCTGTTCCTGAGGTGTGGCATCACGCCCTTCTGCTTCCAGTTGGAACAAAGTACGGATTGCCGCCACATTTCGGGCATACTTCAAGCGAGGACTACCTTCGCCAAGATTATCGTCCATAATGCGATAGTTCTCGGCATGGATTTCAGGCTGAACCTCTTTTTCCTGAATAGCAGTTTCGATTCTGCTGATAATCTCCTGCACCTCAGGATTTTCCCAACCATCCACCTTCGTGTAGTCCTGTACGATAGTGTCCTGCCCATCTTTGCAATGGATCAGATCCAGACTGCCGGGTAAAGGTCGTCTGGTATTCATGGCTCCCAGAGCTTTCATCTGCGTAGACGGAAGCTCACGATAGGCTCTCATGGCATCCTCAAAGGAGCCATACTCCTTGATGTCCAGTGCGCCACGCTTCTGAATATCTTC
>OWID01000156.1_pt1 | contig 33304 bp, 40 predicted proteins | sample 1732661 | NCBI WGS metagenome assembly OWID01 (sample SAMN05065739, study PRJEB22554) | human gut metagenome | biome: ENVO:2100002; feature: ENVO:00000062; material: ENVO:00002003 | host: Homo sapiens | place: USA
CGGTCTCGTGGGCTCGGAGATGTGTATAAGAGACAGGGGTGTGCGTCCGCTCGGGGCGGGACATACCTTGCTTTGCCATAGTATCACCTCACCACTAGGGTGCCACGGGCAGAGGCAAAAATACGATACAAAATTTGAGGTACGGCATGAAATTATTGCAGCCCGGCGCCCATTCCATTATTGCGGGTAGCAATCAAGTCCAAAATTCCGCAAGTACCGCGCTTGCTGACTGAGTTTGCGGAAAAGGAATCACGCCGGATTCGCTCCGTCGCCTCTACAGCGGGGATGGGGTGGTGCTCATCCAGGTATGGAACCAGGTCGGCACCAGCCTGGATAAGCTGGATGTGTCCAAGTCGGACACAAATGGTAGGAGGGGGCATTTGTCAATCTTCGGTGGGGGAGAGCTCTCCCGTTATGGCGTCCACATAATAGGCGCCGCTGTCTGTGGTGATGCGCCAGACCGGTGTGAGCTCGACAGGCCGCGTGGTGCCGCTGACAATCAGATAGCCCGCGTTCATTTCGTCAATGCGGCTGCACACAAAGCCACCCTCTGTCACACCGGCCAGAAAACGGACCAGGACTGTGGCGGCAGAGAGGGTCTCTTCCTCGCTGGACGAGGTTATGGTGCCGGACAGGCGCTGGCCCTCCATGCGGAGCAGTGTGTCATCCTGCCAGAGCAGGGTGACCTGACAGGAAAAAAGGGGGGTACCCTCCCAGTTCTGGTAGTAGGTCAGTACCGTTTGCCCCGGGCGCTCACCGGACTCGGAGGAGATGAGAGTGCCCTGGAAATCGATTCGCTCCAGGCATGACTGGGAGGCATCCTCGTAGGAGCGCTCATGTTCCTTGGCCCAGGCACCAGGTTGAAAACGCACTGAGAAGGTGCCGTTCATGGAGAATTCAGCGGTGCCCTGTACACTGGAATACCGATGCCGGACATCGTTTTCCCCCTCGCGGGAGACATCGCCCAGCAGAGTCTGCGCCACGATGGCCTCGCTTTCCCGGTCACGGGTGACGGTCAGAGGGGAGAGTCCGGCCTCCTGGGGGACCCGCTCCGGGCCGAAGGTGATGCCGCTCTGCTCCAGAACGCGCACGGCCGCCTGGCGCGTATCCTCCTCATAGCGGGCGGCACGGCTCTCCTGCACACCCACCAGAATCAGGAGGAAGGCATTGACGGATACCAGCAGAAGCAGGATGATGTTTTTTAATTTGGACCATTCCACAGGGCATCATTCCTATCTGGCGGCCCAGCCGGCCTCCACAGTGTCACCGCCATTATCCGTATAAAAGACCACTAACTCCCTTCCCTCGGGAGACAGGGCCTCCAGCGCGGCGGCGGCCTGCCGCTCGGGAAGAAGCAGGCTGTGCTCCGCAGTCTCCTCATAGCGGCGGAAGCGCAGGGTATAGTCTATGATCTGTCCGTTCCGCACCGTGAACCGGGCGGCGCAGCCGTCCTCTGGAAGGAGAACGGCCGCTCCGCTCAGGCTGTAGCCATAGCAGACCTCTGTGGTGCCGTCGGCCCCTTCTGTGATATCCATCAGGTAGAGTTGGGCGGCGCCGCAGGAGGCGCCCACAGTATCTGCGGCCAGCCGCCGGGTGGTTTCCACCAGCTCCGACACCGTATAGCCATCTGTGGTTCCGATGGGATAGCGGGAGGCCGCGTCCTCTGAGGTGTGGTAGGACACGGTGCCGTCATTGCCGATCTCCAGAGTTTCCCGTCCTACCCGAAGGCGCAGGCCGCCAGGGATTTCGTACAGGGCATCGCTCTGTGTCTGGAAGGAAACAGCGGCCTGAAGGGCCGATATGGTGGCCTCGTCCGGGGAGGAGAGGGGGTTGGCGGAGTGGTACACCAGGGGGCTCGGCGTGGCGGAGGTGAGCAGTACATAGGGGTCCAGCCCGGCATAGCCCCGGTCCGCCTCCAACTCAAAGACAAAAAATGCACCGTTGCTTCCGTGGCCGGAAACCAGTTCGTCCATATGGCCGGTGTAGGCGACCTCAGTTTCACAGGCATAATACAGGCCGTCTGATTCATTATGATAGTACAGGGAGACCCCACCATCCAGATCCTGGGCCACGGCCAACTGGCGGGCTGTAGCAGTAAGGGAGGGGTTGCTGCCGCCCTCGCCCATCCAGGCGTATAGGGCCTCCAACGGGAGCTCTCCCAGGAAGTCGAACCACACGCCCGGGGCCTGTAGGGCGTCCCGCCAGGCTGACTCCGGAACTGTATGGGGAGAGGCGGCGCTGGAGAGAGCCTCGCTGAGCAGGATGCCTACCGAACTGAACAGGCGGTCGGCTTGGGCTGGGTCATACTGAACCGCAAAGCGGTCCACCCCATCGCAGACAGCAATACGCACGGGCTGGGCGGCGGCTCCGGACTGTCCGGTCGCCTCGGGGTCGTCTGCCGGAACGCTCTGTCCGGGATCTAAAAGTGAGAGAAGATGATCCAGCCAGCCCCGGGGGCCCTTATCCACCAGCCCGTTGAACATCAGCACCCGGACCGTGAGCACCACGGCGGAGAGGGTGAGCAGCAGGATCAGCAGGTTTTTAAGCCGCTCCACGGTGTTTCGTCTGCGGCGGCGCACGCGCTTATTCCCTTCCATGGTGCGGGCCCTCCACCAGTAGGGTGATTCGTACCGTCAGACCGGGACCGGAGCGGTCCACTAACTCGATGGTACCCTCATGGCGGTCTATGATCTCCTTGGCAATGGAGAGCCCCAGTCCTGTGCCGCCCGACTCGCGGGAGCGGGCCTTATCCACCCGGTAGAACCGCTCGAAGATGCGGCCCCGGTCCTCCTTGGGGATGCCGATGCCGTTGTCGGCCACTTCCATCCACACCCGCCGGTCCTGGCGGCCGGCGGAGATACGGATGCGGCCGCCATCGGGGGTGTATTTGATGGAGTTGGATACCACATTCATCATCACCTGTACGATCCGCTCACGGTCCCCGGTAATCTCAGGCAGCTCTTCCGTGATGTCCAGCTCCATGGCGTGGCCGTGGCGCTGGGCCTCCATCAGGTTGGCGTTGTAGACATCCTGTACCGCCTGTCCGAAAGGGAAGGGGGCCAACTTCAGCTCGGCCCGGCCGGAGTCAAAGCGGGAGAGGGTGAGCAGATCCTGCACAATGTGGGTCATACGGTCGGATTCGTTGAGAATAACACCCAGGAAGTTCTTTTCCGTGTTGGGAGGGAGCTCTCCTGCGTTGTCCGCCAGCGTCTCCGCATAGGAGCGGATGTTGGTCAGGGGAGTGCGCAGCTCGTGGGACACGTTGGCCACAAACTCCCGGCGGAGCTCCTCGGTCTTGCGCTGCTCGGTTACGTCGTGAATGACGACAAGAACGCCGCCCAGACGCTCCTGGTCAAAGGGAGTGAGCAGAAGCTCCAGGCTGCGGCCGCCCACATCCCGCTCACCGTCCAGGTAGCCGGGCTGCTCCACGGCCAGCACCCCCTGGAGGGGAGCAATGTCGGAGAAGAGTGTATCGTAGTTCTCGCTGCCGCCAATGGGAATGGATCGGCCCAGCATCTCCTCGGCGGCGGGGTTGGACTGGATAACCGAGCCGTCCCGGGAGAAGGCCACCACACCGTCGGTCATATGCAGAAAGAGAGTGCCCAGCTTGGTGCGCTCGTTCTCCACTTCTTCCAGGGTGCGCTTGAGCTGCTGGGCCATGTCATTGAAGGTGCCGGTGAGCACGCCGATCTCGTCCCGGGAGGCCACCTCGATTTTGTGGGAAAAGTCGCCGTCCGCCACCCGTTCAGCGCCCTCGGTCAGCCGCTCAATGGGGGTGATCAGCGTCTTGGACAGCAGGAAGGAGAGAAGCACGGAGATGATAAGGCCGAAGATCAACGCCTCTACGATCAGCGTGATCAGCTCGCTGTTGAGGGCGGACACATTGGCGCCGTTGTCCTGCACATAGACGATGTAGCGGCCCTCGCCCCGCTGTACTGCCACGGCTACGTCCATATAGGCGGCGGCGGGGGAGTTATCGTCGCTGGCATCCTCACCCGCCAGCACCCGCATCAGGTTGCGGGAATCATTGGGCATCGCCTGTCCGGACTCCTTATCGTCGGAGCCTGCCAGCCAGTGGCCGTCGGTACCGTCCAGTACGTAGTATTGCCGGCTGCGGTTGTCAATGCCGAGGGTGCTGTTGGTATCCAGAATGTGGGCGATGCTGGATGCGGCGTCCTCCTCACCCTCGATGGGAGTCTCCAAGTCCTTCCAGAAGTCCGGGTCGCCAAAGGCCTCGGACATCTGGGTATAGAAGTCCTGCGTGTAGTAATTGGCAACCGAATTGATCAGAAATGCACCTACCACCGTCATCAGGGAGATAATCAGCAGCGTCATGATGAGCATGAGCTTCATGTGCAGGCTTCGAAACATGGAGACACCCCCTCCCAATTCTTCCAAGAGATGCAACGGCGTCCTGAGCCGAAGCGTTGAAGCAGTACCCGATGGCCTCCCGGTTATGATGAACTACAGCGCTGCGGAGTCGTCCGTTCCCTGCACGCCAGGCCGCACGGAGACTCCATAGGGATGTAAGATTTCAGGTAAAGCGAATTCAACCTGCGGCTTGCCTTGCTGGAGTTTTATGCGTTGAAGTAATAGCCCAGTCCCCTCCGAGTGACGATAAACTGCGGGACTGCGGGATTGTCCTCCACCTTTTCGCGCAGGCGGCGCACGGCTACATCGACGGCGCGCACATCGCCTACATAACCCTCATAGTTCCAGACGTGTTCCATCAGAGCCTCCCGGGAAAAGACCTTTCCGGGCTGGGAGGCCAGAAATTTCAGCAGCTCATATTCCCGCTGTGTCAGCTCCAGGGGGTGATCATCCTTGTAGGCGATCATCAGGTCGACATCGATGACGATACGGCCATGCTCAATACGCTGGCCCCCCAGGGGAGCGGCCGCGCCGGCGGCGGCCACCATCTCGTTGCGGCGAATATTGGCCTTTACCCGGGCCAGCAGCTCCCGCATGGAGAAGGGCTTCGTGATATAGTCATCGGCCCCCAGCTCCAGCCCCAGGACCTTGTCGGTCTCCTCCTCACGGGCGGTAAGCATGATGACCGGTGTGCTCCGGTTTTCCCTGCGCAGGCTGCGGCATACGTCAAAACCATTCATCTTGGGCAGCATGAGATCCAGGAGAATCAGATCCGGGTTTTGCTCCAGGGCCAACTGGAGGCCCGCCTCGCCGTCGTAGGCCTCCAGCGTCTCATAGCCCTCCTTGGACAGATTGAAGCTGAGAATATCGACGATGTTTTTCTCGTCCTCCACGATCAGGATACGCTTGTTCATGGCAATTCCTCCACACACTCACAGTCCCAGCAACAGCTTGGCCTTCAGCACCAGCGCCACAGTTTTGGCGTCCTTGATCTCCCCCTGCCGTACCTGCTCCACCAGGGCGGAGAAGGGGATGCGCTCCACGGAGAGGAACTCGTCCTCGTCCGGATGACAGGCTCCCTCAGTCAGCTCTTGGGCGAGATACATGTGAAGCACCTCCGAGGAAAAGCCGGGGGAGGAGTAGAGACACCCCAGGTAGGTCAGCCTCCCGCAGGAGGCGCCCACCTCCTCCTCCAGCTCACGCAGGGCGGCCAGACGGTGGTCCTCGCCCCGCTCCAACTTCCCTGCGGGCAGTTCGGCCACCACCTCCTGGAAGGGGTAGCGAAACTGGCGGACCAGGCTCACCGTGCCGTCGTCAAACAGGGGCAGAATAGCCACCCCGCCGGGGTGCTCCACCACTTCCCGGGAGGCCACGCGGCCGTTGGGCAGTTCCGCCTTGTCCAGCCGCACCGTGATGATCTTTCCCTCAAAGAGCACGCGGCTCTCCACTGTCTTTTCCATCAGTTCCATCCGGCATATCCCTTTCTTTGCACAGCCTTTGCACTGCGGCATCCAGATTAAACCACATTATATCATAGATTCCGCCCCTTTGCCAATCCCCCCAATCATTACAGCTATCCAAAGTCCACGGCCATCCGGTATAATACCATCAACGGTCGGATTGATTTTTGCAAAAGGAGGCCCGTTATGACGATCCAGCCAATCGGAAGCGCCAGCGTGGCGCTGTACATCACACCTGCGGACTTGAAGGAGCACGGTCTCACCCCGGCAGGGCTGACTCTGGAACGGGCGCTGGCCATTACACAGACCGCCTTCCACGAGGCGGGGATCACTCTGGAGGGCTCCATCGAGATCGAGGCCTACCCGGATGCCTGCGGCGTTCTGGTGTTTGCCCATGTCCGCGCGCCGGAGCGGGCCTGGTTTTCTTTTGACGAGCTGGAGCCTGTGGTGGCCGCGGCCCGGGATCTGCCCCCACCGCGGCCGGATGCGGCGCTGCTCTGGTGGGAGGACCGCTGGTGGCTCTCGCTGGGAGCGGGGGAGGAGCAGGCCATTGCGCGGCTGTCGGAGTTCGGCCGCTGTGAGACCGCACGCCCCCATCTGGAGGCCAGGCTGGCCGAGCACGGCCGCCCCGTGTGGGATCAGGACGCCCTCACCGCGCTGCTCTCCTACTTTCCCGTCTGACCTATTGACAAGCGTGGTATAATAAAAATCCAGGCATATATAGCCGGAATGCAGGCCGGAGGTGAGGACATGGACGGCAAGGGAATCAAGGTGGTTGCAAAGAACAGCAAGGCTTACCACGATTACTTTATTGAAGATAAGTACGAGGCGGGCATTGAGCTGGCGGGCACCGAGGTCAAGTCCATCCGCCAGGGCCATGTCAACCTCAAGGACTCTTTCTGTATCGTGAAAGACGGACAGATGCACGTTCACGGCATGCACATCAGCCCCTATGAGAAAGGGAACATCTTCAACAAGGACCCCTTGCGCTCCCGCCGGCTGCTGATGCACAAGCGGGAGATCCTCCGCCTCTTCGCCAAGGTAAAGCAGGATGGATACGCGCTGGTGCCTCTGTCTCTCTACTTCCGCGGTCCCAGGGTCAAGTTGGAGGTGGGGTTGGCCAAAGGCAAGAAGCTCTACGACAAGCGGGCCTCCGCCGCGGCCAAGGACGCCAAGAGGGAAATGGACCGCACTATGAAATCCCGCCGCACCGGCGGTTATTGATGTCAAAGAGGGGGGGCATCCCCCTGGGAAAGGAAGGAATCCAATGGCTCAAAATCCCATTGTCACCTTTGAGATGGAGAACGGCGGCAAAATGGTCGCTGAACTCTACCCGGAAGTGGCGCCCAACACGGTCAACAACTTCATCAGCCTGGTGCAGTCCGGCTTTTATAACGGCCTGATCTTCCACCGGGTGATCCCTGGTTTCATGATCCAGGGCGGCTGCCCCAACGGCAACGGCATGGGTGGCCCCGGCTATTCCATCCGCGGTGAGTTCAGCCACAACGGGGTGCAGAACAGCCTCAAGCACGACCGGGGTGTACTCTCCATGGCCCGCGCCATGAATCCCAACTCCGCCGGTAGCCAGTTCTTTATCATGGTGGAGAAGGCCCCCCATCTGGACGGCGAGTATGCCGCCTTCGGCAAGGTGATCGAGGGCATGGACGTGGCCGATACCATCGTGAACGCAGACCGGGACCGGATGGATAAGCCCAAGCAGGAGCAGCGGATGAAGTCCGTCACTGTGGAGACCTTCGGCGTGGACTACCCTGCCCCGGCCAAGTGCTGATTTTCGGGAGAGCTCAACGACACGACTCAATTCCACGCAGAAATGTCCTGCAACCTCATCTCTCCCGGTGAAGCCCAGCGTCAGCGGGTTCACCGGGAAGGTGAGGAGCAAGGGAGCGGCCTGACGGATGTCCGCCTTTGGCGGGTGTCCGGAAGAAAGCGGACTTTGCGACGAGCCGGGGGCGTACTGGTTTCGACGGGGACGTAGAGGCGGGAATAGCGGGCGGATGCGCCTATCATCCTTAAAATGGGCAGCTTATAAATTAAAGAACAACGATAACGTTGAGCTTGTCGCGGCTTAAGCCGTGACCGTCCCGTCCGGAAGGACCACGAGCCGGAACGGGGCGTCGTTTAGTGGTGCACGTGTGTGCGCAAAGCTTTGAGCGCACCATGAACAATGAAGCTACCAAGCCCTGTAGTTTGACGGCCTACGCCGGGGTAAGGGAATGTAAATGACCGTCTGCGCCCGGAGAGGTTCCCGAGGAAGCGTTTTCGGACGGGGGTTCGACTCCCCCCGCCTCCACCAAAAACCCCAGTCTCGAAAAGAGACTGGGGTTTCTTGTTTTACGGAAAAACAACTGCGCTGCAAGGGATTGCGCTGACGGCTTCCCCCTTTCTCTTTGCTCATATACTACAACACTGTATAGAGAAAATCAAGAAAATATCACACGAAAGAAGGAAATGCAACACAAAATATCACATAGTTGGCGGAGTCTCCTCCGCCTCATTTTTTTCGATCAGGTTATAAAAATAATTGTCAATGGCCATATCTACCGCTGACTGCTGGGACTGCATGGTGTGCTGATAGACGGTTTTCATGGTGTGGTTCGTTGCCCATCCGCCCCTGGCCTGGGCGTATTTGTCCGGTATGTTCAGCGTCAGCATCACGGAGGCCGCTGTGTGGCGCAGGTCATGAAACCGGATGTCTGGCAGATCGTGCTTGCGCAGAATGGTTTTTAGGCGCTTATACATGCTCTCGCTGGAAAGCGGGACGACCCGATCGCCTCCGCTGGAGGTCTCTTTGGCGGCTGCAAGCTTCTCCATGATGTAATCCGGCACGCTGAGGGTTCGGGTAGAGCTGGTGGTCTTGGTTCCCTTTTCTACCCAGTGGTTGTCCTTGTCACGAACCAGCGCACGCTTGATGGTGATGGTCTTGTGTCTGAAATCCACACAGCCCCAGGTCAGACCGGAGATCTCAGAGGCCCGCATACAGAGCCATAGGCCCATCAGCACCGGCAGCTCCATCACGTTTCCCTCTACCGCGCGCAGCAGCGCGGCCATTTGCTCCGGCTCCAGGATGCGCTGCTCCTTGACCTCCTTTTGGGGCAGACGGGTGCGCAGGGTCAGCGACGGGCGGTATTCCGCCAGAACCGCAGAGAGCAGGCCGTGGATATTGCGCAGGGACTTGGCCGAGCGGACGCGCCGCCTGTCCCGCTTATCCGTGTACGGTTTGGCCTCCTGATTCATAGCCTCCTGCACCATGGGCTGGGTGATCCGGTTCAGAGCGAGGGGCATGAGGCCCTTCAGGTTGTTGCGCCGGATGTTCTCATAACCCCGGATAGTGGAAGGGGAGAGGATGCCGTCCTTGCTGGAGATGTATTTCTCCATGGCCTCATCCAGCGTCATGCTGGTGGGATCCCGGTTGACCTCTTTGTAGTGCAACTGGTATTGCAGGGCCTGATACTCCGCCTCCTTTTTCGTGTTGGCGGTGAAGGACAGGTAACGGCGCTTGCCGTCCGGCGTCTTGCCGGCGTAGAGCTGGACGCGCCAGCTCCCGGAGGGCAGTTTTTTTGCGGTCGCCATGCTTGATTACCTCCCATGAGTATGATAATATGAGAGGGTGATAATGGCCGCCAAACCTTATCACCCCTATATGAGCCGTCCTCGGTGTTCCAGCGCCGGGGGCGGTTTCTCTTGCTTTCTGTCGAACGATATGCAATTCTGATTGTGGCGCTGCACAACGGCAGGCGGTTAGCCACACCTCCCGAAAGGGGGTGAGGCCCATGCGGATCACACTACATATCGGACGGTTCACCGTTACGATTATTGTGAAAAGCAGAAACCGCCACCCTGGCCGGTGACGGTTTCTTAATGGAACTATTCACTTGACCCCGGGCTAACCGCTTGTTGCAGCGCCTTTCTATATCTATTATAAACCGTCCTGTATTCTCTTGTCAAGGCCGCCGCTCTTGGGGGATTCCGGGAGCGGTATTTTTATTATCCAGGGAATACCTTAGACAGTTCAATAAAACATCCGTCCAGGACAGAAACCTTCAGTACATCATCGGGGGAGCCGAAGCTGGCCGCAGTATAGTGTCCGTCCTCCAGAACAAAGGTCTGGACACTCTTAGCAGTTGGATCTACGATCCAATACTCACGCACACCGGCCCGCTGGTACAAGTTATATTTTACCAGCCGGTCATGGCGCTGGGTGGAGGGGGACAGAACCTCGATGATAAGGTCAGGAGCGCCCTTGCAGCCCACATCGTCCAGCTTGTCGGGATCACACACAACGGACAGGTCGGGTTCCACCAAGGTATCAACGTTCTCGGGCCGGTCGCCGGACTTCTCAAAGAGCCGGACGGCGAAAGGGGCGGCGTAGACCTCGCACTTCTTTCCGTCCAGGTAGTTGCCCAACTGGCGGCCCAACTCGCCGCTGATCTTCTGGTGGGCCCTGGAGGGCGGGGCCATCATCACCGGTGCACCGTCGATCAGTTCGATGCGCTCCTGTTCGTCCCAGGTCAGCACATCGGCCAGGGTATAGCGGTCTTCTTTTGGGAGAGGCATAGGGGACTCCTTTCCAAAGTAATTTGAAGATTAGGAAACTTTTTGACCACTAGAAAATACTCGATCTAGTATCGGAACAAATTTATTTAGCAATTCTTTATCAGAGGCCGCGCTGTTGTAGCGTAGCCGACGGCTAAGTGTCTGAATCCTTTTTGTGGAGGCTTCATATGAAAGATTGAAGTGCGTAAATATATCCGTATCAGTAAGCTGCCCTTTTCGCCTACAGATATCCCAAAGAACAATTTCTGGGGATACGAGTTGAGCGGCAAAAAAGTGGGCCTCTATTTCAGAATTTTTACAGTCATCCGTGTGACCGAGATATATATGACCGAGTTCATGAATAATACCCCAGTGCTTTCGTTGCTCATTAGAAATATCATCATCATAGAGAATAATTTTTTTATTACCTTGCGAAAGGACAAGTGCTCCGTCAATTTTATCTGTATTGAGCAATGATAGGGGGTAGTGGGTTAACTGGGAAAAGTTCTGAATCGAATCTATTATAATATTGGATGGTAGTTTGAAATTTCTAGCGTCAATATAGAGACTATCAATATTTTGCCCAAGTAACAATTCGGTTGCCGCATTTTGCGCTTTCTCGAAATCAGGTTTCATTTAACCTCCTAATCTGAACCTGAAAGCCCCTTGGCCTTTAGATACAAGTCAATGGAATTTTTAAACTGTTCCTTTAAGGCGTTCCGGTCTTCTTCTGGTATTGGTGCCATGTGGCGGGCCAAAAGGAGCATGTCTTCTTCATGATGGTTTTGAGCAAAATCGCGCTCACCCTCTTGGGTGGGCGCTTTTTCTGTGCCCTCCCCTGTCAAAAGGTAATATGTGTTAACACCCAAATAGTCTGCGATCATAGCTAGTCTATCCGCCGGGAATACCCCTTTTCTTAATTGGCCGATATACCCGTTTGAAAATCCCAAATCTCGTTCAAGTCTGGAAATTGGTATTTTCCTCTCAGAACAAATAGCCCGGACACGCTCAACTGAGTTCATAGAAAGCCCTCCAACTTTTCGATAAAAGCCTAAAATAACGCTTGATAAATTAGAGAACTCTCGATATAATGACATCGGGATTTAGAGAATAGTCGAAGTTTGGCTTGAGAGTCCTCTATGTATTTCGCAATTACATATTAGATTATTCTCTAACCAATGTCAAGGGGGTTTCTCTAAATTTACGATAGAAAATGAAGGGAGGGATTTTATTGATTTTTACAAATATCGTCCTGCTGTGCAAAGAAAGAGGGATTAGTGTAGCCAAATTGGAGCGGGAAACTGGTCTGGGCAATGCGACTATCAGGGGATGGGCAACTTCATCACCTACAGTTGAAACACTGAAAACAGTTGCCGACTACTTCGGCGTGACTGTAGACAGCCTTCTTTCTGAGAAGGATACCACAGCAAATGTCCAATAGCTCGGACAATATGGAAAGGAGAGAAAACGATATGAACGAGCTGATGATTTTCAACAACCCTGAGTTTGGTGAGATCCGTACCATCGAGGAGGGCGGCAAGGTGCTGTTCTGTGGGTCTGATGTGGCGAAGGCGCTGGGGTATAAGAATCCAACAAAGGCCATTGCCGACCACTGCAAAGGAACCGTGGAGAGACGGACTAACGATTCGTTAGGTCGTCAGCAAAACATGAAATTCATCCCCGAAGGTGACATCTACCGGCTGGCGGCCAAGTCTGAGCTTCCTGGCGCAGACAAGTTTGAGAGTTGGATTTTTGATGATGTCCTCCCTTCCATCCGCAAGCATGGGGCCTACATGACGTCAGATATCATCGACAAGATGATCACCAGTCCGGAGTTTGGTATTAAGCTACTGACCACCTTGAAGGATGAACGGGACAGGCGGAAGACTCTGGAAGCGGCAAACTCCGCCCTCACGGTGGACAACCAGATTATGAAGCCCAAGGCCGACTACTTCGACGAACTGGTCGAGCGCAATACGCTCACCAACTTCCGGGAGACGGCCAAGCAACTGGGTATCCCTCCGAAGAAGTTCGTGGACTTTCTGCTGGAGCACAAATATGTCTACCGGGACAAGCGGGGGAAGCTGTTGCCCTATCAGGATAAGAACAACGGCCTCTTTGAGGTGAAGGAGTGCTTCAACGACAAGACCAAGTGGAGCGGCACTCAGACCCTGGTGACGCCCAAAGGGCGGGAGACCTTCCGGTTGCGTTATCTGTGGGAAATGTGAGGGATACCAAAGCCGAAGGGTAATAAACCGAACTATTGGAAAGGAGAGCAAAATGGAAAACAAATTAGTACCTATCGAGCATAACGGGGTTCGTGTCATCACCACGGAATTGCTGGCACAGGTCTATGAGACTGATACCAACAACATCAAAAACAATTTCAACAACCACAAGGACAATTTCTGGGAGGGTGTCCATTACTATCTGCTGAAAGGGGATGAGCTGAGAGCATTTAAGCGCGAGGTCAATAATATTGACCTCGTGGCCCCGAACGTCAATCAGCTCTATCTCTGGACAGAGCGCGGTGCAAACCGTCACTGCAAAATCCTGGACACGCCCAAAGCGTGGGAGCAATTCGACAACCTAGAAGAAACCTACTTCATGGTGAAGGAGCAGAGAAAGGCCGCTATCAGCGGAAAGACCGCAAAGAGCGGTAAGACCCCGGAGGAGCTGGCCGCAGCCGACAAGCGGGCCACGGCGATGCTGCTCAACGCCAAGAACCGGGCGGCGAGTTTCCTTCAAAAGCTCTACGACCGGGCAGGCACCAAGCCGGAGTATCAGGCGATGGCTCTCAGCGATTTCTATTCCGAGGATGGGATTCACCTCCCCCGCATGGCCTTCCAAAATATGAAGCAGACCTATGATAGCGCTATTGCCGAAAAGCTAGGCATCTACTCCAAAGCATCCGGCGGCAAGTCCCCCCACGCGCAGGCCATCGGAGCGATTATCTCCACGCTGGAGATCTCGGAGGACGAGCGCGAACGGCTTCCCTACTGCAACAACGGGCATGACGGAGTGGACTACCAGTACACCGAGAGCGTGGTTGAGAAGGTGCGGACGTGGATTGAGGCCCACGGCAGGCCCAATCCGATCGCGGTCAACGGGAAGAACTATGCCGTGGTTTACAGAAAGGAAGGGTAGATATGAAAATCGACGTCGCCCAAGAAGAACTGGATGCCCTGATCCGGCATATGGAGGGCATTGTAGCCCGTTATGAGAGCGAGGCGGGGGCATTCCTTGCCATTGAGGCGGAGTGTCCCGGCGCGAAGGGCCGGGCGATGGAGCGGTTGAGTGAGGCCGACAGCGCCGCCGCCCTACTGAACGAGTTACTGCATATTTGAGAAAGGCGGTTTACTTATGCCGAAACTTCGAGACACCCCAAAAACCCGCATGGACAGGGCCTTCATGGCCGCCCTGCGGTATGGGCAGGCCATGCGCGGGGAGACAGACAAGGACACCATGCGGCTGATGCCCAAATCTACCGCCACCTATTACAAGCGCTTGCACAATCTGGATGGCTTTACCCGGGAGGAGCTGCGCATCCTCATCCCCCGGTACTTCAACGACCGCCAGCTCTGCGATGCCTTCGGTGTCGAGTACCACGGGGGCACGCCGGAGCTGAAAGGGGACTCGTCCAATGCCTAAGACCCGCAACGAGCGCCGCCTACGGCGTAAAAGCACCATCGAGGGGTGTATCTTCCTGGTCATCCTGTTCGTGGTTCCCTGGGCCGTCCCGGGTCTGGTGGAGGCGATTCTGTGATTCGGTCAAATTCGCAATCGCTTGCGGATTTGCGCAAGAAAAAAAGACCGCCGGTGCTGCAACACCAAGCGGCCCAAAGGGAAAAGAAAAGTTGATCCGCCCTTATTTTAGAGGGCTTGAAGGAGATTGTCAAGTATGAGTAGCTACATAATTCCAGATTCCATTACGCCGCGGCCCATAAAGCCCGGCAGGGCCACGGTGGAGACCATCGAGGCGATCATGGCCGATAGGCCGTGCGCCCTTCTACCGGTCGCCGGGGACTGTTTGGAGGGCGTGGACGTAGTAGATGGAGGCTGGGTGGCAGTGGATTTCACCCGGCGGCCTGCGCCCCCCCAGGTACAGGAGCAAGGGTGGCGACGGAAGCTCCGATCTCTGCCTCTGCTATGCCACGTTCCCCGGAGCGCTTGGCCCTATGGTCATGTATAAGGAGTATCAGGGCGTATGGGGCCCCTGGCAGATGGTGGGCACTCGATATAAGTCAATGTGGGAAGGTGGCAAGCTGCGCCTCAACTGCGGCATGGTGGCAAAGCGTATCTTCGGCGTGATTGTGGCCTCCTACGACCAGGACGGGCGGCTTCTGTGGCAGAGGAACCCCGAGGAGTTTCCCAAGGAGCTGGGCGCAGCGCCAACCATTCGCGGTGATGTAGGGCCGTACCAGGGGGTGAGAGCATGAACCACCCTTTGAACAAGGAGCAGGTCGAGGTTCTGTTTGAACGGGAAGCCGTGCTGATGGGGACGGAAAACCGCGTTCCAATCTAGCGGGCATTGGCCCTATTCGGACAAGATGCCGTCAATTACGGCAAAAAATTGGACGAAAGATTGGATGTCAGAAGGCTAGTACATCACTCCAACGGATATGTCCTTGGCTTTATAATAGCGTCTTTGACCCTGCGAGGCTTTCAGGCTGCCGCCAGTTTCTATAACGTTCATCTGCTGAGAAAGGAAGCATCATGAATCCTGTAACAGAACCAGTCAAAATCACCAACTTGGAGCTGGAGAATGTGAAGCGCATCCGGGCATGCGCTATTACCCCCACACAGAACGGGCTTACGGTGATCGGCGGCCGGAACAACCAGGGGAAGACCTCTGTCCTGGACGCGATCGCCTGGGCGTTGGGCGGGGACCGCCACCGTCCATCCCGTGCGGTACGGGAAGGCTCAGCCATTCCGCCCCGTCTTTGCGTCAAGCTATCCAACGGTCTTGTCGTGGAGCGCACGGGGAAGAACAGCGACCTAAAGGTCACGGACACGGAAGGGCGGCGTGCCGGGCAGCAGCTGCTCAATGAATTTGTGGAGCAGCTCGCGCTCGATCTGCCTAAATTCATGCAGGCAAGCGCGAAAGAAAAGACTGGCATCCTGCTGGAAGTTATCGGTGTAGAGGATCAGCTCATAGAGTTAGACCGGAAAGAGAACTCCCTTTACAACGACCGTCTGGCGATTGGCCGGATTGCCGACCAAAAAGCCAAGCACGCCAAAGAGATCACCGGATACCCGGAGGCCCCAATGGAGCCGGTTTCCGCCTATGATCTGATTCAGCGCCAGCAGGACATCCTTGCCAGGAACGGCGAGAACCAGCGGAAGCGGCAGCGGGCCGCGCAGCTGGAGGCTCAGAGAGACAGCCTGCGCCGGCAGCTGGATGACCTGCAGGCGAAGTATGAAGCCGTTTGTGGCGACTGTGAAATTGCGCGCCGTGATGCTCTGGATCTTCTGGATGAATCTACGGAGGAGCTGGAGGCCGATATCCGCAATGTGGAGGCAATCAACATCAAGGTCCGCGCCAATCAGGAAAAGGCCCGCGCTGAAGAGGAAGCCAGAGACTACCAAAACCAGTATGATACCCTGACTTCCGAAATTGAGGACATCCGCCAGAAGAAGCGCGACCTTCTTCTGGGGGCAAACCTCCCCCTTCCCGGGCTGAGCGTGGAGGACGGGGAGCTTGTCTACATGGGCAAGCCTTGGGACTGCATGAGCGGTAGCGACCAGCTGAAGGTATCCGCCGCCATCGTGCGGGCCATCAAGCCACAGTGCGGCTTCGTCCTCCTGGACAAGCTGGAACAGATGGACCCTGATACCCTTCGGGAGTTCGGGGCCTGGATGGAGGCAGAGGGCCTGCAGGGGATTGCCACGAGAGTCTCCACGGATGGGACGTGCAGCATCCTCATCGAGGATGGATATGTGAAGGAGGAGGGGCCTGCCCCGGCCTCCGCGGCATGGAAAGCGGGTGAGTTTTAAATGAGGCAGTTAAAGATTATACCGGGTAAGCTGGGCGGAGCCATGAAGGTTGTGATTTACGGCCCGGAAGGGATCGGGAAATCTACCCTTGCCGCCAAGTTCCCCCGGTCCCTGTTCATCGACACGGAGGGAAGCACCCGGCACATGGACGTGCAGAGGACAGAGCGCCCCACCAGCTGGGCCATGCTCCTGGAGCTGGTCCGCTGCATCAAAGCAGACCCTGGCTTGTGCTCCACACTGGTGATTGATACAGCGGACTGGGCGGAGCAGCTGTGCATCACCAGTATCTGTGACAGCAAGCGCATCTCCGGGATTGAAGACATGGGATACGGCAAGGGCTACGTCTATGTGGCCGAGGAGTTCGGGCGGCTCCTGAACCTCCTGGAGGAGGCCGTGGACAACGGCATCCACGTGGTGCTGACGGCCCACGCTATGATGCGGAAATTTGAACAGCCGGACGAGATGGGCGCGTATGACCGGTGGGAGCTGAAGCTGCAAAAGAAGACGGCCGCCCTGGTCAAGGAGTGGGCCGACCTGCTCCTGTTCGCCAACTATAAGACCTTGTCCGTAGCGGTCGACGACAAGGGGAAGAAGTTCAAGCCCCAGGGCGGCCGGCGCGTCATGTTCACAACCCATCATCCCTGCTGGGACGCAAAGAACCGGCTGGGCCTTCCAGAGGAGCTGCCTTTGGAGTTTGCTCCATTGGCTCCATATTTTGACGCGGCCGCTGTCTCCGCCCCCACCACTGCCCCGGCTCCCGCACCCGCTCCGCCTGCGGAAGCTGCGCCCAACCCCGCGGACACCTCTCCCACGGCACCGGAACAGCCAGCGCCCCAAACGGACAACGCACAGGAGCTCAAGGCGAAAACGTCAACCCTGAAAGCCTTACAGGATTTGATGGAACAGGGAGGTGTATTGGACTATGAGGTCAAGGCCGCGGTCGCCGCGAAGGGGTATTTCCCCGAGGATATGCCCATAGAGGATTATCCCGATGATTTTATCAAGGGGGTGCTGATCGGGGCCTGGAGGCAGGTGCACGAGTGGATCGAAAAGAACCGGGCGCCCCTGCCGTTTTAACTTCACGTTGCAGGGGGACTGCCGGAGCCGGCAGCTCCCCTTACTTATCAAATCAAAAAGGAGCTTGAGAAAATGAGCGAATATGACTCTTCTTTCCGTGAATTTGGCTGGGATGACGAAATCCAAAATGACAGCACCCCATTTGAGGTCTTGCCGGAGGGTGACTACCGCTTCCGTGTGGAGAAATTTGAGCGGGGCCGGCATAGCGGCAGTGAAAAGATCCCGCCCTGCAACAAGGCGATCCTGACGCTCTCAGTGAATGACGGCGCTCACAGCGGAACCGTCCAAACGAACCTGTTCCTGTTCAGCCGCTTCGAGTGGAAGCTGTGCCAGTTCTTCACCGCGATTGGCCAGCGCCGCCACGGTGAGGCGATCCGGATGAACTGGAGCCTTGTGCCGGGTGCCATCGGCACCTGCCATGTGGGGACACGCAAATGGATGGGCAACGACGGCAAGGAACATGAAGGGAATGAGATCACAGAATTTTATGACCCGGAGGAGGCCCCGGACATCTCGGAAAAGCAGGTGGACAGCCAGCCGGCGCCTGGGCAGGGCGCGGGGGCGGCCGCCTCCTGGGATGCCGGTAGGTTCTGATGGAACTCCGGCCATACCAACAGGAGGCCAGGGCGGCAGTCGAGCAGGACTGGTCGGATGGCTTTCATAAAACGCTCCTGGTTCTGCCCACCGGGTGCGGGAAGACAATCGTGTTCTGTAAGATTGTGGAGGACATGGTGCGCCAGGGCGGGCGGTGCCTGATCCTGGCGCACCGGGGCGAACTGCTGGAACAGGCGGCAGACAAGCTGCTGACCGCCACAGGGCTGCGCTGCGCGGTGGAAAAGGCGGAGGAGTCCTGCCTGGACAGCTGGTACCGGGTGACCGTCGGATCCGTGCAGACTCTCATGCGGGAGAAGCGCCTCCAGCAGTTCCCCACCGATTTTTTCAACGTGATAGTGGTGGATGAAGCCCACCATGTCCTGGCTGACAGCTACCAGAGGGTTCTGGAACATTTCCCCGCGGCAAAGGTCCTGGGGGTAACCGCAACCCCCGACCGTGGGGATATGCGTAATCTGGGCCAGTATTTTGAGCATCTGGCTTATGAATACTCCCTGCCGCGCGCCATCAAAGAGGGCTATTTGAGCCCCATCAAGGCGGTAACTATCCCGCTGAAGCTGGATCTGACCGGCGTGGGGATTCAGGCAGGGGACTTCAAAAACAGCGACCTTGACACCGCGCTCGACCCCTATCTCCACCAGATCGCCAGGGAAATGCGTACCTATTGCGCCCAGCGCAAGACCGTGGTGTTCCTCCCCCTGGTGCGGACTTCTCAAAAGTTCCGGGACATCCTGGAGCAGGAGGGGTTCCGGGCCGCCGAGGTCAACGGCAGCAGTGAAGACCGTGCGGAAGTGCTTCGGGACTTCAACGACGGGAAGTATAACGTGCTCTGCAACTCCATGCTGCTGACAGAGGGATGGGACTGCCCTTCCGTTGACTGCGTGGTTGTCCTGCGGCCCACCAAAATACGCTCCCTGTACTGCCAGATGGTGGGGCGGGGAACCAGGACAGCCCCGGGGAAGGACCATCTGCTCCTGCTGGATTTCCTGTGGCACACAGAGCGCCATGAGCTGTGCCACCCGGCGAGCCTGATCTGCGAGAGCCCAGAGGTCGCCCAGCGGATGACGGAGGCCCTGGAGGACGCCGCCGGCTGCCCCGTAGACATTGAGGAGGCCGAGGAGAAGGCCGAGTCCGACGTGGTGGCCCAGCGGGAAGAGGCCCTTGCGAAGCAGCTGGCGGAGATGAGGAGCCGCAAGCGGAAGCTGGTGGACCCCCTGCAATTTGAGATGAGTATCCAGGCCGAAGACCTCGCCGGATATGTCCCGTCGTTTGGATGGGAGATGTCCCCGCCGTCTGATAAGCAGGTGCAGAGCCTGGAAAAGTGGGGGATCCGTCCGGACGAAATCGAGTGCGCCGGGAAAGCGTCCCTGCTCCTGGATCGCCTGGCGAAACGGCGCTCGGAGGGGCTTACCACCCCGAAACAGATCCGGTTCCTGGAGGGCAAGGGGTTTCAGCATGTGGGACAATGGCAGTTTGAGGAGGCCAGGAACATGATTGACCGCATCGCGTCCCAGGGGTGGAAGATCCCAGCCGGCGTAACCCCGTCGGCCTATGTCCCGGTGAGCATGGGAGGATAGTATGGATAGTATCGGCAAGGGGCTGGATCCCCTGGAGGCATTGGAACATATTGACCCGGCCGGCCTGAATTACCAGGAGTGGCTGACTGTGGGTATGGGGCTGAAGGAGGCGGGGTGTCCCGCCTCCTTCTGGGAAGATTGGAGCCGCCGCGACCCGGCGCGCTATCATGCGGGCGAGTGCCTGCGGAAGTGGGAAACCTTTCACGGCGCGTCCGGCGGTACACCTGTGGCCGCCGGCACGGTATTCAAGATGGCCCTGGACCGCGGCTGGCGGCCCACTCAGGAGAGCGCCCCCGGCCACATGTTGGATTGGGAGGACACCATCAACACCAGGGACGGCGGCGGCGCCATCGTGGACCGCGCATGGCTGGAGGGCAAAGAGGTCCAGGAGCCCACAGACTGGCATCCCGCGAAAGACCTCATTACTTATTTGACGGTTCTCTTTGACCCATCCGAATACGTCGGGTATGTGACTGAGACCTTCAAAGGGGAAGACGGACGGCAGGTGCCATCCAAGGGAAATTATGACCGGACCGCCGGCCAGTTGATTGACGCCCTGCGCACATGCAAAGACGACATCGGGGCAGTGTTGGGCGACAGTGACCCTGACGTGGGAGCGTGGATTCGCTTTAACCCTCTGGATGGCAAGGGCGTAAAAAACGAGAATGTGACCGCTTTTCGCTATGCCCTGGTAGAGTCTGACGAGATGAACCTGGAGGAGCAGCACGCCATGATCCGGGAGCTGGAGTTGCCGGTGGCTGCCCTGGTCTCCTCCGGCGGCAAGAGCCTCCATGCCATTGTGAGGATTGAGGCCGGCTCCTTTGAGGAATACCGCTCCCGCGTGGACTACCTCTATGCGGTGTGTGAGAAGAACGGCCTGAAGGTAGACCGGCAGAACCGCAACCCCTCCCGGCTGTCCCGGCTCCCCGGCGTTATGCGAAGGGGCAAAAAGCAGTTCCTTTTGTCGTCCAACATCGGGAAAGCATCCTGGAGCGAGTGGCGGGACTGGATGGACAGCGTCACCGATGATATGCCAGACCCTGAGAGCATGGCAGCAGTTTGGGACAACCTGCCTGAGCTGGCGCCGCCCCTGATTGCCGGCGTCCTCCGGCAGGGCCATAAAATGCTCCTGGCCGGACCCAGCAAGGCCGGCAAAAGCTACTCCCTCATTGAGCTGTGCTGCGCCATCGCCGAGGGAGGCCCGTGGCTGGGCTTCTCCTGTACCCAGGGGCGGGTGCTCTACGTCAACCTGGAACTGGACCGGCCCTCCTGCCTCCACCGCTTCAAGGATGTGTATGCGGCCCTGGGGCGCACGCCCCAGAACCTGGACAAGATTGATGTCTGGAACCTCCGGGGCCGCTCTGTGCCAATGGACAAGTTGGCGCCAAAGCTGATCCGCCGGGCGAAGAAAAAGGATTACATTGCCATTGTCATTGACCCCATCTATAAGGTCATCACCGGAGACGAGAACAGCGCCGACCAGATGGCGAACTTCTGCAACCAGTTCGACAAGGTGTGTACTGAGCTGGGCTGCGCCGTGATCTACTGCCACCACCATTCCAAGGGCAGCCAGGGAGGCAAGCGTTCCATGGACCGGGCCAGCGGGTCGGGGGTATTCGCCCGCGACCCCGACGCCCTTCTGGATCTGATTGAACTGCCGGTCAGCGAAGAGCTCCGCAGGCAGGAGGTCAACAGGGCTGTGGGCCGGGCCGTTGCTGCCACCCTCCAGCGGGCGGGTAAGCTGGAGGAGGCGTCCCAGGATGACCTTTGCATTGAGAAGGGGGCGCTGGAGGCGGCCAGGAGCCTTTTAAGCGGCCGGCAATATGAAGATGCGGCAAAGTACGCGGAGGCCGCAAGACAAGCCGCTGAAAGCCTGACAGCGTGGCGCATTGAGGGAACCCTGCGGGAGTTTCCCAAGTTTCCCCCGGTCAACCTCTGGTTCGATTACCCCATTCACCGCGGAGATGACAGCGGCGTCCTGGCCGACATCGACCCGGAGGGGGAGGTGCCGGGGTGGCAAAGGGCCATGCAGAAACGGAAGCCGAAAGAGGCCAAAGCCAAGGAGCGAAAAGACTCTATTGCACTCGCCTTTGAAGCCTGCGGCATAGACGGGAAGGTCACAGTGAGCGCTCTGGCCGAGTACATGGGCGTGACGGACAAGACAGTCAGGAACCGGTTGAAAGAGCATGGCGGCTTTTGGATTGACGAGGGGGAAGTCGGCAGGAAGTAAGGGAAAATAACGAGAATTTTTCCTTTCCCCGTGAGAGAAAAAAACGGACATTTCCCTCTGTTTCCCTTGAGAAAAAAACGGGGATTTCCCTTCTTTCCCTGTGAGGGAAAAAAACGAAAAAACCTGTTCTTTTCCCTAGGGAAGAAAAAGTACCCCCCTAAAGGGGGGTAAGAAAACACGTTTCCCTGACGGTCAACGGGGGAAGTAGTCGTGCGAAAGCTCACGCACGACGACTCCTTCCCCTGACCGTTGACAAAGTAGTTTTGTGATCTACAATACTTTAACGAGGTAAAGCAATGAGAATAGAGTTTTTTATGCCGATGAAGCCACCCACGGTGACGCACCAGGAAAAGAAATGGCGGGTGGTCAAGGGCAAGCCGGTACCCTACGAGCCGCCGGAGGTGCGGGCGGCACGGTCGAAGCTGACAGCGCACCTGGCTGGACACAGGCCCGTGGAGCCCCTGGCCGGCGCGGTGCGGCTGCTGGTGAAGTGGTGCTTCCCCCGTGGGCAGCATGAAGACGGTGAGTACCGGACCACCAGGCCGGACACGGACAACCTCCAAAAGCTTCTGAAGGACTGCATGACCGCTGTGGGGTTCTGGAGGGATGACGCCCAGGTTTCCAGCGAGATTGTGGAAAAGGTTTGGGCTGAGGTGCCGGGGATATACGTCTGCATGGAACAGATCAATGCAAGGGAAAATTGCCAAGCGATTGCGAATTTGGAGGTGCTGATATGCGCGGGGTGCGCAGAAGACGGGAAATGGGAGTGGGAGTACCAAAATGGGGCCGAGTGTCCTTGCACATACTGCAAAAGACGGGCAGCAGATTGCTACTACCGCCCGCCGGAGGTATCGCCATGAGACACCAATATACCCGCGCAGAGCTGGAATCCATCACCCAGGAGACCGCAATCTACATTGAGGGAGCAGGGATAGCCCAGCTCCGATGGGGCGGCCTGGAGATTGCAGAGGGGGTAAAGGACGGGGCTCTATACTGCAAGCATATCAAACCGTTTAGCCTGGATCTGTACGACAAATACTGGACGGCCTTTGATGGGCCGCCGGAGAGGAAGGAGAACGCATGAAAACGATTTGCATTACTTGCAAAAATGACTGCAATAACGCCGGTACAACGGCCAGAATTTCTTGGTGCCCTCAGTACAAACCGGGACGAATTTTGTCCAACGCCGACCGCATCCGGACCATGAGCGACGCAGATTTGGCGAGATGGCTTGAATACGAGGGTGGAGGAGCCTGTGCAGAGGTTTATGGGTGGCTGGCGTGGCTCCAGCAGCCAGCGGAGGAGGGCGAGCATGAGTAGACCCAAATATCCGTGGTGGGGCTATGTCCGGGAAATCCTTCGGCGGTACCCTGACTACACAACAGAAGCCGAAGCCGCGGCAGTCGTATCTGCGATAGCACAGACGGGGCAGATGCCAGACGGCCAGCGCCGGCTCTCCGTGATTGGTATGGTGTTCTTCCGCAAGACGCACACCCTGCATGGGGCGGCTCTGGAGGCATCATGCAGCTACGCCACCGCAAAAAGGTGGCAACAGGCGTTTATTCGTGAAGTAGCATGCAATTTCAAGTGCAACAGTCTGATCGAAAGTTGAGCCACAAAAGCCAAACACTTGATGTAGGATGGAGACGTGGAGGTGTATACCTCTGCGCCTCCTTTTCTACCGCCCGGCACCGAGGCGGTAATATCGGGCCCCTACGCTGCACGGCTGAAAACCACCCCATAAACTGGGCGGAGGGTCGCGCCCTCCATGCGGCAAATGACTGTGGAGAGACACTATACTGGCGAATCGGGGTCGCGTATCTTGCCAGTGAAATCACCAGCGGCCTGCCAGTAGCCATAGCTGGCCGACTCCGGGTATAATGGCAGCCTTTGAGAGTCAAAAACGCGCTATCCCGCTGAAAACTACCCTGCGAGTGGCTAATCATGATGTCGCCGCAAAGACCAGGGTGTGACAATTAAGCGGGAAGCGCACATATGCCGAGTGCAGTAGCAGAAGCGGAAGCGGCGGCCATGGACAACGCCGTGGACGTGTGGCGGCTCAATACCGCCTCTCGGCTCCACGAAGATGAGTGTGAAAGGGTGAAGGTGCTGTGCTGAAGTCTTGTCCATATTGCGGGATGATTCATCCGGCTGGGTTTATTTGCCCTAAAAAGCCAGAGCGGGGTAAGAAACGGTCGAGCAAGGAGGATCACTTCCGGAAGAGTTGGGCCTGGCAGCGCAAGCGCATCCAGATCCTGAAGAGGGATTTTTACCTTTGCCGTGCGTGCAATGCGGGAGGATACGGAGTGCTTGGGGTGCCTGGGGTAAACCAGGACCTATCGGTTCACCACATCGAGCCACTGGAGGAGCGGTTCGACTTGAGGCTGGAGGATGACAATTTGGTCACCTGCTGTTCGCGTCATCATGAGATGGCAGAAGCAGGGAAGATACCGCGGGAGTACCTGCATGCGCTGGCCCAGGTATCCCCCCGGTGGGGGGCCATTACATGGGGCGGCTCGTGTCAAGACCGACTGCGGCCCTCTGAGCACAAAGAAGTTTAGAAATGAGATTTTAGGGGGAGGAGGTGCACCAGATGGGGGGGAGGCCCGCAAAATCGGTGAAAGTGAAGGCCGGGGCGATCGCCAGCAATGACGCGGCGGTCCGCACGTCTGTAGAGGACAAGCTGCGCGGGGAGGCGGTGAAGCCGGAGCCCCCGGCTGGGCTCACCGCCGGTCAGGCGGAGATTTTCCGGTTTATCGTGGACGGCCTGGCTGCCGGAGAGATCCTAGGCCGGATGGATGTGTTCGCGCTGGAGAGCACGGCCGTTGCCGTGGACCGGCTGCGGACGATCAACGGCATGATCGACGAGGACCCGGATCTGCTGCTTAACAGCGCATTGCAGAGCAGTCGGGCAAAGTATCAGAGCGATCTGTGGCGGGGGTGCAGCGAGCTGTGCCTGTCACCGCAGGCCAGGGCAAAGCTGGGCGGCCTGGCCGCACAAAAGGCGAAGGAGAGCAGGGACCCCCTGATGGAGGCCCTGGCGGCCGATGATTGAATCGAGCCGCGCTTATCAGTACGCCAAGTGGTGCACGCAGCGGGGCAATCAGAAGGTCGGACGGTATGTAAAGCTCCAGGCGAAAGCTTGGCTGAAGATTGCCGACGGGAAGCACAAGGAGGCATACGTCAGCGAGCCGGCGTACCGGAAGATCTGCCGTCTGCTCGGCCTGATGGTCCATCCAGACCTGCACTGCACCATGGACAAGGGACTGGAGGACTATGCCTGGTTCCTGATCGTAGCGGTGTTCTGTACGCTTCGCCGGGAGGACGACAGGCGGTTCTATGAGACGGCGCTGTTGGAGATCGCCAGAAAGAACTTCAAGACCTTCAATAGCGCGGTGATCTTTATCATCGGGCTGCTGACGGAGCCCCGCTTCTCCCGGTTCTTCTCCGTGGCGCCGGATTACAAACTGTCCTCGGAGCTGCGGCTGGCGGTACGGAAGATCATCAAGGTTTCGCCGGCGCTGGTGAAGCACTTCAAGGTCACGAGGGACATGATCACCTGCCTGGTCACAGAGACCGAATACATGCCCCTGGCGTACTCAAACGACGGCATGGATGGACGCCTGGCCAATATCTTTCTGGCGGATGAGGCGGGCGCGCTGGACAGCTACCCGGTGGAGGCCATGCGGTCCTCCCAGATCACGCTGGCCAATAAGCTGGGTATCATCATCTCCACCCAGTACCCGAACGACAACAACGTCCTCACCGACGAGATCGATATCGCCAAAAAGGTCCTGGACCGGGTCCTGGACAGGGAGAACGTGTTTTCCCTGCTCTACGAGCCGGATGACGCCCTCCGGAAGCAGTGGGAGACCAACGACCTGGTTCTCTACCAGGCGAACCCCGTCGCAGTCAACAATACCGGGGTGCTCCGGGCCATCAAGGATCTGCGCTCCATGGCGGTCCTGTATGAGAACAAGCGGGAAAACTTCCTGTGTAAGCACTGCAACATCATGTACAAGGGCCTGGGTGTGGAGGGCTACATCGATGCACAGAAGGTCATGCGGTGCCGGCGGCGGGAGGATCTCAGCTTCTGGAGCGGTCGGCGGGTCTGGGTGGGCCTGGATCTGGCGCAGTCTGACGATAACACAGCCGTATCCATGGTCACGGTCGAGGGCGACATGCTTTACGCTAAGGCATGGGGCTTTATCCCGTCTGGGCGGACCGAGATCAAGGCCACGAAAGAGGACGTGGACTACAAGAGGCTGATCACTGCTGGAAACTGCTTTGCCTGCGGGGATGAGGTCATCGACTACGGCTTTGTGGAACGGTTCATCCTATCGCTGCAGGAGAAGTACGGGGTGGAGATCGTGCAGGTGGGGTACGACCGGTACAACGCCATCTCCACGGTGCAAAAGCTGGAGGCGGCGGGGATCGAGTGTGTCGAGGTCAAGCAGCACTCCTCCGTGCTCCACGCCCCGACGAAGCTGCTGCGGGAGAAAGTGCTCCAAAGGCAGTTCCAATACGATGAAAACCGGCTTCTGGAAATAAATTTTCAGAATGCCAGATGTACAGAAGACACAAACCTGAACAAATACGTAAACAAAAAACGGTCGGCGGGCAAGGTTGATATGGTCATGGCCACCATCGACGCCGTGTATTTGGTTCAGGTTGATCTGCTGACGAATGCTCAGATGAGCTGGGGCATCCAGGTATTGTGAGGAGGTGACAGGCCATAGGCTTTTGGAGTTTGCTAAGGGGGAGAGAGGAACAGAGGGTGGCCCAGGAAACGGTTCTGAACGAGGCGCAGATAGACACGGCGCTGCGGGCAATTTTAGGCGGCACCAAGGTTACCGTAAAAAATGTGCTGAACATCCCGGCAGTCAGCAGCAGCGTGGGATTTATTGCAGGGACCATCGCCTCACTGCCTATCCGGCTCTACCGGACGGAGGGTGGGAACTCCGTGGAGGTTACGGGCGATTACCGCCTCCGGCTCCTGAACGAGGAGACCGGTGACTTACTGGATGCTTTTCAGTGGAAATATACGCTCGTGCGGGACTACCTGCTCACCGGGAACGGATACACCTATGTCAACTGGGCCGGAAACCGCATCGACGGCCTGTACTATGTTGACCCTATGCAGGTGAGCGCGGAGATAGGCGCAGACCCAATCTATAAGACCGCCAGGTTTTACATTGGAGGGGCACGCTACTCCTCTTGGCAGGTGTTCAGGATGCTTCGCAACACCAAGGACGGGGCCGCCGGCTGCGGGGTAGTGGAAGAAAGCCCCACACAGCTGGAAACGATGCTGAATGCCCTGCGTTATGAGAACCACATGGTGCGTACGGGCGGGAAAAAGGGCTTCTTGAAAGCAAAAAACCGGCTGGCCACAGATGTGATCTAACAACTGAAAAACAGTTGGCGGAATTTGTACGGCAATGACTCAGAGGAATCCGTTGTGGTACTGAATGACGGCATAGAGTTCCAGGACGCCAGCCAGACTGCGGTGGAAAGTCAGCTCAACGAGAATAAAACCACCAATGACCACGAGATTTTTAAGATATTCCACATTGTCCCCTCTGTTTTGGAGGGCGGCGCTACTGCCGAGGATCTGAAAAACACCGTCAGATTTGCGATTCAGCCAGTAGTCAAGGCTCTCCAGACGGCAATCAATCGATATTGTCTGCTGGAAAGCGAGAAGGAGACATTTTCTTTTGAGATCGACCTGGATGTTTTGGACAACACGGACATGCTGTCCCGCTATCAGGCTTACGAGGTAGCCGTCAGGAACGGGTGGATGCAACTGGATGAGGTCAGGTATGAGGAGGGACGCGACCCATTGGGGCTGAAATTTATCCGCCTGGGCCTGGATACGGTCATCTACGACCCGGGTACTAGGATGATTTACACGCCAAACACTAAAGAGTGGGCAAAAGTCGAGGAGAAAGGAGGGGGAGAATTGGATGCAGGTAGAGATTCGAGCTGACCGAAAGAGTATGGTGGTCCGGGGCTATGTCAATGTGGTGGGCCGGGACTCCAGGGTGCTCCACGACAAGCAGGGGCCCTATATCGAACAGATTATGCCCGGAGCCTTTGCCAAGGCGCTGTCAGCCGGCGCCCCGGTAGAGCTTCGGTGGGATCACAAGAAGACCCTGGGCTCCACAGCCAATCAGGACGAGCTGGAACTCCGGGAGGACAACATCGGCCTGCGGGCCCACGCGGTAGTGACCGATGAGGAAGTCATCGCCGCCGCAGACCGGAAAGAGCTGCGCGGCTGGTCCTTCGGCTTCGTAAAGCAGAAGGATCACTGGAAGGTGGATGAGGAGGACACCCGGCGCAGGTTTGTGGACGAACTGGAGCTGAGGGAGGTCTCCATCCTGGATAAAACGCCCGCATACATCGCTACCAGTATTGAGACCCGCGAAGACGGGGACATTCTGGTGGAATTCCGGATGGACGAGCCACTCGAAGACAGTGTTGATTACATCCGCCAGACTGAGCGCACCGTGGAGACCAAGGAGACAACGATGTCTCCATCGGATGAGAGCGCTATGTTTTGTGTACAGAAAACCATCGAAATTTACAAGATGAAAAGGAGACTGTGATATGAAGCCTTTTGACCTGAAGAAGCTGTCTGAGCGCCGCGTGGAACTGATGGCCCGGCTGGAGGGCATGGTTTCGACCTGCCAGATGGAGACCCGGGCTTTCAACGAGGAGGAGCGGGCCTCTTATAGCAAGATCCTGGACGAAGTCCGTTCCATCGACGCTACCCTGGATGCTGCGGAACAGGGCCAGGCCCTATCCCAGGTGGAGCGCCGCGCCGCCGCTGCGGAGGAGACCCACACACAGGAGGAGCTGGAGAACCGCGCCTTTGAATGCTACGTCCGGGGTATCGCTCCCGAGCTGGAAACCCGAGAGGCGGTCAATATGACAGTAGGGGACAATGGCGCGGTGATCCCCACCGGCATCGCCAATAAGATTATCGGGATGGTCAAGGAGATCTCTCCCCTGTATCAGCGGGCGACCCATTACAATGTGGGTGGAAATCTGACCATCCCCAGCTACGATGAGTCCACCCAGAAGATCACCATGGCCTACGCTACGGAGTTCACTGCGCTGACCTCCACTTCTGGCAAGTTCACCAGCATCTCCCTGAGCGGCTTCCTGGCAGGCGCGCTGACCAAGGTGTCCATCTCCCTGGTCAACAACTCCAAGTTCGACATCGTGTCCTATGTTATCCGCAAGATGGCGGAGGCCGTCGCGGAGTGGATCGAGAACGAGCTGATCAACGGCACTGCCAGTAAGATCGAGGGCCTGTCCAAGGTAACTGCCAGTGTCACCGCGGCCGCCGCCACCGCCATTACCTCCGATGAGCTGATCGACCTGCAGGAGAGCATCCCCGACGCGCTCCAGGCCAACTGTATCTGGGTGATGAGCCGGGCTACCCGCAAGGCTATCCGGAAGCTGAAGGACGGGGACGGCAACTACCTGCTGAACAAGGACGCTACTTCCAAGTGGGGCTACAGCCTGTTCGGCCACGATGTCTATGTCTCTCAGAGTATGCCCGACATGGCCGCAGGAAAACGCGCTGTGCTCTACCTGGATCCCACCGGCCTGGCTGTGAAGATTTCGGAGGAGCCCAGCGTGCAGGTGCTCCGGGAGAAGTTCGCCGATGAGCACGCCGTTGGTGTCATCTGCTGGATGGAGGTAGACTTCAAGGTGGAGAACAAGCAGAAGGTCGCCGTCCTGGCCATGGGTGCTGGCGCCTGAACAGGGTGATCGGCTATGAAGAACTATCGGGCGGCCGTGAGTTTCGCCGGACAGGTCAGCATGGCGGCCGGTGAGGTCAGGGAGATTCCGGAGGATCTTGCGGCCCCACTATTGCGCTGCGGGTACCTGAAGGAGGCGGATCAGGAGGGCGAAAAGCCCTCCGCCTCCCCCAGTAAGCCGGTCCGAAAGAAGTGAGGTGAACCGCCGTGAGGCCGAGTCAGCTTACGCCCCAGGACATGGCCGCCTTTGCACGTCTGATCGTGGAAAAGGCCGAGTATGACGAGCTGAGCGACGCCGAGAAGCAGGGCTGTGCTATGGCATTGGAAGCCGCCAAGTCCTACGTTGCAGGCTATACTGGCCTGGATATCGAGACGACAAAGTTGGAGGATATAGCTTATGCGGTGCTCGTCATTGCAACGGAAATGCTGGATAACCGCCAAATGACGGCCCAGTATACCGGGCAGAATCCCACCGCGATGCAGATTTTGAATATGCATAGCACCAATCTGCTGCCGACCGTGTCCGACTTGGACACATCCGGGGCTGGGGAGGTGTGAGGCAATGGCAGATTACATCGATGCCGGGAAGCTGAATAAGGCCGCCCAGGTGCTGGAGCTGCGGGAGACCGCGCCCGGCGTATGGGAGTGGGCGCCCGCCCGGCGGACCTGGGCCTCCATCACCTTCCAGAGCAAAACCAACCTGTTTTCCAGGGTGGGCATCGGGGCCAGGAACGCCGCCGTGATCGTGCGGCGGCAGCCCCTCACCCTCCACCACGCCCTCCGCTGGGGTGATACCCACCTGTTTTTGACCTCGATCACGCCCATGGGCCGCAACCACCTGGAGGTGGACGCGGCGGTGGTCAGGGTGGAGACGGTGCGGCAGATGGCGGAGCGGGACACAGTGGTACAGACCTTTCCGGGGGTGCTCACCGAGAAGTATGTCCGGCACGGCCAGGAGTGGCCCATGTCAGTCAACGAGCTGGGGCTGGTTCTGGTGACGCCCAAGGCCGTCACCCTCCCGCCCGGCGGCCGGAAGCAGCCGGTCGTGGAACCAGGCGGGGCGGGCCGGAGTCGCGCGGGCCTCGGCCGCCGGATATGTCAAGGGCCGGCAATTCTATAGCTGGACAAAGGCGAAGGCGCTGGAGCTCGCGCTGAAAGCGGCGGACCGGGTGCTGAGCCGGATTGCGGATCAGGTGGACTATTGAGATGCTTACAACCAATACGCTGATGGACGCCGTAGAGGCGGAGCTGAAGCGCCTCTATCCGGGAGAGCCGGTCTACTATGACGAGCTTCCCAAGGACTTCCGGCGGCCCTCCTTTACCCTGGAGTGCCAGAAGGCGGAGCAATCCGATGTCAACATCGGACTGGTACGCCGCAGCGTGACACTTCTAGTCACTTGCTATGTGGAGGCGGACGCCTACCATGACAGTAGCCGGAAGGCGCTGAACCAGCGGCAGGACACAGTGATGGGCCTGTTTGCCCAAGGTTTTTTCCGGGTGGAGGACCGGGCCCTGACGGTGCAGGCAAACCGTGGACTTGGGAACCCGGACTTTGCCGAGGTGAGCGCCGTATTCCAGTGGATGGATGCCCGGCCGGGCTATCAGGACCCGGAGGCGGCGGACACCCCCAAGATGGAGCACTTTGCAGTTGAACGAACTGCGCTTTGACGCAAGAGAGGATGATACGATGGCGACGACAATCGGGCTGCCCAGCCTGACGATTACCTTCCAGGCGGCCGCCCAGCAGGCGGCCAACCGGAGCAAGAAGGGCTATGTGGGCGTATTTGTACGGGACGCCAAGGCCCAGGGCGTCCACCAGCTTTCCAGCGCGGCGCTGATCCCCACTGAGCTGGGGCAGGAAAACCAGAATTACATCAGGAGGGCGTTCACCGGCAGCGACCGGGGCGGCCCCAGCAAGGTGGTGGCGGTGGTCATCGCCACGGGCACGGAGGACACCACCGCCCTGGAGGCGGGGCTCAAGAGCATTGAGGGGCTGACGCTGGACTACCTGGCCGGGCCGCCCGACGCGACGGCCGCCGAGCTGACGGCGCTGGAGAAGTGGGTGAAGGACCGGAGGGCGGCCTACTTCACCGAGAAGCTGGTGGAGCCCAACGCCGCCAAGGCCCCGGACGACATGGGGATTATCGACTTCGCCGAGACCGACGGGTCCATTGCGGAGGGGGAGATCACCTACACCGCGGGGCAGTACGCCAGCCGGATCGCGGGTGTGCTGGCGGGCATCCCCGCGGGCATGTCGGCCACCTACGCCCCCCTGACGGAGCTGACCGCCGTGACGCCCCGCTCCACACAGGAACAGGAGGCGGCCATCAAAGCGGGCAAGCTCATCCTGATCCACGACGGCGTCAAGGCCAAGATCGCCCGGGGCGTCAACTCCCTGACCACCATCCCCGCCACGGGGAAGGCGGACTGGAGCAAGATCAAGATCGTGGAGGGGATGGATCTCCTCACCTACTATCTGCGCACCACTATCCAGGACCAGTATGTGGGCCGGTACGCCAACACCTACGACAACAAGTGCGTCCTGGTGACCGCCATCCAGACCTTCCTGGCCGAGCTGGAGGGCCAGGGGGTGCTCTCCTCCGGGGAGAGCTGGGCGGAGATCGACGTGGAGGCTCAAGAAAAGTGGATGCGCTCCCAGGGCATTGAGACGGCGGATATGACCGCGCAGGAAATCAGGGAGTATCAGACCGGGAGCTGGGTCTTTGTCCGGGTGGGCGGCCGCTTCGTCGGCACCATGGAGGACTTCCAGCTCTCCGTGGACAACCTGTAAGGAGGGACAGACATGGCAAGAACCATTGACAGCGCCAGGCGGGTCATTTCGGGCACCTGGGGCGAGCTGTGGATCGACGGGGAGAAGGTGGCGGAGGTTTCCGCCTGCCAGGCCAAGGTGGCGCTGAACAAGGAGACCGTCAACCTGTGCGGCCGGTTCATGACCACCCACAAGGCCATGAACGCCAGCGGCACCGGGAGCCTGACGCTGCACAAGGTGGACTCCGGCTTCGCCCAGAGGATGGAGGGCATCAAGCGCGGCGTGGACCGGCGCTTCACGGTGATCTCCAAGCTGCGGGACCCGGACAGCTACGGCGCGGAGCGGGTGGCCTTCTATGATGTCAGCTTCGACGACCTGACCCTGGCCGACTGGCAGGCCGCCGCCGTGGGCTCGGTGACCGCCCCCTTCACCTTCAGCGACTATGAGTATCTGGACCAGATCGAGGTGCAGTGAGAAGCGCGGAGGGTAGGCGCACAGGGGAGCTAAGAGGACATGGAGACGAAAAAACAGGCGACGGGCGCAGCCCGGAGCGCCGCAGCGTTAAGCCAAAGCGCCAGCGGCGCTTTGGCAGCGGAGGCCGCAGCGGCTATGCCGCGAGGAGGGAACCCGGCTAGAACGGCGGGCGGCCACAAGGGCCGCCCCTACGGCGGTGCGCCCAACCTGCAGCGTGACAATGAGAAGCGCAGAGCGCCCGGGAGCAGGGGAACAGCAAAGCCCGCAGATGAAAAAGCAGTTGCGCCGCAGGCGCAAGGTGTTTTTCCCGGAGGGGTGAGCAGTTGCCCGTCGCGGAGGGCGCGGAGCGTGACAGGAAGAAAGACTAACTATTAAAAGTCAAGCCTGAAATGAATGGATTAGCAAAAAATTTT
>OWID01000158.1_pt1 | contig 32704 bp, 30 predicted proteins | sample 1732661 | NCBI WGS metagenome assembly OWID01 (sample SAMN05065739, study PRJEB22554) | human gut metagenome | biome: ENVO:2100002; feature: ENVO:00000062; material: ENVO:00002003 | host: Homo sapiens | place: USA
TCGACTAGTCGTCGGCAGCGTCAGATGTGTATAAGAGACAGGTTCTGATCCCCGTCCCCTGGTTAATCTGATCGGGCTAGGGATGGATGACCCCCACGCCGCCGACGATGTTGAGGCCCTCCGGGCTATGCTCGCCCCCCAGGCCGCACTGGGCGCCGTGCTCTCCCGCTGTACGCTGGAGGAAGTGCGCCGCGCCCCCTATGCCGATGTGAACCTGGTGCTCCGTGGAAAGGGGCGTGAGCTGGCGCAAGCCATGAAGGAGTACTTCGGCATACCGTGGGAGGAACTTGATTACCCCTATGGCGCCGCCGGCGCGGACGATCTCTGGAGTCGGCTGGAGCGCCGCTTCGGTCTGGATTATCATCAGGCCCGGGCGGAGCTGGACCGTCAGATTGCAGAGGGAGCCGGAAAAGCCTACCGCTATTTACAGGCCCTCTACGGCATGCCAGCTGCGATCCTCGCCTCGGGGCCGCGGGCCGACGGTCTGCGGCGCTTTCTGGAGCAGGAGCTGGGGATGGAGGTGGTGTGCTTTGCCCGCCGGGAGGCGCTCTCCGACCAGGAGGACTTCTACCGGGAGCTGCGCGGCTCCGAGGCGGCGCTTCTGTTCGGCTCCTCCTTTGAGCAGGACGGTGCCGACGAGCTGGAAATTCCGCTGATCCGCATGGATTACCCGGTGTTTGATGAGGTCTGTCTGACCCCCCGCCCCCACCTGGGCGGGCAGGGAACCCTCCACCTTCTGGAGGACATCTTCCGCGGCATCATGAACGGCCGCACCTTAAAGGGGGCGCTCTATCAGTGAAACGCATCTGCGTCTATGGAAAAGGGGGCATCGGGAAGTCCACCGCCGTGTCCAACCTGGCGGCGGCCATGGCCCAGGCCGGGAAACGAGTGGCGGTAGTGGGCTGCGACCCCAAGGCGGACTCCACCCGGAGCCTGATGGGGCGGCGCATCCCCACCGTTCTCGACCAGCTCAAGACCGGCGCCACCGGAGAGATCGCCTTCACGGACAGCCGGGGTGTCCGCTGCATTGAGGCCGGCGGGCCGGAGCCGGGCACCGGCTGCGCCGGGCGGGGCATTATCGTGGCCATGGAGGAGATCCGCAGCCGCGGCCTGCTGGATGACCGGGATGTGGTGCTCTACGATGTGCTGGGGGACGTGGTCTGCGGCGGGTTCAGCATGCCGCTGCGGGAGCAGGTGGCCGACGAGGTGTATCTCGTCACCACCAGCGACTTCATGGCCCTCTACGCCGCAAACAACATCTGCCGGGGCATCCGCAAATACGCCCAGAGCGGCGGAATACGCCTGGCCGGGATCATCCACAACGGGCGCAGCAGCGTGGACAACGACGGCCTGCTCCAAGCCTTTGCGACGGAGCTGGGCACCACGGTGGCGGGAAAAATTCCCATGAGTCCCCTCATCGGCCAGGCCGAGCTGGAGCGCCAAACCGTGGTGGACAGCGCGCCGGACAGCGCGCCCGCCCAGGCGTTCCGCGCCCTGGCGTCCGTCCTCCTGGACAACCGCGGCGGCTGCATCCCGGAGCCGATGAGCGACGACGGGCTGGAAGCGCTCTGCCGGAAGGCGGCCCCGCTTTGATTCCGGCTGAGCACCCCTGCTTCTCCGCCCAGGCCCACTTCCGCTATGGCCGGATTCATCTGCCCGTGGCCCCCAGGTGCAACATCCGGTGCGGCTACTGCGACCGCCGCTATGACTGCGCCAACGAGTCCCGGCCCGGCGTCACTTCGGAGGTCATCTCCCCCGAAGCTGCCCTGGACCGCGTGGAGCGCGCCCTGCGCCTGGACAGCCGTCTGCGGGTGGTGGGCGTGGCAGGGCCTGGTGAGCCCCTGGCCAACCCCGCCACCCTGGAGACCCTCCGCCTGATTCACGCCCGCTTTCCCGGACTCCTGCTCTGCCTGAGCACCAACGGGCTGGTTCTGTCTGATGCTTTGCCCGAACTGCTGGACTGCGGGGTTTCCACCCTGACGGTCACTGTCAATACCCGCTCCGTCGTCTGTGCCGGGCACGTCTACCGGACGGTGGGCGGCAGCGCGGATGCCGGAGCCATGGCAGCCTTTCTCTCCGCTCAGCAGGAGGGCGTGGCCAAGGCCGCAGAAGCCGGACTTACGGTGAAAATCAACACCGTCGTCATCCCCGGCGTCAACACCGGGGAGATTGAGGAAATCGCCTGTTGGGCCGCCCGTGCGGGAGCCGCCGTCATGAACCTCATGCCGCTCATTCCCCAGGCCGATTTTCGGGGCTGTGAGCCCCCCAGCCGGGCGCTCCTGGAGGCGCTGCGCGCCAGGGCCCGTGTCCACATCCCCCAGTTCACCCACTGCAGACAGTGCAGGGCGGACGCAGTGGGTGTACCCGGAGAGATGAACTGCATCGGCTGCCTCTGAGGTTCAAACGGCAAAGCTCAGCGGTCCTATAGGCTGCCGTCCAGATTTTTCTCTGCTTGTCTGCTCTATGGGGAACATATCAACTGACTGGTATTGACAAAAAAAGAGACTTGCAGTAAAATAAATCGCTTATAAGACAATGGAATAACCTGTCAAGTGCCCAACTGCTGTTGGGGTAAAAGGGAATCGGGTGAAACTCCCGAGCGATCCGGTCACTGTAAACGGGGAGCAAGTTGCGGATACCATTGCCGTGCAGACAATGCGCGGTGAGAAGGTGCAGCGCGCGTCGAGCCGTAAGCCAGGAAACCTGCTTGATCAGGAGACAGACGGGTATCTTCCGCAGAAAGAACCCTGTCTGAAGCTGCTCACGTACCATGGGCAGCTTCAGCAGCCTGCTTTCGATGGAAAGCAGGCTGTTTGTGTTCTAAAGCGGCAGTACATAGCGCACTCGAAAAACGGAAAGATTAACTATTAAGTGTCAACCCTAAAAATGAATGGATGTGGTAAAACGGCAGATGGTTCAAAAAGGGTATAGCAAAGCAGGAGCTCGTTAGAACCCCAGTGCTGGCTATCAAGAGGAATTTACGTTGCCGAGCAGTACGGCTGCCTGGATTTCTCCATAGCAAAAATAAGCCGCACCAGCTTCTTGGCAGCGTGAGAAAGCGCAATGTTGTAATGTTTGCCCTCCGCCCGCTTTTTTGCAAGGTATGCAGCAAAGGTTGGGGCCCATAGGCAGACATACTTGGTGGCGTTGTAAAGCGCATAGCGCAGGTATCTGGAACCGCGCTTCTCCATATGGGGATAGCAGTTCTTAAGTTGCCCAGATTGGTAGGTAGACGGGGACATACCAGCATATGCCAACAGCTTGTCCGGGGAATCAAAGCGGGAAAAATCGCCTACTTCGGCAAGAATCATAGCACCCATCCGAGTGCCGATGCCAGGGATGGTGGTAATGGGCGAATGCATCTCGTTCATGATGCTTTGAATGGCTGCTTCAATATCTTCAATCTCAGCGTCCAGCTCTCGGATGAGCCGGATGGTGTGGCGAAGCTCCAGTGATTTTGCAGGCATTACTGCCCCAATAGATGCTCTGGCTGACTCGCGGATATCTATGGCCTTATCCCTGTTATAGCGGCCTTTGGATGCGTTGTGAAGGATGGCTTTCAAGTGTGTTAAGTTTGCCTCGGCAATTTGTTTTGCGCCGGGAAACTCGTCCAGCAGAGCGTATACGGAAGGCATATGCAACGTTGGCGTAAGCTTTTCCAATTCCGGGAATAGGATGCAGACAAGTCTTGAAACGGAACTTTTCAGCTTCGCCCGTTCTTTTACCTTGTCAAAACGGTATCTTGTCAATGACTTTAGCTCCTCGTTGTGGTAAACTGTGTCTGTGTAGGGCTTGAGGCCTGCATCGGACAAAAGCATAGCCGCAATCGTTCGCGCATCGACCCGGTCAGTCTTCGTCTTTCTGAGACTAAGGCTCTTTCTGTAAAGGTTTGTGCGCAAGGGGTTCAAGACATAGGTGGGTAGACCATTGTCAAGAAGAAACCCGAGAATGTTGTAGCTGTAATGCCCGGTTGCCTCAAGCCCTACTTTTATGTTGTCTTGAGACGAAGAGCAGTCCCGAATTCTTTGCAGCAGAATGGTAAAACCGTCCAGACTGTTTGGGATGGTGAACACATCCGAAAGGATTTCGCCTTCCGAGTTGAGGATAAAGCAGTCGTGCTTATCCTTTGAAACATCGATACCAACAGAAACTACCATAGCAAGAACCTCCAGCGGTTAGAATTATGATGCTGCATCCACAGTGCACCTTACTTTTGTAGCCTTGTTCCACATAAACCGTCCGGCGGTATTTAACTGATTAACAAAATTGTAAGGGGCTGTGGTTGGAACCTTTCTGAAACCATCTTGTGGTAGGAGAACCCAACCAATCCACAGCATCCCTTACAGTGTAGCACAGCCCTTGGAGAGGGGCTCTAATAACTACTACTCTATAATACAAGGAGAACCCCCATGCTTCCCTGTCAGAGCCAATGTCCCTCCTACCACAGCGGCTGCCACAAGAGCTGCGCCTGCTGGAAGGCCTTTCAGGAGCGCCAGCGCCTCCAGCGCCAGGCAAAAAAGAAGTATCTGAAGTTCTACGGCGCGCTGTGCGCCCAATCCCTCCGCCAGCTCACTGCCGGACAGTCCCGCCGTCCGGCGTGGTGACTGCATGCCCGCGCTCTCCTGTCACGGCGGCGGCAAAGGCCCCTCTCCGCCGGACGGCGGGGAGGGGCCTTCTCTGCCTTGCTTTACTTGCGGCGCTTGCCGGTGTAGATGCACATGAGCATACAGAACACGGCGCCCCAAGCCCAGAATCTATGCTGTTTCATTGCCAGTCTCCTTTCCCTGGGCCCCGCGCCCGCCGGGCGCGGGCAGATAGGGCCGCATGCTGGCGGCGCTGATGGCCATGGTAGAGGCATTGTGCAGCAGGGCCGTGGTGGTCGGCGGCAGTATGCCGAAAATCCCCAGCGCCAGCAGGCTGGTGTTGATGGTCAAAATCGACCTGTAGTTGCGGTTAATGCGCTCCAGCATCCGCTGGGAGAGGCGGCGCAGGGCGGCCAGCTCCCGCAGATCGGAGGAGAGGAGGGTAATATCCGCCACCTCCCGGGCCAGGTCAGAGGCATCCCTCATGGCCACGGATACATCCGCGGCGGCCAGGGCGGGGGAGTCGTTGACCCCGTCGCCCACCATGATGAGCCTGCTGCCGCCCTCCTTGTAGCCCTCGATCAGGGAGGCCTTGTCGGCTGGGAGCACCTGGGCGCGGAACGTGTCGATGCCCAGCCGCTCACACACCGCCCGGGCGGCGGTCTCCTGGTCGCCGGTGAGCATGATCACCCGGCGCACCCCCAGCGCCCGCAGGGCGGCGATGGCCTCAGCGGCCTCGGGGCGGGGCGGATCGCTGATCAACAGCACGCCGGCCAGCCTGCCGCCGATGGCCAGATAGAGCACCGAACGGCCGCGGGCGGCCGCGGCGATCCGCCTAGCCTGTTCGTCGGTACAGGCAACGCCCTCGTCCTCGAAGATGAAGTGGCGGCTGCCGATGAGGGCCCGCTCCCCCTCCAGGGTGGTGGCCACGCCGTGGGCCACCACATACTCCACCTCGGCGTGGCGCTCCTCGTGGTTGAGGCCCCGCTCCTCGGCGGCGCGGGTGACGGCCCGGGCCATGCTGTGGGGGAAGTGCTCCTCGATGCAGGCCGCGCACCGCAGCAGCTCGTCCTCCCCCCGGCCGGTGAAGTCCAGAACCTCCTCCACCCGGGGGCAGGCGGCGGTGAGGGTGCCGGTTTTGTCGAATACGATGGTATCCGCCTCGGCAAAGGCCTCCAGGTATTTGCCGCCCTTGACCATAATACGGCGGGCGGAGGCCTCCCGCATGGCGGAGATGATGGAGATGGGGGTGGACAGCTTGATGGCGCAGGAGTAGTCCACCATCAGTACAGACAGGGCCCGGGTCACATTCCGGGTCAGCAGGCCCACCGCCAGGGCCCCGGCAAAGCTGAAGGGCACAATGGCATCGGCCAGCCGCTCGGCCCGGCTCTGGGCTCCGGCCTTCAGCGCCTCGGAATTCTCAATGAGGCCCACGATCTGCTGAATCCGGCTCTCGCCGGCCAGGGCCGCGGTCTGGATGACCAGACTGCCCTCCTCCAGCACGGTGCCGGCGTAGACGGTGGAGCCCTGGCGCTTGTGGACGGGGAGGGGCTCGCCGGTCATGGACGCCTCATTCACCATGGCGTCGCCGTCTGTGACAGTGCCGTCCACCGGGATCAGGGCGCCGGAGCGCACCCGGATACGCTCCCCCAGAGCCAGGCGGCCCATGGGGATGGATTCCTCGGAGCCGTCCTCCGCCACCCGCCACACGGTGTCCACGTGGATGGCCAGGCTCTGGGTCAGGGTGGTCTGGGTGCGCTTGCGGGTGTAGTCCTCCAGCAGGGCGGACAGGCCCAGCAGGAACATGACCGAGCCGGCGGTGGACCACTCCCGCCGGGCGATGGCTCCGGCGATGGAGGCCGCATCCAGCACGGCCACGTCCAGCCGCCCCCCGCCCAGGCTTCTCAGGCCCTCCCGCCAGTAGCCCGCCGCGTTCCACAGAGTCACGGCGCAGCGGACAGGGAAGGGAAGAAACCACTTTTTCAGGAAATGGCGGGCGGCCATGGAAAGGAGCCGGCCCAGAAACTGGCTGTCCACCTGGCGGAGCTGGTCATCGTCGGCGGCGGTCCCCACCGGCAGGGCGTCCCGCCGGAGCCCCCGGAGTACTGCCAGGGCCTCCGCCCGGCCCTCCCCCTCGTAGCACACCAGCACGCTGCCATTGAGCGCACAGGTGACGGCCTCCCGCACGCCCGGACGGCCCAGGAGCAGGGCGGCAATGCCGTAGCCCTGCTCCTGGGTAAACGCATCCGGGCCGAAGCGCACCCGAAGGCGGCCGGGCTCGTCGTATGCGATGCGATATCTCATGGCTGCGTTACGCCTCTTCGGCGGTCTCCTGGGCCGCCTTCTGCTTGGCCTCCGCACACAGATCCTGAGCGTCCTCCTTCATGTTCTGGAGGGTCACCCTGGCGTCCTGCTGGAGCTTCATGCCCTTGGCCATGCCGGCCACGCAGAGCTCACGGGTCTTGGGAGACTTGGCAACCTTGGCTCCCACCAGGGCGGCGGCCACGCCGCCGGCAAAGCAGAGGACCTTCGGATTCTGATACCACTTCATGATTGGAAAACTTCCTTTCTCTGTCTGTCTGGAACATGGATGGGCTCAAAACAGTGGCGGGGCAGCTCGGAGACTGCCGCGCAGGCGGCCTTCCACGCCTCCTCATAGGACAGCTCCATCCGGTTTTGCAGCGTCTCGGCCAGTTTGTCCGTCTGGCTGGCCAGCACCCGGGCCCACCGGCAGCCGTCGTCGGTCAGGTGTACCTTGCCGTACCGCTCCTTGGTCACCAGGCGCTTGTCTGTCAGAATGGACATCATGCTGGTGACGGAGGCGCGGGACACGTCCAGTGTCTGGGCGATATCCTTGGAGGACACCTCCAGCCGGGCCTGCGAGAGGTGGTAGATGGTCAAAAGATAGCGTACGTTGGTATTGGTCAGCTCCATCTCTTACTCCTTGCTAAGGGGCGCCAGCCGCGCCCCGGCGTGTCGGCGGTTGCTTCTCAGGGTGGCACAGCCCGGACGAGGCGCAGTGGCCGCACCCTCCGCCGCAGGAGCCCCCGCAGGAGCAGGAGCTCTTGCCATGGCGGCGGTTGTAAATGCCCTTTCCCACAATGGCCGCAAACACGGCCAGAATGATCAGGCCAATGATAATTGTTGGTGCATTCATAGGCGCTCCTTACTTGGCCGCGGCGGCGACGGCGGAAATGGAGAGGGTGTTCTCGTCGTACTTGTTTCTGCGGACAAGGAGGTAGACCAGGCCGACGAGGGCGGCGGCGGCGGCGATGGTGCCGATGCCGAAGGAGACCTCGCCGGTGATAAGCCCGCCGAGCTGGTAGACGATGAGGGAGACCACATAGGCAAAGCCGCACATATAGCCGATGGCGCCCAGGGTCCACCTGGCGTTGTTCATTTCCCGCTTGATGGCGCCCATAGCCGCAAAGCAGGGGGCGCACAGCAGGTTGAAGATCATAAAGCTGTAAGCGCTCAGGGCGGTGAAGTGGGTGCCCACGGCGGCCAGCAGGCCGGGGTCCTCCTCCGTCAGATCGGCGCCCAGACCGAAGAGCACGCCGAAGGTGGACACCACGTTCTCCTTGGCGATGAGGCCGGTAACGGTGGCCACGGTGGCCTGCCAGGTGCCGAAGCCCAGGGGTGCAAAGAGAAAGGCCACCGCGCCGCCGATGGAGGCCAGCAGGGAGGTGTTGTTGTCCTCCACCATGCCGAAGCCCGCCTCGGTAAAGCCGAAGCCCTGGAGGAACCAGAGGATGATGGAGGAGGCCAGGATGATGGTGCCGGCCCGCTTGATGAAGGACCAGCCGCGCTCCCAAGTGGCCCGCAGGACGTTGCCCACAGAGGGCACGTGGTAGGCGGGCAGCTCCATAACGAAGGGGGCGGGGTCGCCTGCAAACGCCTTGGTCTTTTTCAGGATGATGCCGGAAAAGATGATGGCCGCCACGCCGATGAAGTAGGCGGACACCGCCACCAGGCCGCTGCCGCCGAACAGGGCGCCGGCGAACAGGCCGATGATGGGCATCTTGGCCCCGCAGGGCACGAAGCAGGTGGTCATGACCGTCATCCGGCGGTCGCGCTCGTTCTCAATGGTACGGGAGGCCATGACGCCGGGCACGCCGCAGCCGGAGCCGATGAGCATGGGGATAAAGCTCTTGCCGCTCAGGCCGAACTTGCGGAAGATACGGTCCATGATGAACGCCACGCGGGCCATGTAGCCCACATCCTCCAGGATGGACAGCATCAGGAACAGCACCAGCATCTGGGGCACGAAGCCCAGCACCGCGCCCACGCCGGCAATGATGCCGTCCACAATCAGCCCCTGCAGCCAGGGGGCGGTGCCGATGCCCTCCAGCCAGCCGCTTACCGCCGGCGGCACAATCTCGCCGAACAGCACGTCGTTGGTCCAACCGGTCACCCAGTCGCCCACCGTGCCGATGGCCACATAGTACACCGCAAACATGACCACCGCGAAAATCGGCAGGGCCAGAATCCGGTTGGTCACAATCCGGTCAATCTTGTCAGAGGTGGTCAGGCTGTGGGCCGCCGCCTTCTTCTTCACGGCCTTGTTCACAACCCCGTTGATGTACGCGTACCGCTGGTTGGTGATGATGCTCTCCGCGTCGTCGTCCAGCTCCTTCTCGCAGTCGGCGATGTGGGCCTCCAGGTGGGCCTTCAGCTCACCCGTCAGATTCAACTGGGCCATCACCTTGTCGTCCCGCTCAAACACCTTGATGGCGTACCACCGCAGGTAACGGTCGTCCACCAGCCCCGCAATGGACTCCTCGATGTGGGCGATGGCGTGCTCCACGCTGCCCGTGAACACGTGGGGCAGCTCACCCGCCCGGTGGGACTTGGCCAGCGCCACGGCCTTCTCCGCCGCGGTCATGCCGCCCTCGCCCTTCAGCGCGCTCATGCTCACCACCTCGCACCCCAGGGCCTCCCCCAGCCTGCCGAGGTCGATCTTGTCCCCGTTCTTCCGCACCAGGTCGATCATGTTGACCGCAACCACCACCGGAATCCCCAGCTCGATGAGCTGCGTCGTCAGGTACAGGTTGCGCTCGATGTTCGTGCCGTCCACGATGTTCAGAATCGCGTCCGGCTTCTCACCCACCAGATAGCTCCGCGCCACCACTTCCTCCAGCGTGTACGGAGACAGCGAGTAGATGCCGGGCAGGTCCTGAATGACCACCTCCTTGTGGCCCTTCAGCTTGCCCTCTTTTTTCTCCACTGTTACGCCGGGCCAGTTGCCCACGTACTGGTTTGAACCGGTCAGGGCGTTAAACAGCGTCGTCTTGCCGCAGTTCGGGTTCCCCGCCAGCGCGATCTTAAGCTCCATAATCTCTCAGTCCCTTCCTTTTCCGCGAGTTTGATATAACTAATTCACAGATGCAGTACCGCTCCGCTGTGCCGCCTTTGGCGGCGCGGCCGTATCCGGGGAAGCGCTCCCCCTAGGCGATTTCGATCATCTCCGCATCGGCCTTGCGCACGCTCAGCTCATAGCCGCGCACGTTCAGCTCCATGGGGTCGCCCAGAGGGGCGACCTTGCGCACGTGCAGCGCCACGCCCTTGGTGATCCCCATGTCCATGATCCGGCGCTTGACCGCCCCCTCGCCGTGGAGCTTAACCACCGTGACAGTGTCTCCTACCTTTGCATCCCGCAGTGTCTTCATGTTCTGTCTCCTCTCCTCAGATCATAACCCGGTTGGCCATAGTCCTGTCCAGAGCAATGCGGCTGTCCTTGACCTGCACAATCAGGTTGCCGCCCAGCTCGCTGACCACCGTAACCGTTCCGTCCACCACAAATCCAAGCTCGGCCAGGTGCTGGCGGATCTCATCCTTCCCGGTAATCTTCCGAATGGTCACCGTCTCGCCCTGCTTTGCCAGCGTCAGAGGCATCATCGTGGCTTCTCTCCCTTACAGGTTAACTCTTGCTAACCAATTATCTTTTATCAGGCGGTTAGTGTTTACTAACCGCCCAGAACAAATTGAGTTTACACCCGCTAACTCAATTTGTCAATAGTCTTCTGCATATTTTTCCCTCTGCACAAAATTGCCCCGGGGCGCAGAGCCGCACCGGGGCAATTTTTCGGTTCTATCCCGCGAAAAAGCGCAGCACCACCGCCGCCAGCAGCACAACCACCGCGCCAGTGGCCGCCAGATCCACGGTCAGCACCAGCGTGCGCCGCCGCCGGACCGGCCGGGGCCGGCCGGGCGCCTCCTCCCGCGGGGCATACTCCTCCGGGCGGGCAGCCTGCCGGTAGGCGGTGAAATCCACCACCTTCCCGCCCGCAGGCATCACCGGGCGGCGGGGCCGGGGGACAAAGGCATAGCAGACCGTCTCCTGCCCGCCGCTGGCCCTGCGGCCCGCGGCTTCTCCGCAGACAGTGAGTCGTTTGGCATCCAGACTGTAATAGATGGTCTCCATGTCGTTCCCTCCTGCATCGGTTTTCCAGTTGACAAACCAATTTTACTCCATGCTCTGTCCCATAGACCGGACCGGGCCGGCCCGGTCCCGCGCTCTGTCTGTATAGACGGGCTGGGTCGAAAAAAAGACCCAATGGGTTAAATAGAACTTTCGTTCGATTTAAGTATACAACATTTGTTCGATTTTTGCAAGCCCCATTTATGTACGGCAGCACAAAAAACGGGACAGCCCGCCAGGGCCGTCCCGTTTTTGGGAGGTTATACTATACAGATACCGATTTCTGCGCAAGATATAACTGTGCGTATTCTCCGCCCTTGGCCATAAGCTCCTCATGGGTCCCCTCCTCCTGAATGCCGTTGCCGTCAATGACGAGAATACGGCTGGCAGAGCGGATGGTGGACAGGCGGTGGGCGATGATGAGGGTGGTGCGGCCCTTTGCCAGCTCGTCAAAGGCGGACTGGATGCGGGCCTCGGTGACCGAGTCCAGGGCGGAGGTGGCCTCGTCCAGAATAAGAACGGGCGGATTTTTTAGGAAAATGCGGGCAATGGACACTCGCTGCTTCTGGCCGCCGGAGAGCATGGCGCCCCGCTCGCCCACCTGGGTCTGGAAGCCGTCGGGCATGTCCAGGATGTCGTCGTAGATCTCCGCCCGCTTGGCGGCCTCCACGATCTCGGCCTCGGTGGCGTCAGGCCGGCCGTAGCGGATGTTGTCGTAGATGGTGCCGGCAAAGAGAAAGACATCCTGCTGGACGATCCCGATATTGGCCCGCAGGGAGTGCTGGGTGAGGGTGCGCACGTCCTTTCCGTCCACCAGCACCCGGCCCCCGGTGACATCGTAGAACCGGGGGATGAGCTGGCACAGGGTGGACTTGCCGCCGCCGGAGGGGCCCACCACCGCCACAGTCTCGCCGGGCCGGACGTGGAGGGTGACGTGCTCCAGCACCGGCGGATCGGAGGGCTCATACCGGAAGGTCACGTCCTCCACCCGGATGTCCCCCTTCACGTCGGTGAGCTCCTGGGCGTCCGGCTCGTCCTGGATGTCGGGCTCCACCCGCATCAGGGCCACAAACCGCTTGAAGCCCGCCATGCCCTGCATAAACTGCTCCACGAAGGCGGAGAGCTTGCGGATGGGGGTGATGAAGGTGGAGATGTAGAGGAAGAAGGTGGTCAAGTCGATGAGATCCATCCGCCCCCGCATGAGCAGGAATCCGCCGAAGGCGATGACAACCACGGACAGGATGCCCATGAAGAACTCCATACCCGACTGATAGAAGGCCATGGCCCGGTAGTAGCCCCGCTTGGCCCCCCGGAACTGGTCGTTGGCCTGGTCGAATTTGGCGCTCTCCGCCGCCTCGTTGGCGAAGGCCTTGGCGGTACGCATGCCGGAGATGGAGGACTCAACCTCCCCGTTAATGCCCGCCAGCTTGGCCTTCACCTCAGTGGAGGCTCGCATCATCCGCTTGCGGCACAGGGTGGTGAACAGGATGAACAGGGGGATTACCGCAAATACGATCAGGGCCAGCTCCCACCGGATGGTGAGCATGACGCAGAAGGCCCCCAGGATGGTGATGGAGGAGATGAACAGATCCTCCGGGCCGTGGTGGGCCAGCTCGGTGATCTCAAACAGGTCGCCGGTGACCCGGCTCATGAGCTGGCCGGTGCGGTTTTTGTCATAGAAGGAAAAGGACAGATCCTGCATGTGGGAGAACAGATCCCGCCGTATGTCGGCCTCCATCCGTACCCCCAGCAGATGCCCCCAGTAGGTGATGATATAGTAAAAGCACCCCTTGAGCACGTAAGCCCCGGCCAGCACCGCCATTACCACGAAAAACGCCGTGAACATCTGTCCGGGCAGCAGCGTCTGCATGGAAAAGCGGGAGACGATGGGGAAGGCCAGGTCCACCAGGCAGATGCACAGGGCACACACCATATCCAGTGCAAACAGCTTCCAGTGGGGCCGGTAATAAGAGGCGAATATCCTCAGATATCCGTCCGTTTTCCACCTCTTTTGCTTCATTTGACGACTCCTCTCTGCAGGTCGATTGTCATATCCGGTCGAGCCGTACGCCGCGCCGCCGGCATGGCCCTCTTATTTTAATGATATCCCGCCCCAATGTCAACCGAGCTTCCTCCTCCGCCTTGCAAAGAAGGGCTAGGCCGCTTATAATAGAACCACCAGAAATAAGGGGGAAGAACGATGGGTACACCACACAATGAGGCCGCCCAGGGGGCGTTTGCAAAGACCGTACTGATGCCCGGAGACCCACTGCGGGCCAAATTCATCGCGGAGCATTTTCTCGACGGCGCCAAACTGGTCAACAATGTCCGGGGCGTACAGGGCTATACCGGTACCTACCGGGACACGCCTGTGTCCGTCATGGCCTCAGGCATGGGCATGCCCTCCATGGGCATCTACTCTTACGAGCTGTTTCACACCTACGACGTGGACAACATCATCCGCGTGGGCAGCGTGGGCTCGATCTCTCCCCGGCTGAAGCTGCGGGATGTGGTGCTCGGCCAGGCCGCCTGCACCGACTCCAACTACCCCAGGCAGTACGGGCTGGACGGCACCTTCTCTCCCATCGCGGACTTTACGCTGCTGGAGAGCGCCGTGTCGGCGGCCCGCCGCCTGGGCGTGGAGACCGCCGTGGGCAACCTGCTCAGCTCCGATGTCTTTTACCGCCGGACGGAGGATACTCTGGCCTGGGGCCGGCTGGGCGTGCTGGCCGTAGAGATGGAGAGCGCGGCCCTTTACTGCAACGCGGCGGAGGCCGGCAAGCGGGCTCTGGCCGTCTGCACCGTTTCGGACAACCTGCTGACCGGCGAGGCCCTCTCCACCACCGAGCGCCAGACCTCCTTCACCCAGATGATCACCCTCGCCCTGGAGGTGGCCGTGGACATGGCCGCCCGGCGCGCGTGAACGGGCGTGGAAAGAGCCGCCCATCGGGGCGGCTCTTTCCATGCGAAACAATAAGCGGGGGACATAACCCCTGTGGGTCATGTCCCCCGCTAATCTGGTGGACGATACAGGACTTGAACCTGTGACCTCCCGCACGTCAAGCGGATGCTCTACCAGCTGAGCTAATCGTCCAGACAGCGTAGATTATTATATCCGTACAAGCTCTATTTGTCAATACTTTTTTTGATTTTCCCCTTTTCAAAGGGGAAACCGGCTGGTATACTCGGATCAAAGTGGATTGGAAAGGGGTGGCGGGCATGCTCTGCCGACGGGTCTCTCTGGATGAGCTCCATCCGGCGCTGGGCGGGGGCGCCCCGGAGACGGGGCTGGACATATACTGCCGGGGCCGCACCGGCCTGCTGGCCGACGACGGGGCGCGGTGGGCGGTGCTGATCCTCCCCGGCGGGGGATACGAGCGCATTGCCCCGGCGGAGGGAGAGCCGGTGGCCCTGGCCTTTCTGGCCGCAGGGATACAGGCCTTTGTGCTGTCCTACAGTGTGCTGCCCGCCCTCTGGCCCAGGCAATTCCTGGAGGGGGCGGCCGCTCTGGCCTGGATGCGGGCCAACGCCCCGGAGCTGGGCTTCCGGCCCGACCGGGTGGCAGTGTGCGGCTTTTCCGCCGGGGGACATCTGGCGGGCTGCCTGGCCGGCGGGTACGCCGAGCCCCTCCTGAACGAGCGGCTGGGGCTGACGCCGGAGCAGGTGCGGCCGGACGCGGCCATACTGGGCTATCCGGTGGTGCACGAGGCCCGCTATCTGGACCCCCTGGGCGGGGCGGAGGTGCTGCGGCCGGACCGCCGGGTGGGCCCGGGCCACCCGCCCGCCTTTCTCTGGGCCACGGTGGGGGACGCCACTGTGCCGGTGGAAAATACCCTGGACTATGCCCGCGCCCTGCGAGCGCGGCAGGTGCCCTTTGAGCTGCACCTGTTTCAGGACGGGCCCCACGCCATGGGGCTGGCCGACCGGGAGAGCGCCCGGGACGAGGCCCACTATAACGTCCACGCAGCGGCCTGGCATCCGCTGTGCATAGACTGGCTGAAAGGAAGAGGATGATGGAGCAGAAGGTGGTCCTGATCACCGGCGGAAGCCGGGGCATCGGCGCGGCAACCGCCCGGCGCTTTGCCGCCGGGGGCTGTAAGGTGGTTATCAACTACCACCGTTCCCAGGCCCAGGCGGAGGCCCTGGCGGCGGAGATTGGAGGCTGGGCGGTGCAGGCAGACGTGGCCGATCCGGTCCAGGTGGGAAGAATGGTTGACAATGTGTTGGATAAATTTTGTCAACTTGACATTCTGATATGTAACGCCGGCATTGCACAGCAGAAATTGTTTGGCGATTTGACCGATGACGACTGGCGGCGGATGTTCGCCGTCAACGTGGACGGCGTGTTTCACGCCGTCCGGGCCGCCCTGCCCCACTTCATCCACCGCAAGGCGGGGCGGATCGTCACCGTGTCCTCCATGTGGGGGCAGGTGGGCGGCTCCTGCGAGGTGGCCTATTCCGCCGCAAAGGCCGCAGTAATCGGCCTCACAAGGGCTTTGGCCAAGGAGCTGGGCCCCTCGGGCATCACGGTGAACTGCGTGTCTCCCGGAGTTATTTCCACGGAAATGAACGCCCATCTGGACCGGGAAGCCCTGGCCGCCCTGGCGGAGGAGACCCCCCTGGGGGCCATCGGCACCCCGGAGGACGTGGCGGAGGCTATCTGGTATCTCTCCTCCGACGCCGCCCGGTTTGTTACCGGCCAAGTGCTGGCCCCCAACGGCGGGCTGGTAATTTAAGTGTCCGTTTCACAATTTGTTCATATTTTACACAAGGGCGGTCTCTCACAGGCTGCCCTTGTGTATTTTGCTAGTTGACAATTTCAAGTGCACAGAATATAATTGTCAACAACTTCAAAGGAGGATACCACTATGAAAAAGACTCGCTTCCTGTCTCTTGCACTGACGGGTACTCTCTGCGTGTCCCTGCTGGCCGGCTGCGGCGGCAGCGGTGACGGCGGCGGGGCAGCCCAGACCCCCGACGCAGCCAACACCAGCGCCGTCCAGGAGAACACCGGCTCCGCCTTCAAGCTGGGCGGCACCGGCCCTCTGACCGGCGACGCCGCCATCTATGGCCTGGCTGCCCAGCGCGGCGCCCAGATCGCCGTGGATGAAATCAAAGAGGCCGGCGGCGACATTCAGTTCGCGCTGAAGTACGAGGACGATGTGAACGTCCCCGAGACTGCGGTCAACGCTTACAACGCCCTGAAGGAGTGGGGCATGCAGATCTCCCTGGGCTCCGTCACCTCCCAGCCCGGCGTCAGCACCTCCGCCCTGGCCTTTGAGGACCGCATCTTTACCATGACCCCCTCCGGCAGCTCCCCCGATGTCATCAGCGGCAAGGACAACGTCTACCAGATGTGCTTCTCCGACCCCAACCAAGGCCTGGCCTCCGCCCAGTATATCACCGAGCAGGGCCTGGGTGAGAAGGTCTTTATCATCTGGAAAAATGACGATGTGTATTCCACCGGCATTAAGGAACAGTTTGTGAAGGAGGCCGAGACCCTGGGCCTGGAGGTGGTGGGCGACGCCACCTTTACCACCGACACCGCCACCGACTTCTCCGTTCAGCTCACCCAGGCCCAGCAGGCCGGGGCCGACCTGGTGTTCCTGCCCATCTACTATCAGCCCGCCTCCCTGATTCTGAGCCAGGCCGACGCCATGGGCTACACCCCCACCTTCTTCGGCGTGGACGGCATGGACGGCATCCTGACCATGGACGGCTTTGACGCCTCCCTAGCCGAGGGCGTCATGCTGCTGACCCCCTTCAACGCCGACGCCACTGACGAGGCCACCGTCAACTTCGTGACCAAGTACCAGGAGCTCTACGGCGAAACCCCCAACCAGTTTGCGGCCGACGCCTATGACTGCGTCTACGCCTACAAGATGGCCCTGGAGGCCGCCGGCTGCACCCCCGACATGAGCAATGAGGAGCTCTGCGACGCCCTGATTGCCACCTTCCCCACCATTACCCTGACCGGCCTGACTGGCGACGGCGCCGGCATCACCTGGGATGCCTCCGGCGAGGTATCCAAGAGCCCCAAGGGCATGGTTATCGAGAACGGCGCTTACGTGGGCATGGACTGATCTCCAGTCCCAGCGTCCACAAAACACGGTTCCGGGAGGGCTGCCGGCACGGCCGGCGGCCCTCCCGCCAACTGCTTACACAGAACAAATGGATGATTGCGGCCGGGCAACGGCCCGCCATTGCCCGGCCGCAATCATCCATGACAGAGAGGTGTGTGTTATGGTCTTCCTCAACTACCTGATCAACGGGATCAGCCTGGGCAGCATCTACGCCATCATCGCCCTGGGGTACACCATGGTCTACGGCATCGCCAAGATGCTCAACTTCGCCCACGGCGATGTCATCATGGTGGGCGCGTACATCTGCTTTTTCAGCATGAACGGGCTGTCCTCCCTCTTCGCCCCGGGCAGCCTGGCCGCGCTGGTGGTTCCCGCCCTGGCCGGCACGGCGCTGGCCATGGTGGTGTGCACCGTGCTGGGCATCACCATCGAGCGGCTGGCCTACAAGCCCCTGCGGCAGGCCACCTCCCTGGCGGTGCTCATCACCGCCATCGGCGTGAGCTACTTCCTCCAGAACGCGGCCCAGCTCCTGTGGAGCTCCAGCCCCAAGGTGTTCACCCCCGTGGTGAGCCAGTCTGCCAAGGTGACCCTGTTTGACGGCCAGCTCTCCATCTCCTGGCTGACCATCGTGACCGTCCTGGTGTGCGTGGCCATCATGCTGGCCCTCACCGCCTTTACCGGCCGCACCAAGATGGGCAAGGCCATGCGGGCCTGCTCGGAGGACAAGGCGGCGGCCCAGCTCATGGGCATCGACGTCAACCGCACCATCTCCATGACCTTTGCCATCGGCTCCGCCTTGGCGGCCATCGCGGGCGTTCTGTTCCTGTCCACCTACACCAGCCTGACCCCCACCACCGGCTCCATGCCCGGCATCAAGGCCTTTACCGCCGCCGTGTTCGGCGGCATCGGCTCCATCCCCGGCGCCCTGCTGGGCGGCCTGCTGCTGGGCGTCATCGAGACCTTTGCCCGCGCCTACATCTCCACCGAGCTGTCCACCGCCATCGTGTTCGGTGTGCTGATCATCGTCCTGCTGGTGAAGCCCGCCGGCCTGCTGGGCAAGACCGTCCGTGAGAAAGTGTGAGGTGGACGCGATGAGACAAGTTGGACAGATGAAAAAATCCACCAAAAACAGCCTGTTTACCTACACGCTGGTCATTGCGGCCTTTGTGGTGGTGCAGGCCCTGCGGATGGGCCCCGGCGTGGGCGCCATGCTGGAGGGGCAGCTCATCCCCATCTGCGCCTACATCGTCATGGCGCTGGCCCTGAACCTGGTGGTGGGCGTCTCCGGCGAGCTGAGCCTGGGCCACGCCGGCTTCATGAGCATTGGAGCCTTTGCCGGCTCTGCCCTGGCCCTGGCTCTCCAGAGCACCGTCACCCTTTCCCCCCTGCGCCTGGCCCTGGCCATGGTATTCGGCGCGGTCATCGCCGCCGCGCTGGGCTTTCTCATCGGCATCCCCGTGCTGCGCCTCAATGGCGACTACCTGGCCATCGTCACCCTGGCCTTTGGCGAGATCATCAAGAGCATCATCACCAACGTCTACCTGGGGGTGGATGAAAACGGCCTCCAGTTCAGCTTCCTCTCCAACAAAAACGAGCTGGCCGACGGCGGGGTGGAGCTCATACGCGGCCCCATGGGCGTGATGAACACCCAGCGCATCTCCACCTTTATTGCCGGCTTTGTACTGGTGCTGGTGGCCCTGGTGGTCATCTTCAACCTGGTCAACAGCCGCACCGGCCGGGCCGTCATGGCCGCCCGGGACAACCGCATCGCCGCCGAGAGCGTGGGCATCAGCGTCACCAAGTACAAGATGATCGCCTTTGTGGTTTCCGCCGCTCTGGCGGGCGCGGCGGGCACCCTGTACGGGTGCAGCCAGACCACCTTCGCCGCCACCAAGTTCGACTTCAATACCTCCATTCTGATTCTGGTGTTCGTGGTGCTGGGCGGCCTGGGCAACATGTGGGGCTCCGTCATTGCCGCCGCCGCCCTCACTATCCTGCCCGAGGCCCTGCGCCAGTTCTCCAACTACCGCATGCTGGTGTACGCCATTGTGCTGATCCTGGTCATGCTGGCCACCAACAATCCCACCCTGAAGGGCTTCTTCTCCCGGCTGTTCCACCGGGAGCGGGCGGACGCGCCCCATGCGGCGGCGGTGAAAGGAGGCGGCAAGCAGTGAGCAGCATAAAGCGACCCGAGACCAAGCTGGTCCCAGTGCCCAGCGTCAACAAGATTCCAGAGCGGGACGTGGACAAGAGCCCCATCCTGGAGGCCCAGCACCTGGGCATCGACTTCGGCGGCCTCACCGCCGTCAACGAGTTCAACATGGCCATCGGCCGCACTGAGATCGCCGGCCTGATCGGCCCCAACGGCGCGGGCAAGACCACGGTGTTCAACCTGCTGACCAAGGTGTACCAGCCCACCCGGGGCACCGTTCTGCTGGACGGAGTGGACACCCACAACATGAACACAGTGCAGGTCAACAAGGCGGGCATCGCCCGTACCTTCCAGAACATCCGCCTGTTTAACAACCTGAGCGTGGAGGACAATGTCAAAATCGGCATGCACAATTCCATCCACTGCGGCCTGTTCAGCGGCATTCTCCGCCTGCCCCGGTACTGGAAGGAGGAGAAGACCGCCCATGAGCGCGCGCTGGAGCTGCTCTCCATTTTTGACATGCAGGATTTGGCGGGCGTCAAGGCGGGCTCCCTGCCCTACGGCGCCCAGCGCCGGCTGGAGATCGTCCGCGCCCTGGGTACCAACCCGTCCCTGCTGCTGCTGGACGAGCCGGCGGCGGGCATGAACCCCTCGGAGACGGCGGAGCTGATGGAGAACATCGTCAAAATCCGCGACACCTTCCAGATTGCCATTCTCCTCATCGAGCACGACATGAACCTGGTTATGGGTATCTGCGAGGGCATCTGTGTGCTCAACTTCGGCCAGATCATCGCCAAGGGCACCCCCACGGAAATTCAGAACAACCCGGAGGTCATCAAGGCCTACCTGGGCGGCGGAAAGGAGGGCTGAGAGATGGCTGTGATGCTGGATGTCAAGAACATCAACGTCTATTACGGCGCCATTCACGCCGTCAAGGACATCTCCTTTCAGGTCAACGAGGGGGAGATTGTCACCCTCATCGGCGCCAACGGCGCGGGCAAGACCACCACACTGCAAACCGTGTCCGGTCTGCTCCACACCCGCACCGGCTCCATTGAGTTCCTGGGGCAGCCCATCCAGAACGTCCCCGCCTCCAAGCTGGTGGGCCGCGGACTGGCCCAGGTGCCGGAGGGCCGCCGGGTCTTTCAGCAGATGACAGTGGAGGAGAACCTGGAGATGGGCGGCTTCACCCAGCCCGCCTCCACCATCGCCCCCGGCCTGGAGCGGGTGTACGAGCAGTTCCCCCGGCTGAAGGAGCGCCGCCGTCAGGTGGCGGGCACCCTGTCCGGCGGCGAGCAGCAGATGCTGGCCATGGGGCGGGCCCTCATGTCCAACCCCAAGCTGCTCATGCTGGACGAGCCCTCCATGGGCCTGGCCCCCCTGCTGGTGGAGCAGATCTTCGACATCATCAAGGAGCTCCACCGGGCGGGCACCACGATTCTCCTGGTGGAGCAGAACGCCCAGATGGCCCTGAGCGTGGCCGACCGGGGCTACGTGCTGGAGACCGGACGGGTCACCCTCACCGGCCCCGGCCGGGAACTGCTGGCCGACGAGGCCGTCAAAAAGGCATACCTGGGCGGTTAAACGGCAGCCCGGCGGAGCGCGCTCCGCCGGGCTCCGCCAGTCGAAAAGGACTTTTCGACTGGCTGCTGAACTTTTTGAAACTTTAGGAAAGTTTCAAAAAGTTGTTTGATCCAACGCGAAAGGGAACCCTGACGGTTCCCTTTCACACTATCCTTCCCTCCGAAACCTTTGGTAGGAGCGTTTATTGACAGCCCCAGCCCGGCGGAGCGCGCTCCGCCGGGCTGTTTTCCATTTCCTCCCCTTGACTGGCGTGCTATAATATGGTCAGCAAGGCAATATCGCCGCGTTGTGCAAGGAGGCGCTGATCCATATCATGCCCAATTACTACGCGCACCTGACGTTTGGCCAACGGGTGCTGGCGGACCTGCCCGCCGGCCTGTCCGAACTCATTGAGCAGGAGCGGGAGGCCTTTGACCTGGGCTGTCTGGGCCCCGACCCGCTGTTCTTCTACCAGCCCATCCGCCCCAACGCCGTCCGGCGGGAGGGGATCAAGATGCACCGCCGCTCCGCCCTGCCCGCGGTGGAGCGTCTGCGCCAGGCTATCGAGGACGGCGTACCCATGTCCACCGGCTACGGAGCTGGCTTCCTCTGCCATTTGGCCCTGGACAGCGCCTGCCACGGCTACGTGGACGACCGGGCCGCCGACGGCCCCATCTCCCACATGGCCATTGAGGGGGAGTATGACCGGATGCTGATGGAGCGGGACGGCCTCAATGCCGCCGAGCAGTCCCCACTGCCCAGCGCCCCGGCCAACCGCGCCGTCTGGGAGGCGGCGTCCCAGGCCTTTGTCCACGCCTCCCCCGACCAGATGCGGCGGGCCTACCGCTCCATGGCCTTCTTCTCCGGCTTCCTGGCCCGCTCCAACGGCCGCATGACCGGCAAGGTCATCGGTGCAGTGAGCCACATGCTCCCCATTCCCTCCGCCAAGGGCATCGCCCTGAAGGAGACGCCCCACCCCTCGGCGCAGGAGAGCAACGCCGACCTCAACCGTCTGCTGGAGGCGGCCATCCCGGAGACAGCGGAGCAGATCACCGCCTTTTTCCAGGCCATTTCGGCGGAAACTCCCGTGCCGCGCTGGTTCGACCGGGACTTCAAGGGCAATCCGCCCCCCATCCCCCAGCGCATCCGCTGGCAGGACATCCCAGAGCACTCCGTTACATGACAAGCGCCGCCCCCGCATTGTGGGGGCGGCGCTTTCTCATTGGGCCTCCAACAGGAAGGTCACCGGGCGCAGCCCGTCGGTACAGCACACCACATTGACCCCCTCCCGCCGCTGCCAGGGGGTATAGGAGGCACCGCAGGACAGGGCGGACACCGAGCGGTAGAGATCGATCCACGCCCAGGGGCAGAAGCCGGCTGGCATTTCCGCGCCCCCGGTATAGAGGAACTGGTCCCCCTCCCGGAAGAAGTCGCAGACGCACTCCTCCGGAGGCTCGGTGAGGTGCTCCCGGATCAGATCGGGGTAAAATCCCTTGCGCAGCACAGTGATTTTCACGTTCTTCATGGTGCAAGCTCCTTTCGCTCCCCCGGTTCGTTTTGAAACTCTGTCATAGTACCCCAGAACCGCTTGGGCATCTGGGTCATGCGGCACCGGGGGTTCTCCCGCCCCTCGATGGCGATGGTGTCGTAAAACCGCCGCCACAGGCGGCGGAAGTCCCGCTCCTCCCGGCCGGGGGCGGCGGCGCGGAACGCCTCCAGGGGAACGATGGCCCACCGCCGGGGCCGGTAAAACAGCGCCTCCCGGTGGGTGCGGTCGTAGAGGACGAAGGACTCCTCCGGATAGCGGGCGCAGAAGTGGGGCCGGAGGAGGGGAAGCACCCGGTTTTTGGGGGCAATTTCCCCCACCAGCACCCCCTCCTGCTCGGAGAAGCGTGTGAAGCCCTTGAGCAGATGGGCCTCTCCGGTCAGGTGGCCCACCGCGCGGGTCAGCACTGCCACCCGGTCGTCGGTGAGATCCCGCACCACCCACGGCCCCCGGTCGTACCCCAGGCGGAGAAACCGCCACAGGTGGAGCTCCCGCTCCTCCAGGCAGGTGAGAAAGCCGTACACCGCCAGCCGCCGCCCCTCCTGCCCCAGCCTGGGGGCCAGGGAGCGGTACACCCGCTGGGCGCGGGCCTCGTCGGTGTCCACCGTCCGCTCCGGCCAGAGGGAAATCCGCCCGTCCTCGGGGGTAGAAAAGCTCATGGGCTCCTCCCGGTGGGCGTAGCTGGCAAATACACAGGTCAAAAAGCCGGCAAAGCTGCCGTCGTAGGCATAGGAAACCGGTGTCCAGTCCATGGCCGCCTCCTAACCCGTCTGCTCGAAGAGGGAGAGCTGCTCCGGCGCGCCCTGGGCCAGCATGGGCCGCTCCTGGGCCACCAGGTGGCGGAGCACCCCGTCGGGGGAGACCCGCAGGCCCTCCAGGTACTTGCCGCCGCAGGTGAGGAAATACTGGGCCCGCTTGAGCACCACCCCCAGCTTTTTCAGCCCCGCAAAGGTGAGGGACGCGCACCGGCGGGCAACCAGGATGCGCCGGGCGGAGGTCACCCCGATGCCCGGCACCCGCAGCAGGGCCTCGTAGTCCGCCCGGTTGACCTCCACCGGGAAGAACTCCGGGTGGTTCAGCGCCCAGGAGCACTTGGGGTCTACCAGGGGATTGAAGTTGGGATTGGCTTCGTCCAGCAGCTCCTCGGCCCGGAAGTGGTAGAACCGCAGCAGCCAGTCCGCCTGGTAGAGCCGGTGCTCCCGCAGCAGGGGCGGCTTGAAGTCCCGCCGGGCGGGGAGAAGGGCGCTGTCCGACACCGGCATGTAGGCGGAGTAGAACACCCGCTTGAGCTTGTACTTGTCGTAGAGGGCCTGGGTGAGGGTGAGGATGTGCCTGTCGCTCTCCGGCGTGGCTCCGATGATCATCTGGGTGGACTGCCCCGCCGGGGCGAAGCGGGGGGCGTGGCGGAACCGGGCCAGCTCCCTCCGGCTGGCCTGAATGCCATCCCGGATCTGGGCCATGGGGGCCAGGATGGCGGCCTTGGCCTTGTCGGGCGCCAGGCGGCCCAGGCTCTCCTCGCTGGGCAGCTCGATGTTGACGGACAGGCGGTCGGCCAGCAGGCCCAGCCGCCGGGTGAGGAGGGGGTCGGCCCCCGGGATGGCCTTGGCGTGGATATAGCCGCGGAAGCCGTACTCCTCCCGCAGCAGGCGCAGGGCCTCGATCATGGCCTCGGTGGTGCGGTCGGGGCCGCCCCACACGGCGGAGGAGAGGAAGAGCCCCTCGATGTAGTTGCGCCGGTAAAAGCCGATGGTGAGCTCCGCCAGCTCCCTGGGGGTGAAGGCCGCCCGGCGCACGTCGCTGGAGCGGCGGTTGACGCAGTAGGCGCAGTCGTAGACGCACCGGTTGGTGAGCAGCACCTTGAGCAGGGAGATGCACCGGCCGTCGGCGGAGAAGGAGTGGCAGCACCCGGCGGCCAGGGTGCTCCCCAGGCCGCCGGGCCCGCCCGTCCGGTCCAGGCCGCTGGAGGTGCACGCCGCGTCGTACTTGGCCGCGTCGGCCAGAATGGTCAGCTTGTCCAGCAGCTCCATACTGCCGCCCCCTCTCCTTTTTCTTTAGCTCTATTATATATCGAACATTTGTTTCAGTCAAGAGGGGGATAATGGAAACCCACCCCGGAGCCGAGGCCCGGGGTGGGTTGCTTGGTCACTCTCCCATGTAGGAGAAGTGCATATAGTCGTGGTAGCCCTCGGAATCGTCGCTGCTGTAGGCCCAGGCGTCGCCGCCCCAGCTCCAGCCGTGCTCGGCAAAGATGCGCACCACGGAGGATTCGGGGGAGATGGAGCGGGGATTGGTTCCCGGCTCCCAGCAGCTCCCGGCCAGCACCTGACCGTCGCGGATCTGGTAATTCTCGTTGGCGTTGATGTCGATGGCGGTGCCGCAGTTGTGCTCGCCGGTGGCGGAGTCGCCCCGCCAGGCGTAGCCGCCCACATCGTGGATGGGGAAGTGCTCAGGATCGTTGTAGATCTCGGTGAAGATCTCCTTCACGTCCTCCGCCAGGGCGGCATGGACGGAGAGGGTGAGGGTGGAGGACACCTTCTCCCCGCCGGAGAGCTGCCATACCGGCACGGTGACGGTGGTCATAGCGGCGGCGGCCTCCTCCTGGCTGGCAAAGCGGCTCTTGCTCTCGTCGCCGAAGAGGAGGATGTGCTTGCGGGCGTTGTCCCCCTGGAAGCTGAGCCAGAAGTCCTGCTTATAGTAGTCCTCATAGGCGGCCTCGCCCCGCTCCACCTTCTCCCAGAACTGCTCCTCCTGAATCTCGGCCCCGGTCATGGGCCGGAAATACAGGGTATAGCTGTCGCAGGCAGTGCTGGTATACGATGCCGTCTCCCGGTCGTAGTCGTAGACGTAGTAGCCCACGTCCAGCCCGTTCGCCAGGCTGGACAGGTAGGTACTCACCTCCGTCTCCACCTGCTGGTCGGGCAGGAGGGCCTCGCCGGTGTCGGCGTTCAGAATGTGAAGGGTGACGGTCTGGCTCTCGCCGCGGCAGCTATTGTCCACCTGCTCCAGTACCCGCATCAACAGCACCGCGCCGTCGCAGCGCTGAAGGGGATCGGCATAGCCGAAGGAGCCGTCCGCCTTGCCCTGGATGACGCAGCGGCGGGCCAGCTCGGCCACCGCCTCCTGGCGGAGGCTGTCCATCCGCCCCCAGTCCGACAGGGCTGTGGGATCAATCGGCTGATCCCAGAAGGAGGGAGTATATTCCTCCGGCAGAGCGTTGCAGAGCACCACCGCGGCATCCTGGCGGGTGACCGCCCCGGTCAGCGCGGCCTCGTCCAGCCCCTCCAGCAGGCCGGCGCTCCGGGCGGCATCCAGCCCCGCCTGATCCCAGGCCGCGCCGGAAGCGGCGCTGCGGGCATATTCCTCCGGGGCAAAGGCCCGGGCGGCCATGGCCAGGAACTGGGGCCAGGTCAGGGGTGCGGAGGGGCTCATGGTGTTGGCTCCGGTGCCCTGGAGGATGCCGTAGCCCGCAGCCTCCGTCATGGCGATATAGGCCCAGTGGCTGGAGGGCAGGTCGGAGAAGGATGCGGCCGCTGCCCCCGCGGGGGCGGCCATGGGCAGGGCCAGCAGGCCCGTCAGAACCAGTGTGCAGACTCTCTTTACCGTGTGCATGCTCTATCTCTCCTTTACAAGCAACGGATTCCGCGGCCCGGCCGCAGCACCTGTTTTCCTCCCTACCGGACCCGGTAGATGTAGTGCTCCTTGCGGGGGGCGGGTGCAGGGGCCGTGTCCGCCCGGTAGCCCAGGATACAGTGGCCGATGCCCTCGTAGTCGCCCTCCACACCCCACTGTCGGAGCAGGGCCTTACCCTCCTCGGAGTCAAACACCTCTTTGGCCCGGTGAACCCAGCAAGAGGCCAGCCCCACCGCCTTAGCTGCGTTCATCAGGTTGCTCATGACGCAGCTGCCGTCATATACCCGGTTGGTGTTATCCCTGGCCGCCAGCACCACCAGCACGGTGGGCGCACCGTAGAAGGGGTCGGCCTCCGGAGTGCCCAGCACTGCGGCATTCATCTTCCGCAGCTGCTCCACCACAGCGGGATTCTGCACTGCCACGATGATCGGGGACTGCTGGCCCCGGGCCGTGGGAGCATAGGTGCCCGCCTCCAATACTGCGTTCAACTCCTCGTCGGTGATCTGCTCCGGCCGGTAGCTGCGGCAGCTCCGGCGCTCCTTCAAAACCTTCAACACTTCGTTCATTGCCAAATTACCTGCCTTTCTTATGAGAGATCGGTTGTATTTTACCGGAAAATACGATAAGATACAATCCTCAGATTCTCTTCCCACCAGTGTTGATGAAAAGAAAGGCGGATGCTTGTGCCTCTGTTTCCCCTCCTATGGCTCTTTTTCTGTTATTCCTTCCTCGGCTGGGTGCTGGAGACGGCGGTTTCCGCCGTCCGCCTTCACCGCTATGTGGACCGCAGCGTGCTGTTCGGCCCGCTGTGCGCCTGCTACGGCATCACTGCCGTTCTGCTTACCGTGGGTCTGCCCGAGCTGCGGGGCAACTACTTCTTCCTCTTCCTGGGCAGCGCTATCTGCTCCACGGTGGTGGAATGGATCGCCGGTCACCTGCTGGAGAAGGCCACCCACACCCGCTGGTGGGACTACTCCAACCGGCGCGGCAACCTGGACGGCTACATCTGTGTCGGCGCCTTCCTCCTGTGGGGCGTGCTGGGCCTGGCGGCCGTACAGTGGATCAACCCGCTGCTCCTGGCCCTCTACCGCTGGCTGCCCCCGCTGGTGGGAGAAATCCTGCTGTGGGTGCTGCTGGCCCTGCTGGCGGCGGACATCGCGGGCACCGTGCTGACCCTCTGCGGCGTCCGCAGCAGCCTGCCCCCGCTGGAGAACCTGAACAGCCGTCTGGCCGCCCTCTCCGTCCGGCTTGGGGAGTGGATTCTCCGCCGCGCCGAGGGGCGCATTCAGAAGGCCCACCCCGGCGCGGTCTTTTCCCGCCGGCGGGAAAGGACCACCGTCAGCCCCTTTGCCCGGGGGGCCAGCTTTTACAGCATCCTGCTCCTGTTCTTTATCGGCGGAGTGGCCGGTGATCTGGCCGAAACCATCTTCTGCCGCCTCAAAATGGGCTGGTGGATGAGCCGCAGCAGCGTGGTGTGGGGCCCCTTCAGCATCGTGTGGGGCCTGGCCCTGGCCGCCGCCACCCTGTTCCTCTACAAATACCGGGACCGCTCGGCCTCCTTTTTCTTTGTGGCGGGCACCCTGCTGGGCGGCCTGTATGAGTACCTGTGCAGCGTCTTTACCGAGCTGGTGTTCGGCACCGTGTTCTGGGACTACAGCGCTATTCCCTTCAACCTGGGCGGGCGCATCAACCTGCTATACTGCTTCTTCTGGGGCTTCGCCGCGGTGGCCTGGTTCCGGGGGCTCTACCCCATCCTGGCCCGCTGGATCGCCAAGATTCCACCGCGCCCCGGGAAAGCGGTGGTCTGGCTGCTCATCGCCTTCATGTCCGTCAATATGGCGGTCAGCGGCCTGGCCCTGGCACGCTACAGCGCCCGGGCCGCCGGAGAGCCCGCCGACGCGGCCTGGGAACAGTACATGGACGCCCACTACGGTGACGACGTGATGGAGCGCATCTACCCCTATGCGAAGATGACTGGCTGAGTCCAAGCCGTCAAGCACCCTCCGGGTCATGAGACCCGGAGGGTGCCTTTACATGGGGCGGAGAGAGCCGCGTGGGAGGGCGTCGGCTCTGCCCCGCCGGGGCCCCCATCTTTATTTTATCTGTCCGGCGGAACGGAATTCCGCCGGCATCAAGGTTTTGGGCCCACGGCCCAAAACGCTTGGACGGCGCAAAGCGCCGCCCCGCCGTCGGCGGGGCCCCCGAAGAGGCCGCCATATAAAACGGGCCCCGGACGTTTTCGTCCGGGGCCCTTGTGCGAGCTTGTTTACTTGTAGAGCTCCACCAGTCTGGTGAGGTGCTCATAGCGCTCCTTGGCGGCCTCTTCGTTCTGGGCAAACAGCTCCTTGGCGCGCTCGGGGAAGGCGCGGGTCAGGGAGGAGTAGCGGGCCTCGTTCATCAGGAACTCCTGATAGCCGCCGGCGGGGGCCTTGGAGTCCAGAGTGAACGGGTTCTTGCCCTCGGCCTTCAGAGCGGGGTTGAACCGGAACAGGTTCCAGTAGCCGCACTCCACGGCCTTCTTCATCTCAACCTGGCAGTTGGCCATACCGCCCTTGATGGAGTGCATCTCACAGGGGGCGTAGCCGATGACCAGGGAGGGGCCGTGGTAGGCCTCAGCCTCGGTGATGGCCTTCAGAGTCTGGTTGGGGTTGGCGCCCATGGCCACCTGGGCCACGTAGACGTAGCCGTACTGCATGGCGATCTCCGCAAGGCTCTTCTTGGGCTGGTTCTTGCCGGCGGCGGCAAACTGGGCCACCTGGCCGATATTGGAGGACTTGGAGGCCTGTCCGCCGGTGTTGGAATAGACCTCGGTATCGAAGACGAAGATGTTGACGTCCTCGCCGGAGGCGATGACGTGATCCAGGCCGCCGTAGCCGATGTCGTAAGCCCAGCCGTCGCCGCCGAAGATCCACACGGACTTCTTAACCAGATACTCCTTCTCCTGGAGAATCTCAGCGGCCAGCTTGCAGGCGTCACACTGGCAGAGCTTCTCACCCTTGGCCTGCAGCTCTTTGCCAAACGCCTGGATCTCGGGCTTGGAGCTGGCCAGCAACTCGTCCACCGTGCACAGGCCGTCCTCCAGAGCGGCGATGTAGGCCTTGGTGGCCTCGGCGTTGGCCGCGCCGTCCTCCATGGTATCCAGCCACTTCTGGGCAGTCTCCTTAATGGCTGGAGTGCACCACTCCACGGCCAGCAGGGCGCGGGTCTTGTCGGCCAGGCGGCTGCGGATGGCCTTCTGGCCCAGGTGCAGGCCAAGGCCGTGCTCGGCGTTATCCTCGAACAGGGAGTTGGCCCAGGCGGGACCCTTGCCCTCCTTGTTGACGGTGTAGGGAGAGGTGGCAGCCGGGCCGCCCCAGATGGAGGAACAGCCGGTGGCGTTGGAAATATACATACGGTCGCCGCAGACCTGGGTGACCAGGCGGGCATAGGCGGTCTCGGCGCAGCCGGCGCAGGAGCCGGAGAACTCCAGCAGGGGCTGCTTGAACTGGCTACCCTTGACGGTATTGGTGTCCTCCACGTCGGCCTTGGGGGCCACCTTGGCCACCATGTAGTCAAAGACCTCCTGCTCGGCAGCCTGGGACTCCTGGGGCTTCATGGTCAGGGCCTTGACGGGGCAGGTGCTCACACACACGGAGCAGCCCATGCAGTCCAGCGGGGAAATGGCAATGGCAAACTTGTATACACCCTTGCCCTTGCCGGCCTTGATGTCCACGATCTTGGCCTGAGCGGGGGCGTTCTTGGCCTCCTCCTCAGTGAGGGCATAGGGCCGGATGGTGGCGTGGGGGCAGACATAGGAGCACTGGTTGCACTGGATGCACTTGGTCTGATCCCACTCGGGCACGCTGACGGCCACGCCGCGCTTCTCATAGGCGGAAGCGCCCTGGCAGAAGGTACCGTCCTCGTGGCCGTTGGCAAAGGCGGAGACGGGCAGGCTGTCGCCGTCCATGCGGCCCACGGGCTCCATGATCTCCTTGACCATCTTCACGGTGGCGGCGTTGCCCTCCACGTGCTCGGCCACGGTCTCGTCCTTGGCGTCCTTCCAGGAGGCGGGCACCTCAAACTTGTGGAACGCGGTGGCGCCCATGTCGATGGCCTTGTGGTTCATATCCACCACGTCCTGGCCCTTCTTCAGGTAGGAGTGAGTGGCGGCATCCTTCATGTAGCCGATGGCCTCGCTCTCGGGCATGACCTTGGCCAGAGCGAAGAATGCGGACTGGAGGATGGTGTTGGTGCGCTTGCCCATGCCGATCTCCTTGGCCAGGTCGATGGCGTTGATGGTGTAGACCTGGATGTTGTTCTGGGCAATGTAGCGCTTGGCCACGGCGGGCATGTGGCGGCTGAGCTCCTCGTCGCTCCACTGGCAGTTGATGAGGAAGGTGCCGCCGGGCTTCACGTCACGCACCATGGGGAAGCCCTTGACGATGTAGGAGGGCACATGGCAGGCGACGAAGTCGGCCTTGTTGATGTAGTAAGAAGACTTGATGGGCTTGTCGCCGAAGCGCAGGTGGCTGACGGTCACGCCGCCGGTCTTCTTGGAGTCATACTGGAAGTACGCCTGAACATACTTGTCGGTATGGTCGCCGATGATCTTGATGGAGTTCTTGTTGGCGCCGACGGTACCATCGCCGCCCAGACCCCAGAACTTGCACTCGATGGTGCCCTCGGCAGCAACGCCGGGAGCGGGCTTCTCCTCGAGGCTGAGGTTGGTCACGTCGTCCACGATGCCGATGGTGAACTGACGCTTCATCTCGTCCTTGTTCAGCTCGTCATACACAGCGAACACGGAAGCGGGCGGGGTGTCCTTGCTGCCCAGACCATAGCGGCCGCCGATGACCTTGATGTCGGTCTTGCCGGCGTTGGCCAGTGCGGTGACAACGTCCATGTACAGAGGCTCGCCCAGAGCGCCGGGCTCCTTGGTGCGGTCCAGCACGGCGATCTTCTTGCAGGTGGCGGGGATGGCGGCGATCAGCTTGTCAGCGCGGAAGGGGCGATACAGATGCACCTTCACCATACCGACCTTCTCGCCCTTGGCGGTCATGTAGTCGATGACCTCCTCGGCCACGTTGCAGATGGAGCCCATGGCGATGATGACGCGCTCGGCGTCGGGAGCGCCGTAGTAGTTGAACAGCTGATAGTCAGTGCCCAGCTTGGCGTTGATCTTGCCCATGTACTTCTCCACCACGTCGGGCAGAGCGTCGTAGTAGGGGTTGCAGGCCTCGCGGTGCTGGAAGAAGATATCGCCGTTTTCGTGAGAGCCGCGCATGTTGGGACGCTCGGGGTTCAGAGCGTGCTTGCGGAAGGCAGCCACGGCGTCCATGTCGGTCATTTCCTTCAGGTCCTCATAGTCCCAGCAGGCGACCTTCTGGATCTCGTGAGAAGTACGGAAGCCGTCGAAGAAGTTGATGAAGGGAACGCGGCCCTCGATGGCAGCCAGATGGGCCACGGGAGCCAGGTCCATGATCTCCTGAGGATCGTTCTCGCACAGCATGGCGAAGCCGGTCTGACGGCAGGCCATGACGTCGGAGTGATCGCCGAAGATGTTCAGCGCGTGGGTGGAGACGGTACGAGCGGAGACGTGGAACACGCAGGGCAGCAGCTCGCCGGCGATCTTGTACATGTTGGGGATCATCAGCAGCAGGCCCTGAGATGCGGTGTAGGTGGTGGTCATTGCACCGGCGGCCAAAGAGCCGTGGACGGTACCGGACGCACCGGCCTCAGACTGCATCTCGCACACCTTGACGGTGGTGCCGAAGATGTTCTTCTGACCGGCAGCGGCCCACTGGTCCACCAAGTCTGCCATGGGAGAGGACGGGGTGATCGGATAGATGCCCGCCACTTCGGTAAACGCGTAGCTGACGTATGCAGCAGCGTTGTTACCGTCCATGGACTTGAACTTTCTTGCCATAAACTTACCTCCTGTTTTTGCCGCCCAAGGCGGCTTCTTACCAAAACACGAAATCCGGACACTCTCCCCCAGATTTTCATGCGGCAATATTATAACACTTGCTTTTTTCGATGTAAACTGGGACTTTGTTATTTTTTGCACAAAAATACCCTTTTCTGCGGATGGGACAAATGGCACTGGTAAATTTGTACATTTTCCCGTCCAGGGTTTCCCATAACGGGAAATTTATGATACACTCAGGACAAAACGGCGCGCTGAAGTGCGCCGGTACGGAGGTGGATGACCATGGTGGTGTGTATTCGGTCCCTGGGACTGTCCGGCATCAGCGGGTACGCCGTCAGCGCCGAGTGCTTTCTCTCCGGCGGCCTGCCGGCCTTTGACATCGTGGGACTGCCGGACACGGCCGTGCGGGAGGCCCGGGAGCGGGTGCGGGCGGCGGCGAAAAACTGCGGGGCCAAGTTCCCCGTCAGCCGCATCACCGTGAACCTGGCCCCGGCCGGGGAGAAAAAGATAGGCACCGTATACGACCTGCCCATTCTGGTGGGCGTGCTTGCCGCTGCTGGGGAGCTGCCGCCCCCGCCGCCAGACGCGGCCTTTCTGGGCGAGCTGTCCCTCACCGGGGCGGTGCGCGCCGTGCCCGGCGTGCTGCCCATGGCCCTCAGTGCTCAGGCCGCCGGCATCCACACGCTGTTCGTCCCGGCGGAAAACGCCGCCGAGGCCACGCTGGCCCAGGGGCTCACCGTCTACGGCGTGCCGGACGTAGCGGCCCTCGCGGCCCATCTCTCCGGCCGCGCCCCCCTCTCCCCCGCCCCGGCGTGGAC
>OWID01000160.1_pt1 | contig 32409 bp, 36 predicted proteins | sample 1732661 | NCBI WGS metagenome assembly OWID01 (sample SAMN05065739, study PRJEB22554) | human gut metagenome | biome: ENVO:2100002; feature: ENVO:00000062; material: ENVO:00002003 | host: Homo sapiens | place: USA
CTCCTCCCCAGGCTCACAGGGGCGGTAGTCCCGCCCCCGCCGCACTACGATATCCGACCACAGGCTGGCGTGGAGGTGGCCCTGGGGGCACTCCATGTAAATGCAGCCGGTCTGCTCGGCCATGCCGTAGTAGTTGCTTACCCGCTCCACACCGGTGGCCGCCGCCACCCGGGCCTTGAACTCCCCGGGGGACACCGCCTCGCCGGCCAGCTTCTTCCAGCCGCCGCCGTGAACCAGGATGCCGTTGGGGATGTCCAGCCTCTCCCCCCGCTCCTCCAGGGCGCGGACGACGTGCTTCCAGATCATGAAGGTGAAGCCGAAGAGGAAGATGGTCTCCCCCTGGTGCTCCTCCAGGAAGGCCCGCACCCCGTCCAGATCCAGCTCCATGTGCTCGTCCAGGGCATAGCAGGGCCTGGTGCCGAAGATGGAAAAGCCCAGAATGCCCGCCCCCCGGGCGGAGAACATGGCGCGGTTGCGCAGAACCTGCCTGCTGTCCAGCACCAGGAAGGGCAGCCGCCGCTCCCCCAGGAAGTCGGACATGATCTGGCAGAGGGCCTGCTGCTGGCAGGCGGAGGTGGCCCCGTCCAGGAAAATCCTGGACACCCGCTGCCCGGTGGTGCCGGAGGAGGTGAGGGTCTTGAACACCTCTCCCTCCGGGATGCTCCGCAGCTCCAGTTCCTTGAACAGGGACACCGGCAGCATGGGGGTGCTCTCCACCGTACAGTCCATGTGGGCGGGGCAGCCCAGGGCGTCCAGCAGGCGGCCGTACTCCGGGCAGTGCTCCCGGTGAAACTGGGTCAGCCCGGTGAGCAGTCCGGCGTAAAGCGCCCGCTTCTCCGTCCGGGCCGTGGAATAGGGCTTGTATTGCAGCAGTGTGTTCAGCTCCACACCGGCTTCACTCCTTTCCTGTGAGAATATAGGGCTCCCCGTGGCCGGGGTAGATGCGCAGGCCGGGGGGCAGCCCCCGGAGAATGGGCTCCGTGACGGCGCGGTAGTCCGTCTCGCTCCCGCCGGGCAGGCGGAGGATGACCTCCTCCCCCGGAATCAGGTAGTCCCCGGAGAAAAAGGTGTCCCCGTCCAGGAAAATTCCCGCGCTCCCCGGCGTGTGGCCGGGCAGGGCCACGGCGCGGAGCCGGTGTCCCCGCCATACGTACTCCCAGGCGCGCTCATAGGTCTCATCCGCCGGCCGGCAGACGAAGGGCGGATAGGACACCCCCGGCTTGCCCCGGAAGGCGAGATAGACCTCCATCCTCCGGGTCATGTTGAGCCGGGTGTCCCCCAGGCCGGCGCTGCACGCGGCGGTAGCCGCCACCCACACCCCGGGCCAGCGGTTTCGCAGCGCCTCCAGCCCGGCCATGTGGTCGCAGTGCTCGTGGGTCAGGAGGATCCGTTCCGGCGTCCACCCCAGCGCCTCCAGCCGCTCCAGCGGCCCCCTGGGATCGTTGGGGTCGATGACCACCGCGCGCCCCGCCTCCCCCAGCAGATAGCAGTTGCTCTCCGCCAGCGGCTCCGTCCACCGCTCCAGACGCAGCACGGCTCAGAGCTCCACGCCGTACTTGGCCAGAATCTCCTTGCCCTTCTCATAGGAGGAGAAATCCAGCACGTCGGCGGTGCCGATGCTGATTTTGAAGGTCTCCTCCATGTCCCCCATCAGATCCATGTGGCCCAGGGAGTCCCACAGGGGGATGCCCCGGTACTTGAGGCCGGGCAGCTCCTCCGGCTTGACCCGGAAGGCGGTGAGGAACAGGCGGTCATACTTCTCCAGATTTGTCATAGCTCGTTTCCTTTCTATCCCGCGGCGTAAGCACCAAATGGGGCGGGCCTTCGGCCCGCCCCATGCCGCTTAATACTTGCAGTGGAAGCGCTTCTCGTACTCCGCCTTGAGCTCGTCGCGGAAGTCGGGGTGGGCAATTTCGATCAGGTTGCGGGCGCGCTGGCGTAGGGTCTGGCCCTTCAGCGCGGCCACGCCGTACTCGGTGACGATGTAGTCCACGTCGTTGCGGCTGGTGGTGACGGCGGCGCCCTCATCCAGCAGCGGCACGATCTTGGAGATTTTGCCCTTGACGGTGGAGGGCATGGCCATGATGGACACGCCGCCCTTGCTGGCGGAAGCGCCGCGGACGAAGTCCACCTGGCCGCCCACGCCGGAGATCTGCTTGGGGCCGATGCTCTCGGAGGCCACCTGGCCCATCAGATCCACCTGTACGCAGGAGTTGATGGACACCATGTTCTCGTTCTGGGCGATGACAAAGGGGTTGTTGACATAGTCCACAGGGCGCAGCTCCACGTCGGGGTTGTGATCCACGAAGTCGTAAAGGCGGCGGGTGCCCATGAGGAACGCCACCTCAAACTTGCCGGGGTGGAGGGTCTTTTTGGCGTTGGTGATGACGCCGGCCTCGGCCAGCTCCACCACGCCGTCGGAGAACATCTCGGAGTGGATGCCCAGGTCCTTCTTGTGCTTGAGGAAGAGGAGCACGGCGTCGGGGATGGCGCCGATGCCCAACTGGAGGGTGGCCCCGTCGGGCACCAGGGAGGCGCAGTGCTCACCGATGGCCTTCTCAATGTCGCCGATCTTGGGGGGCTTGAGCTCAATGATGGGGGCCTCATGCTCCACGATGCAGTCCAGATCCTTGACGGACACCAGGCTGTAAGGGCCGGTCCAGGGCATCTGGGGGTTCACCTGGGCGATGACCAGCTTGGCCTGCTTGACGGCCTCCAGGGTGTAGTCCACCGACACGCCCAGGGAGCACATGCCGTTCTCATCGGGAGGCGTCACCATGACCATGGCCACGTCCACCGGCATAGTGGAGCTGAACTGGCGGGGCACCTCAAAGAAGAAGCTGGGGGTGAAGTCGCCCCGGCCCTCGGCGATGGCGTCCCGGCTGGTTCCGCCCACAAAGAAGGCGTTGTGGCGGAAGTTCTCGGCGTACTCGGGCTTGCAGTACTCGGCTTTGCCCATGGCCACCATGTGGACGATCTCCACATCCTTGTAGGCCTTGGCGTTGGCCACCATCACGTCCAGCAGATAGGACGGCTCGCCGCAGGCGTGGGCCACCACCACCCGGTTGCCCGACTGGATGTGGTTGACCGCGTCCTCCGCGCTCATCAGGTGCTGCTTGTAATATTCCTTCCAATTCATACGATACACACCCTCTATTCTTTGGATTTTAAGATTGGGCTCAGCGGGCCAGATAGTCCCGGCCGATGCGGTCGGCCTCCAGGATGGCGTCGTAGACCTCCTGGGCGGTGATATCGGCGCGCAGGTTCTTGGTGGACTGGGTGGGCACCACGGCGGCCTCCGCCACTTTTTTCAGGGTCTCGGGCACGATCTCCTTCACCCCGAGCTGGGCCAGGGTCAGGGGCAGGCCGGTGTCCCGCAGGAACGCGAGCACCTGCTCCAGCTCCTCCTGGGGGGCCTTCTCCAGCACCAACTGAACCAGGGTGCCGAAGGCCACCTTCTCGCCGTGGTACATGCCGTGGGCCTGGGGCTCCTGGGCAAAGCCGTCGTTGACGGCGTGGGCGGCGGCCAGGCCGCCGTTCTCAAAGCCCAGGCCGCTGAGGTAGATTGTGGCCTCCACCACGTCCTCCAGCGCGGGGGTGACCTCGTGCCGCTCCACCGCAGCCAGGGCGTCCCGCCCCTTCTCCATCAGCAGGTCGTAGCAGAGGCGGGCCATCATCAGCCCGGTGTTGGACACGTTGCCCCGGGCCATGGTGCGGGCGCCGCTGTTCTTGCAGGCCCGGGCCTCAAACCAGGTGGACAGCGCGTCGCCCAGGCCAGCGGCAAAGAGCCGCCTGGGGGCGTTGGCGATGATGCCGGTATCGACCAGAACCAGATCCGGGTTGCGGCGCATGAGCACGGCCTTGATAACCACCCCGGCGTCGTTGTAGAGCACGGCCACGCCGGAGCAGGGCGCGTCGTTGGAGGCCACGGTGGGGATGATGACGCAGGGCAGGCCCAGATTTTCGGCCACGGCCTTGGCGGTGTCCAGGGCCTTTCCGCCGCCCATGCCCACCACCACGTCGCAGCCCTGGGCCCTGCACTCGTCCATCTTGGCAAAGACCTCGTCCTTGGTGGCCTCGCCGTGGAAGGTGGTGAACACCACCTCCTTCTCCTGCTCGGCCAGGCTGGCCTCCACCTGGGCGCCAAAGCGCCCGCGGCTGTTGTCGGTGCAGATCACCAAAAACTTATTTCCCAGCTTCTTGGCGCTGCGGCCCAGGTTGGCCAGCTCTCCCGCGCCCTGTGCATAGCGGGCCGGGGCCTTGATTGCGTATGTCATTGCACTGTCTCCTTTTTATTGGGCTACCGGAAGGCCAGCCGCAGCTCCAGATCCGCCGCCAGCACGCCCTCCACAAACACCTGCCCCCGGCAGGCGGCGATGGCCCGCTCCGTCTTCTCCTCCAGAAGGGACACGTGGATTTCCAGCGTATCCCCCGGCAGGATTTTCCGCCGGAAGGTGGCCTCCCGCACCCCCATGAACAGGGGGAGCTTCCCGGCGTAACGCTCCGTGGTCATCATCAGGATGTCCGCCGCCTGGGCGGCGGCCTCGATGGTGTAGACGCCGGGGAGCACCGGCGTGCCGGGGAAGTGGCCCGCGAAGCAGGGCAGCTCCGGCCGGGCGCGGAAGGAGGCCACCGCCTCCTCCCCGGGCACCAGGCGGCTCACCGTGTCGATGAACAGCATGGGCTCCCGGTGGGGCAGGATATCCAGCACCTCCTCGTGGGTCAGGCTCCGCGCCTGCTGCCCCTTCAGGGCCTCGGCCAGCTTCTCCTTCACCGGCAGCAGCTCCTCCCAGCCGCTGAGGTAGATCAGCCGCCCGGCGGGCACTGCCAGATCGCTGACGTTGGCACAGCGGGAGGGGCAACCGCACACCACCAGCACCGCCGGGTACTTCACCCCAGCCTGGGCGGTGACGAACTCCGCCTCCGGGAAAAAGCCGCCGATGCGCTTGACCAGGGCCACCCGGTCATACCGGGGATTACAGCCGCCGCAGTAGCGGACGCCGATCTGCCGTTTATCCGCCATGGCGCATCTTCAGGATGGAGCGGGCCTCGTCCAGCAGCTCCGGGCTGATATCCTGCACCAGCACCGCCCGCTTGATGTGCGGGAGGTGCTCGGTCAGCGCGGTCTGGATCAGCTCCTCGGTGGTCAGATCGGCCGCCGGACAGCCGGCGCACTTGCCCTTGAGCTTGAAGCGGACGACGCCGTCCTCCACCTCAATAATCTCCATCTCACCGCCGTGGGTGCGCAGGAGCGGGCGCACGTGCTCATCCAGCACGGCCTCGATGTCCTCATACATGGCGGATGCCTCCTTTTAGAAAGCCGGAGGGCGGCGGATTGCCGCCGCCCTCCGGTCGAATACAGATGCGATTCGAATATGGTTTTTGCTTACTCCTTGATGTGGGCGATGGCCTTGGCCAGCTCTTTCTTGTGGGCCAGGTTGCCCTGACGGGAGATCATGATGCGCTGGGCCTGGGGAGAGCCGGCGCCGTGCATGGACTCGGTGCGGTAGCCGACGGCGGCGGTGCCCAGGGACAGGTTCTCAATGAGGCGCAGAATGCGCAGGCGGTTCTCGGTGGAGACGGTGGACACGCCCTTGAGGTACTTGTCGATGACGGGCCCCAGCTTCTCGTCGCGGAAGTCGGCCTCGCCAGGGGCGGTGACCATCAGGCCGCCGGCGATGTCCTCGGCCAGACGGACGATCTCATAGGGGAAGCGGGTCACGTTCTGCTTGCAGACGTTGGCCAGCAGCAGGTCGATCATGTAGTTGCCGCTCTCGGTGGGGGCGCCCTCGGCGGAGCAGGCGATGCCGCAGCAGTACAGGGTCTCGTTTAGGTGGGTCATCTCGATGAGCTTATCCTTGATGTGGCTGGCCTTGTTGGCGCCGTTGTAGTCGGCGGCCACGGCGGCGGCGCCGATGAGCACGTCGCCCACGCCCACCTTACAGCCGCCGTAGCTCTGGCGGTGATAGCCGGCGAACCGCTCCACCAGCATGCCGGCGTACTCCGTCTCGCCGTTCATGAAGATGCGGTCGTTGGGCACGAACACGTGGTCGAACACGGTCAGGGCCTCCACGCCGCCGAACTCGCTGTTGCCCACGTCCATCTCGCTGCCCTCCAGCTTGCGGGTGTCGCAGCTCTGGCGACCGATGATCATGAACAGGCCCTTGGTGTCCAGGGGAACGGCGAAGGAGATGGCGTAGTCCTTGTCGTCGGGGCCCATGGACTGGGTGGGCATCACGATGACCTCGTGGCTGTTGATGATGCCGGTCTGGTGGGCCTTGGCGCCGCAGACCACCACGCCGTCGGGCCGGCGCTCCACCACATGCAGGAACATGTCGGGGTCGTCCTGGGCGTGGGGGGCCTTGGAGCGGTCGCCCTTGACGTCGGTCATGGCGCCGTCCACGGTCAGGTCGTTCTCCTGGCAGTAGAGCATGAACTTCTTGAAGTTCTCATGATAGCTGGTGCCGTACTTCTTGTCGATCTCATAGGTGGTGGAGTACTCGGCGTTGAAGGCGTCCATGCCCACGCAGCGCTGGAAGCAGGCGGCGGTCTTCTGGCCCAGCAGGCGCTGCATCTTCACCTTGTTGCGCAGATCTTCGGTGGAGCGGTGGATATGGGTGAAGCGGTTGATGCGCTCGCCGGTCTCGGGGGAGATGGCGGTCATCAGCTCCTGATACTCGGGCATCTGGGCCAGGTCATAGGTCATACGCACGCTGTTCAGGGAGGGCCGCAGGATCGGATTGTCGACCGGATTCTCCACCTTCTTGCCGAACATGTAGATTTCCATGGGGATCTTACGGATGCTTTCGATGTACTGTTCGCCGGTCATGAGTGCCATAATAGAGGACTTCCTTTCTCAATCAGATTCAATCAATCTATGTTTTTGAATACTCAGAACTCAATGGAACTACTGGTTCGCCTTGTCGTCAGCGGCACCGACGGCCACCTGCTCGGAGGCCTTCTTCTTGCCCTCAAAAAGCATAAAGAACAGAATCAGACCCACTGCGAGTCCCCAGGCGGCACCCTGGATGGCCAGCACCGCGCCCATGACGCCGCAGATACCCCGCTCGATGTCGGTGCGGCACATGTTCATGGCCAGCTGGGTGCAGATGAAGCCCTGCACGATCAGGGTCAGGGACAGGGCTACAGGCAGCACGGGCTGTAGCAGGGAGGAGATGGGGATCAGGGCCACGCAAATAAAGGTACACCAGCGGAAGGTACCGGCACCGGAGTAGATGGACTCCATGGCCTTGGGGCCCTCCTTGTACCGCTGGGACACAGCGGCAGTAACGGCCGCCCACAGGGGACCGCAGGTCTGGGTGTAGGGGCAGCACAGCGCCATGGCCACGTTCCGGATACCGCTGATGACGTTGGAGCGGTTGGCGTTGAAGTCAATCTTCTCATCCTGGCGGACCTCATCGGCGGAGCGGAGCAGCTCCTCCGAGGTGACGAAGTCGCCAAAGGCAATGATATACACCACGATAGCGGTGGGGATGGCGGCAATCCAGGTCGCCGCGCTGGGCCAGCCGATGGCAAAGGGAGACAACTGGTTCCAGATGTTGCCGAACTCTGGGATCTTGATGAGGGGCCACAACTGAACAGCAGGCACCGCGATCTCCTTCACAATGGGGCCCAGAACGACACCGATGATGATAGCCGGCAGCATACCGAACTTGCCGATTAAATCAATGGCCTTGTATTTCCGGCGCAGGTTGGCCCATATGGGACTGAACAGGCAGAAGTAGGCCACCAGCACACCCACGGTAATAGAGATGGGATACGTCCAGAAACGACCGGTTTTTCCCATCTCGCCGATGATGGCCGCTAAGCCGCCGCCCATCAGTACGCCGGCCTTTACGGAGTTTGGCACCAAGTGTACCATCTTGCCGCCGATGCCGGTGATACCGAACACCAGGAAGATAAGGCCCAGAATCAACTGCATAGCAATCAGCGCCTGGGTACGCTCAGGGCCCATCTCATATCCGTCGGTCAGGAAGGCGGTAATGATGGGAATGGCAGGGGTGATCCACCCGGGCACCACGGGGTCGCCCAGCAACACATGCAGGTTATAGAAGAAGCCGTTAATGATGACCATGGACAGGGCTACACCGTACGAAACGCCCAGGACCTCTTGCAGCACGGGGATAGCGCCCAGGCAGGTCGCACACATGAACACGGCCTGCACCATCTCGGGAACCGACCATTTGTAGTGGACAAAGGGGAGGCGGATCTTGAAAATACCGGCCTTCCAGTAGGGCTGTTCTTCACCGTATTTACGGTAACGGCTGACAAATTGTTCGTTTGCCATTTACGTTCCCTCTTTCTCATCCCAAACAGGAGTTTTGTCAGTCTCGCTGCGACAGTTGGCCAACTGTTCGTGACACTCCTTCTTTTATGCATTTCACATGCCAACTTCAAAAAAAGGGCCCAATCAACTGCCGCGCAGTTGATTGGGCTTTTCCCCCGAGAAATCCCTCTCCCTGTTTGCTGCATTTCTGCATCAAGAGATCATCGGTTAATTTAAACTTATCTAACTGAAACCAATTGACCTGCCGCAATTCTGTAGGCTGGTGCATTTTTACAGCGCCCGTTTCATTTTTGCAGCAACTCTTCAAACTTGCGGCGTTTACGAACAAAGGTGGCGCTGTCCATCCCCAGGCTGGCCGCCGCGGCCCGCACCGTCCCGTACTTCTCATAGGCGCGGCAGATGTACTCGTACTCGAACCGCGCCACCTCCAGCTTCAGGTTCACACGGCCAGTCTCGTCCCCGCCGTGGCTCTCCCCCTCAAATCGGCAGGCAATGGGCAGCTCGGAGGGCTGGATCTCGTCCCCGGCGCTGAGAATCACTGCCTGCTCCACCACGTTTTTCAGCTCCCGCACATTGCCGGGCCAAGCATAACTGTGAAGGATTTCCATGGCTGCGTCGGCAAACCGCTTCTGATAGCGGTACTTCTTGTTCATGTCCTTGAGAAAGCTCTCCACCAGCGGGCGAATGTCCCGCTTGCGCTCCCGCAGAGGCGGGATCTCGATGGGCACCACATTGAGCCGGTAGTACAGATCCTCCCGGAAGGTCTTTTCATGTACCATGTCCAGCAGGTTCCGGTTGGTGGCGGCGATGATGCGCACATCCACCGAGATGGAGCGTACGCCTCCAACTCTTCTTACCTGCATCTCCTGCAGGACGCGGAGGAGATGTACCTGCATCTCAAGGGGCAGGTCGCCCACCTCGTCCAGAAAGACGGTACCCTTGTCGGCGCTCTCAAACACGCCCATCTTTCCCTCTTTGCTGGCCCCGGTGAAGGCCCCCTTCTCATAGCCGAACAGCTCGCTCTCGATCAGGCTGGCCGGGATGGCGCCGCAGTTGATGCCGATGAAGCTCTGCCGGGCGCGGGCGGAGTTTTCGTAGATGTACCGCGCGAACTGCTCCTTGCCCACGCCGGTCTCCCCCAGCAGCAGGATCGTCGTGTCCAGGGCGGCCACCTTCTGGGCCCGGGCCAGCACCTCCAGCGTGCGGGGATCGGCCGCCACCATGCGGGAGACAAACCTCTGGTTGCGCTGCAAGAACTCCATTTCGGAGCGGCGGCGCTCCTCGCTCTCCTGATACTTCCGCTGCAGGCCGTAGATCTCCGTCATATCCCGGACCACCGTGATGATCATGGTGATCTCCCCGCTGCTGTCAAAGTGGGGGGTGCTGGTGATGAGCGCCTGTTTGCCGGTGCGGAAGGTCTGCTCCAGCGTCACCGGCTTTCGAGTCTTGAGCACCCCCAGGGAGCCGGAGCGGTCAATCATGCCGGTAGCGACAATCTCCTGCATGCTTTTGCCCAGCACGTCCTCCCGCCGCAGGCCGGAGACCTCCTCATAGGCGCGGTTGATCAGGATCGTGTTGGCCTGTCCGTCCGTAATGTAAAGTCCGTCATAGATACTGTTCAGGATCGTAAAGAGCTGCCGGTTGAGCTCCCGCTCGCTTCCCCGCAGCAGCGTGGCGTTTTCAGCAATGAAAATACGCTCGGACTCCTGCATCCGTCTCCTCCCCTTCTTGCGTTCCGTCAGCTCTTGGGTACTTCCCCCTCCAGTATTACAATGGGCATGCCGCACTTCCCGGTAATAAACGTATCGAAGCGGTCCAGCTCCGCCGCATCCCGAAACGCCGAGACGGGGATGATATACGCCCCCTGCCCGAAATAGAGGAACCGCCAGTCCTTCAGAGCGGCCAAATGGCTGACCTCCCGGTAGCGAACCGACGTGGCTTCCTTCCCCACTGTGGTACGGATATGGTCGTCCTGGAACAAAAACTCCACACGGGCGGGATATTCGCCCCGTTTTTCCGCATCACGGATCGCTTTCCGGCACGTCTTGGCTTGAGCGCGCCGCGCGCCCAGGGGGATCACCGCGAACTGCAGAACAATAAACGCAATACCCAAAATGCGTATGGGCAGGACCGTATGATTCCAGTTAAATACCAGCAGAACGGCGATCACCAAAGCCACGCTGATCAGGGCGGGATAGGCCATCACCTCCATCCTGTGCTTCTGGAACAGCTTCCAGGTGGCCTTTGCCATGGCCTGATACGCCTGCCTGTCATACGTGCTCTCAATCCGGAAGTCGCTCTCGGGATTCATGCTCCATCCTCCTTCCAATCTGTGTTGCGTGCATGCCCAGTTTACCACTCCAAACTTAGAATTGCAAGAAAATACCTCTGCCGGCGGATGGCTGTCATTATCAGGGACATCGGGAGAGCCGGCCACTGGACTGTGAACGTGGTACAAGCTTTGCGCCTAGCCTAACGTTTGCTACGCTATTTCAAACTATTACGAGCTTATTGTTAGTGCCTGCATCGTCCCTAATGCCCGAAAACTGCACATGAAAATCCTGCCTCTGGAGCACATCCGGGACGACTTGGAGGCTGCTAGGGTGTGGGTACTCCTGCACATGTTCTATTTGGATTTGGACAACGCTCTGCGAAAAGGTGAACTGGCGGCCCTGCGGTTGGACATGTGGACATCCAAGGCCGGACAATTCCGGTGCGCAGGCAATACGTCCGTAACCCTGACTGCTCCCTGGAGCTGACCCGCTCCAAAACGGAGAACTCCGTCGGGCAGGTGTCCATCCCACAGGCTGCCGTGGAACTGCTCATCCAGGAGCACGAAAAGCACCCGGACAGAATGGTAAACCTCTATAAGTAAATTTTAAAAATACGGGCCTAGAGCACCTCATGTTCCACGACCTCAGGCCCACCTTTGCTACAACAGCCCTGCAAAATGACGTGGATGTCAAAAAGGTTTTTCCATTCTGGGACACTACGACGCCGGGTTTACCCTGCGCACCCGCACCTATACCACGCGGTAAAAACAGGGTGAAGTGGCCCATACCGCTATCTTTAGCCTGCATCTTGCGCTCGGCCGCCCGTAAACGGGCATATTATCTTCTATTTGAAACTTTCTTGTCACTTTCACTGCTTTTTGCTAAAGCATACGGGGGAAGCCCACCAGTATAGTTGGTGGTTCTTTCTCCCCCAAAAATAAAGCCGCCCTTTTCAAGCGAAAAGAGCGGTTTTTGTGGAGCTGCTATCCGGATTTGAACCGGAGCCCTCATCCTTACCAACTAATTGGGGGCCCTCAACCCGTTGAGGTTGAGGGCTTTTGGGTTCTTTTTGTTCCAGAAGGATGCGGTCTTTGGTACTTTCTGTTCCGTTGATTCCGTCCGCTTTTTTCCTCGTGTGGGTCAGGTGCCCATGGCCCGAACCAACGTCTTGAACTCCTGCTCGTCCTTTGCAAATGTATAGGGAGCATACTCGCCGTAGGCCGTTGGACGGCTAATGGTCACCAGTTGGATACCTTTGACTCCCACCTCTTGATCCAGAGCCCGTTTCAAATTCACAAGCCGCTCTCCATGGGTGGTTTTCAGGGCGTAACAGCCCCGCTTTTCTGTATCCTTAGCCACCAGATAGCACATCGTTCAGCGCCTCCTCAAATTCAGACTGATTTCTGATTTTCCCGTTTTCATAGCGGGCTCTCAACTGCTGTCCGACCTCATTGGAGTATGTCTTTTTGTAGAGATAGTCGTGCAGCCAGTTGTTAAGCTGCCGATCGTATAGAGTGTTGAATTGGATTTCAATGGGATAGTGATTATTGTCCAGTTGAAAATACAGATGAACACCCCGGTAACCGTCATCCACCGCCTTGCCCCCGGAAAAATCTGCCACGCTGAATGATGTACTAGTTAGGGCCAGTACACTGTTATAGCTATCACAGAAAGCCCGAAATCCCAGAACGTCATTAAACACCTGGCTCACATGGCGGGAAGAGTTGAAATACCGCTCGTACTTTCCCACGATGGAGGCATAACTCTTGATTCGGTAATCCAGTGCGATTTCGGAGAGTCCGGTTTGTTCATCCAGCCATTCGGTCATGGATACCAACTCCGCGATCAGTGCCTCTCGCTCAAAATGCCGCAATGTCCGTTTCAGTAACAGGCCAAGTTGAGACCGATAGGAGAGCTGTGTAAGCAACTCAATGGAGAGTCCGTTGAGCGCCAATACATCTTCCGCCATCACTCCCACCTGCCCTTCTGCTGATAATATAGCATAGGCCGACGCAAAAGAAAAGGGAAACTTCTGGCTCCGTCCAATCATGTGTCCAGCCACCGTTCCAATCCAACTACTCAGGAATTGCGCCGGTATAATCAATAAAAGGGCTCTGCCCGGCCAAAACAATATAAGGTGGGGAGCTTGCCAAGCGGCAGGTTGACCGCCGGGAGCATGCACGCCAGATAGAGGCCTGCCAGGGTGAAGGCGATGCCCACCACAGAGTAGTCAAAGGGAATCCCGGCCCTTGCGAACACGGCATCAAACGTGTTGAACAAACCGCCGCATGACCCAAACACCGCGCCGAAGAGTATGTAGGTATTCCCGCCCAGGCACAGTCCCCTCCTGCTCAGAGCCACCCCGGCCACCAGGTACGGCACAAAGACCGCCAGGCCCAGGAAACCAACCGCCGTGGTGGCTCCATCCCCCAGAAAGCCCAGATCCACCGCCCAAAAGGCAAAGCAAAGGATGCAGAACACAAAGGTCCCCACAGGAGAGAGAGCCGCCACACCCTCGTAGTTTTTGACTGTCACATCCAACGCCTGCGGCGCCTTATTCTCCGTCATGATACTACCCGCCCTTGCTCAACCGAAGTGTCGGCGATAGGCCGTCTCTGTATCGTGAGAGAGCAGGAAATACTCGGGCTCCGGCTTCTCCGCCAGGGCCAGCTGCTTCCTCGCGCTGTCGTAGAAGGCAAAGCGGTCGGTCGTAAAGCGTCCTGTCAGGTGAGGAATCGTGTGGTCAGGGGTGATATTGATGACGGTGCCGTCCATTAGGGTCATCTTATCCATGTCCGCGAAGAGGCAGTATTTTGTGGCCGAGTTGTCGCCGGTGATGACATAGCGGCCCTTCTCCGTGGGCACCACGATGGTTTGTCCGCCTCTGGAGTGGCCGGGGGTCAGGTAGAGCTCCAGACCGTTGGCCAGCTTCAGGTCGCCGTCCACCAAAAGCAACCGCTTGACCTTAGAAAGACGTTCCGGGGTGTCAGGGAAATAGTCCATCCGGGCCTTGGGGAATGGATAGGGGCTCAGCATATTGTCGTACTCTGCCTTTTGAACATAGGTCACTGCATCTGGGAACAGATCCGCGTTGCCGACGTGGTCGTAGTGCAGATGGGTGTAGATGACGGTGTCAATATCCTCCGGCTTCAAGCCTTCCTCCGCCAGGGAGGCGAGCAGGATCTCCGTGCTGCCCTTTGGCTTCATATCGCCGATGGCCATCTGTGCGAAGTATTCTACCCGCATGCCGGTGTCCACCAGGACGTTTTCCCGCCCATTTCTCAGCAAGAAGCCAATATCGGTATATCGATGTTCAGGTCGGGATCCAGCGTGCCGCTGAACGAGGTGCGGGGCAGGATCATCTGCCCGAAGTAGAGCGCGGAAATTTTCCAATTCTGATCTGCCATGGTGACTGCCTCCTGTCAAAATAGGCTTGTTGTCTGTACTTGCTTGGAATCAAATACCGGCAAACACGCAGATGGCGGTGGCCACCACCACCACGATCACGGGAATCGCCACGCTGCACGCAAACACGTGGCGGTAGGCGTTCTTGTGGTTGAGCCCCAGGACGCTGAACATCAGGAACAGGCCGGGGGAGTGGGGCAGGGTGTCCAGGCCGCCGGCGGCGATGGAGGTCAGCCGGTGGAGGATTTCCAGATTGCAGCCGGAGCTGATAAAGGTGTCCGCCAGGGACTGGTACATCAGCCGCAGGCCGCCGGAGGAGGAGCCGGTGATGCCGGAGAACACGCTGGTGGCGAACACGCCCCGGACGTAGGGGTTCATGTCCAGGTTGAGCACCCAGTCCACGATATCCTGGAAGGCACCGGAGTTCTGCACCACGGTGCCGAAGGCCAGCACGGCCGCCAGGCCGCCGATACCAGAGATACCGCCGCCCAGGCCGTCGCCCAGCAGGGCCTTCCAGTCCTTGCCCTTAAACTTGGGGAAATTGAGCACATAGGTGAGGACTGCGCCCAGCAGCATGGCGCAAGTGGCCAGCATGGTGGAGTTGGACACGAAGCGGCCGCCCACGATGATCACCAGCAGCAGCACCACAATGGGCAGGAATGCCTTCCAAGCGGGAGGCAGGAGGCTGCGGTCCTTGATCTCAAACAGGGCGGGATCCACGTTGTCGGGGTAGGACCACACCTCCCCCCGGGCCACAGCCCTGTTCTTAGCCCAGGTGCAGTAGAGCAGGCACAGGGCGAAGATGGCCACGGTGCAGATAATGCTGAGCACCGGGGCGGCGGTCATGGTGGTGCCCAGGTACTCAGTGGGCACTACGTTGGTCAGCTGGGGGGTACCGGGCAGTGTGGTCATGGTGTAGGTGGCGGAGCCCACGATCAGGCAGGCCATGGTTAGGTGGCGGGGCAGGTTGGCCTCCTTGAACAGCAGGAACATGATTGGGGCCACGGCGTACACTACCACGAAGAGGCTCACGCCGCCGTAGGTCAGCACGGAGACGATGAGGATGGTGACCAGCATGATGTTCTTGCGGCCGAACCAGTCGATGAACTTGTAGCCAATGGCTGTGGCGCAGCCAGACTCGTCCATCAGCTTGGCGTATAGAGCGGAGCAGGCAAACATGAGGAAGTAGCTCATGTAGGCGCTGGTGTAACCCGCCATGTAGTGGGTGGCAAACCCCTCCCACAGGGGGATGCCGTTGAATACGATGGCCACCAGGGCGGCGATCATGGTCAGGGGCAGGGCGCCCAGTCCCTTGTAGGCGCCGAAGATCAGGATGGCGATGGCCAGCAGCAGGCCAATGATTCCGACCATTGACATAAGATTACCCTCTCTTTCTGGTCAAGTCAAGATAACGCGGAGAAGCCCGCTGGGCTCACACGTGGTAGAGCTCGTAGTCGAAGAGCTTGCGGTCGAAGAGGTTCACGTTGTCCATGGACAGGGGCAGCTCGCCCTTTTCAATCTTGGTGACAATCTCCACCACCTTGTCGTTAAAAGGGGTTTCGATGCCGTACTTGTCGCCGGTCTGGCAGACGTAGCCGTTGATCATCCGCACCTCAGTGGGCTTGCCCTTCTCCAGGTCCTGAAGCATGCTGGCCTTGGCGGTGCGCATGTCGGAGTACATGGTGAGGAACATCTCCTGGTCAGCGTTGAACATGGCCTGGTCGACAATACCCAGCGTCTCCGGGGACTGCTCATGCAGCAGGATCGGCAGCTTGTAGCCCGCCGCCTCACAGCACTGCTTGACCTCCCGGCCCAGATAGCTCAGGCAGGCCCTGGCCACGTCGTTGTCCAGTACGCCGCCAAAGGTGGTGCCGCAGGCGGCGGACATGCCGCTCATGCAGGCATTGTTGATCAGCTTGCCCCAGCGGGAGGCCATCAGGCTGTCAGACACGGCGGTGGGGCCCATGTAGCCCAGCACTTCGGCCACCTTCTTAATGCGGGGGCCAATGGAACCATCGATCTCTCCGATCTCAAAGAGGTGGTCGTTGCGGGACAGGTCCTGGGTCAGCTCGGAGACGCCGGGCTCCATAAAGGTGGCTCCCCACAGGACGGTGCCGCCCACAGTCCGGGACTCCCCCACATAGCTGGCCACATAGGGCTCGGGCACGCCGTTCTGGAGGGTGCATACCGTACTGTCCGGCCCCAGGTGGGGCAGCAGGTTGGGGAGCACCACGTCATTGGCGGTCTGCTTGGTGAAGAGGAAAACAATGTCGTAGATGCCCTCCATCTGCTCGGGGGTGACGGCCTTGACGGGGACAGTGAAGTCCACGGTGCCCACAATGTGGGCGCCCTTCTCATTGAGGGCGTCCACGTGGGCCTGGTAGCTGTCGATCATCTCCACGTCACATCCGTTCTTGGTCATGTAGGCGCCCAACACGGTGCCCATGGCTCCGCAACCCAGAATTGCAACTTTCATTCGGGAAAACCTCCTTATCATTTTTGCATTTCTGTGTAACAGCAAACTGCGTGCCAAGCTGGAAAAAGCAGCTTCCTTCGTGACAATCGGCGCCCCATCTGTTATACTGGTATTGTACCTCTTTACTGCGGGATATAGGGGGTGTAACGAACCGTATGGATCAGCTTCACTTGCTGGAGGTCATCCTGGATAACCTGCCAGACGGCGTCTATGTGTTAGACGACAGGGGCAACTATATTTTCGTTAACAGCGCCTATGTTCAGGCCCTGAACATGCCCAAGGATGTACTGCTCCATTATAATGTCCACGACTTCCTGAACACCGGGCAGATCGACATCTGTGTCTCGGATATCGTCTACCGGGAGAAGCGCCAGGTGGTCATGTTTCAGGACGTGCTGGACACCCAAAACTATGGCCGGGACACCATCCGCCAGATGATCATTTCCACCCCGATTTTCGACGATTCCGGCAAAATCCGGAACATTCTGGCGGTAGTCCGCCCCCTGGACAGGCTGAACCAGCTCTACTACCAGGCCACCCAGGCGGAGTCCGTCTCCTCCATCAGCGGCCTGCGGGCTTCGCCGCCGGTAAAGGGCTCCGCCGTCATCGCTGAGAGCCCCGCCATGCGCGCGGCCCTGTCCACGGCTGCCACCGTGGCCGCCGTGGACTCGGCGGTGCTGATCTCCGGGGAGTCGGGCACCGGCAAAGAGGTTGTGGCCCAGTACATCCACGACGCCAGCCCCCGTTCCGGCAAGCCCCTGGTGGTGATCAACTGCGCCTCCCTGCCGGAAAACCTGCTGGAGGCGGAACTCTTCGGCTATGAAAAGGGGGCCTTCACCGGCGCGGCCCCGGGCGGCAAGGCCGGCCTGTTTGAGGCGGCCGACGGCGGCACCCTCTTCCTGGACGAGATCAACTCTATGCCCCTGAACCTCCAGGGCAAGGTTCTCCGGGCCCTGGAGACCAAGACTATCCAGCGTCTGGGCTCCACCCGGTCCAAGAAGGTGGACTTCCGCCTGCTTACCGCCTCCAATGAGGATCTCTATCACCTGGTGGAGGAGAAAAAATTCCGCGCGGATCTCTATTACCGCCTGGCAGTGATCCCCATCCGGCTGCCGCCCCTGCGGGAGCGGCGGGAGGACATTATCCCGCTGGCCCAGCACTTCCTGAAGCTCTTCTGCCGCAAGTATGCCAAGGACAAGGAGTTTAGCCCCCAGACACTCCAGCTGATGATCCAATATCCATGGCCCGGCAATGTACGGGAACTGCGGAATTTTGTGGAGCGGGCGGTGGTCATGAGCCTGGGCCGGCAGATTGCCATTCCTGATGTTTCCTCCTTCTTGGATCCCGCGCCTGCCTCTCCCCTGCCGGAGCATCCAGGAGAGGACTCCGCCTCTGTCTATTCGCCCGCCGTCTCCGCCCGGTACGAGCAGATGATCTCCTCCGGCGTCTCCCTCCAGCAGTATCTGGATCAGTGCGGCCGGAACTACGTGGCCTATGCCCTGCAGAAGTACGGAAATTCCTATAAGGCGGCTGAGGCCCTGGGCACCAGTCAGGCGTCTATCATGCGCCGCAAACAAAAATTTCATCTGTAGGTTCGAGCGGCTCGTTTTCTCCGCTGATTTCTTCTCAAATTTAAGTCGGATTCGATTTTTGATAAATCGAATCCGACTTTTCATTCGTTTTCGTTTTAACAATTTCGCCTCATGACGCGGTTTTAGTTGGCACGCCGCTTGCACAAGTTGATCTATGAAACCATTCCTCCCGAAATTACCTTCACCCGACAGAAAGGAGATCAACCATGTCTGATCTGAAAAACAAGCGTGTCATCACCGCTGCCCTGTGCGGCTCCTGGCCCACCAAGGACATGAACCCCGCCGTACCCTACACCCCGGAGGACATCGCCCGGGAGGCATACGAGTGCTGGCAGGCCGGCGCGGCCATCGTTCACGTCCACGTCCGCAACCCCGACGGCACCCCCTCCACCGACTTCAACCTCTATAAGGAGACGGTGGACCGCATCCGGGCCTACAAGGACTGTGACGTGTGCATCAACATTACCTCCTCCGGCTCCGTGGACTTTGGGGACGAGGAGCGCATCTATCCCCTCCAGCAGCTGCTCCCCGAGCTGGCCTCCTACGACGCCGGCACCCTCAACTGGCAGAACCGCACCGTGTTCATGAATCCCCCCTCCTTCCTGGAGAAGCTGGGCTATGCCCTCCAGGAGAGCAATATCAAGCCAGAGATCGAGATCTTCGACGCCGGTATGATCTACAACACCATCTACTATATGAAGAAGGGCGTGCTCAAGGCACCTTGCCACTACCAGATCGTCCTAGGCTGTGCCGGCGGCATGACTAACACCGTGGAGAACCTGGTGTACCTAAAGAATCTTCTGCCCGAGGGCTCCACTTGGGCGGCCTGCGGCATCTCCTCCGGCCACCTGCCCATCATGATGGCCACCATCGCCCTGGGTGGACATCTGCGAGTGGGCCTGGAGGACAACCTCTACATGGACAAGGGTGTGCTGGCCAAATCCAATGCCCAACTGGTGGAGCGGGCTGTAAAGGCCCTGCGTCTGAACAATCTGGAACCTGCCACTCCCGATGAAGCCCGCCAGATCTATGGTCTGACCCGGAAGGCGTTCTGAAATGAGCTACTCTGTGGATCAGCTCCAGGCCGGCCAGACGGCCTCCTTTTCCAAGACCATCACCGAGCACGACGTCTACACCTTTGCCGGTGTCACCGGAGATCTCAACCCCGCCCACATTAATGAGCCTTTCGCCCGGCAAACCCAGTTCCACGGGCGAATTGCCCATGGGATGCTGTCGGCCGGGCTGATCTCCGCTGTCATCGGAATGCATCTGCCGGGGCCGGGGACTATCTACCTGGGCCAGGAACTCTCCTTCCGCTCCCCCGTCCGCATTGGGGATACCATCACCGCCACCGTCACCGTCCGTTCCCTGAATCCGGAGCGCAACCGGGCAGAACTGGACACCGTCTGTACCAACCAGGACGGGGTGCAGGTGGTTACTGGCACAGCAAAAGTCATGCCTCCCAAGGTGTAACGGTTCTCTCCCCTATTTCTCCACAAAAGGCCAGCGCGGATGGAGCAATTGCTTCATCCGCGCTGGTTACTGTTTATCCATCTGATGGAATATTGCAGAACACTTTGCAACTGTAAACTTCCTTTGGGATGATGCAAAGTACGGCTATGCGCAACCCCTGTGCCGCCTAGAATCAATACAGCCTGGGTTGACCGTTTGGGTCGGCCCAGGCTCCCTTGTTTCTCACGACAGCTTCAGCCACGCCTGGAACTCCTCCAGGGTAAGTTCCCCTCGCTCACAGGCGTCCTTCTTCTCCCGGGTCTTGGCGCTCCACTCGTAGAACACCGCCGAGTCGATCCGCTTGGCCTTGATCCAGGCAAAGCGCTTTTTATACTCTCTGCGGTAAATCTTGAAGACCTCGTCCTCGCTCTTGTTTTTGTTCCATAGGGCGATGGCGCCAATCTCCTTGCAGGTGCGGCCTTTGCTGTCCCGGCTCACCTCACAGTACTCGGCATTCGTCCTTCCGGTAATGGCAAACCAATGGCCGCAGTTCTTGCACACCCGCATTTTAATCTCCCGCTTGATGCACTCCCGCACACTGAAGTCAATGAGGTCATAGATGCTCCTGGGGCGCAGAACCTCCACAAAGCCCTGGCCCTCCGCCCGCTCAAAATCCATGAGCTGGGGGCGGAAGTGGAACACCTTCAGCGGTTCCCGCTCCTCCCGGGCGTAGTAGTCCGCCAGCTTCTGCTCCAAAGAACCCTTACGCGCGTCCGTGTCCAGCGCCTTCTGAATCAGGCCCAGCACCTGGGTCTGTATGGCGTGGATGTTGCTGGGGATGTGGGTGATCTCCTTGTGGGGCAGCAGGTCAAGGATATTCTCGTAGTTCCGCCTCCGGGCTTCCCGGAGCCGCGCCCGCCAGTCCAGGCGAAGCAGCTGGAAATAAATGTGGCTCTCCGCCAGCTCGTCCAGCAGCGGAAGAAGCTGCCGGGCACATTTCTCCTCCCTGGTGCGGTACAATTCCATGAGCAGTTTGTCAAACTGTTTAATCTGCCCGTCATAGGCCCAGATGTCCAGATACAATAAGCGCAGCAGGCTTTCCGGAAACGGAAAATCTTTTTTTGTGAGCTGTGCCCGGCTATCCCCCATCTCTCCATAGAGAAAATGTTCTCTGCCGTCGGCAAGATAAGTCTTGAATACATAGTCTGGCATGGTAGGTCACCTTGGATAGACTAATCGTTATATATAATCATCAATTAGACTTGACGATGGATACAAAGTTTGTTATGCTATGCTTAGTCTAATTAAGATAATTTTATTTAATGAGTCTACATCTCGCGCAAGAAAAAGTCAACCATGAGTTTGCCGTACGGCCGGCGGCAAAGAGAAGTCTCCACGACAGTTGCGGCGGAGTGACTGCTCCGCCGGGAAAGGGAACAGGTGAACATTGCGTTTCCAGGGATGGAACAACCAACAGAAACTCTCACATTTCTTCTCGCTCCCTAATGAAATCTTTCTGCTGGGACTGGCGCATGGAGAGCTGCAGTCTACTGTTATCTGAAGTATCTGGAGAATCGGAAGACCCATCAGTGCTGGCCCAGCTACCGGAACATCGGGAAAGCGGTAGGCATGAGTGAGAACACCGTGCGCAAATATGTAGCAATGCTGGAGGAACACGGGCTTATCACCACGGCGTATACCATCATGTGTGCAAGAGACGGGCGGCCCATGAACGGACATCTGATGTATACCATCTGTCCGTTCCACGAGGTGGTCGACACGCACTACCGCACTCAGATGGAAATCTGGAACTGCAGAACCAGCGGATGCACGTGGCGGAGCTGACATTGCGGAACGGAGGGATGGAGCAGTGATAGCATCTGAGTACAGGAGCTATGGCGAGCTGCCGCTGTTCCTCAATGCGAAGATGGTGGCACAGGTGCTGGGTGTGTCCCCATCCAGCGGATACGAGTTGATGCACGAGCCAGGCTTCCCGGTACTGAAAGTAGGCAGCCGGATGGTCGTGCCAAAGGAGCAGTTCATCCGCTGGGTTCAGGAGCACACCGGAGATGGCTTCTGTGCCTCGCTGTAAGCCCTGTGTGCCTCGATGAGGGGAGGGGCAGGGCCCTTCCCTGAGGTTTTGAGAGCCGGGTTCGGCCCAGTTTCGGAGGCCCTTCGGGGACGAGGGGCGAAGCAGGATAACCCCCAAATTCCACATCTCCCCGCAGTGCGGAGAGCGCCTGTGTCGTTGGTACTTGCACGGCCGGGGGAGCGGATTTACCCACCCTCGGGTGGGGCAAGCAGAGCATTTGGCTTGCCGCAAGCGGCCGCCAAACGCATTTTGCAGGCAGAAGCCCGCACCCACTTTCCCGTCGGGGGCCACCCCACGGGGCCAATTGATAACAGATTGTTATCTATTTTGCGTCGCAAACCCCTTGCAGCGCAAGGGATAGGGGTATAAAAACAGTGAAATTTACCACAATTTTACCACAATACCACAAATAAAAATGGAGCCCTGACACACCGGCTTGTTCCTACTACTTGTAGGGACAAGCCGGTTTTCGTTTTCAGAAGAAAAATTTTTTCTTGCATAGTATAAAACAGGGTAATCACTTGGCGGCGGGTCCCGTTACCGTTAAGAATACCTTCACCGCACCCAGCGACCACCGTACCGCCAAGGGATAACCCGCAAAAGACGATGGACGGGAGACGAAGGACGGGAGCAAGGGCTTCGCTCCGGCGGACCGCTCCCCCGGCGTCAAGGGACGGGTCGTATTTTCTGACGAAAATCTCCACCCTAAACCCTTGACCCCTTTGGAGCGCCCTGCGCTCGGTTTTCTTCACGGTTTGGGCCAAGGCCCAAGCCCTAAAAACCGAGCCGCCTCCGCTCAGCCCTTGCCGGGGGCGGTTTGGGGGCTAGCCGCCCCCGACTGCTGCGGCAGTCTCCCCCGCACCAAGCCCGGAGAAAGGAGAGGCCGCCCATGAAGCGCCGTATAAGCAAAATTTATCCACGGGACAAAGCCGCCCTGACCGCATTGGGCCGCTGCGGCCATGTGGACCGTGAACAGCTGGGGGAATGGCTCCGGCCCAAGCGGATCGCCGCCTACGAAAAGGACGGGCTTGTAGAGCGGGTGCAGTACAGCCGCCCAGGAAGCCGGGACGCAGACCGGACCGCCTACCGCTTGACCGCTGAGGGGCGTAAGCTGTGCCGGGATGTGTGCGGACTTCCACACCTGTACCACGCTCAAAGCCCCGCCCATGACCTTACCCTTGCTGACCGCTATTGTTCCCTGTCCCCGGAGGTACGGGAGAGCTGGCAGACGGAGGGCGACTTGCAGGAGCGGTTTTTGAGCCGCCTGAACCAAATGGCGGATGAGGGAGAGTGGGCGCTTGCCCATCATCTTCTGCTCCAATGGGATGAGGGGCATATCTCCATGCCGGACTGCTCCTACACGGTAGAGCCCCATATTGAGATTGCCTTTGAGGTGGTGACCAGCCACTACGGGCCGGACGAGCTGGAGGCGAAGGAGCGGGCGGTGGAGGTCCTCAGCCTGGAATATGAGACAGAAAGGATTTGATACGATGAACCCCGAACAATTGAGACTGTTTGAGAAGCACCACATTTTGCTGTGGATGATCTGGCTGTGGGGGCATGGTCTGGCCCTGCAAAAACAGGTGCGGGAGCTGTGTGTGCGCCTTGGTGTCTATGCCTCAGCGCAGATGGCAGACCGGGCGGTGCGGGAGCTGAAAAGCGCCCAGATGCTCAAGCGGCAGACCTTTGTAGATCATAAGTCGGACATGCTCCTGCTGTGCAAAGGGACCCTGGCGCTGCTGATGGAAAAGGAGCGGCGGGACGTTTCCGCCCTGAAAAAGGCGACCACCAATGAAACCGCCATGCGCTCTGTTGTTAGATTGGAATTGGTTTCCAGATTGGTGGACCTGCTGGCACGATCCGACAACCCCCAGACCTTTGGGAGTATATGCATGGCCCTCCACAGGCGTAACTGCACCTATACGCTCCGTCTGCCGGACCTGTATCCGTTTTTCCGGGATAAAAGTGAAATCTTTGGACAGGAGGAGCCCAGGGAGTACGCCTATCAGCTGGCCCAAATGGAAGCCAGCCACGGGAAAGTCCTGCACCCCGCCACCCCAAAGGAACCGGGGACCAGTCTGAACCCTCAGCTGCTCCCGCCCAGCCTGGACAGGCTGCACCGCTCCGGGGTGTGGCTGGAGGGCATCTATCCCAAGGAAGTGCGCTTCTACATCTATTCCGGGAGCCTTTCCGGCCCTGCCCGGATGGTGGACAAAATGGTGCTGACCCATACCTGGGCAAGGTCGCTTCTGCCCTCCCGGGTCGTGACGGTGATCCTCTACACATATGACGAGGCTCTGGCGAACCGCTGGAAGGCGGTTTTCCTCCACGACTGCTATCTGGAAGACCGCTTGCAGCGCCTCTACCGCATCCCACAGGGCGGCATCCATGTGGCGGTCCGCTCCCTGGGGTTGGGGGAACGCTACTGCGGCGGCGCTGTCCCGGTTTGAGGCCGCCATGGAAAAATAGGGCATACCTTAGCTTTACGACACGTCCTTCCGGCCGCATCGTAAAGCTAAGGTCCCGTTTCCCTATTCCTTTACATACAGCAGCCAACGACACCCTATTTTTACATTGAGGAGGTAAAACAATGGAGAAATTTGGATATATCCGTGTGTCCTCCAAGGACCAGAACGAGGCCCGCCAGAGGGAGAAAATGGTAGCCTTGGGCGTGGCGGACCGCTTCCTGTTTACCGAGAAGCAGAGCGGCAAGGACTTTGACCGCCCCATCTATCAGGGGATGTGCCGGATGCTCCGTGCCGGGGACCTGCTGTATATTGACAGCGTGGACCGCCTGGGGCGGAACTATGAGGCCATCAAGGACGAGTGGCGGCGGCTGACCCGTGAGATTGGGGCGGATGTGGTGGCGCTGGATATGCCGGACCTGTTCGACAGCCGGAAATTCCGGGCGCAGGGGGATGTGGGAAAGCTGCTGGAGGACCAGATGCTGTCCCTGCTGGCCTGGGTGGCGGAGCAGGAGCGCAAGAAGATCCTGGCCCGCCAGCGGGAGGGGATCGAGATTGCCAAGCTGGCCGGAAAGTACAAGGGCAGAAAGCCCGTGACAGTGCCGGACCTCCCCCGCCACTATGACCGCTGCCGGAGGGGAGAGATCAGCAAGGCGGCCCTGGCCCGGGAGCTTGGGATTTCCCGTCCAACACTGGATAAGCTATTCTGCGCCCATGCGAAGAGCCTCGCCAATTGATGGCGAGGCTCTGCTTATTCTTCAAGGGCGGTTTTCAGCGTTTTGACAACGGCGGCAATAATGCGCAGCTGCTCCGGGCTGCATCCCTGGATGGACCTGGACAGCTCCCCAAGATGCAGATCGTGGGTATAGTCCAGACTGTCATACAGGAGGAGGTCCGGGGTGGTTTCCAATTGATTGGCAATCGCAACCAGAGTTGCGAGAGTGGTCTTGATGGCCCCCCGCTCTATGTGGCTGATATTGGACGGCTCCAGGCCGATTGCTTCCGCTATTTGCTGCTGGGTCATGCCGAGAGTCAAGCGCCGCTCACGAATGCGCTGGCCCAGCTTTTTATAATCCACTTCCCGCATCATACTGCCTCCCTGTCCCTTTTAGTTTAACGGACAGAAAGCTATATTATAATGACGTACAAATCATATTCATGATTTATGATAATTGCATTTTTTGTCGGAAGTCGTATAATATGCTTACAATCACAACAAAGGGAGGAAGATATTACTATGAAAAAACGAATATGCGCTTTGCTGACCGCCGCTGTCCTGTGCGTGGGTATGACCCTTCCAGCCTTGGCGGCAGGCCCCTCTTTCTCTGACGTAGCGGTAAACCATTGGGCTTTCCCATATATTCAGAAAGCTGCCGAAAATGAATGGGTTGCTGGCGTTGGCGACGGCAAGTTTGATCCCAACGGCAAGGTCACTGGCGCTCAGTTTACTACCATGGTTGTTCGTGCTTTCTATGAAAAGTACATCGACAAGAATGAAGAAGCCAGCTACTGGTATGAACCCTATCAGATCGTAGCCAATAAACAATCTTTGCTGACCGATCAGGCTGTTGGCATCAACCTGAATTCTACCATGGACAAGCCATTGACTCGTACGGAGATGGCGTTTATCCTGTCCAGAGTAATCGGTAATCAGGGGCTGAATCCCAGTAAGGACAAGATCGAGGCAACAAAAAACCAGATCCCTGACATTAACAGCATTGATAAAAACTATCAGAATAGCGTTGCCATCTCTTATTGTCTCGGATTGCTTTCTGGCACCGACGACAAGGGTACATTCGATGGCAACAGTAATATGAACCGTGCGCAGGCGGCCGTCGTGTTGTGCCGTCTCGATGAAGTCATTAAGAATGGCGGCGCAGTAGATCAGCCCAATCAGCCTGAGGAGCCCAGCAAGCCCGTGGATCCCGTAGAGCCCAATGAGCCTGTCGAGACTCCTGACGGCAATTACGGACCTGTCGGCACACTTTCCGACACTCCTGTGAAGCTATCTTACTCCACTCATAAGCCTGTGACTGATTATTGGAGCAAGGCTCCTGCAGATATCCAGGCAATTACGGATAAGGATGCGTTTAATGCCGCCGTCCAGACTTTAAAGGATCAGGAAATGATCCGAAATGCGCCTGAGAATAAGGGTGGATGGAGTCCATATTACAATTATGCGGCATTTGTGCTTACCGGAGATGCTTCTACGCCTTTTGATCAGAAGCAGTTGAATGTAACAAAGGCTATGGGAATCATGTCTTCGAATACCTACGGCATAGGATCCAAAGATCGTCTGAAAAATGCTGACAACAATAAACTGTGTGTTTTTGTCTCTGCTGCCGGCGATAATGTTGTTGACATTTGTCAGGATATCGTAAACAAGATCTCTGCAGGTAACGATAAAGAACTGGCAGAGCAGTTAGTTCAGGAAATTGCTGACCGTTTTTCCTACGGTTCCGGATCTTTCGACTGGGATGGCGGAACTACAGGCGATTGTGATGATTATGAGAATGCAACTGGATCGCTCTTTGCAGTTGCTGATATCCCCTATATTCATGTTAGAGGTGATTCCAACTCCGGTCCTCATGCATGGGGTTATGCTTATCTCGATGGGGATTGGTATGCTGTAGACTCTACCTATGCTGACAGTAATGGAGGAATTGATCAGTTACAGTATGCTCATATGGATATCAATGAATATCTCCAGAAACATGGTGGAAATCCGTTGAATGATCCCCAAAAAGTTGCAATGGCACTGGTGAAGGCTGCTCAATAAAAACAATAAACAAAAAAAGAAGCCGAATTTTTCGGCTTCTTTTTTATTTCTAATTGGGACACATCTCTTTGATATTAAGAAAAACTCTAAGCAGAGTTTTTCCTTATTTCTCTTCTTTGATCTCTTTAATCAGAGCACTAGCTTCTTCCTGCGAAATGCCTGCAAACTTAGCGATCTGCTCTGTAGAAAACGAGCCTTCCAATAAATTACTTTATTTTTTCCTCCACAAGACACAAAAGGAAGGCTTCCCCATATTTTCTTTTGTGTCATGTGAAAAAACGAAGAAAAAACAAAGCGTCAACTCAAAAACCTTCTCAAAGAGAAAGAGACTCCAATTTGGGGCCTCTTTCTCTCTTTTTCTGCATATAATAAAGAAAACAAACGAAAAAGCAAGATAGAAGGCTCTTACGGTGTTCCCATGAAAACTTCCTTTTTTACAGCGAAGGGTATCTCCAAGACAAGACACAAGTAAAGTGTGATGGAAGAAATTAGCACGCAATTCCGCCCCCCAGCTTTTTTCTTGTGTCTTGTGCCCCTGCCCGTCCTGCGCTGGGATAGCTTCAAAAAATACACCGCTTACATCCACTTGTAAACTTTGTTAAATATATCAATAAATTTACGAATAATACGATTGCCGTTGTATATAATGTTCTATTTTTGCATAACTGTGCCGGGGGCCTCCATAGACCGCTTTGTATAAACAATGCAAAATACAACATTCTTTTTTATGCTATATATACAGAAAAAGGGCTTGAAAATAAAAAATCAAGAACTTTACGCTGAACGTTCCGTGAAGAAAAAATAGGGTCTCGTATACAATAAGCAGCAATCGTTCTTTGAGACTTAAACCGGGACCTCCGCCGGACCCGGTTTAGGGGCGGCAAATGCTCGGAGAATTTTTGCAACTCTTACAGAAATAGAGGAGTGCAAAAATCATGCATACCATCGAGCTGACTTTATTTTTCGCAGCAAACCACCCGGACTTGATGGCTCTGGCGGCCTGGGTGATTATGGCATACCACCCGGCGATCCAGGCGAACTTCCGCCGGGTGGAGGACTACCATCACCGCCAGTTCGGTCAAGTTCTGCTGATCTTGATCGACTGCTTGAAACTTGTTGGGAAGGTCAATATAGAGCCTCCTGATCTGCCGACGATCAAGGCGGAGGTAAACGCCTTTTTGAGCAGCGTCAGATTGTCTGTGGATGATTTTCAGGTGTCCAGGATCGACTTCTGCTATAACAATGCGGACCTGCCTGAGGATGAACGTACGCTGGTAATGCGGCTGCTGGAAAAGGCATTTCCCGAGGCCGACTATATGAGACGATATGAGAGCTACCCCACATCGGTCTATTACAAGAGCAGGAGCCGTGTCGTGCAGGTATATGACAAGATGGCGGAGTGCAGGGACAAACGGGAGGCCCCAGATCCCCACGAGATTGGCGTGCTGCGGCTGGAAGTCCAGCTGAAAAGGCAGCATCTGAAATACCTGTGCAAGCAGCCGGGAATGACCAGAAGCTGGGACAACTGCGTGGATTGGAATCTGCGCACCATCTACCTCTCTCGTGCTCTGGAGCACAATGTATTTCCCGGAGACTATTACACCGTAGAGCGGGCCTGTGAGCAGCTGACCCGCTCCGGGGTAAAGCCCTTTATGGTGGACAGGCTGCGTGAATTTCTGGTCAAGGTGAGCAGATGCCGGAATATGGACAGCCTCACCCGCTTTTTCTCCCCCAACACCATCCGGTCCTATTTGAAGCTCCTGGCTCAGGCCGGGGTCAATCCCATCCCCATCCCCAAGCGGGCGGGGCGCTCCTACCTGGAAAACCCGTTTCGGAAAGGGGTGGCTTAAAATGAACGACGTTCGGATCTGTGAAAAGCCCCTCCTGACGTTAGAGGAAGCCGCCGCCTATTTTAACATCGGAATCAACCATCTTCGTGAGCTCAGCAACAGCGATAAGTGCCCGTTTGTGCTTTGGGTGAAAAGCAAACGCCTTATAAAACGCCATGAGCTGGAAGAATATCTATCCGGACAATATTCCATCTAAAAACAAGCGATTTGAATTGAAAATGTACCCAAAAGCAACGAAACACATGGAATCATTCCCCACATTTCTTTTGTGTCTTGTGGAAAAAAGAAAAGAACGGGGCTTTATGCTTTACAGAGCCAAAAACAGCCTTAAATATGGACTTTGGGGCCCTGATATGGTATAATATATACTAGTCAGGGCTCCTTCAAAGGAGCGTTATTCAAATGAGTAAGAAGAGAAAAGACAGTAAGGGCACTGTACTGAGGAAAGGAGAATATCAGAAAAAAGCGGACCTGTATGAATACCGCTACCAGGATCAAAACCGCCGTCTTCAATCCGTGTACGCAAAAACGCTGCCGGAGCTTCGGGAAGTAGAGAAGCGCATTCAAAAGGACTTGTTGGACGGGATCGACTATGCGGGGGGAAAAATAACGGTACTGGAGCTTGTCCGCCAGTATCTGGAGCAGAAACCCGCATTGAGACAGAACTCGCTTCGCAAGTATCGGTTCACAATGAAACTTCTGGAAGAAGATGGGTTCGGGAGCCGTTTGGTCGGCCAAGTCAAAATATTGGATGCTAAGAAGCTGATAATCCGCCAGCATGAGGCGGGAAAGGGGACCAGCACCCTGAACGGGATCCGGGCGCTGTTGAAGCCAGCCTTTCAAATGGCTTGTGAGGAAAACATCATCCGTCAAAACCCCTTTTCGTTTAGCCTCTCCCAGCTGGTGCCTGCGGATGTGGAAAAGAAACAGCCGTTAACGCCGGAGGATAAAGCGCATTGGTTGGAGTTTATCAGGAACGATCCGGTATATGGGAAGTATTACGATGAGTTTGTGGTGCTGCTGAACACGGGGTTGCGGGTCAGCGAGTTCTGCGGCTTGACGGTGGCCGATCTGGATTTTCAAAAGCACCTCATTCGAGTGGAACGGCAGCTGCTCCGCAGCGGTGATCGTGGCAGCAAGCCCTATATCAATCCCCCAAAGAGCAGCAGTGGAAATCGTGTGATCCCAATGGTGGCGGAGGTAGAGGCGAGCTTGCGGAACCTCCTGGCGAAGCGTCCAAAGCCAAAGGTAGAACCGATGATTGATGGGGTCGTTGGTTTTCTGATGCTGAACAAAAACAATAATCCCAAGGTGGCAAGCAATATTGAGAGTATGATGTATGGCGCAGAAAAGCGCTATCAGAAGCTGTACCCGGACACTCCTCTGCCCCACATCACGCCGCATGTACTCCGCCATACCTTCTGTACGGATATGGCAACAGGCGGAATGGATGTCAAGAGCTTGCAGATGGTCATGGGACACGCAGATGTGCAGATGACACTGAACGTCTACGCACATGCCAATGTCGATGTGACCACCGCTCACATGAACAGAATTCTGTCGTTCCAGCAGAAGAAGAACGTCCGGGCCGAGAATGCGGTATAAATGCACGGACTTGAACGTACCACAATTTTACCACATTTTCCGGTAGACTTACGTAGACTTATAAAGACTTATGTAGGATACGGACAGGAGAGCACTCAAAGAGAGAAAGGCTTGAAAACCCTGTAATTGCAGGGTTTTCAAGCCTTTCAGGAGCATTTGTGGAATGTGTGGGAGTTTCTACATGAGATAACAGATTGATAACTCTGGCCGCTTGGTATGGCTATCCACGAGAAGGTAAGGAGGCGATTACCATGGCAAAGAAACGGGCCAACGGGGAAGGGAACATCCGCAAGCGCAAGGACGGCCGCTGGGAGGGGCGCTATACCGCCGGCTATGATTCCAATACCGGCAAGCGAGTCATCCGGAATGTGTTAGGCAAAACCCAGGTGGAGGTCAAGGAAAAGCTCAAGGCGGCACTGGAGGAGGTCAAGGGTATCGATGTAGCCCGCTCTGAGGACTACACCGTGGCCACCTGGCTGCGGACCTGGTATGAGCTCTACGCCAAGCCCAACGTCCGCACCGCGACAGCCAATCGCTACGAGCTGATCATCGAAAGCTACACCATCCCCCGTATCGGGAACGTCAAGTTGAAGGAACTGACCACCCGGCACCTACAGAAGCTCTACAAAGAGTTATTGGAGGGCGGCAGAATACACATCACAAAGAACCAGGACAAGGGACTCAGCACTACCACCGTGCGCAGCGTCCACCTGATGCTCCACTGTGCCCTGGATCGGGCAGTAAAGGAGCGGCTGATCCCCCGCAACCCCAGCGAGGAGTGCATTGTGCCCAAGCCCCGGAAGCTGGATATGAAAATCCTGCCGCCGGAGCACATCCACGCCTACCTGGAGGCCGCCAGGGCTCGAGGGCTCCTGCCCATGTTTTATCTGGAATTGGCCAGCGGCCTGCGGAAGGGGGAGCTAGTGGCCCTGCGGTGGGAGGATGTGGACATCCAGAGCAGGACGATTTCAGTGAGCAGGCAGTACATCCGCAACCCAGAGGGTTCCCTGGAACTGACCCGGCCCAAGACGGAAAACTCCGTGCGGCTGGTATCCATCCCCCAAGCGGCGGTAGAGCTGCTCATCCAGGAGCACGACAAGCACCCGGACGCCCCTATCTGTTTCTCTCGCCCCTCACTGGGGAGATGTACCACCCGGACAGCGTGGTGAATCTCCACAAGAAAATCTTGAAGGACGCCGGACTGGGGCATCTCAGGTTCCACGATCTGCGGCACACCTTCGCCACCACGGCCCTGCAAAATGGCGTAGATGTAAAAACGGTGTCCTCCATGCTGGGGCACTTTGACGCCTGGTTCACCCTGCGCACCTACACCCACGCCACCCGGCAGAATCAAGATGAGGCAGCCCAGACCATGGGCAACGTCCTGGGGCAAGTCATATAAGAGAGAACGGCAACAAAAAACCGGGCGGGAAGGCAGATCTTCCCGTCCGGTGCTCTTTTGTCCTTTCCGGCCGTTTCGGCGTGTGGGTCACGGTGTGGGTCAGAAATTTTTAGCCAGCCCGCAAAGTGACTTTTTGCAACAAAAAAACCGAAAACCAAGGTTTTTAGGGGTTTTTCGAGCTGCTATCCGGATTTGAACCGGAGACCTCATCCTTACCAACTGATTGGGAGAGTGAGGTTTTTTGCTTTCGGGCGCTTTTGTGTCTTCTTCCGTTCGACGGACCGCACTATTTGGCACTCTTGTGTCCGTTGTTTACGCCCGCTCGTTTCCCCGTGTGGGTCAGCGTGTGGGTCAGCAAAAATGGTTCCTCTCAAAATCTCCACTACAATAAGCAAAGCGCAATATTTTACTCATAGAAGATTCCTCAGTGTATTTAACTGTTCCAGAAGGGGAGCTGGAACCCTAGGCTCAAATTTCTGATAAAACGCACTGATTTCTCTGGTTTCCTCTTTCCAGAGGGTGGTATCCACAGAGAGCAGGCCCTTAAGAGTTTCCAGGCTCACACCGGAACCCTCCAGGTCAATATCCTCAGGCTTGGGCTCAAAGCCGATGGGGGTATTCACTGCCTCGATCTCATCAAAACAACGATGCATGATCCACTCCAGCACCTGTCTCTTATACACATCTGACGCTGCCGACGACTAGTCGAG
>OWID01000161.1_pt1 | contig 32394 bp, 25 predicted proteins | sample 1732661 | NCBI WGS metagenome assembly OWID01 (sample SAMN05065739, study PRJEB22554) | human gut metagenome | biome: ENVO:2100002; feature: ENVO:00000062; material: ENVO:00002003 | host: Homo sapiens | place: USA
TCGCCCAGGGTCATGGCCTCGGTCTGGTCGTGGGTGACGTAGATGAAGGTGGTGTCGATCCGCTGACGCAGCTTGATGATCTCCGCGCGCATCTGGTTGCGGAGCTTGGCGTCCAGGTTGGACAGGGGCTCATCCATCAGGAACACCTGGGGATTGCGGACGATGGCGCGGCCGATGGCCACGCGCTGGCGCTGGCCGCCGGACAGAGCCTTGGGCTTGCGCTCGAGATATTGGGTGATGTCCAGGATCTCCGCGGCTTCCCGGACCTTCTTGTCGATCTCATCCTTGGGGACCTTGCGCAGCTTCAGTGCAAAGGCCATGTTCTCATAAACGGTCATGTGGGGGTAAAGCGCATAGTTCTGGAACACCATGGCGATATCGCGGTCCTTGGGCTCCACGTCGTTCATGCGCTTGCCGTTGATCAGCAGGTCGCCCTCGGAGATATCCTCCAGACCGGCCACCATACGCAGCGTGGTAGATTTGCCGCAGCCGGAGGGGCCCACCAGAACGATGAACTCCTTATCCGCGATCTCAAGGTTGAAATCGTGGACTGCGGTCACCTTGTTGTCGTAGATCTTCTTGATGCCTTTCAGAGAAACAGTTGCCATATGTACGGCCGTAAAAGCTGTGCATCCGCACAAGCTTCCTCACGCCGGGAGAGCGAAACTCCCGGTGCATTACGACAGGTCTCCACACTGCCGCACCGCCGGCCAGGCGGATGGAAATCTCCTCCTTTTTTATGGCTGACCTGCCGCTATTGGAATGGAGTAGCGACGGCCGCCTGATTGAAAAATTTGGGGAATTACTGCGCGAGCAGGTCGCCCCGGAACACGATGGCCCGGATGCTGAGATCCTGCTGATCCAGCAGCACCGCGGTGGCCTCCTTGCCTGCATCCAGGCTGCCGGCGTAATCGTCGATGCCGATGGCGCAGGCGGGGTTATAGGAGGCGGCGCGCACAGCGTCTGCCAGAGGGATACCGAAGGAAACGGTCTGGCGCAGGCAGCCCATCAGGCTGGTGACGGAGCCGGCCAGGGTGTTGGGGTCGTCTGCCATGGTGGCCCGGTTGCCGTGCACCACGATCTCCTGGCCGCCGAAGGGATATTTCCCGTCCGGCATGCCGGTGGCCCGCAGAGAGTCGGAAATCAGGATCACCCGCTCCGCCCCGAACAGGGCGAAGGTGGCGCGTACCACGCTGGGATGAATGTGGATGCCGTCGCAGATGAGCTCTGCCCGGACACCCGGGGTATCAAACGCGGCGCCGATGACGCCGGGGGCGCGATGGGTAAAGGGAGGCATGGCGTTAAAGAGGTGCGTGGCCTGCCGGGCGCCTGCCTGGAACGCGGCCAGGGCGGTATCGTAGTCCGCCGTGGTGTGGCCCACGGAGACGGTGATGCCGTCGGCGCGGGCGGAGGCGATAAAGGGCAGGGAGCCGGGCTGTTCGGGCGCCACGGACACCAGCTTCACAAGGCCATTGGCTGCCTGCTGGAGCCGGTGGAGCATGTCGCCGTCGGGATCGTGGAGGAAAGCGCCGTTCTGGGCGCCCTTTTTGGCGGCGCACAGGAAGGGGCCCTCCAGATTGAGACCGGCCAGATAAGCGCCGGAAGTGGCCTTGGCCCGGTGGGCCGCGGCGTTTTCACAGATCCGCCGCAGCTGCTCTTCCGGCAGCGTCATGCCGGCGGGGCAGATATAGGTGACGCCCTGGCTGAGCTCGTAGTCGGCCATGGCCTGGAGCCCGTCAGGAGTGGCATCGGAGAAATCCTCGCCCACGCAGCCGTGGAAGTGTACGTCCACCAGGCCGGGGATCACATAGCAGCCGGTGGCGTCCAGCGTCTGGCCGCCGGCGGGAGAGGCGGTAAAGTGCGCTCCGTCGGTATAGAGATCCCGCTCCACGAATCCGCAGTCCAGATCAAAGACGGTTCCGCCGGTTATCTGCATACGCTTACCCCCGCTTCCACGATGCGGTGCAGGGCGGCCTCGTCGCCTACCACCACCACGTCGCCGTGGAGCTGGAGGATAGAGGCCGGGCAGTCAGGAGAGATGGGGCCGCAGACGGCGTTGTACAGCGCGTCGGCCTTGTCGGCGCCGCTGGCGATCAGCAGCACCCGGCGGGCGGCCATGATGCAGCCCACGCCCATGGTCAGCGCCTGACGGGGCACATCGTCCCGGGTGGCGAAGAAGCGGGCGTTGGCGTCAATGGTGCTGTCGGTCAGGTCCACCACGTGGGTCTCCTTGGTGAAGTGGTCATCGGGCTCGTTGAAGCCGATGTGGCCGTTGCGGCCCAGACCCAGCAGCTGCAGGTCCGCGTAGCCCAGAGAGGCCACCAGCGCGTCGTAGCGGTCGCACTCGGCGTCCGCGTCGGCGGCCAGACCGTCGGGCACGTTGGTGTTTTCAGGCAGGATGTCGACGTGATCGAAGAGATTGGTCTGCATGAAATAGCGGTAGCTCTGGTCATGGGTGGGAGCAAGGCCCTTGTACTCGTCCAGATTGACGGTGCGGACCTCCCGGAAGCTCAGATCCCCCGCGCGGTTGCGCGCGATCAGGTTTTCATAGGTGCCGATGGGGGTGGAGCCGGTGGCCAGACCCAGCACGCAGTTGGGCCGGCGGATGACCTCGGCGGCAATGAGGTTGGCGGCACGGCGGCTCATAGCGGCGTAATCCGCCTCCAAATAAATCCTCATAGTAATGTTCTCTCCTTTCGGCAGGATTGTCAACAAAAATTTCAGTTAAATTTCACAATGGCAGCGTCGATCATGGCGGCGGCATCGTCCACAATGGCCATGTCGCTGTCGATCAGAGCGGGCAGGGGCTTGCGGACGGAGCCAACTTCCACGCCGCGCTTTTTCAGGATGGCCTTCATGACGGCGTACAGGTTGCCGTGGGCCTCGCACATGCGGTAGATGATGCGGCAGATCTCGTTTTGCACCTGGGCAGCCTCGGTGACCCGGCCGGCGCGGTACAGCTCGTAGACCTTCAGGAACAGCTCGGGCATCACGGCGTAGGTGCCGCCGATGCCGCCGGTGGCGCCCATGGCCAGGCCGGAGATGAACTGCTCGTCGGGACCGTTCATGACCACGAACTGCTCGCCGCCCTCGTCCTTCCACATCTGGATGTCCTGGGTGGGCATGGAGGAGTTCTTCACGCCGATGACACGGGGATTCTTGCGCATCTCACGCAGCAGGGGGATGCTCAGGGCCACACCCGCCAGCTGGGGGATGTTGTAGATGATGAAATCGGTGTTGGGGGCGGCGGCGGAGATGTCGTTCCAGTAGCCGGCGATGCCGTAGGGGGGCAGGTGGAAATAGATGGGGGGGATGGCGGCGATGGCGTCCACGCCCAGGCTCTCAGCGTGCCGGGCCAGCTCCTGGCTGTCGGCGGTGTTGTTGCAGGCTACGTGGGCGATGATGGTCATCTTACCGCCCACCTCGGCCATGACGTTCTCCAGCACTACCTTGCGCTCTTCCACGCTCTGATAGATGCACTCGCCGGAGGAGCCGCCCACATACAGGCCCTTGACGCCCTTTTCCAGCAGGTAGCGGGCCAGAGCGCGGGTGCGCTGGGGGCTGATGGAGCCGTCATCCTCGTAGCAGGCATAGAAGGCGGGGAAGACTCCCTGATACTTTTTGATATCGAACATAGTGTGTACAGATCCTTTCCTTTACGCGCGAAAGCGCGGAAAATAACAGTGAAAAACCGCCGCGGACCCTCCGCCGAATATCCGGCGGAGGGTTCAGAAAGCGGATTATCCCTTGACGGCGCCCATGGTGATGCCCTGGGTGAAGTATCTCTGGAAAGCCAGGAACACCAGGATGATGGGCACGGCGGCCAGCGCAGCGCCGGCCATGATGAGGCCGAAGTCGTTGGACATTTCACTCTGGAGTCCGGCAATACCCAGGGCAATGGTCTTGGCCTCCGTTTTGGAGAGCATGATCAGCTGCAGGGGGTACTCGTTCCAGGCGTTGATGAAGGTGAAGATAGCCAGTGCGCCGATGCCCGGCTGGATGATGGGCAATGCCACGTTCATGAAGGTCTTGACCTCGCCGGCGCCGTCGATGCGGGCGGCTTCCAGCAGCGAGGAGGGGATGCCCTCGGAGAACTGCTTCATGAGGAACACGCCGAAGGGCCAGCCCACCACCGGGAAGACCACCGCGAAGATGGAGCCCCAGGTGGTGTCCACCAGATGGAGGATGGACATTTCCCGCAGCAGCGGGATGAGGATGACCTGCTTGGGCAGCGCCATGGCGCACACAAACAGGGAGAAGATGAAGCCCCGGCCCCAGAAGCGCTTTTTCGCCAGCGCATAGCCGGCCAAAGACGCGCTGAAGCAGGTGAGGATCATGGCCACGATGGAGATGAACACGCTGTTGAACAGCCACCGGATGGCCATGGGCATGTCAATGCCGAAGAGGGTGGTCTGGGACTTGAACAGCCGGGCGAAGTTGTCCCAGGAGATGGTGGTGGGGATCCACTTGACGGACTCGCCCGCCTTGATGATGATGTCGCTCTTCTCCTTCACGGAGCCGGTGACGATCCAGTAAAGGGGGAAGAGGAAGAAGATGGCCAGCAGCACCAGGAGGATGGCGGTGATGACGAAATACGGAGTGATCCGCTGCTTTTTTCCAGTCATGGTGGCGCCTCCTTATTCTGTGGTGCCGCCGTGCATGACCTTGAACTGCAGCGCGCTGAACAAGGCGATGACGATGGCCAGGATCACGCCCATGGCGTCGGCATAGCCGAACTCCTTGGTGGTTCTGAACGCGATCTCATATAGGTAGTACATGACGGTGCTGGTACTGTAGTTGGGACCGCCGGAGGTCAGCAGCTGGATCAGGGCGAAGCACTGGAAGCTGTTGATGGTGGTGATGACCGCCACATACAGGGTGGTGGGCATGATGGAGGGCCATTTGATCTTCCAGAACACCTGGAAGTCCGTGGCGCCGTCCACCTGGGCCGCCTCCACCAGGGAGTGGTCCACGTTGCCCAGGGCGGAGACATACAGCACGATGGGCTGGCCGATGGAGGTGGTGAAGAGGATCAGAATGATGCACCAAAGGGCCATCTGCTCGCTCTCGGTCCACAGGAGGCCCTCGCCGCCCATGGCACGGATGACGTAGTTGAAAAGGCCGTTGTACTTATCGAACATCCACTTCCAGACCACGACTACCGCCACAGAGCCCGTAACTACCGGCAGGTAGAATACGCACCGGAAGAAGGAGCGGGCGGCGGCGTGCATCTTGTAAATGGCGGAGCCCACCCACAGGGAAAAGGCGGTGACCGTGGGAACGGCCACCACCACGATGATCACCGTATTGATGGCAGACTTCCAGAAGATGGGGTCGTTGAAAAGGCGGATGTAGTTATCGAGGAAAATGAAATCGGAACCGGTGTTGGTGTTGGCAAAGCTGGAGTTGGTAAAGCTGGTGACCACGCCCATGGCCATGGGCGTGAGGACGAATCCAACGAAGAAAAACAGCGCCGGCAGCAAAAACAAATACGATACGACGGTCTCTCTGCGCTGGAGGACTAAGCTTCTTTTAGGCGCGCTGGTGGTAGTTGCCATAGAGCCTCCCCCGTTTTCTATATCAGATGTGGTTTAAACCGTTGCGGATAAGGGTTCTCCCTTCTCCCGCCGGAGCGGGAGAAGGGAGAGTGTGTATGGGAAAATCAGGCGTTGGCGCCGGTGTTGAAGGCATCGGCGGCCTCCTGCACGGGCGTGCCGTTGAAGACCTGCTGCAGCATGTTGAACCACAGGGGACGCATGGCGGCAAAGCCGGCGCGGGTGTTGTAGTAGGGACCGTAGTACTGGGTCCAGGAGGCCAGCAGGCTCATTTCCTCGTTGCCCTCATAGAGGTTGCCGAAGGAAGCGCGGACGGGGAAGGCACCGGTCTGGACCACGCTCTTGGGGCCCCACTCGGAATCATCGCAGATGAAGGAGATGAAGCGCTTGGAAGCCTCAGCCTTGGCATCGTCGCCGTTGTCGAACACGCAGAAGCCGTTGACCAGGTACTCCAGCTCGGGCACGCCGTCGTCAGAGGGGAAGGGAACGGAGATCTGGGTGTAATCCTCGGAGGCATAGCTCATGGCGTTGGAGGTGCCCCAGCAGAAGGTCATGGCGCAGGTCTCCTGCTGGAACTGCTGCAGCTCGTCGGCGGCGGCCATGGAGAAGCCGGCGTCCAGAGCCTTGCTGTCATACATGCTCTTGAGCAGCTCCAGAGCCTTGACGCCGTTGGCGTCCACGTTCCACTTGCCGTCCTCGCCCACGATGGAGGAGGAGTAGAGGTTGTTCACCAGAGCGCGGGTGCCCTGGTCGCCGCCCTGGCCGCCGCAGTACACGATGCCGGGAACGGTGGTGACGCCAGCGTCACGCAGGGCCTCGCACATCTTCACGAAGTTCTCGGTGGTCCAGGTGCGGTCACCCTCCAGGTTCACATACTGCAGGGCGTTGGCCTCTTCCAGAGCCTCCTTGTTCAGGCCCATGTAGAAGGGAGAGGAGGAGATGGGATACATGTAGTAGGAGCCGTCAGCGCCCACGCAGGTCTCCAGCAGGCTCTCGCTGGCGATGTCGCTCTTGAGGGACTCGATCATGTCGTCCAGGGGAACCAGGTTGCCGGCGTTGCCGTACTCAATGATACGGCCCGGAGCGTCGAACAGCACGTCGGGAGCGGTGCCGGCGGTGATGGCAGAGGTCAGGGCGTCGGCGCCGGAGGTGAAGTCAATGATCTCCACGTTGACCTTCACGTCAGGGTTGGCGGCCATGAAAGCGTCCGCCACCTGCTGCTCGTAGCCGGAGTCCACACCGAACGTGGGGAACGCCCACCAGGTGATCTCGGTGACGCCCTCGGGGGTGCCTTCCTCGGCGGGCGTCTCCTCTTTCTGACCGCAGGCGGCCAGGGCCAGGACCATGGTCATGGTCAGGGCCAGAGCAAGAAATCTTTTCATCTTCTTCATATGTCTGTGCCTCCTAAAAATTGATGAAAAATACAGGAAGTGCCAAACTTGGCTATGTGCAAATTGTACAATTGTACGCAAGGGTTGTCAAGCAATACCTGAAAAAATTTTCAAGACTGTCATTATATGAAAAAATTTTGAAAATAATTGTGGCTTTCTTCCTGTTTCTGGGTATCATACGTGTTTTTCCGACAATGCATCGGCCACCAGCTCCCGGTGCTGCCGGCAGTGCTCCAGGTCCCGGCGGCACATTTCGGAAAACAGCACGTCGATGAGGTAGAGCTGGGCGATGCGGGCGGCCACGGAGCCCAGCTGCAGGGGCCCCTCCGTGGAGCCGCACTGGAGCACCACGTCCGCAAAGGCCGCGCCGGGAGAACCGGGATAGCGGGTCACCAGCACGATTTTCGTGCCCCGGGCCTTGGCGATGCGCAGCACGTCAATGAGCTCCTTGGTGGCGCCGGAGTAGGAAAAGAACAAAATGGCGTCCTTTTCATCCAGGCTCACGGCGGAGATCACCTGCATGTGGGAGTCCGGCACGGGGAAAAAGGAGGGGAAGGTGGTGGTGAACAGGTGGGCGGCCTCCTGGGCCAGCAGCATGGACCCGCCCTGGCCCATGCACAATACCTTGTCCGCCGCCAGCAGCAGGTCCGCCGCCGCCCGGATGCTCTCCGTGCGGATGAGGGCCTGGGTCTCCCGGATGGCGTCGATCTCCGCCCCGGCCAGCTTGCTGCACAAAATGGGCACGCTGTCGTCGGGCTGGATCTCGCCGGAGAGGGGGCTGGTGTCGGGCCGGGCGGCGGTGGAGGCGGCGATGGACAGGCGGAAGGCGCTGTATCCCTGGTATCCCATCCGCCGGCAGAAGCGGGAGATGGTTGCCTCGGCCACGCCGCAGGCGGCGGCCAGCTCGGAAATGGACATGCTCTGGGTGCGCTGACCGTTGGCCACCACGAAGTTGGCCAGCTTTTTTTCCGAAGAGGTCAGCTGGTAATATTCCCGGGTGATCCGGTTGAATACGCTTTCTTCTGGCATAGACTGCCTCGATTCAGCGTCGGGTTGTCAGCCTTCCAGCAGCTGCCCCAGCATGGCGTCGCACATGATGAGCGCACGGGGCAGATGGAAGGGACCTTTGAACGTGGAGCCCTTGGTGGAGGGCTGGGTGGGCAGGCCGTCCCGGCGCAGGTAGCCGTACCACTCGCCGTACTCGGGGTCGGCAAAGTGGGCCTTGCAGTACTCCAGGGTCTTGTCGAACCAGTCCAGATATTCCTTCCGGCCGGTATCCCGGTAGAGCATGAGGGAGGAGATCATGATCTCGTTGTGGGGCCACCAGAGCTTCATGTCGTGCTCGTAGGCCTCGGGGGGCTTTTTCAGGCAGTCGGTAAAGTAGAGCAGTCCGCCGTACTCGTTGTCCCAGCCGGCCTCGATGGCCCAGTCGAAGATCTGGGCGGCCTTTTCCACCAGTTCCTTGTCCCCGGTGCGCTTGGCGTGCTCCAGCAGGAACCACACGCCCTCGATGTCGTGTCCGGGGTTGACCGTGCGGCCCTCGGTGTAGTAGAGACGGGGCGTGCCGTCCTCGGCCACGTTCTCCAGCACGCACTTGAGGTCGGGCTTGACGTGGTACTTGAAGATCTCATCCACGCACTGGGCGGCCCGCTCCTCATAGAGCGCCTTGCGCTCCGGGTCTACCCGCAGCAGCACGCTGGTGACGTTGAGGATGATCATGGGGATGCCGAAGGCACGGCCCGTGCGGGTCTCGGGGATGGTCTTGGGGCCCAGTCCGGTGGGATCGGGCATGCCGTGGGCCAGATCCCAGTACAGGTCGTAGGCGCGGCGGGCCCGGTCCAGATGCTCCCGCTCACCGGTCACGCCGTAGTACTCGCCGTTGGCCATGGCATAAAAGGCCTCGGAGAAATAATACCGGCGCTGGCGCAGGGAACGGCCGTCCTCTGTGACAGTGAAATACATGCGGCCGCCGGCATCATGGTTGATGCAGTGCTCCTCCAAAAAGTCCAGGCAGCTCTTGGAGGCCTCCAGCCACTCCGGACGGCTGCCGTACATGTGGCAGAGATAGGCGAAGATCCAGCCGCAGCGGCCCTGCATCCAAACGCTTTTATCCGTGGAGTAGATCTCGCCCTTGCGGTCCAGGCAGGTGTATACACCGCCGTGCTTGTGATCCATTCCGTTTTTCAGCCAGAATTCCGTGCAGATCTGCAGCTGCTGCTGCACCCAGTCCCGGTAGGCCTGCAATCTTGCTGTGTCCTTCATACTTGGGCACCTTCCTTTCCTTTGATGGTTCCATCATATTTCCTTTTGTGCAACCCGTCAAGAAAAACAGGAAAAATTTTTTCAAATACTTGACAAAATGAAAAAAACTGTTAGCCTAGATTTGAATCCAGATGTTCCCAGCCGCCGCAAGGCTGGTTCCGCACCGATTTGTATCTATATAAGGAGGATCTTTGTCATGAAGCATCTTGGCATTGACGTGACCGTCAAGCATCTTCCCCCTCTGGACCCGGCATTCATTCCCCTGGGCCGCTTTTATGAGGCCTTTTTGCGGGATGCCCAGGAGCCCTTTGACGTGGCGGTGGAGCGCAGCGGCGGCCAGATGGCTGTGTACCGCACCCGCGTCCATGGTACGGAGGAACTGCGTGAGGCGGATATTTACTATATCGACCGGATCATCAAGACCCTGCTTTGGATGAAGGGCGGCTTCCGGGTGTATCTGGCCGGCAACGAGGCCGTGTGCCGTGCGATGGAAGAGCACTATTCCGCCTCCGGCTCCCGGGCTTTTGACTTTGACTATATGGGCAATGTGTACGAGCATCCCTTTGAAGTGGTGCGGGTGGACGCGGTGCTGGAGGAGAAGAGCGTTTCCCAGGCCATCGGCCGCCACCTGGACGGCTGCCGCATCGGCTTTGACGCCGGCGGCTCCGACCGGAAGGTGTCCGCCGTTATCGACGGAGAGAGCGTATACAGCGAAGAGGTGGTCTGGTTCCCCAAGATCAACTCCGACCCGGACTACCACTATGAGGGCATCGTCTCCGCCCTCAAGTCCGCCGCGGCCCATATGCCCCGGGTGGACGCCGTGGGCGTCAGCTCCGCCGGTATTTATATCGATAACCGCACCATGAGCGCCTCCCTCTTTTTGAAGGTGCCCAAGGAGCAGTATGACGCCAAGGTGAAGGATATCTACATCCGCGCCATCACCGATACCTTCGGGGACGTGCCCTACGCCGTGGTCAACGACGGCGACGTGTCCGCCCTGGCCGGCGCCATGAGCCTGGAGGACAACAACGTGCTGGGCATCGCCATGGGCACCAGCGAGGCCGTGGGCTATGTGGATGAAGAGGGCAAGGTCACCGGCTGGCTCAACGAGCTGGCGTTCGTGCCTGTGGACGCTGCCCCCACCGCCATGGTGGACGAGTGGAGCGGTGACATCGGCTGCGGCGTGAAGTACTTCTCCCAGGACTCCGTCATCAAGCTGGCGCCTGCCGCCGGCATTGACCTGGACGAGAGCCTCTCCCCGGCGGAGAAGCTGAAGGTGGTCCAGGGGCTCATGGAACAGGACGACCCCCGCGCTGCCGGTATCTACGAGAGCATCGGCGTGTACCTGGCCCATACCCTGGCGCTGTACCACCACCTGTACGGCTACCGTCATGTGCTGCTGCTGGGCCGGGTCATGAGCGGCAAGGGCGGCGATCTGCTGCTGGATACCTGCCGCAAGGTCCTCTCCGATGAGTACCCGGCGGTGAATGAGCAGGTGCACCTGGCATTGCCCGATGAGAAGTTCCGCCGGGTGGGCCAGTCCGTGGCTGCCGCCAGCCTGCCGGAGCTGCGGAAATAAAGTTGCTTGATTCGTGTGTGTGATGATAAAAATTCCGCCGGAGGGCATTTCCCTCCGGCGGAATCATTTTTTCAGCGCAGGTACCAGGGGGTGTCCTCCCCCTCAGCGGCCTGGGGCGTATAACGGCGCAGCACCGGCTCTAATAAAAAGGATACCGCCAGGGCGCTCAGAGCGGGCGTCAGCAGTACGGAGCCGTAAAACCAGGTTTGGAGCGTCAGCACCACCAGCGCGGCGTTGAGGATGCCTGCCCCTGCCGCTGCGGGCAGATGACGCACCGTCAGACGCAGGGCGTTTGCCAAAAGGCCCCCGGCAGTGCAGGTGAAGCGGGAGAGCAGGGGAAAGGTCAGCGTGTACATGGCCGCAGGCAGCAGCAAAAACACCAGAAAGGCCCACCGGGCCACGTTCCAGGCGGTGGAGCCGGTGGCGGCGGCCATGGTCAGAAAGACGAACAGCGCATCCAGGGCCACCGCTATGATCAGCAGGATCACCGTGGCGCCGATGCCCGGCCGCAGGTTTTCACGGAAGGACGCCCAGAAGCTGCGGTAGGGACTGCCCTCACCGCGGCGCAGGCACTTGACGGAGCTATAGTAAAGGGCGGCGGCTGCGGGACCCAGCGTCACCACCGGCAGCGAGGCCAGCAGGAAAAAGAAGCTGAGGACCACAAGATCCAAAAACCGTCCCGTCAGGCGGAAGAGGGGATTGGAGCCGCTGAAAAATCCGTTGGACATGATGACCCTCCCGGTCAAAAACATGGATTTCCCGGCTGCGGCCGGGTGAATATTTTCAGTATACCATGGAGCAGTTTGTGAATAAACCCTTAATTTTGTAATTTTTTGTTACTTTTTCCGCTGGGAAGCTTTACAAGCGGGGAAAAAATCTTTATAATCATTCCGTTACGTAAACCTGGGGTCGCTGCGGCGGCACCTGGTTCTTTCATATGATACACATTTATATTATAAGGAGAAAATCCATGAGATGTTGGAAGCGATGGAGCGCCGCACTGCTGGCGCTGACGCTGTGTATGGGACTACTGTCCGGCTGTTCCCAGGAGGAGGCGCGCCCCGGCCTTTCGGTTTGCGTAGGGGCGGACGTGGAGACGCTGGACCCCATCTACGCCACTGCGGAGGGGGACCAGACCATTCTGGTGCATCTGTATGAAAACCTCATGCGGGTGACGCTGGACACCTCCGGCGGCACCACCGTCACCGGCGGCATGGCCAAGAGCTATACCCAGGAGCGCAATGCGGACGGCACGGTGACCTGGACGTTCCGGCTGCGCAGCGCCAAGTGGTCGGACGGGCAGGCTGTGACGGCCAATGACTTCGTGTATGCCTGGCGGCGGCTGGCGGACCCGGCCAGCGGCTCCCCCTATGCCTCCATTTTGTCGGTGGTGGCAGGCTATGAGCAGGTGGTTGAGACGGGCGACACGTCGCTGCTGCAGGTCAGCGCCAAAAACGACAGCACGCTGGAAGTGGTGCTCAACGGCAATTACGACTGGTTTTTGACGGAGGTCTGCACCTCACCCGCTACGCTGCCCCTGCGCCAGGACGTGGTGACCACCCTGCGGGACGCGGCGGTGGAGCGCAACCGGGCTGCGGCGGAGGAGACCGGCCAGGAGGGGACGGAGCGCTGGTGGTCCGATCCGGCGGCCCTGGTGACCAATGGCGCCTATGTACCGGGCACCTATACGCAGGGGGAGAGCTTCACGCTGACGGAGAATACCCGGTATTACGGCAGCATCACCGGACCTGGAGAGCTGAATTTCTACTTTGCCGATACGGCGGAGGAGGCGTCGGAACTCTATCGGAATGAGACCGTGGATCTGGTGTGGCCGCTGACGGACGAGGAGATCGAGCGTCAGGCTGAGGTGACGCCTTTGACGGAGCTTGGCACCTACACGGTGCTCTTCAACTGCAACCAGGCTGTGTTTGCCGACCAGCAGGTGCGTCAGGCCATGGTGATGGCCATTGACCGCAACGGCGCGGCGGAGGCGGCGGGCATTACCGCCCGGCCGGCGGAGGGCCTGGTCCCGCCCGGCGTCCCCGGCGAGGATGGGGAGGACTTCCGCACGGACGCGGTGCTGCTGGACAACGATCCTGAGGCCTACGCCGAGCGCTGCGCCCAGGCCCGCCAGGTGCTGGAGCAGGCCGGATATGACAGCGGCAGCTACCTGGGGCAGCTGGAGTATCTCTATGTGGACACGCCGGAAAATGCTGCCGTGGCCCAGGAGCTGGCCCGGCAGTGGAGCGAGGCGCTGCGGGTGAACGTGACGCCTGTGGCGGTCAGCGGCACGGAGCTGCGCGCTGCGCTGCGCAGCGGAGACTATACCCTGGCCGGACTGGATCTCAAGGCCGTGGGCAACGATGCCGAGTGCTTTTTGAAGCAGTGGACCTCCGACCAGGGCAGCAATGTGGTGGGCTACGCCAACAGCGCCTATGATACGCTGCTTTCCATCATCGCCAAGGCAGATGACGGGACGGCCCGCATGGGCTGCCTCCACGACGCAGAGGTGCTGCTTCTGGATGACGCTGCTCTGGCGCCCCTCTATACCCGCCATACAGGCTGGGCCCTGCGGGATACGCTCACCGGCGCCTGTCGGGACGAGCGGGGCTGGTTCTGCCTGTCCGGCGTAACTGCACGTACCGCTTAAGTGCGTAAAAAGGCCGTTTTCCTGGTGGAAAGCGGCCTTTTTTCCAGTGTAAGGGGAATTTGAGGGGGTTACCATAATGTCGGGGGAGGTTTTGTTACGGCTGTGTTACAAAACCGTCCGACCCCTTGCAATTCAAATTTGGATTTGCTATCATGCATCATGAACAAACGAGAGATCATCCCGGCAGCCCGGCGCAGATACAGGACCGGCTAGCCACGGTATGTGTGCCGTGAAGACGGGGTATTCCCTTGAATGTTCAACTTCAATGCCGGAGGTTCCCTGAAAGCGGCTGAAAAGACGCCCGAAGCGGTCAGCATGCGGCGGACGACGGATCGGTCGACAGATGGAAAAACCGAAGGTAAATTCAAAAGGAGGAAAACCCCATGAAGAAGTTCCTTTCTCTGGCTCTGGCTCTGGTTATGACCATGTCTCTGGTCACCATCAGCGCTGGCGCCAAGGACTTCACCGACAACAGCAAGATCACCTATGGCGATGCTGTTAAGGTGATGTCCGCCATCAAGGTCGTCGACGGCTATGCCGAGGGCGACTTCCGTCCCACCAACACCCTGACCCGTGGTGCAGCTGCCAAGATCATCTGCAACATGATCCTCGGCCCCACCACCGCTGGCGCTCTGCCCACCTCCGTGGCTCCCTTCAAGGATGTCCCCGCTGGCAGCACTTTCGCTGGCTACATCGCTTACTGCTCTCAGCAGAAGATCATCAACGGCTATGCTGACGGCACCTTCCGTCCCTCCGGCACCCTGAACGGCTATGCCTTCATGAAGATGCTGCTGGGCGCTCTGGGCTATGACGGCTCCGTTGAGGGCTTCACCGGTGCCAACTGGTCCGTGAACGTGGCCAAGCTGGCCATGGGCATCGGCCTGGACGACGGCCTGACCGAGGGCTTCAACGGCTCCAAGGCTGTCACCCGTGAAGAGGCTTGCCTGTATGCCTTCAACACCCTGCAGGCTGACATGGTCAAGTACGACAACGCTGGTTCTTCCATTACCATCGGCGGCGTCGAGATCGTGACCAACCCCTCCAAGGCTGAGGTCGTGACCAGCACTGCTGCTTCCGACACCATCAAGGACGAGGGCGCTGGCCACTATGTTGTTCAGTTCGGCGAGCGTTACTTCAAGGATCTGGAGAAGAGCGCTTCTCACGACAACATGGATCGTCCCGCCACCAAGTGGGTGTATGACGATGAGGAGATCACCGTTGTCGCCGACAAGGCTGACGCCACCTACACCAAGGCTGTTGAGGAGAAGGACCTGTACAAGGCTCTGAACATCTCCGCCAACAACGCGTTCGATGTCTACACTGACGGTGTTGCTGGTGCTACCGATGTTGCCATCAGCAACTCTGCTACCACCGATCTGGCTGGCAGCGGCCGCGGCGTCCTGGTCGAGGTCTACTATGACAAGGACAGCACCGATAACCGCATCATCATCACCAACACCAAGATCGACTCCATCGACGACGTTGATACCAACGACGACGACGAGCGCATCGTTGAGATTGGCTCTATGTCTTATGTGACCAACGAGTTCGAAGAGGACGATATGGTTCTGTTCACCGTGGACGACAACGCTGCCAACGATGAGAAGATCCAGACCATGGTTGCCGCTGAGAAGCTGACCGGCGAGCTGACCAAGAAGGCTGGTTCCAAGTACACCATCGACGGCACTGTCTACGAGCTGTCTCAGTCCGCTTACGAGGACATCGACGAGTCTGTCACCGTGAAGTCCGACGTTGACTTCTACCTGGATCCCTATGGCTACATCATCAAGCTGGATGTTGCCGAGGATAGCACCACTGTTGAGAACCTGGCTCTGGTCCTGGATCGCGAAAGCGATCGTGGCACCGACTGGGCCAAGCTGCTGTTCTCCGACGGCAAGACCAAGGTCGTGGATATCACCAAGGCTTTCAGCAACTATGATATTGGCGATCTGGTCTCCTTCAAGGTGGAGGACGATGGTGTGTACAAGCTGACCGAGAAGGTCGATCATGTTTCCAACGGTAGTGCTTCTTTCGAGAAGGGCAACACCTACATCAACTTCAACGGTGCCAAGGTCAAGGTTGACTCCAAGACCGTGTTCGTGTACGCTGTGTCTTCCGGCTCTGATGTGAACTACACTGTCTACACCGGCTACAAGTCTGCCGCCAGCTTCAACGCTGCCTCCGGCGCCAAGGTGATCGGCTATGTGCCCACCGGCAAGACTGCTGCTTCCGTGGTGTTCGTTCAGGTTGCTAAGGCTGACCTGCACAGCACTTCCGCTGATCTGACCTTCCTGGCTGTTCAGGATGACCTGAGCGAGATCGACGAGGGCGACGGCGTGAAGTACTATGAGTTCCAGGCTGTCGTGAACGGCGAGATCAAGACCGTGAAGATCGACTCCACTTACGTCGGCAACGGCGGTAGCCAGTTCGCTCTGTTCAATGGCGTTAAGGTCCTGAACCAGGTGAGCTACGACTCCGACGATCTGGGCGATCTGGGCAACGCTGTTACCACTGGCACCGATCCTTACGATGCTACTGCGAAGGACTACTACACCGCTAACAAGAGCGAGAAGGAGTCCAACGGCGTCCTGACCTTCAAGCAGGATGGCACCGCCTACACTCTGTCTTACACCGACGACGTGAAGGTCTTCTTTGTCGACGGCGATGAGATCTCCGAGGGTAAGGTTGGCGACATCCGCGAGGATGACAACGGCTCCAAGGATCCCTATGGCACCATCTACTACACGCTGGACGACGGCGATGTGGATCTGGTTGTCATCGTGAAGAACTAATTCTTCATGCAATTATCAAAAACACATCTGTGTTGAGATAGGCAAGACCCCGTACCGCAAGGTACGGGGTCTTGTTTTTCCTTTTTCTGCATGGCACGGAAGCTGCCCTGTCAGACCACGGCAAAGTAAAAGACACCCCAGCAGACTTGTTTGCCCGCCGGGGTGTCTTTTATAGCAGAAAGATCACAGTTTGGTGGGATAGGTGCCGGTGCGGTCCATTTCCACGATGCCCTCCACGCCGCAGCGCACCATGCTCTCCACGGCCTCCTGGGTGTAGAACGCCATGTGCTGGGTCATGACTACGTTGCGGAACTGGTGCAGGTAAAACCAGTTGCGGTTGCTGAGAATATCTGTCCGATGATCGCCGTGGACGATCCCCTCTTCTCCCTCCACCGTGTCCATACCGAGGGCGCCGATCTTCTCCGTTTCGATCCCCTCGATCAGCGCATCAATGTCGGTGAGTCCGCCCCGGGCGCAGTTGATGAGAATGACGCCGGTTTTCATTTTTGCAATGGCATCCCGGTCGATCATGTGGTGGGTGGCCTCTGTGAGGGGCATGTGCAGACTGATGACGTCACAGGTGCGCAGGAGCGTATCCAGATCGGTGTACTGGGCGTAGGGCAGAGCCTCCGGGTTTTCGTGCCGGGACCAGGCCAGCAGGCGGCAGCCAAAGCCGGAAAGCTCCCGCAGCACCTGTACGCCGATGCGGCCTGTGCCCAGAATGCCGATGGTGAGACTCTTCATATCCCGTCCCTGGAGGCCCTCCAGGGAAAAGTCGTTTACCTGCCCCCGCCACATGGCCTGCTTGTAGTGCCGCAGGCACATGAGGATCATCATAACGGTGAAATCCGCCACGCCGTTGGGGGGATAGTTTGCGCTGCACACCTGAATGCCAAGCTCATGGGCTGCCTGCAGGTCGATGTGGTTGCTGCCGATGGTGCGGGTGGAGAGGCAGCGGATCCCCAGCGCATGATAGCGCTCCAGCAGATGCCGGTCGATATGGCCCTGGCCCAGAATGGTCACGCCGTCGCAGCCTGCGGCAAGCCCGGCGTTTTCCGGCGTGGGCACCAGGGTGCTGGTGGTAATGTCCACATGGTATTTTGCAGCCGCCGCAGAAAAGGCGGCAAGCTCGTCTTTGCGTACTTCGTAAGCGAAAATCTTCATGGGTTTCTCCGTTTGATCGCGTTGGCCGCTCAGACGCCCAGAATCAGGGAGGCGACCTGGAAATAAATCAGCAGGGAAATAGAGTCCACAATGGTGGAGATAAAGGGAGAGGCCATGACGGCCGGGTCAAACCCGATTTTTTCCGCCAGCAGCGGCAGCGAGCAGCCCACCAGCTTGGCGCACAGCACTGTGCCCACCAGCGTGATGCACACCACCAGCGCCACCATAGGCGTCACGGCGGGGTTTTGCAGCAGCCAGCGGTCCACCAGCAGCATCTTCACAAAGTTGGCCGCCGCCAGGCACACGCCGCAGCTGAGCGCCACCCGGAACTCCTTCCAGAGGACCCGCAGTACGTCGGAAAAATGCACCTCTCCCAAAGAAAGGGCGCGGATCACCGCCGTGGAGGCCTGGGTGCCGCTGTTGCCGCCGGTACCGGAGAGCATGGGCACGAAAGAGGTCAGAATGGCGCAGGACATAAGGGCACTTTCAAAATGGGTGAGGATGATGCCGGTGAAGGTGGCGGAGAGCATCAGCACCAGCAGCCAGGGGGTACGGGCCTTCCAGGTTTCCCACACGCCGGTTTTCAGGTAAGGCTTGTCGGAGGGCAGGATGGCGGCCATTTTCTCGATGTCCTCCGTGACCTCCTCCTGCAAAACGTCCATGGCGTCGTCCACGGTGACGATGCCCACGAGACGGGTCTCCGTGTCCACCACCGGCAGTGCCAGGAAGTCGTACTTGCTGAGGGCTCGGGCGGTGGACTCCTGGTCGTCCAGAGTCTGCACGCAGATGAAGTTGCGCTCCATGATGTCGCCGATGACGTCGTCTTCCTCTGCCAGCAGCAGCGTCCGGATGGACAGCACGCCGATCAGGTGGCGCTGCTCATCGATGACATAGCAGATGTTGATGGTCTCTTTGTCCGGGCCGGTGCGGCGGATGCGCTTGAGAGCGTCCTCCACGGTCATGGTCTCTTTCAGGTCCACGAACTCCGTGGTCATAATGCTGCCGGTGGAGTCGTCGGGATATTTGAGGATCTCGTTGATGCTTTTGCGCATTTCCGGGTCCGAGTGGCGCAAAATACGCTTGACCACATTGGCCGGCATCTCTTCCACGATGTCCACCGTGTCGTCCAGATACAGCTCGTCCAGCACTTCTTTCAGCTCCGTGTTGGAAAAGCTCTGGATCAGGAGCTCCTGCTGGTCGCTGTCCAGCTCCACGAATACTTCGGCCGCCAGCTCCTTGGGCAGCAGGCGGAATACCAGCGGCACCTTTTCTCCCAGCTCACCGCACAGCGCAGCGATGTCCGCCGCCTCCAGCGGCAGCAGGAGGTCGCGCAGGGGAGCGTATTGTTTTCGGGACAGCAGATCCTCGATTTTTTCCACCAGTGCGTCCCGGTCTTCTTCCAGCTCAAACACGCTGTGCGTCCTCCCTTCCGTGTGCTGACTGCAAATGAAAAATAAGCCCTCTGTCCGTCCAAACCGGTACGAACAGAGGAACCCAAAGGCGGGGGCAGCGCCTCCCGCAACCGTTCAAGCTTTAGCTCCACAAGGCGGTGAAATCGCGTTAGATGATACCTTCCTGTTCGATAGCACCTGTTCGACCCTCTTATGATGTTTCCATCACTTCGCGGCAGCGATCCATATCCCTGCGGTAGCCTTACCTACCGGATTTTGTATGATGACTTTCTTTCTTTATCTTAAGACAAAAGGTGCGGCCTGTCAAGGCGGGTGCCCCGGCGGCACATAGAATTTTACAAAGGCAAATCCCCTTGTGAAGTACCGCCCGGCATGTTATAATGAAACATTCAGAAAAGTATGTTCCAATGAGGGGAGGCGCGCGGTTTTGGGGATCCACGACGGACACAGGGACAAGATGCGCCAGCGGTTCCTCCGGGGCGGACTGGATGCCTTTGCCGACCATGAGGCCCTGGAGCTCCTGCTGTATTACGCCATCCCCCGGCGGGATACCAACCCGCTGGCCCACGCCCTCATGGAGCGGTATGGCTCTTTGGCGGCGGTGCTGACCGCCCCGGTGGAAGATCTGCAGAAGGTGGAGGGCATAGGGGAGAGCGCGGCCATTTTGCTGTCGCTGGTGCCCCGGCTTTACCTGCGGGCCCGGCTGGCAGAGGCCCAGCAGGAGCAGATCCTCAACTCCTCGGAAAAGGCGGGCGCGTACCTGGTGGAGCGCTTCGCCGGAGAAAAACACGAGGTAGTCTACGCCCTGTGTCTGGACCGCAAGGGCAAGCTCATCGCCTGCAAGCGGCTGGGGGAGGGCGACATGGCCTCCGCGGGGCTGGACATCCGTCGCCTTCTGGAGGCGGCATTGCTCACCTCTGCCAGCGCGGTGATCCTCTCCCACAACCACCCCAGCGGCGTGGCCCTGCCCTCGCAGGATGACTTCATTGCCACGGAGCGGGCCAAGGCCGCCCTGGAGAGCATCGGCGTGCAGCTGGCGGACCATATCATCGCCGCCGACGGCGACTTCGTCTCCATGGCGGATAGCGGCTATCTGGGATAGCCGCCCAAAATTATATCGAACATTTGTTGCAATTTTCTGGCTTTTTTGCTATTCTTTAAGCAGCTGCTTTGTCTGATCTGTGCTCCGGCACCATGCAGCGGAAAGGAACGCTATGCCGAACTTTGAAGTGGTTTCCGAATACCAGCCCTCCGGCGACCAGCCCAAGGCTATCGCCGCTCTGGCAGAGGGCATCGAGAATGGACTCAAGGAGCAGGTGCTGCTGGGCGTCACCGGCTCCGGCAAGACTTTCACCATGGCCAAGGTCATCGAGGCCGTCCAGCGGCCCACGCTGGTGCTGGCCCACAACAAGACTCTGGCCGCCCAGCTGTGCGCGGAGTTCAAGGAGTTTTTCCCCAACAACGCCGTGGAGTATTTTGTCTCCTATTACGATTATTATCAGCCGGAGGCCTATATCCCCCATACGGATACCTATATCGCCAAGGACGCGGCCACCAACGAGGAGATCGACCGTCTGCGCCTCTCCGCCACCTGCGCGCTGCTGGAGCGGCGGGACGTGATCGTGGTGTCCTCCGTCTCCTGTATCTACGGTCTGGGCGAGCCGGACGACTTTGCCCAGATGGTGGTGTCGCTGCGGGTGGGCGCCCAGTGGGACCGGGACGAGCTGCTGCGCCGCCTGGTGGAGATCCGCTATGAGCGCAACGATGTGGCATTCCAGCGCAATATGTTCCGGGTCCGGGGAGACACGGTGGAGCTGTACCCCGCTTACTATAAGGACCACGCCATCCGGGTGGAGTTCTTCGGGGACGAGATCGACCGCATCAGCGACTTCAACCCCGTCACCGGCACGGTGAACCGCCACCTCAACCACATCGCTATCTACCCGGCCAGCCACTATGTCACCACCAAGGAAAAGATGGACAAGGCCATCGGCCAGATCCGTGAGGAGCTGGAGCAGCAGGTGAAGGTATTCACCGACAACAACCAGCTGGTGGAGGCCCAGCGCATCCGCCAGCGCACGGAGTACGACATGGAGATGATGGCGGAGCTGGGCTATTGCTCCGGCATCGAGAACTACTCCCGCATCATCTCTGACCGTCCGGCGGGCTCCGCCCCCATGACGCTGCTGGACTTCTTCCCGGACGACTTTTTGCTCTTCGTGGATGAGAGCCATGTGACGCTGCCCCAGGTGCGGGCCATGTACAACGGCGACCGGGCCCGGAAGGACTCCCTGGTGAAGTACGGCTTCCGGCTGCCCTGCGCCTACGATAACCGTCCGCTGAAATTCGAGGAATTTGAAGAGCGCATCGGACAGGCCGTGTTCGTCTCGGCCACCCCCGGCCCCTACGAGCGGGAGCGGGCGGACCAGGTGGTGGAGCAGGTCATCCGCCCCACGGGCCTGCTGGACCCGAGAGTGGAGGTGCGCCCGGTGACGGGGCAGATCGACGACCTGATGGAGGAGATCCGCACCCGTGCCGCCCGGAACGAGCGGGTGCTGGTGACTACCCTCACCAAGAAGATGGCGGAGGACCTGACGGAGTATCTGAAAAACGCGGAGATCCGGGTACGGTATATGCACTCGGACGTGCAGACCATCGAGCGTATGGAGATCATCCGGGATCTGCGGCTGGGCAAGTTCGACGTGCTGGTGGGCATCAACCTGCTGCGGGAGGGCCTGGATCTGCCGGAGGTGAGCCTGGTGGCCATTCTGGACGCGGACAAGGAGGGCTTTTTGCGCTCGGAGACGTCCCTCATCCAGACCATCGGCCGCGCGGCCCGAAACGCAGACGGCATGGTGGTCATGTATGCCGACGAGATCACGCCTTCCATGCGCCTTGCCATGGATGAGACGGAGCGCCGCCGGAAGATCCAGAGCGATTACAATGAGGCCCACGGCATCGTTCCCAAGACCATCATCAAGGGCGTCCGGGAGGTGCTGGAGATCTCCCGTTCGGCGGAGGAGGAGTCCGGCAAGGGTCGGAAAAAGCGCAAGCTCAGCGACCAGGAGCGCGCCGCGGAGATCGCCCGCCTGGAAAAGGAAATGAAGGAAGCCAGCAAAATGCTGGAATTCGAGTATGCGGCGGTGCTGCGTGACCGCATTATCGAGCTGCGGGGCGAAAAATAATTATCGGCGGGAAACAGGCTGCCCGGCGTACTCGAATTCGCCGGGAGTCCGGCGTACAAGCGTTTTCCCGGAGGGAAAACCTTGAACCGGGAGGAATTCACTTCCACCCGGTTGGTAAAATCACAGGGTTCCCGCCCGACGGAGTCGGGTGGGATGTACGCGGCGGTGCTGCGTGACCGCATTATCGAGCTGCGGGGCCAGGCGTGAGCCTGCCCGGCGCGTTTACAGAATAAGGAGAAACACAATGGCAAAGCATAAGGAAGAAAAGACCAATGTCATGCGGATTCTGGATCAGAAGAAGATCCCCTATACCGCGCGGTTTTATGAGGAGGGCGAGGGCCCCGAGGGCGTGCATGACTACGGCGTCCATGTGGCCCAGGCGCTGGGCCAGGACCCGGCCCGGGGCTTCAAGACCCTGGTGGCCCGGGGCGCCTCCAAAGGCATCTATGTCTTTGAGGTGCCGGTGGCCGAGAGTCTGGACCTGAAAAAGGCAGCCCGGGCAGTGGGGGAGAAATCCATCGAACTTCTGCACGTGGCGGAGATCAACGCCGTCACCGGCTACATCCGGGGCGGGTGCAGCCCGGTGGGCATGAAGAAGCAGTACCCCACCGTGTTCCACGAGAGCGCACTGGATTATGATACAATCTACATCTCCGCGGGAAAAATCGGCGCCCAGGTGGAGCTGGCTCCCGGCGATCTGCTGGGGCTGCTGCGGGCCGGCACGGCGGACCTCATCGTAAAATAAGGAGCAAGTATGCAGGATAAAATCATCGTCAAGGGCGCCCGGGCCAACAACCTGAAAAATATCGACGTCACCATCCCCCGGGACAAGCTGGTGGTGATGACGGGCCTCTCCGGCTCGGGAAAAAGTTCCCTGGCGTTCGACACCATCTACGCCGAGGGCCAGCGGCGGTACGTGGAGAGCCTTTCCTCCTACGCCCGTATGTTCCTGGGCCAGATGGACAAGCCGGACGTGGACTATATCGAGGGCCTCTCTCCGGCTATTTCCATCGACCAGAAGACCACCAGCAAAAACCCCCGTTCCACCGTGGGTACCGTCACGGAGATTTACGACTACCTGCGCCTTTTGTGGGCCCGAGTGGGCACACCCCACTGCCCCAAGTGCGGCAAGGTCATCCGCCAGCAGACCATCGACCAGATCATCGACCAGGTGATGGCCCTGCCGGAGGGCACCCGCATCCAGGTGATGGCCCCGGTCATCCGGGGAAAGAAGGGCGAGCACGCCAAGGTGTTTGACGACGCCAAGCGCTCCGGCTACGTCCGGGTGCGGGTGGACGGCAACCTCTACGAGCTGGATGAGGAGATCAAGCTGGAAAAAAACAAGAAGCACTCCATCGAGGTCATCGTGGATCGGCTCATCATCCGGCCGGACATCCAGCAGCGGCTCACCGACAGCGTGGAGACCGCCTCCGCTCTCTCCGGGGGACTGGTGGTGGTGAACCTGCTGCGGGAGGACCGGGACCTGATGTTCTCCCAGAACTACGCCTGCGAGGACTGCGGCATTTCCATGGAGGAGCTGACGCCCCGCATGTTCTCCTTCAATAACCCCTTCGGCGCCTGCCCCACCTGTACGGGCCTGGGCAGCCAGCTGAAAGTGGACCCCGCCCTGGTGGTGCCGGACGGAAAGCTGAGCATCCTGGACGGGGCCATCCAGGCCTCCGGCTGGGGCAACATCCGCTCCGACGGCATCGCCCGCATGTACTTTGAGGCGCTGTCCAAGAAGTACCACTTCTCCCTGACCACCCCCTGGCAGGAGCTGCCTCAGGAGGTGCGGCAGGTGATCCTCTACGGCACCGGCGGAGAGAAGCTGGAGCTGCACTATGACCAGCCCCGGGGCAAGGGCGTTTTGTACCAGGCCTTTGAGGGCGTGTGCAACAATGTGGAGCGGCGCTACCGGGAGACCCAGAGCGACGCCAGTAAGCGGGAGCTGGAGGAGCTGATGGCCCAGAGTCCCTGCCCGGACTGTCGGGGCCGGCGGCTGAAAAAGGAGTCCCTGGCGGTCACCGTGGGAGACCTGGACATCTACCAGTACACCACCATGTCCGTGGATGAGGAGCTCGCTTGGGTGGACAAACTGGAGCTGACGGAGCAGCAGCTGCGCATCGCCGGCCGCATCCTCAAGGAGATCCGCGCCCGGCTGGGCTTTTTGCAGTCCGTGGGCCTGGGGTATCTGACCCTCAGCCGCAGCGCGGCCACCCTGTCCGGCGGTGAGAGCCAGCGCATCCGTCTGGCCACCCAGATCGGCTCCAGCCTGATGGGTGTGCTGTATATTCTGGACGAGCCCTCCATCGGCCTCCACCAGCGGGATAATGACAAGCTGCTGGCCACGCTGCAAAGCCTCCGGGATCTGGGCAATACCCTGCTGGTGGTGGAGCACGATGAGGACACCATGCGCGCGGCGGATTACCTCATCGACATCGGCCCCGGCGCCGGCATCCACGGCGGCGAGGTGGTGGCTGCCGGCACGCCGGAGGAGGTCATGGCTAACCCCAACAGCCTCACGGGTCAGTACCTCGCCGGGAAGAAAAAGATCCCCGTGCCCGCCCAGCGGCGCAGCGGCAACGGCAAGGTGCTCAAGGTCATCGGCGCGGCGGAGAACAACCTCCGGGGCATCGACGTCACCTTCCCCCTGGGAACGCTGACGGTGGTCACCGGCGTCTCCGGCAGCGGCAAGTCGTCTCTTGTTAACGAGGTGCTTTTCAAGCGCCTGGGAGCGGAGCTCATGCGCATGAAGGTGCATCCCGGCAAGTGCGAGCGCATTGAGGGCATCGACCAGCTGGACAAGGTAGTGGATATCGACCAGAGCCCCATCGGCCGTACGCCCCGCTCCAACCCCGCTACCTATACGGGATTGTTCAACGACATCCGGGACCTGTTCGCCTCCACCCAGGAGGCCAAGAGCCGGGGCTACGGGCCGGGCCGCTTCAGCTTCAACGTGCGGGGCGGCCGGTGCGAGGCCTGCTCCGGCGACGGCGTTTTGAAGATCGAGATGCACTTCCTGCCGGATATCTTTGTGCCCTGCGAGGTGTGTAAGGGCCGCCGGTACAACCGGGAGACCCTGGAGGTGCGCTACAAGGGCAAGAACATCTCCGAGGTGCTGGACATGACCGTGGACGAGGCGGTGGAGTTCTTTGCCGCATTGCCCCGGCTCAGCAAGAAGCTCAAGACGCTCCAGGACGTGGGCCTTGGCTATGTGAAGCTGGGCCAGCCCTCCACGGAGCTCTCCGGCGGCGAGGCCCAGCGGGTGAAGCTGGCCACAGAGCTTTCTAAGCAGGCCACGGGCAAGACCATCTATATTCTGGACGAGCCCACCACCGGTCTCCACGCCGACGATGTACGAAAGCTGCTGGAGGTGCTGCAGCGTCTGGTGGACACGGGCAACACCGTGGTGGTCATCGAGCACAACCTGGATGTCATCAAGTGCGCCGACCATCTGATCGACTTGGGCCCCGAGGGCGGCGACGGCGGCGGAACCATCGTCTGCACCGGCACGCCGGAAGAGGTTGCCGCGTGTGAGAAGAGCTATACGGGTCAGTACTTGAAGAAAGTGCTGGCACGGTAAACGGAAATGAAAAAGCGGGATCAGCCATTTGCGGGCTGATCCCGCTTCCGATTTGCGGGGCCAGGTTGTATTTTCCGCGATTTTGTGGTAAAGTAAACGGGAAACCGGCGGCAGAAGCGGTTCTGCCGTCCCAAAAAATTGCTTAACAAAAGAAAGTTGAGGATCACCTATGTCTAACATCAAACAAGTTGCCATGATCACTGTGTGCGGACGGCCCAACGTGGGCAAGTCCAGTCTGACCAACGCCCTGGTGGGAGAGAAGATCGCCATCGTTTCCAACAAGGCCCAGACCACCCGCAACCGGATTTACGGTGTGGTGAACCGGGAGGATACCCAGTATATCCTGCTGGACACCCCGGGTCTCCACAAGCCCCGCTCCGCCCTGGGCGAGTACATGGTCAAGGTGGTGACCTCCAGCCTCTCCGACGTGGACTGCGCGCTGCTGCTGGTGGAGCCTATCCCCCATGTGGGCGGGCCGGAGCAGGCGCTCATCGACCGCATCCGGGAGGAAAACATCCCCTGCGTGCTGTGCATCAACAAGATCGACACGGTGGAGCCAGCGGAACTGCTGCCGGTGATTGCGGCGTATAACGAGGTATGGGACGGCTTTGACGCCATCATCCCCATCTCCGCCCATACGGGCAGCGGCCTGGACGATTTGATGGCCCAGCTCCATAAGTACGCCCAGGAGGGCCCCCAGCTGTTCCCGGATGACGTGACCTCCGACCAGCCGGAGCGCCAGGTCATGGGCGAGCTGCTGCGGGAGAAGCTGCTCCTCTGCCTGGACAAGGAGATCCCCCACGGTACTGCTGTGGAGATCACCAAGTTCTCTGAGCGGGACTCCGGCGTCATCGACGTGGACGCCACCATCTACTGCGAAAAGGCCAGCCATAAGGGCATCATCATCGGCAAGCAGGGTGCCATGCTGAAAAAGATCAGCTCCCTGGCCCGGCAGGATATGGAAAAGTTTATGGGTACCAAGGTGTACCTGGAGACCTGGGTAAAGGTCAAGGAAAACTGGCGGGACAACATGAACTACGTGCGCAGCTTCGGCTACCGGGACGAATAAGGCAGGATAGAAGCAAAAGCGATATCCCGCCGGTTTTCCGAAGCGAGGCAGCGTGCAAGAGGCTTGCCTTTTGCAGCCGCTTTACGCAGATGTTTCCAGCTATAACATTCGACGGATTCCGCAGACTAACGAAAAAGGAGGTCTGCGGATGAACAAAGACGCCTATTGGGAATGGTTTTGTATGACGGGAGAGCCGCTGGCCTATGTGCTCTACCGGCAGACAGAGCGCCCCGACCAGGGAGTCGAAGGCTGAACGGGAGGCCCGTGGCCTCCCTTACATAGGAGGGACCACGGTGGCATCCACGCCCTATACGGTGACAAATGGAATCGTCCTGCGGGAGACGGTGACCAAGGAGTCTGACAAAATACTGACGCTGCTGACCCGTGACCTGGGCCGGGTGTCGGTCATCGCCCGGGGCGCCCGGCGGAAAAACAGCAAGTTTGCCGCCTGCGCCCAGTCCCTGGTGTACGGGGAGTGGACGCTGTACCGCCGGGGCGAATGGTACTATGCCAACGAGGGCGAGACCCTGGAGCTGTTCGCGGGATTGAGGCAGGATCTGGAGGCCATGGCCCTTGGGTTTTACATGGCGGAGCTGACAGAATCCGTCACCACGGAGGATACCGCCTCGGATGACATCCTGCGCCACCTGCTGAACGGACTGTATGCTCTCTCCGCTTTACACAAGCTGCCCCGACTGGTAAAAGCGGCCTTTGAGCTGAAGCTGCTGGCGCTGGCGGGCTATGAACCCCTGGCGGATGGCTGCGCCTACTGCGGATTGCCGGACCCGGAGGAGCCCATGTTGGACGTGGTGCAGGGCGTGCTGCACTGCCGCGGATGCGGCAGGGGAGAGCGGGCACTCTCCATGCCCTTGTGTGCCCATTCCCTGGCTGCGTTGCGCCATATTCTCTATGGGGACCCCAAGCGGCTTTACAGCTTCACCCTGGAGGGCAAGGCCATGGACCGCCTGGCCGGTGCGGCGGAGGCGTTCACGGCGGCCCAGCTGGAACGGGGGTTCCGTACGCTGGATTTCTACAAAAGTGTGCAGACGCCGACAAAATAAGATACAAATTGTATTATTTAATAGATTATATACAAAATGGACAGAAATATGACGGAATTTGTCTTTGGGGACTACCGTTTGGCGGTGGATGTGGAAGCCACCCGGGCTTACTACGCAGCCCACGATGAGAATTGGATCACCTGCCAGTGTGATGGGTGCCGCAATTTTGCCCAGGCGGCGGAGACTCTGCCCCAGGCGGTGCGGGACTTTTTTGAGACGCTGGGGCTGGACGTGGAAAAGCCGGGAGAGCTCATGTACTACCAGGGTACACCGACTACCCTCTCCGGCGGCGGATGGTATCATCTGGTGGGCCGCATTTTGGAGGGAGATACGCCGTCGGGAGCAGCTGAGCTCTTCCCGGCGGGGTGGTATCAGCTGGGCAACGGGTTTTCCGTGGCATTCAAGTCCCAGTGCGACCTGCTGCCGGACGACTTTCCCGCCCCCGCCATCCAGATGGAGTTCGAGCATCGGATGCCATGGGTACTGGAAATGACAAATCCCTATATCTATGAATGACCATCAAGTGAGATCACTTGACAGGAGAAAGCGAGTATGAGCGAATTATTTGATAAATCCCTGCGGACGCTGGAGCTGCCCCGGGTGCTGCAGATGCTCTCGGAGCAGGCTGTCAGCGCCGAGGCCAAGCAGCGGGCCATGGCTGTGCGGCCGGAGACGGAGCGGGAGGAAGTGGATCGGCTGCTGGACCAGACCGACGCGGCCCGGACCATGATCGGCCTCAGAGGCAGCCCGTCCTTTTCCGGCGTCAAGCCGGTGGCGGAATCCCTGGACCGGGCGGACCGGGGCGGCAGTCTGAACACCCGGGAGCTTTTGACCATTGCGGACCTGCTGACCGCTGCCCGCCGGGCCAAGGAGTATTTCAACGCCGACGCGGCGGAAAAGACCGCCATCGACCACCTGTTTTTGTCCCTCCACGGCAACCGCTTCCTGGAAGAGAAAATCAAGCGGTGCATTGTGGATGAGGACACCATTGCCGACGCGGCCAGCCCGGAGCTGGCGGATATCCGCCGGCACATGCGGGCGGCCCAGACCAAGAGCCGCCAGATCCTCCAGAAGATCATCTCCTCTCCCAGCTATGCCAAGGTGCTCCAGGAGACCATCATCACCCAGCGGGACGGTCGCTTCGTGGTGCCGGTGAAAGCCGAACACAAGGGCGATCTGCCGGGCCTGGTGCATGATATCTCCTCCTCCGGCGCCACGGTGTTCGTGGAGCCCATGGGCGTGGTGCAGGCCAACAACGAGTTTATCGAGCTCCAGGCCAAAGAGGAAAAGGAGATCCAGCGCATCCTGGCGGAGCTCTCCGCCGAGGCGGCGGCCCACCGGGAGGATATCCAGTGGGACTATGACGCCATGGTGCACCTGGACCTGATCTTTGCCCGGGGCCAGCTGAGCTATAAAATGAACGCCGCCCGTCCGGCCCTGCGCCGGGACGGCGGCATCCACCTGCGGCGTGCCCGGCATCCGCTGCTGGACCCCAAGAAGGCGGTGCCCATCGATATCCAGCTGGGCGACACGTTTGATACGCTGGTCATCACCGGCCCCAATACCGGCGGCAAGACCGTGAGCCTCAAGACGCTGGGTCTGCTGACGGTGATGACCCAGTGCGGCCTGCACATCCCCGTGGCGGACCAGAGCGAGATCTCTGTGTATGAAAAAGTGCTGGCGGACATCGGCGACGAGCAGAGCATCGAGCAGAGTTTGTCTACTTTTTCGGCACATATGGTCAATATCGTGAGTATTTTGCAGGAGGCGGACCGCCATAGCCTGATCCTGTTCGACGAGTTGGGCGCGGGCACCGACCCGGTGGAGGGCGCGGCGCTGGCTATTGCCATCATCCAGGAGGCCCGCAGTGCCGGCGCCAAGATCGCCGCCACCACCCACTACGCCGAGCTCAAGACCTTCGCCATGACCACGGCGGGGGTGGAGAACGCCTCCTGCGAATTTGACGTGGAGACCCTCAGCCCCACCTACCGGCTCCTCATCGGCATCCCCGGCAAGTCCAACGCCTTTGCCATTTCCCGGCGGCTGGGCCTGCCGGAGAAGGTCATCCAGGCGGCCCAGGTGCAGATGAGCGGCGAAAGCGTCCGATTTGAGGATGTGCTCACGGAGCTGGAGGCCAAGCGCCAGGCCCTGGAAAAGCGGGAGCAGGAGGCAAACCGCCTCTATGCCCAGCGGGAGGAGGACGCCCGCAAGGCCCGGGAGTTCCGTGCCCAGATGGAGCGGGCCAAGGAGAACGCCCGCAGCCGGGGCGAGGCGGAGGCCAAGCGGATCGTGCGGGACGCCCGTTCCGCTGCCGACCAAGTGTTCGCGGAGCTGAGCGCCATGCGCAAGGCCCAGGCCAAGGCGGAGCGCAGCATGAACGAAAACGAGGCCCGGGCAGCCCTGCGCCGCACCCTCAACGAGGCGGAGGAGGCCATCTCCAAGCGGGATGCCCGGCAGGAGCCCATCCCCAAGCCCAGCCGCCCCATCGCTGTGGGAGACCTGGTGGAGATCCCCGGTGTGCGGACGCCGGCGGAGGTGGTGTCCGTAGGCAAGGACGGCACGCTGCAGCTGAAGTCCGGCGTGCTGAAGATGAAGGCCAAGGCCGGCGAGGTGCGGCTCATCGAGGACGACGAGCGGGCGGCACGCAAGCCCAAGAACGCCGTCACCATCCGTCAGAACGCAGACCGTGCCCTGCGGACTGCTGCGTCCCGGGAGCTGGATATCCGGGGACTGGAGACGTTGGAGGCGGAGGGCGTTGTGGAAAACTTCCTCTCTGCCGCCGTCATGGGCCGTCTGGACACAGTGACCATCATCCACGGCAAGGGTACCGGTGCGCTGCGCAAGGCCGTCCACGATATCCTGCGGCGCAATAAGGCGGTAAAGGATTTCCGCCTGGGCGTCTATGGTGAGGGCGAGTCCGGCGTAACGGTCGTGACCCTGAAATAAGAAAAAAAGAACGCCATCCACACTTTGGATGGCGTTCTTTCATTTAATCTGTGACTTCTCTCCACTGGCCGTCTGTCAGCACCTGAACGGTGGTTTTCAGCTCTCCGCTGCCGTCCTCCGCAGGCTCTTTGTGGATGCGCTTTACAAGGACCAGGGCGCCCTGCTCATCGGGCGCATAGATGTCCGTATCGTAAGTGCCCCAGCCGTTGCGGCTGCTGACGGCGACCTGCCGCTCCTCGGGGTCCGGCTCCACGGCATAGCCGCACAGCCCGGGACCGGCGATGAACTGCCCCAGGTCCGAGTCCCACAGCCAGGTGAGGTACGATCCGTTCACCGTGCCCATGTCGCACATGCACAGAATGTCCTGGGCACCGTCGAAGTTGAGGTCTTCCAAAGTGGGCAGGTAGTTGCTGTCAAAAACCGTGGGGTAGACTTGCTTTGCAGAAGCTGCCGCATCTTCCTCCAGCGTGAGGACGCCCGCCCCCACGTCCAGAGTCTGGAGCAGCGTCTCGCCATCCAGCACGTCGATGGTGCCTGTGCCGTAGGTGGAAAAGCCCTCCATGGCCGTTTCCTTGCAGTGGGCCACCAGTGTCAGCGTTCTGCCGCTGTCCACGGTCACGGACAGCTCTTTTTCAAAAAGGCCTCCGTCCTGGGTGTCAGCGGGGAAGGTGTTGGCCGGAGAGCTTTCCTGGACGGGGGCCTCCGCCAGCGGGTCAGCGGGGGCAGGGGACGTGCAGCCGGCCAGGAGCGCCAGCGGCAGCACAAGGGCAAGGATGGATCTCATAAGGGGCTCCTTTCTTTGGCTTTCCACACTCTATCACGGCACTCTTTTGAAAAACATCTCAAAAAAGTGACAAAAAGCAAACAAAAAGAAAAAATAAAGGCGCCTTTACAAGGCTTGCCGGAGTCTGCTATACTGGCGGTATCAATTTTTAAAGAGGTGATCTGTATGCAGGAACTGGAACGGCAGTATCATATCGCCTGCACCAGTGAGGATGTGGGGCGCTACTGCATCCTGCCCGGCGACCCGGGACGGGTGCCGGCCATTGCGGCGCTGTTTGACGACGCCCGGCAGGTGGCATGCAACCGGGAGTATAATGTCTGGACCGGAACGCTGCTGGGGCGGAAAGTCACGGCCTGTTCCACCGGCATCGGCGGACCCTCCGCGGCCATCGCCATGGAGGAGCTGCACAAGTGCGGCGCGGATACCTTCATCCGCACGGGCACCTGCGGCGGCATTGACCTTTCCGTCCAGTCCGGGGACATCGTGGTAGCCACCGGCGCCGTGCGGTTTGAGCATACGAGTCTGGAATATGCGCCGCTGGAGTTCCCGGCGGTGGCGGACTATGACGTGACCGGCTGCCTGGTCCGGGCTACCCGGGACCTGGGACTGCCCCTGCATACGGGCGTGGTCCAGTGCAAGGACAGCTTCTACGGCCAGCACAGCCCCGACGCCTCCCCGGTCTACTATGAGCTCAAGCAGAAATGGGAGAGCTGGAAGCGGCTGGGGGTCAAGGCCAGCGAGATGGAATCCGCGGCACTGTTCGTGGTGGCAGCGGCGCTGGGCTGCCGGTGCGGCTCCTGCTTCCATGTGGTGTGGAACCAGGAGCGGGAGGCTGCCGGGCTGGACCAGCGCATGAGCGAGGATACCACTGCCTCCGTCCGGGTGGCTGTGGAGGCGCTGAAGCTGCTCATCGAAGAGGACCTGAAACTGGGACGCTGAGGTTTTCCCTCAATAAAAAAGC
>OWID01000162.1_pt1 | contig 32344 bp, 36 predicted proteins | sample 1732661 | NCBI WGS metagenome assembly OWID01 (sample SAMN05065739, study PRJEB22554) | human gut metagenome | biome: ENVO:2100002; feature: ENVO:00000062; material: ENVO:00002003 | host: Homo sapiens | place: USA
ATCTACACTCGACTAGTCGTCGGCAGCGTCAGATGTGTATAAGAGACAGCCCCAATGGCCCAGCACGCTCTCAAAGGCCAGGATGGTCAGCGCCGCGCCGTCGGCGCCCCCCGCCGTCTCCAGCACGCCGGAGCAGCAGATGGCAAGCCCCGTCACCGTGCACACCACGCAGGTATCGAAAAACGCCCCCACCATGTTGATGTAGCCGTGGAGAGCCGGACACTCCCCGTCCGCCGCGGCGGCGGCGATGGCGGCGGAGCCCATGCCCGCCTCGTTGGAAAAGATGCCCCGGGCCCCCCCGTACCGGACGGCGGCCCCCGCCGTGCCGCCCAGTACTGCCTCCGGTCCCAGGGCCTGGGCAAACATCTGCCCCACGGCGGCAGGAAGCGCCCGCCAGTGCCCGGCGATCACCGCCGCCGCGCCGCCCAGGTACCCCAGGGCCATCAGCGGCACCAGAAAGCCGGACACCCCGGCAATGCGGCCGATGCCGCCCCGGATCACCGCCAACGTGATAAGCCCCGCCGCGGCCGCCGTGACCCACGGCGGCACGGAAAACGCCGCTTCCAGGGCCGTGGCCATGGCGTTGGTCTGGGCCATATTGCCCATGCCGAAGGAGGCCCCCACGGCGAAAAGCGCGAACGCACCGCCCATGACCCGCCCCACCAGGCGGGGCCACAACCCCCGGGCCATGACCACCATGGGCCCGCCGCTGCGCTCCCCCGGGCGGCGAAAGCGCACCGCCAGAGCGCACTCGGAAAACTTGGCCGCAAGGCCGAAGAGGGCGGAGATCTCCATCCACACTAATGCCCCGGGACCGCCCGCCGTCAGCGCCGTGGCAACGCCCACGATGTTCCCGGTGCCCAGGGTGGAAGCCAGGGCCGTCATGAGCGCCGCCAGGGGAGAGATGCCGCCGTCACTGTGCCGCACGCCGGGACTCAGAAGCAGGGCGCAGGCCCCCGGCAGGTTCCGCCAGGTGCCAAAACCCGTGCGCACCGTAAGAAAAATACCCGTTCCCAACAGCAGCGCCAAAAGCGGCGCTCCCCAGAGCTTCGCGCTGAGGGTCGTAAGAAATTCCGTCATGGGCCGCCTCCTTGTTTCATGCTGCTATCAGCATACGCCCAAGGCCGCCTGTCCCATGATGGAAAAGCCGGACGCCTGGGGCGTCCGGCTTTTCATTCCACAATTCAGCTCTCCATGTGGCGGCCCAGGAAGGCGGCAATGGTCTGGGCCAGCTTGTACTCCGGCTCCTCCGCCGGCGCGGCGCCCTCCCCGCCCACGAACAGCACCAGTCCCAGCAGATCACCCTCTGCCAGGATGGGCGCGGCCACCCGCACCCGGAGCTTGTCGCCGCTGTCCGTCACGGCCACTTCCTCTTCCTGTGCCTCCCGGCGGTAGATCTTGCGGCTTTCCATGATCCGCTCCAGCTCCGGGGAGATCCGCTTTCCCAGCAGCTCCCGCTTGCTGCCGCCGGCCACGGCGATGATGGTATCCCGGTCCGTGACGGCGCAGATCTCGCCGGTGGAACGGCTCATGGTCTCGCACAGCTCCACGGCAAAGTCCTCCACCCCGCCCAGCAGGGAGTACTTTTTAAAAATCACCTCGCCGTCACGGCTGGTGTAGATCTCCAGCGGGTCGCCTTCCCGAATCCGCATGGTACGGCGGATCTCCTTGGGAATGACCACGCGTCCCAGATCGTCGATTCGCCGCACGATTCCAGTTGCTTTCATATCGAAAACTCCTTTTCTCTTTCAAATTGCAGGCCTCTTCTTGGCAAAAGATAGTATCCGCAGGATTTTTCCCCCTATGCGGCGGAGCGCTTGGTTTCATTTGGCAGTTTTTCGCCCGTTGCCGGGGCGGTTTTCGCCCGCCCCTTGCATTTTTTCGAGAAAAACGTATAATAACCTATATTCTTTACACATTTTTGACCTGCCTTTTTCCAAGGCTCCACATTGAACCAAAGAAAGGATCGACGTTTTGAAAGCTTCACATGCCCTGCCCAAGGCCCGGCTGCCCCTGTGGGCGACGCTGGCGGCCATGGTGGCCCTGTCCGGCTGCATCACGCTGCTGGCTCTGTGGTGCCAGCCCAACGCGCTGCGCACCGTGGTGGACATCTTCCGTGCCCAGCCTCTTCTGATCGTGCTCAACGCATTGCCCATCGGCCTTCTGGTGGTGACGTTCACCTGCCTGTTCCGGAACGTGTTTTTCGGCGCCGCTCTGGTGAACTTCGGCGTATGCGTACTGTCCATCGCCAACCGCATCAAGCTGGAAGTGCGGGATGAGCCGGTCTTTCCCCGGGACTTCGCCCTTTTGAAAGAAGTGGGCAGCGCCATGGAGTCCTATGACATCCAGTATCCCATGAGCACCATCGCCGTGGTACTGCTGGCCACTTTGGCGCTGGTGGTCCTGGGCCTTTTTATCGGCTGCAGGCCGTTCCCCCTGGCCCGTCTGCGGGGCTGGCTGGGCCGGCTGCTGGGCGCTGCCGGCTCCATGGGCATTCTGGTGGCCCTGCTGCTGACGGTCTACGCCTCCAATGATCTTTACAACAGCTTCCGCGTCTCCAACGCCTACTACATCCCCTCCGTTTTCAACGAGCTGGGCTTTCCCTACTGCTTCTGCCACCAGTTCACCACCTATCCCATCGACCGGCCTGATGGCTTCGACAAGGCCACGGCAGCGTCCTGGGAGACCGGCGATCAGCCCGGCCAGGGGGAGGACGTGCATCTCATTATGGTGATGAACGAGGCCTTTTCCGACCTGACGGATGATCCCGCCTTTACCTACACGGAGGAAAACGATCCCCTGCCCAACCTCCACGCCCTGCAGAGCGATCCCCACGCCGTCAGCGGCCACGTGGTGGTGCCCGGCTTTGCCGGCGGCACCGCCAACACGGAGTTCGACGTGCTCACCGGCATGCAGACCAACGCCCTCTCCGCCTCCACCACCTCCTCGTTCCGGGTGGTGAACCGGGATCTGGACAGCGTGCTGCGGGTCTTTGCCTCCGACGGCTACCACACCTCCTTCTTCCACCCCGGCGACGACTGGTTCTACAACCGGGAAAACGTCTACGACTGGCTGGGGGCGGAGGAGACCGTCTTTGCCGACGAGATGGAAAACCTCACCTACAAGGGCCGCTGGGTGACGGACGACTACATGGCCGGTTTCATTGAGGAGAAATTCGAGGAGGCCGTGGCCCAGGGCCAGCTTCTTTGCAACTACACCACCACCATCCAAAACCACATGTCCTACACGGCGGACAAGTACGGCGAGGGCTACGTGTACCCGCCGGTGGAAACGGACGCCCAGCTGACCGACGATGTGCGCACCATGCTAGAGGTGTACATCGAGGGCGCCCGGGACGCCGACGCCATGCTGGGCCGTCTGGTGGATTACTTCTCCCAGACCGACGAGCCGGTGGTGCTGGCCTTCTGGGGCGATCACCTGCCCTATCTGGGGGACAACCAGCTGGCTTACGCCCAGCTTGGGTCCGAGGTAGGTCTGCCGGAGGAGGAACGGGTCAACACGCTCTGCTCCTATGAGACGCCTTATGTGATCTGGGCCAACGACGCCGCCGCCGAAGCGCTGGACTGGGAGAGCGCCGTGGAAAGTCTGGATCTGCCCGAGACCAACCGGCTCTCCGCCAGTTTCCTGGGTGCCGCGCTGCTGGAGCTGACCGGCCGGGGCGAGGAGAGCCCCTGGTTCGCCTTTTTGAACCAGCTGCGGCGGGAGCTGCCTGTGGTGCAGAAAAAGACCTACATGACCATGGACGGCACGCTCACGCCGCTGGTCACCAGTGACCAGCTGAACATGATCGACCAGTGGCGCCAGTGGAGCTACTACAAGCTGCGCTACAAAGAAGTGGAATAACACGAAAAACGCGGGCTTCCTGATGGAAGCCCGCGTTTTTTTGCGTCTTGTGAGATTCAGCTCTTCCGGGCCGCCGCCTGGGGGGACAGGGGGATGCTGCGGCTGCGGATCAGCTGGGCAAAGGTCTTGGCAAGGGAGGGGTCAAACTGGGTGCCGGCGCCCTTGCGGATCTCCTCCAGCGCATACTCCAGCGGCAGGCCCCTGCGATAGGGCCGGTCTGTGGTCATGGCGTCGAACACGTCCGCGATAGCCAGGCACCGGGCGGAGATGGGGATCTCCTCCCCGGCGATGCCCCGGGGATAGCCCTTGCCGTCCCAGCGCTCGTGGTGGCCCAGCACCGCCGGGATCAGATAGTCCATCTCCGGCAGGTGGCGGATCATCTCAATGGAGTTGTTCACATGGTCCTTCATGATCCGGTACTCCCCATCCTCCAGCTTGCCGGTTTTGTTGAGGATGTTCTCAGGGATGGAGATCTTACCGATATCGTGGAGCAGGCCCGCGGCGTAGATGGTGCGCACCTGGTCGTCGTTGAGTCCGGCAGCCACTGCCAGCGTGGCGGCGTAGCGGGCCACGTTCTTGCTGTGGGCGTAGGTATAGTGGTCCTTGGCGTCGATGGCGGCCGTCAGCGCGGAGATCATGGACAGGGCAGAACGGTACTCGCCGTCGCCCCGCTCGATGCGGTCCACGATGGCGTCCGTGCGCTCTGCCAGGTGCTGAGGCACCAGGTCCGACGCGCCCCGGAAAATGACGATCTGGTCCTTGCCGCCCTGCTTGGCGTTGTACACCGCAAGGTCGGCGTTGTCCATCAGCTCCTTGGCACTGGAGGCCGCATAGGGTGCCGAGCAGATGCCAACGCTCACGGACAGCGGCTTGAGCCGCTGCCGCTCCGGCTTCTGGTTGATCTGGGCCACCCGTGTCTCGATCTCCCGGGCCAGGGTCCTGGCCCGCTGGGTATCCTGCAGAGGCAGCAGCACGGCAAATACCTTGCCGCTGGTGCGGAACACGATGCCGCTCTCGCCGGTGCAGCGGCTGATGACCTCGCCGATGCGGCACAATGCCGCGTCGCCCTCACCCACGCCGTAGAGCTGGTTATAGAGCTTGAAGTCGTCCACATCGATGTACAGGAGCGTCAGGCACTCCCGGCCGCAGGAGAGGAACTGCTCTTCCAGCTGCTCCACAAAGAAGCGGTAGTTGTACACGCCGGTCAGCGGGTCGATGCGGGCCTCCCGGAACATCTTCTCGTAAAGCGCCGCGTTCTTCATGGCGATGGACGCGATGGAGCTGACCGTCTCCAAAAAGCCGATCTCCACGGCGTTAAAGTTTCTGCCCCGCTCCTTGGCGGAAAGCAGCAGCAGTCCCACGATCTCTTCTCCGTCCCGCATGGCGGCGACACAGTCGATGTTCAGCCGCCGGAACAGCTCCTTTTCCGCCTCCCAGACGGAAAGATACCGGGGGCTGCTGCGGAACTCGCCGACGATGAGATAGCTTTCCTGCTCTTTGAGGTAGGCGATCTGGGGGCTGTCTTTGGAAATGGAAAACGACAGCGTTGCCAGGGGACTGGAGCAGTAGCGGGCCTGGTAGCTGTCCCCTTCCAACAGGCAGATATACATCTGCTCGATGGGGATCTCCCTGGACACCACCTGTCCCATTTTCTCCATGATGTCCGCCGTGCTCAGGGACTGGGAGACCTCCGCGGAGAAGTTTTTCACCAGGCGGCTTTGCTGCTCTTCCCGGGTGAACATGGCCTCCAGCAGCCGCCGCATGAGAACGTATGCGCCGCCCAGCAGTCCGGCAAACGCCACGGATACCACCGTGGTGGCGGAGCGCTCATTCAGCCCCAGGGTCTGCTCGGCAAAAAGATGCAGAGGGGAGATGAAGTTGGCGGCAGCGATGGCACAGATCACCGCCAGCACCAGGGTCAAAAGAGACCGGGACACCACCAGTGTCAGCCGGAACATGCGGCGCTTGTAAAGCGCATACATCAAAAGAGCCGCGAATACGATGCCGGACAGGGCATCGAAGGGGAAGGTATTGCCGGGCAGGCCTACCTGCAGCAGGTTGCCCGCCAGCATCACCAGGCCGCCGTAGATGATGACCTGGATGCCCGGGGAGTGGGCACCCTGTTCCCGCATGACCTGCAAAAGCAGCATGGCCGTCGCGCCGATGATAGCCACGAACATAATGCAGGGGATGACGATATGCCAGTCCAGGCTGTAGGTAAAGAGGGTGGAGCCGTCCGGCATGACCACCGGCGTGGGGGGCTTGAGGTAAAAGCCGCTGACCGTGCCGGGAATGATGGCCAGCGTCCAGATGGTGAACACCGCCAACAAAAAGCGCCCTTTCCGCCTGGAGAAAGTGTGCACGAAAAAGTAAAAGAACAATTCCATGCTGAACAGGGCCACCAAAGACACCTTGTACCAGAAATTCATGCCCGGCCACATCTGCAGCCGCATGAGGATGGCGCCGCCGGACCACAAGATGGCGTCCAGCAGCACCGCCAGAAACGCCCAGATCTCCGGGGTCTTTTTCGTGGCCAGGAACGTGACGAACATCAGCAAAAAGCAGCTGAAGACCGTGATGTTGATAAAGAGAAAGGGAATGTCGTTCACAGCGCCGGCCTCCCTTCCGTCCGGCCGTCCGCCTGCTGGCGAAGAAGGCCCACGATGTCCAGCATACCGGGGTTGATCCGGGGCAGATGCTCGCCCATCTTTTGCTCATAGGCGGCAATGGTGCCGTACTTCAAAATGGTGATCTGCAGGGGCTCCATATTCAAAAGCTTCTTCAGATCGCCGTAATCGCTGTCAAAATATTTGAAATACAGGCTCAGGTGCTCTGTCAGCACCGTGCGGGTCACCACCTCGCTGGCCTGGGCGTCCGGCGGCAGCTCCAGATACATGTGCAGGAAGGGGTCGTCGTTTTCGTTGAACTCCTTCTTCAGCACCCAGTCTCCCAGCTCCAGCCGGCTCAGGCGGATCACCTCCTGCATGGAGGAGGCGGTGATGCGGGTAAAGCCCGCAATGTCGATCACGTCCGGCACCCGGTCCACAAAGGTCAGCCGGGGAAGCTGTCCGCTCCCGGCGGTAAGGCAGTGGTACATGTCTCCGATGCGGTAGCGCATGAACGCGCCGCCGTGTAGCACAGAGAGCACCAGCTCGTACGTCTCACCCGCCTGGATCTCGTCCATCAGGCAGGTACGGGGCTGATAGGCCGGGTCCGCCAGGCTGCGGCGCATCTCCGATTCGGGGATAAACTCATAAAAGCAAGCGTCCGGGAAGAACACCATGCCCCGGTGCTCCCAGTTCTCCGCGCCGATGCAGGTGGACTCCGTTCCCGCGGCCAGCTCCACCGGGGCGATGCCCCACGCCCGGGTCAGCCGGTCCCGGTAGCACTTGGCGTCGGTACCGGCGAAGAAAAACGCCTTGAGCCGGAACACATCTCCCGGCGTGATGGGGCGGCCATCCCGGCGGCTTACGTATTTTGCCTTCAGATAACGCACGGCGTTGCCCGGCGACACCTTCATGTGGTGTCCGCCGCCTCCGCTGCTCTTGCCGAAGCTCTCAGTGATGTAGTTGGCCACGGAGCCGATGCCGAAGAAAAAGTCCACACCGCCGCCCATGGCCATGGCGAAGCCCTTTTTGATCCGCTGGCTGAAGCTCAGGTCGGAGTTGGTATTGGAGTCCGGCAGCCAGGTAAAGCGGATATCCTCGTCAAAGAGCGAGGGCATCAGTCCCGTGGCATAGGGCAGCGGGGCGCCGCCGTACAGGATACGGTCGCCTGCCTTAAGATCGAACTCGCCCTTTTTCCGAGCGGTGGCCATCATCATGGTGGCCAGCAGGTTATGCCGGTAGGTATCCAGCATACTGCGGGTATAGGGCGCCAGCTTAATGGGCCGCAGACCGCCCTCCCAGGTGGTCTGGATCCACACCGCCGGCTCTCCGCACAGCATCTCCGTGCGCCTGGGCAGCAGCACGTCGGCATAGTCGGCATAGGTGGTCAGCGGCAGGCACTGGCGCAGCTCGTCAATGGTGCGGGGTGTCTTCCCCCGCAGCAGAAGCTTTCCAAGCCCGCTTGCGCTCCAAAGCGTCAGCTGTTCCTCCATCAGTCGCCGCTGGGTATACATGTAATCCGCCAGGCTCATATCCAAAAAGCCGCAGTACTCCTGCCACAGCTGCTCCCGGGAACACTTTTTCAGCTTATCTTCAAAGCGCATGGACTCACCTCCTTATTTCGCCTTCCGACAGGCGCGGATGCTGGCCCTGTTGGGCACCAGAAAGGGCGTGGATGCCTGATAGGCTCCGTACCCCTCCAGCCGCGCCGGAAACACACACCGGTCCTCAAAGGCCACCAGCCCCACATTCAAAGCGCTCAGCACTGCCGCCTCCCACAGCGGCAGCCCCGCAGCCAGGGCAAGGCACCCATACAGTCCCGCAAACCACAACACCCCTGGATGGCGGCACAGGGCGTATACCCCTGTGGTGCAGGCCGGGCGTTTTTCACCCGGGCTTGCATAGGACGCCTCCACCGGCAGGGCAAAAAACAGCGTATAGACCTCCAGGGCCAAAAAAAGCCCGCCAAGCGCGAAAAGCAGGCCCCGCAGCCACCCGTGTACCAGGGGTGTTCCCTGCCGGGCCTCCAGGACCGTGCCAAGCACCAGCAGCAGCGCCCCCAGGGGGAAGCAGAACTTCAGCCCCTTTCGCCCCGGCCGCCAGTCGTTATAATCACTGAGAAAAAACAGGGCAAAGCCGCAAAGGCTCAGACAAAACCCCATCGGCTCAGTCCTCCATCCCACTGTCTTGCAAGCACAATTCGATTCTCTTTACTATTTTTCCCTATTATACAAAGATTTCTGTATAAATTCAACAAAATTCCCCTCGACGTTTTCCACAAATCGTATGCATCGAGCATTGGCACAACATATAGATTTCCGTCTGCGCACAAAACGCAATCTGTTGTCAATACACCGGGATTTTTGCGGATACTTCCGTGTTTTTTACCAAAGGGGCTGGATGCTCCGTCAAAACAGCAACATCCCGCGCGCCTTACGGCTGCGCGGGATGGAAGTGGCGGTATACTGCCTCCGCCGTGGGTCTTGGTACGATGGCCGCCAGAGTCTCCACATCCGCCTCCCGGATGGCCTTCACAGAGCCCAACGCCCGGCGCAGGGCCTCCCTGCGCTTGGGCCCCACGCCGGGGATATCGTCCAGGGCGGAGCGCAGGGTGGAACGGGTGTGGCTCTCGTGATGATAGGTGATGGCAAAGCGGTGGGTCTCCTCCTGGATCTGACCGATGAGGGAGAATACCGCCGGATTGGCCGTCAGGCCGATCTCCCGGCCCTGGGGCGTCACCAGCGCCCGGGTGCGGTGGCGGTCGTCCTTGACCATGCCGAACACCGGCACCGTCACGCCGAACGCATCTGCCACCTGCTGGGCCGCGGCGGCGTGGGTCTCGCCGCCGTCGATCAAAAAGACGTCCGGCAGCGGCAGAAACTTCTCATCCCCGTCCGCCGCCCGCTGGAGCCGGCGGCGCAGCACCTCCTGCATGGAGGCGTAGTCGTCCGGGTGACCCTGGAGTTCCTTGATGCGGAAGCGCCGGTAGGCCGAGCGCAGAGGCCGCACGCCGCTGTAGACCACCATGGACGCCACGATGTCGCTTTTGCCCGTGTTGGAGATATCGAAGGACTCCATGCGCCGGGGCGGCTGGGCAAGGCCCAGCATACTTCCCAGCAGCGACAGAGTATGGGCCACCCGCTCCTCGGCGGTGGTGGCCCGCTCCGCTTCCTCGGCGGCGTTGCGCTGGGCCATGTCCCGCAGGTCCGCCTTCTCCCCCCGCTGGGGCACATGGACCCAGACCTTGTGTCCGGCCCGGCGGGTCAGCACCTCCGAGAGATTCTCGCACTCGCCGGTGTCCACCGGCAGCAAGATCTCATGGGGCAGCACCGCCCGGGGCAGGTAATACTGGGCCGTGAGGGCAGAGAGCATCTCCGCCTCCTCTTCCTCGATGGGAGTGGAAAACAGCTCCGTCTCCCGGCCGGTGAGATTGCCGTTTTCCATGTGCAGCACCGCGTAGCAGCACTTGCCCGCGCCCCGGTACAGTCCCCAGATGTCCGTGTCGGCGCAAAGGCCGGCGATGACCGTCTGCTTTTTGCTCAGGGCGCCGATGGCGTTGATCCGGTCCCGGATGGCGGCCGCCTGCTCAAAGCGCAGGGCCTCCGCCTCCGCCTCCATCTCCGCCGTCATCTCCCGCAGAAGCTGGCGGGACTTGCCTTCCAGCAGCTGGCAGGCCTGGTCGATGCGGCGATTGTACTCCTCCGCCGTCATCTCCGGGCGGCAGAAGCCGTCGCACCGGCCCATGTGGAAATTGAGGCAGGGCCGCTCCGCGCCGATATCCCGGGGGAATCGACGGTTGCAGGTAGGCAGGCGCAGCGCGGCGAACACCGCGTCCAGGGCCTGGCGGGTCTCGTACCGGCCGCCGAAAGGCCCGAAGTACCGGGCGGAGTCGTTGGCGTAGCGGTTGGCCAGGGTGAAGCGGGGATACGGCTCCCGGGAAAGGCGCACGAAGGGATAGCCCTTGTCGTCCTTGAGCAGGATGTTGTACTTGGGGCTGTGGCGCTTGATGAGGGAGTTTTCCAGCACCAGCGCCTCAAATTCGCTGGAGACGAAGATGGTATCAAAGTGGTCCACCTGGGCCACCATCTGCCGGGTCTTTGCCGTGTGGGAGGCGCTTTCCTGAAAATACTGGCTCACCCGGTTTTTCAGTTTCTTGGCCTTGCCCACATAGATCACTTTCCCGGTCTTGTCCATCATGAGATAGACGCCGGGCACCAGCGGCAGATCGTTGGCTTTCTGCCGCAGCTCTTCCTTTGTCATGGCCGTCTCCTTTCCCCGCTCCGGCGGATGGAAAAAAGAGGCTCCGCAGACTGCGGAGCCTCTTTCGGTGGTATATGGAATCTTATTCGTCGAAGTTGTTGTTGACCAGCTCCACCAGGGTGTTGACAGCGGCTTCCTCGTCGTCACCGTCGGCGATCAGCGTGATGGTGGTGCCCTTCACGATACCCAGGGACAGCACGCCCAGCAGGCTCTTGGCGTTGACACGGCGGTCTTCCTTCTCCACCCAGATCCCGCTCTTGAACTCGTTGGCCTTCTGAATAAAGAATGTGGCAGGTCTTGCGTGCAGACCCACTTCGTTGTTAACGGTGACATTCTGTGTATACATGATGCAGCTCTCCTTTTCTATACCAAGTCAGACTGAACAGCTTCGCATAGCAAGTCAAATTACTAGATATATCATACCTGCTTTTGTTGGCCGCGTCAACGGCGTTTTTCACAAACATTTAAAAAATTCCCGTGGCGCGAAGCTCTTCCTTTGGTAGTTTAGACCATTTCCCTCTCATTCTATACGGGTTGTTTGGTGGTTTTTTCAGCACTTTACCGATTTTTATCAAAAAAGAGCCGCCGGACTATGCCGGCGGCTCCTGCGCTTGGATCAATAGTTCTCAGCCTTCACCTGGAAGTAGGCCTGGGGATGCTTGCACACGGGGCACACGGCGGGAGCGCTCTCGGCGACCTCCACGTGGCCGCAGTTGCGGCAGAACCACATGACCTTCTCGCCCTTCTTGAAGACCTCGCCCTTCTTCAGGTTGTCCAGCAGCTTCAGATAGCGCTCCTCGTGGCTCTTTTCGATCTTGGCCACGCCCTCGAACTGAGCGGCCAGAGCCAGGAAGCCCTCCTCCTCGGCGGTGCGGGCCATCTCGGCGTACATCTGGGTCCACTCTTCGTTCTCGCCGGCGGCTGCGGCCACCAGGTTCTCCTCGGTGGTGCCGATGCCGGAGAGGGCCTTGAACCACAGCTTGGCATGCTCCTTCTCATTGAGCGCGGTCTCCTGGAAAATGGCGGCGATCTGCTCATAGCCGTCCTTCTTGGCCCGGCTTGCGAAATAGTCGTACTTGTTGCGTGCCTGAGACTCCCCGGCAAATGCCTTCCACAGATTGGCCTCCGTCTTGCTTCCCTTCAGTTCCATGTCTTTTTCCCCTTTCAAAAATTTTAAAATCAAGTTTGCTCTGCCGCGCAGGCAGGACAAATTCCATAAAAACAAAGGCTGTGGCCCCGGACGAGCCGTCCGTCCCCCGCCGCCAGCGCATCCAGCCCGCCGTCGTACGGCAGTGCCAGATCCGACACGGCGCCGCACCGCTGACAGCGGAAATGCGTATGGGGCGAGAGGTTGGCGTCAAACCGCGCCACCGTTCCCTCCAGCTCCACCAGCCGTCCCTCTGCCGCCATCTGCCGCAGGTTGCGGTAAACCGTACCCAGGCTCAGACGGGGCATTTCGGGTTTGAGACGGTCGTACACCATCTCTGCCGTAGGATGGGCGTTGGTGGCGCACACGGCCTCATAGATCTGCTCCCTTTGGCGGGAGTATCGGCGCTGCTGCATGTCCCGCCTCCTTATCAGTAATGATTACTGATATTGTTATAACACATAGTTTTAAAAATTGCAAGCCCTTTTTTCATTTTTTTCCGCTTCTAAACGGGCGACTGGCGCAAACAATACCCATTGGGTATCGCGCAACGATTCTTCCCGGAAAAGGAGGAGCATATACCTTGAAAAGAACGCTTGCGCTTTTGAGCGCGGTGCTGCTGGCCGTATCCCTGACCGCCTGCGGCAACGATCCGAAAAACGATTCCAACAACGCCAATGACGCCGTTCTCAACGGCACGGACGGCAAGGAGAATACCAACGACGGCATCATGGGCGATATGGCCCAGGGCACGGAGGATGTGGTCCAGGGTACGGAGGACGCAATCCAGGACGTTGGAAACGGCGTCAAGGACGCGGCGGACGGTGTGGAACAGGGCGTCAGCGACATGACGAACACCGCCGAAAACGCCGGAAAAGCCATGAAGCGGTCCGTGGAGGAGGGCGGCGTCTCCTATGGGGAGATGCTGGACAACGCCCGGGTACACGACACGGACGGCGACCTGACCGACCATGAAAACGCCGTGACCCCCGGCTGGGATGGCTGAGCATGTTCCGCATAAAAAACAGGACGGGAAGTTTCTCCCGTCCTGTTTTTCCCTTATTACATCTGTAAAATACACTGTTCCAGCTCTGCCGCGGTGTCCGCCAGGAAATCCGCCCCGGCCTCCGTCAGCTCCCCGCGGCCCCGGAACCCCCAGGTGACGCCGCAGGCGCGAAGCCCTGCGTTGTGAGCCGTATGGATATCCACGGCGCTGTCTCCCACAAAGAGGGTCTCCGATTTCTCCGCCCCCAGCTGCGTGAGGATCTGCTCCACACCGGTGGGGTCCGGCTTCACCGGCACGCCGGGCAGCTTGCCCCGCACCAGATGGAACATCCCGTCAAAAAAGTGGCGGATGATGACCTGGCTGAAATCGTCGGCCTTGTTGGAGTACACCGCAAGGCACACGCCCTGGGCCCGCAGCCGCTCCAGCAGCGCCGGGATGCCCTCATAAGGCGCCGTCTTATCCAGGTTGTGGGCCCCGTAATACTGGCTGAACTCCGCCAGCGTCTCCTTTAGCCGTGCCTCGTCCTGGCAGTCGGCCGGGGAAAAGCGGGAGACCAGATTGGGGATGCCGTGGCCCACCATATGCCGGTACTCCTCCACAGAGTGTTCCGGCCAGCCGTTTTTGCGGCAGACCCAGTTGCCCGCCCCGGCCAGGTCTTCAATGGTATTCAATAATGTGCCGTCCAGATCGAAAATCACTGTCTTATACATTGCGTTTTCCTGCCTTGCCTGTTGTTTTCCCCCATTGTAGCAGGCCCGGCCACTGGGCTCAAGCAGCAAAGCGCCGAAAAAGCCGCCCATGGGCGGCTTTTTTCATGGTCGGCTCACAGGGGGCAGAGCTCTGTCCCGGCGGCAGTCAGCACCGCTGATTCCGTAAAGCCCGCTGTCCGGGCCAGCTCCGCCGCCCGGTCATAGCCGAAGAGCAGGTGCTCCTTGCGGTGAGCGTCGGCGGTGAGGATGACGCGCCCCCCCATGGCCCGCCATTCCCGCAGCAAAAAGAGGGCCGGGTAGGGCGCCGTACGGTATCCCCGGGCCACACCGCCGGTGTTGATCTCCAGCAGCGTTCCATTTGGGTCGGTGCGGTGCAGGGCCTCCAGGGCCGCGGCACGGTACCGGGGCGACTCCTCGTCAAAAAAGCGGTTGCCGGCGTTGAGCTTGGTGATAAGGTCGATGTGGCCCAGGATGGTGGGCTTTTTCTCCGCCACCGCTCCCACCGCCCGGAAGTACCCTTCCGTCATGGCCAGGGCGTCGCCGCCGTACATCTCATCCCGGCAGGCAGCCAGCTGCTCCTCTTTCCAGTCCATGGAGTAGTAGACCCCCTCCGGCGAGCGCTGGTAGTGGACGCTGCCGATCCAGTAGTCAAAGCCCTCCGGCGTCACATCCGACCAGCTGTCCCACTCCATGCCCGCGAGCACCTCCATCCGCGCGGCGTAGCGGGACTGCACCTCCGCGATGGCCGAACGGTAGGCGGTCATATCCCGGGGCAGCACCAGTCCGTCATCGTCTGGGATGGGGGTATGGGCATGACAGGAAATACCGAAATATTGAATATTTTGTGCATTAGCCGCTTCAGCCATGGCCGCCAGCGTATCACGTCCGTCGCAAAAATCCGCATGGGTATGGACGGAGCAGCACCAGGGCGTCTTTTTCATTGCATCCGCTCCTGCTTGACCTTGTGGTCCACCACGTGGCGCTTTTCCAGCTCCGCCGTAATGTCCTGGACGGAAATGCCCATCTGTACCATCAGCACCATCACATGGTAGGTAAGGTCCGCGATCTCGTAGATGGTCTCCTCCTTATCCTCCTTGCGGCCGCCGATGATGACCTCCGTGCACTCCTCGCCCACCTTTTTGAGGATCTTGTCCAGCCCCTTTTCAAAGAGGTAGCTGGTGTAGCTGCCCTCCTTGGGCTCCGTCTTGCGGCCCTGGATGAGCCGGTAAAGCCCCTCATAGCTGAAGGCCTTCAGCTCCGGGGAAAGATACACCGGCTGGAAAAAGCAGCTCTCCGCTCCCGTGTGGCAGGCAGGGCCGTCTTTCACCACTTCCACCACCAGGGCGTCGGCGTCACAGTCAGCGGTGATGGATACCACATGCTGCACGTTGCCGGAGGTCTCCCCCTTGCGCCAGAGCTCCTGGCGGCTGCGGCTCCAAAAGCAGGTGCGCCCTTCGTCGATGGTGATGGCCAGACTCTCGGCATTCATGTACGCCAGGGTCAGCACTTCCTTGGTGTAGTGGTCCTGGACAATGGCCGGGATCAGCCCGTTTTCGTCAAATTTCAACTCCATATCGTATATCTCCGTCACAATATTACAATTTGTATCAAAATCTACCTGCTTTTATAGCCGTACCGGCACGCCCCGGCCGTGCAGGAATTCCTTGAGCGCCCGGATCTCCACCTGGCGGGTATGGAAAATGGAGGCGGCCAGTCCCGCGTCCATACCGGGATGGGTGAAGAGGGCGGCAAAGTCCTCCATCTTTCCGGCGCCGCCGCTGGCCACGATGGGCACATGCACCCGCGCCGCCAGAGCGTCCAGCATCTCCAGGTCGAAGCCCTGCTTCACGCCGTCGGTATCGATGGAGTTGAGGACGATCTCCCCGGCCCCTGCCTCCACGCCGCGCTCCGCCCAGTCCAGGGCATCGATGCCCGTGTCCTCCCGGCCGCCCTTGGCAAAGAGGCGGAACTCACCGTTCACCCGCTTGACGTCCATGCTGAGCACCACGCACTGGTCTCCGTATCGCTTTGCCGCAGCACCGATGAGGGATGGGTCCGCAATGGCCCCGGAGTTGACGCTCACTTTGTCCGCCCCGCACTTGAGAACCCGGTCGAAGTCCTCCAGCGTGCGGATGCCGCCGCCCACCGTCAGGGGGATGAACACCTCGGAGGCCACGGCGCGCAGAATATCCGTAAACAGTGCCCGGCCCTCGGCGGAGGCGGTGATATCGTAAAACACCAGCTCGTCCGCGCCGGCGGCGTTATAGAACCGGGCCATTTCCACCGGGTCCGCCATGTCCCGCAGTCCCTGGAAATTGGTGCCCTTGACCACCCGGCCGTCCTTCACGTCCAGGCAGGGAATGATCCGCTTGGCTAACACAGGCCCTCCTCCTTCAAAACCGTTTCCAGATCCAGCCGTCCCGTGTAGAGGGCCTTGCCCAAAATGGCGGCGTCCACCCCCATGTCCCGCAGCTGCCGCAGCTCCTCCATGCCGGAGATGCCGCCGGAGGCGGTAATGGACAAGCCCTCGATTTTCACCAGCTGTTCATAAAGGGGCAGATTCGTGCCCTGCTCGGCTCCGTCCCGGGAGATGTCCGTATAGATGACGGTGCCAACGCCCCCGTCCCGGAGCCGGCGGCAGAAGTCCACGCCCCGCTCCGCTGTGCGCTCTTCCCAGCCGCTGACAGCCACATACCCGTCCCGGGCGTCCACGCCCACGGCGATCTGCGCTCCATAGCGCCGGGCCATCTCCTTTGTAAAGCTGAAGTCCTTCACGGCGATGGTACCCAGAATGCACCGGTCCACGCCAAGCTCCAGGTACTGCTCGATGCGCTGCTGGGTGCGGATGCCGCCGCCAACCTCAATGAAAAGCCCTCCCTGGCGGGCCAGGGCGGCGATGCTCTCAAAATTTTCCGCGGTGCCGGACCGGGCGCCGTCCAGGTCTACCACGTGGAGGTACCTGGCACCGGCGGCCAGAAACTCCCGGGCCACGGCGCAGGGGTCCGTGCCGTAAACGGTCATCTGGTCGTAGTCTCCCTGGTACAGCCGCACCACCTGTCCGCCCCGCAGGTCGATGGCGGGAAAAATTTGCATGTTGCTCCCTCCTTACAGCTCCCCGAACGCCTTTAAGATCCTCAGTCCCGTATCTCCGGACTTTTCCGGGTGGAACTGGGTGCCCCACACGTTCCCCCGGCGCACCGCGCCGGTGACGGCCACGCCGCCATACTCCGACACGGCCAGGATACTCTCGGCGCAGCGGCGGGCATAGTAGCTGTGGACATAGTACACCGATTCTCCCGGCTGCACATATTTTAAAAGCGGGTCTGCCCGGCAGATGTCCAGGCTGTTCCATCCCATGTGGGGCACCTTGCAGTCTTTGTCCCTCAGGTCTTCTTTCAGCGGCGCCACTTCGCCGCCGATGAGCCCCAGGCCCGGGTGCTCGCCGTATTCAAAGCTCCGCTCAAAGAGCAGCTGCATTCCAAGGCAGATGCCGAGGAGCGGCTTACGCTCCGCCTCCTCCAGCAGCAGCGGCGTCAGGCCGGAATCGTCCAGCCGGGCCCGGGCGTCGGCAAAGGCGCCCACACCGGGCAGAATGATCCGCTCCGCCCGGCGCAGGGTATCGGCGTCGGCAGTCACCTCCGCTGCAAGGCCCAGGTACCGCAGGCTGGAGCGCAGGGAAAAGAGGTTGCCCACTCCGTAGTCCACAATGGCGATCATATGTTCCTCCTTACAAAAGGCCCTTGGTACTGGGGATTTCCCCGGCGTGCTTTTCGTCCGGGGCCACGGCCTCTTTCAGCGCCCGGCCGGCGCCCTTGAAGCACGCCTCCAGAATGTGGTGGGTATTCTCCCCGGCCAGCTGATGGAAGTGCAGCGCGCCTGGGCAATTGCGCACAAAGCCCAGCCAGAATTCCTTGGCAAGCTCCGTATCAAAGGTGCCCACCTTGGCGGCAGGCAGCGTCACCGACCAGCCCAGATAGTCCCGGCCGGAGAGGTCGCAGCCCACCAGCACCAGCGTTTCGTCCATGGGCAGCAGGCTTTGGCCGTAGCGCCGGATGCCCCGCTTGTCCCCCAGGGCCTTGGTGAACGCCTGGCCCAGCACGATGCCCACATCCTCCACCGTGTGGTGGTCGTCCACCCGGGTATCCCCCCGGCAGGTGAGCGTCAGGTCAAAGTCCCCGTGGCGGGCAAAGAGGGTGAGCATATGGTCGAGAAAGCCGCAGCCGGTATCGATTGTTCCCGCGCCGGTTCCATCCAAATTCAAAGACAGGGAGATACTCGTCTCCGCCGTATTGCGCTCCAAAGCAGCAGTACGCATAGATTTCCCTCCTTTATGCCAGTATGTCCCGCACCGCGTCCGTCAGCGCTTCCATCTGCGGACGGCTGCCTACGGTGATGCGGACAAAGTCCCGGGTACGGGGACCGTCGAACCAGCGCACCAGGATGCCCCGGGCCTTGAGGCCCTGATACAGGGCCTGCCCCTCCAACCGGGGGTGCTTTGCAAAGAGGAAGTTGGCCGCCGAGGGCAGTACGGAAAAGCCCAGTGCCTCCAGGGCCGAGGCCGTCCAGGCCCGGTTTTCCCGGATGGCGACGCAGCAGCGGGTAAAGTAGTCCTTGTCCTCCATGGCCGCCACCGCCGCCGCCATGGACATGCGATTGACGTTATAGGGGTTGAAGCTGTACTTCACCCGGTTGAGGTCCTCGATGAGGGCCGGGCAGCCAATGGCAAAGCCCACCCGTCCGCCGGCCAGGGAGCGGCTTTTGGACATGGTCTGCACCACCAGGAGATTGTCATATTCCCCGATGAGGGGCACGCAGCTTTCGGCGCCGAAGTCCACATAGGCCTCGTCCACCACCACGACCCGCTCCCGGTCCGCCTCCAGCAGCCGCCGGATCTCGCTGGGCGGCAGGGCAAGGCCCGTGGGGGCGTTGGGGTTTGCAAGGAATACGGTTCCCTGAGCGGCCATGTAGTCCTCTACCGCCAGGGTATAATCCTCCCGCAGGGGCACCCGGACGCTCTCCAGGCCAAAAAGCGCCGTCTGGGCCTGATAGAAGCCGTAGGTCACGTCGGCGTAGACCGCCGGGCGGCCGGTGCCGCAGAAAGCCCGGAACGCAAAGGCCAGGATCTCGTCGGAGCCGTTGCCTGCCAGCACGTTACGTTCTTCCACCCCGTAATACCGGGCGATGGCGCGGTGCAGCGTGGCACAGGTAGGGTCGGAGTAGAGCTGCAAAGCCTGGGCATCCACCCCGGCCACGGCCGCCGCCACCGCAGGAGACGGCGGGAACGGGCTTTCATTGGTATTGAGCTTGATGTATTGCTGATCCCGGGGCTGCTCACCGGGGGTATAGGGCGCCAAACGCGCCGCCTCCGGGGATAAAAACTGACTCATGGCTGTACCTCCTTTGCCTGCTTCGCCCGGGCACACACGGAGCGGGCGTGGGCCTCCAGTCCCTCCCGCCGGGCAAACTCCGCGATCCGGGGCGCCGCGTCGGCCAGAGCCTGGGTGGAATAGTAGAGAAAGCTGGACCGCTTGCAGAAGTCATCCACCCCCAGAGGGCTGGAAAACCGGGCGGTGCCGGAGGTGGGCAGGGTGTGGTTGGGGCCTGCGAAGTAGTCGCCCAGGGCCTCCGGGGCACTGGCGCCCAAAAAGACGCTGCCTGCGTTTTTCACCAGGGGCAGCAGGGCAAAGGGGTCCTGCACGCAAAGTTCCAAATGCTCCGGGGCGATGCGGTTGGCCGCCGCCACCGCCTCCTCCAGGCTGTCTGCAAGCAAGATCTTCCCCCCGCCGGCGAGGGCCTTTTCCACAATCTCCCGCCGGGGAAGCGTGGCAGCCTGCTCCTCCAGCTCTCGCTGCACCGCCCGGGCAAGGACCTCGCTGGTGGTCACCAGCACGGCGCAGGCGCGCACATCGTGCTCCGCCTGGGAGAGGAGGTCCGCCGCCACACAATGGGCGTCGGCGTACTCATCCGCCACCACCAGAATCTCGCTGGGTCCTGCGATCATGTCGATGCCCACCAGGCCGAACACCTTGCGCTTGGCGGTGGCCACGTAGACCCCGCCGGGGCCCACGATCTTGTCCACCGCCGGAACGCTCTCGGTGCCGTAGGCCAGGGCCGCCACCGCCTGGGCGCCGCCGATCTTGAAGATGCGGTCCGCCCCGGCGATCTTGGCCGCCGCCAGCGCCTCGTCGCTGATGCGGCCCTCCCGGTCCGGCGGCGTCACCACCACGATCTCCTCCACACCCGCGATGCGGGCCGGGATCACGTTCATCAAAATGGTAGAGGGAAACGCCTCCGGGCTCCGGGGCACGCACACGCCCACCCGGGCGATGGGGGTATACCGCTGGCCCATGACCACGCCGGGCCGGTCGGTGAGTACAAAGTCCTGGTGTACCTGGCGGCTGTGGAAAGCGCGGATGTTCTCCGCCGCCTGCCGGAGCGTCTGGCGGAACGGTTCGTCCAGCCGCGCCCAGGCGGCCTCGATCTCCTCCGCCGTCACCTCCAGAGCGTCCAGCGCCGCGCCGTCAAACTGCCGGGTATAGCGGTACAGCGCCTCGTCGCCGTTTTGCCGCACGTCTGCAAGCACCGCGTCCACCGCCGCGCTCACGTCCGCCTCCTGCCGGATGTCCCGGTTGAGGATCTGGGCCGGGGAGAGGTCGCGCAATTTGTAAATGGGAATCACTGTTCCGTCACCTCCGCCAGTTTGCTTACTAATGTATCGATGGCCCGCCGCTTGAACAAATAGCTGGAGCGGTTTGCGATGAGCCGGGCGGAGATGGGCATGAACTCCGTGATGACCTTCAGGTCGTTTTCCCGCAGAGTGGTGCCCGTTTCCACAATATCCACGATCACATCGCTCAGCCCCAGGATGGGGGCCAGCTCGATGGAGCCGTTGAGCTTGATGATGTCGATGTCCCGGCCCTGGGCGGCGTAATACCCCCGGGCGATACGGGGGAACTTGGTGGCCACCCGCAGCGTCCTGCCCGGATCGTCGGCAAAGTCCTTGGGCCCCGCCACGCACATGCGGCACCGGCCAAGGCCCGTATCCAGCAGCTCATAGACATCGGCCCCGGACTCGGCAAGGATATCCTTGCCCACGATGCCGATGTCCGCCGCGCCACGCTCCACATAAATACCCACGTCGCTGGGCTTCACCAGGAAATACCGGATGCCGGCGGCGGGGTTTTCCACCACCAGACGGCGGCTGTCGGCATAGCCCTCCGGGCAGCCGCACCCGACGCCCGAGAGCAGGTCGTACACCTTGTCGCCCAAACGGCCCTTGGGCAGCGCCACGCTGAGCATCTCCCGCTGCACGCCGGGACGGGCCTCGTCCAGGTTTTCCAGAGCATCCAGATACAGGGCAAAGCCGATGGCCCGGGCGCCGGGCCGGAACTGCTCTGCCAGGGGATCATACTGCCCGCCCCGTAGCACCGCGCCGCTGACGCCCTGCAGATATCCCTGGAACACCAGACCATTATAATAGTCCAGATCGTTGACCAAAGAAAGGTCCAGTCGCAGGGACGCCGTCTGTCCCCGGCCCTCCAGGGCAGCGCAGACCTCCCGCAGCTCCGTCAGCGCCGTACCCATGGGGGCGTTGAGCGCCAGCGGCTCTGCCTGGGCAAGCACCTGCTCCCACGGTCCGTTCAGCTCCGCCGTGCGGCACAGGGCGTCCGTCCCCCGGGCGGACAGGCCCGCCGCGGCGGCAGCCTTGCGCAGCTCGTGGGCGTTTTTATCCCGGATGCACTGCAAAAGACGCTCCCGGGCCTTCTCCGGCGCGCCTACCGCATCAAAAAGGCCGGTGACAAAGCCCATATGGCTCAGCTCCAGCACAAAGTCCCGCTCCGTCAGCGCCAGGCTCTCCATGGCCAGGGACACGGCCTCCGCCGTGACGGCGCCGTCCACCGCGCCGATGCACTCCAGGCCCATCTGGCTGATCTCCCGGAAGGTATGGCTCTCTCCGCCGGGCCGGTACACGTTTTCCAGATAGTAGAACCGGCCGCACGTCCCCGGCTCCACCGGGGCGTTTTTGGCAATGGAAAGGGTCACGTCCGGCTTGAGGGCCAGCAGCCGCCCGTCCAGATCCGTGAAGGTGATGACCTGCTCGCTGGACAAAAACCGGCGGTTCTCCCGGTAGAGTCCGTACTCCTCAAACCGGCCCATATGGTACTTGCGAAAGCCCGCTTGCTCATAGCGCATCCGCAAGCGCAGGGAAAGCCGCTCCTGCGGCCGCAGCATGTTCAGATCCAGTTCCATGGTATCCCTCCCGGCCCTTTGGGCATCGTTGTTGCGGTTTATTTTAATTTATTTTATTAGCAAAGTAAAGTGATAATTCGGTAGTAAATAAAATTTTCTCATTTACACAAAATACATTTGTCCGCAAACGGGAATATACGGTGATTTTACACCCTGTCCGCATTATTTACAATGGCGCTCTGCGCGCCACGGCACGGGCTTTTACGAAGAATTTTGCTTTTCTTACATATATAAATCAATTATTGCACAGCCTTGTCTTATTATCAGATACAAAGCAGATTGGAGACGTGGAGCATTTTTATGAAACGAAGTACCCCTTTATGCCGCCATATCGGTGGAAAAGTCCGCTTTTTCCGTAAGAAACGAGGCATGACGCAGGAAGAGCTGGCTGCCCGCCTGCAAACCCGCGGCTGCAATATCACCCGCGCCATGGTGGGACACATCGAAACCGGCTACCGCACGGCCTCCGTGTTTGAGATCGACATGCTGGTGGAGGTGCTGGGCATCGACTACAACGCCCTGTTTGCCCGGGACTGAAGGTCGCGGCAGGACTGGACTTCCCCGGGCATCTTTGATACAATGGCCCTACAAATCAGCCGCAGGCCGCCCGGGCGGTCTGCACGCCAAGGAGGATGCCTGCCATGTACACACTGAGTGAAAACTGCCCCCGTCGGGACGTATCCGTCCACCACGGCAGCGGACTCATCCACATCAAGGACCTGACGGACGCGGAGGGCCTCTACGGCCACGGGCGGATGTTCGCCCATGTGACGGTGGACCCCGGCTGCTCCATCGGCTATCACGACCATCAGCACGAGACGGAGTTTTACTACATCATCAAGGGCGAGGCCGTGTTCAACGACGACGGCAAGGAAGTGGTGGTCCGCCCCGGCGACATTTGCGCCACCGGCTACGGCCAGCACCACGGCCTGGAAAACCGCACCAGCGAGCCGGTAGAGCTCATCGCCCTCATCGTCTGCGAGTGACTTCCGCAAAAAAAGAACGGCGCTGCCGTTCTTTTTTTTGCGCCTGTGAAAGGATCCGGCCCGCTGGATCGTATCCCTTATGAGCGCGCTTCAAAGGAGCTGATCGATATGAATACCACACAGCGGGCGGAATACCTGGCCCACACCTACGCCGACGCCATCCTCCGCCTGAGCTACACCTATCTGAAAAATACCCAGGATGCCCAGGACATCTGTCAGACCGTATTCGTCCGGCTTTTGACAGAACAGCGGGAATTTGAAAGCCCCGCCCACGAGCGGGCCTACATCCTGCGCATGGCGGCCAACGCCTGCAAGGATATTTTGAAAAGTCCCTGGCGCAAGCGCACGCTGCCCATGGAGTCCGCCTACGACGCGGCGGCGCCGGAGGCGCCGGGCAGCGAGGTTCTGGACGCGGTGAATTCCCTGCCGCCCCATTACCGCGCCGTCATCTACCTCTACTACTACGAGGGCTACCAGGCTGCCGAGATCGGGCAGATCCTGGGGGTCCCCACCGCTACCGTACACACCCGCCTGGCCCGGGGCCGGGCCAAGCTGAAAACAATGCTGGGAGGCATGGAATATGAACAATCTGTCTGAATACCGCAGCGAGCTGGACGCTCTGCACTTCACTCCCGATGAGATCGACGCCATCGCCCACCGGGCCGCCGAGGGTGCCGTCCAGGTCAAAAAGCCCCGCCGCCGCTTCCCCCGCGCCGTTCTCATTGCCGCAGCCCTGACCGCCGCCCTGGCCGTGGGCGCAGGCGCCGCCGGCGTGCTGCCCTCCCCCGCGGAGGTGTTCTCCCCCATCTTCGGCGGCAGCGCGGCCCAGACGGAGATCATCGACAAGATCGGCTATCCCGTGGACGCGGGAGACAGTGACAACGGCATCACCATCACCGCCGACGCCGTCATGGGCGACGCCTACAACGCCGCCGTGGTCTTTACCTTCCGCACAGACGACGGCTCCCCCATCCTGCCGGATGGCATCAGCGCCGAATCCCTGCTGGTGCGGGGCGGCGGCGCCTCCGCCAATATTCTGGGCGGGTCCCACGGCAGCGCCTGGTTCGTGGACGAGGTCCCCGGCGACGACGCCGTGCAGATGGTGCAGACCATCAGCGCAGACCGCTCATTGATCGGCGCCACCGCCGACGCGGAATTTGACGGGCTCTACCGCTGGGACGACTCCGCCGGTGAGGCCGTGGCCCTGGCGGAGGGCAACTGGAAATTCCGCTTCACCCTGGGCTATGAGGATACCTCCGTCACCCTGGACGGCGGCGAGACCTTCACCCAGGACGGCATGACCTTCACCATCGACGCCATCACCCTCTCTCCCGTGGCCTTCAAGGTGGACTATACCGTGGATAGCCAGGTGGTCTGGTCGGATAGCGGCAGCGGACAGCAGAGCGACGCCGACCGCCTCCAGATGCAGCGGTATCTGGAAAATGTGGAGATTCTGCTGACCAAGACCGACGGCACCGTGGTGGACCTGAGTCTTGCCGGCGGCAGCATCTCCCCGGAGGACGGCGTCACCGTCTGCTCCAAGAGCAATGTGTTCTCCCAGATCCTGCCCATGGAGGAGCTGGCAGGCATCAGCGTAGGCGGCGTGTACTTCCCCGTGCCCCAGGCGTAAACCATCCGGGCGGTTGACGGGAGGAGGTGTTACCTGTTATGATACTGGAGAATTCATATCAGGAGGCACTTCGATGGACCCCACCAAACGTACGATCCGAAAAATCGACCGTGACGCCCAGTATTTTGTAGCCCAGGCGCTGGGGCATTCCTCCCTGAGCCTCTCCGACTACGACATGATCCACACCGTCAACCACAACCCGGGCATCACCCAGGAGGAGCTGCGGAAAAAATACAGTCAGGACAAGAGCACCATCGCCCGCCGGGCCGCCAAGCTGGAAAAGGAGGGCTACATCGTGCGCCGCCCCCACCCGGTGGACGGCCGCCGCAAGCAGCTCTACATCACGGAAAAGGGCGCCATGCTGCGGGACGCCAAGGTGGAGGCCGAGTCCTTCTTCTTCCAGTGGCTCACGGAGGACCTCTCCGAAGAGGAACTGGGCCAGCTGTGCCCCCTGCTGGAGCGCATCCAGCTGCGCAGCCGGACGGAGCGCCGGGCCCAGTTCGAGACGCTGCTGGCCCGCTATCAAAAGACCCACCCGGCCAGCAGTTCTGATCAATAAAAAAAGCGGGAACATTCGTTCCCGCTTTTTTGCGTCTTTTTTCACTTCTGCGCCAGCATGTCCCTTGCCCGGGCTTCGTCCTCCGGCCGGACGGCGATGTAGTAGGTCCGCCGGTCGATCCAGCCGTTAGGGCCGTAATTACGCCGGTCGATCTTGGCGCCGCAGCCGCAGATGGGCATTTCCCCGTCATAGGACCCGGACTCCATGATCTTGATGCCGGCAGACGTCAGCGTCTCCCGGGCAGCTTTCCAGGCTGGCTTGTCTCCCTGCACCCGGTAGACCACCACCCGCTTTCCGAACAGGGCCATGGCTCACTCCTTTTCAAAAAGTGCCGCCAAAGACTGGTTGAACGGCGGGCGGCAGATGCCCTTTTCCGTGATGATGGCGGTGATGAGGTCGTGATCCGTCACGTCGAAGGCGGGGTTATAGCACTTGACCCCCTCCGGCGCCATGGGCTTTTCGTACCACAAGGAACGGATCTCGTCCCCGGAACGCAGCTCGATGGGGATGTGCTCTCCGTCCGGGCAGTCCATATCGATGGTGGAGGTGGGCCCCAGCACATAGAAGGGGATGCCGTAATGCCGGGCCAGGATGGCCACGCCGCTGGTGCCGATCTTGTTGGCCGTGTCGCCGTTGGCGGCCACCCGGTCGCAGCCCACGAAGCACGCCTGCACCCAGCCGTTCTTCATGACGATGGAGGCCATGTTGTCGCAGATGAGGGTCACGTCCACGCCGCCCTTTTGCAGCTCGTAGCTGGTCAGGCGCGCGCCCTGGAGCAGGGGACGGGTCTCGTCGGCGAACACATGGATGTTCTTGCCCTCCTCCGCCGCCATCAGCAGCGCTCCCTGAGCGGTGCCGTAGCGGGAGGTGGCCAGGGGGCCGGCGTTGCAGTGGGTCAGCACGCCGTCGCCGTCTTTCAAGAGGCTGGCGCCGTAGCGGGAGATGGCGGTGCACATGGCAATGTCCTCTTCCTGGATGGCCACGGCCCGCTCATACAGTGCCTCCAGCACCGCCGCCCGGCCTTCGGCCCGGTGGGCCTGGGCAGTATCCATCATGGAGCGGATGGCCCAGCTGAGGTTCACCGCCGTAGGCCGGGAGCTATTGAGATAGGCGGCCAGCTCGTTAAGGCCCTTCCAGAATGCCTCCTCTTCCTCGGGAAGGTCCAGCGCCGTCACATACAGGCCGTAGGCGGCGCAGATGCCGATGGCCGGCGCGCCCCGCACCCGCAGGAGCTTGATGGCGTCATACACGTCCCGGGCCGTCTCCAGGCGGATCTCCCGCTCCTCACCCGGCAGCAGGGTCTGGTCGATGATGGTAAGGGTGCCGGCCGCCTTGTCGCAGCGGATGTTGCGCACAGGGTTGTTCATGATTTGTCCTCCGTCTTATACTTTTACGATGAAGCCCTCTTTGCGGGGCTTGGGGGCAGGCACGTCGCCGTCGATATAGCCCAGGATGCAGTTGCCCACGCCCCGCAGCGTCTCCGGCAGGCCCCACTTGCGCAAAAGGGCCTTGCCCTCCGGCATATCAAAAAACTCCATGGCCCGGTTGATCCAGCAAGAGCCGATGCCCATGGACCACGCCGCCGTCATGAGGTTGCCCATGACCAGCGAACCGTCCTGAAGCCAGTTGGCCTGCTCCCCGTCCGCCAGCACGACCACCACCGTGGGCGCGCCGTAGAAGGGGTCGGTGCCGGGCTTGCCCTGGATCTGGGCATTGAACCGGGACATATAGGCGATGGTCTCCGGGTCCTGCACCACTACCATTACCGCCGTCTGGAGCCCCTTGCCGGAAGCGGCCCAGGTGCCCGCGTCCAGAATGGCGTCCAGCTCCTCGGGCTTGATCTGCCCGCTCTGATAGCGGCGAATGCTGCGCCGCTCGCGCAATACCCGCAGTGTTTCGTTCATAGAGATCCCTGCCTTTCCTTTTTTTGCCCTCCCATTGTACCACGCCGCCGCCCACCGGAAAAGAGGGTTTGTCCCCGCCGGCGCAATTTTCCCGCGATCCGGTTTGCGTCATATGCGCCGCCGGCCGCGCATAGGATGGACCAACAAGAGGCGGGGAGTGTTGTGCTTTGAAGGGAAACATGGAGGAGCGGGCGGAACGCCTGGCGCAGTACATCATCGAAAACCGGACCACCGTCCGCGCCGCCGCGCAGAAGTTCGGCATCAGCAAGTCCACGGTTCACAAGGACATTTCCGAGCGCCTGCCCCAATTCAACCGGGCGCTGTACACACAGGTCAAGGAAGTCCTGGAAGTCAACAAGGCCCAGCGCCACATCCGCGGCGGCATTGCCACCCGGAAAAAATACCGCGGCGCCTGAGCGCCGTACGGCCGTTTTATCATGCTTGGATCGGAGGAATCATCATGGCAAACTGTTCCCACGGCCGCGGGCGCAGCCCCCGGGCCGCAGCACCGCAGCCGGCGCCGGTGGTGCCCACCACGCCGGAGCCCCCGGTGCGCCGCTGGCCCCATCCGGTGGAGTGCAGCCCGGCCCCCAGAGACCTGGGCCCCACGCTCCACTACATCCGCTGCGCCCTCTCCTACCAAAACCAACTGCTGGCGGACATCAAGTCCCTTTTGCAGCAGCTGGCCGCGGACGGAGACGAGACACCGCGGCCATAGCAGATGGCGTGCCGGCGGGCACGCCATTTTCCTCTTGTTTTTTGGGACAGGCCGCTTTATAATAATGTAACATTATGTAAATCGCTGACCGGAGCGGTCCCAGCGTATCACCGCGGCATGGCGCCGCGTCTGGAGGAGTATTTCTATGGCCAAGCGACGCCGCCGGCGCAGTTGGAGCCGGACCCTGCTTTTGATCGTCTTTGTATCCGCCGCCGTATACGCTGGCGTGCACTGCTTGTTCCGGGCCCCTCAGGTCCAGGCCCAGGACGGCCAGGAGGAGACCCCCGTCCAGGAGGAGGAAACCGATCCCGAGGCTGCGGCGGCAGCCGCCGCCTTGGCTGCCCACACGGAGCGAAAAGACAACTTTTACACCATTTTGGTCTCAGGTGTGGACGACGGAAACGGCGGAAGCGACACCAATATTCTGGTTGCCGTGGACGCGGAAAACGGAAAGATCCACGGCGTCAGCATCCCCCGGGATACCAAGGCCGTCATCAACGGCAAGAACCACAAAATCAACTTCGCCTACAACAGCGGCGGGTCCGAGCTGCTGGCCCAGACCATTTCCGAGCAGCTGGGCATTCCAGTGGACTTCACAGTGACCGTGGACCTCACCGGGTTTATCGCCCTGGTGGACGCCATCGGCGGCGTGGACTTCTACGTACCCATCGACATGAATTATGACGACCCCATCCAGGGCCTGTCCATCCACTTCAGCAAGGGCATGCAGCACCTGAGCGGCCAGGAGGCCATGGAGGTGGTGCGCTTCCGCCACAACAACGACGGCACCGGCTATGGAAGCGAGGACATCGGCCGCATGAGCACCCAGCAGGACTTCCTCATGGCCGTGGCGGAGCAGACCCTCACCCTTTCCAACGTGAACAAAGTGGGCACCTTCGCCCAGATCTTCCAGCAGTATGTGGACACGGACCTGACGCTGGGCAACCTGGCGTGGCTGGGCAAGGAGGCCATCACCATGGGCTCCGACGGCATTTCCTTTTCCATCCTGCCCGGCGAATGGAAGTCCCCCTATATCTATTTGGACCAGGAGGCCGTTTTGACCCTGGTCAATGAATCTCTCAACCCCTATGTGGAGGACCGGGTCATGGAGGATCTGAACATCCCGTCCTGACCGGCGCTTCCCATCTTCCCATGGCAGGAGGTGCAACATGAAAAGAAGAATCCTCTCCCTGCTGCTGGCACTCTCTCTGGTGCTGACAGTGCCCGCCCTGGCTGCCGAGACCGGCCCGGTGCGCACCAAGACCTATTCCGGCCAGTTTTCCGATGTGGCCGCCGGCTCCACGTTTTATGAAAACGTGGCCGCCCTCTATGAGTACGGGCTGACCGTAGGCAAGGCCGACGGCACCTTCGGTCCCCAGGACTCTGTCACCGTGGGACAGGCCGTCATCTTTGCCGCCCGGGCCCGCAGCCTGTACCTCACCGGCAACGGCGAGACCGGCCCCGCCGCCTATGCAGGCGACGGCATCTCCGCCGCAGAGCAGTACCTGCGCTATCTGAAAGCGGAGGGCGTTCTCGGCACGGAGCTGGACGGCCAGCTGGGCAAGCCCGCCACCCGGGCACAGGTGGCCCATGTGCTGGCGCTGACCCTGCCCAGCGGCACGCTGCCCCTCATCAACGACGCGGCGGTGACCCAGGGCTATGCCTCCCGCCGCTACATTACGGACGTGACGGAGTACACGCCCTATTACCAGGAGATCCTCTACCTCTACCGCACGGGCCTGTCCCAGGGCAGCGGCGAGGGCGCCGTGTTCTCCCCGAACGCCACTATCACCCGGGGCGCCCTGGCCGCCATGCTCACCCGGCTGGTGGACCCCAACCTGCGCATCACCCTGGACTGGGACACGGGCAGCTCCTACCCCTCTGCCGCAGGCACCACCCTGGCAAGCCTGGTGGGCTCCGGCACCTACATCGCCACGCCTGCCAACCGGGATGAAATGGAGCAGTCCGTGCGCTACATGCTTGCCTCCGGCAAAAACACCCTGACGCTCCAGTACGACGGCCTGACGGCCATCCGGGCCCGACAGGTGATGGAGGAGGCACTGGCCATCGTCAAGACCTACTGCGAGCAGTGCTACAACACCGTCTCGTGCACCTACACCACCGACGGCGCCCTGACGCTGACCTTCTCCGCCGCCAGCGCCGGAGAGAACCTGAGCTCCTACCGTGCCCAGGCCATGGCCGCTGCCATCGCTGTCCACGACCAGCTGTGGAAAGAGGGCACCATCAACGCCCGCATGACGCAGCGGGAGAAAGCTCGGGCCTACTACACCTGGATCTGCGACAACTGCGTCTATGATTACAGCGCCACGGACACCTCCCTCAGCCACATCGCCTACAACCTCTTTGTCAACGGAGCAGCGGTGTGCGACGGCTACACCGGCGCCTACAACATGCTCCTCAAGCTGGAGGGCATCTCCTGCACCGCCCTTTCCAACGCCGAGCACATCTGGACCGTGGCCGTACTGGACGGCACCCAGGTGCACATCGACACCACCTGGGGCGACAGCGGCAGCGTCATCAACTACGATTACTTTGCCATGACGCCCACCCAGTCCTGGAACGTGCATCCCTGGTAAATCCAATAGAAAAAGCGCCCACCCAGCCGGGTGGGCGCTTTTTTGTTACAGATGATGGTCCCGCAAAAGCCGCTTGGCCTGCTCCCACAGCTCATCGCTGACGGTCTGCACCACCACGACCTTGCTTACCACTTCCGGCAGGGCCTTTACCAGCTCTGCCTCCACCAGCGTCTCGTTGGTCAGGTCCGCGGAGGGGCAGCCGGCGCACTGGCCCAGCAGCTTCACATACAGCACGCCCTCTTCCAGATGGTCCACCTGGATCTCGCCTCCGTGGGCGCGGAGGGCGGGGCGCACCTTTTCATCGAGTACCGCTTCGATTCGTTCCATGGCTTCATGCATGATGTTGTTCCTCCTCCTGCTGCGCGGCCTTGGCCGCGGCAATGTCCGCGCGGATCTGACGGCGGCGGTCGTCAAACAAAAGCTCCTTGTTGTGGCGGAAGTAGGCATCGCAGCCGAAATTCTCCACAAACCAGCTGGTATCATACCCGGCGGTAATCTCCGTGACAAAGATCACCAGCTCCTGACTCTGGCCCAGGGCCTGCTCCAGGAAATGGAAGGCGTTGTCAAAATATGCGCCGCACTGGGTGCCCAGCTGCTCCCGGCGGTCCACCTCTTCGGAAAACCATTCCCGCACTAGCTCCATGACCGCGTCCGCTTCTTTGGCGTCCCGGGAGACAAGCTGGCTCTGGTAGGTCTCCAGAATCTGGATCTCCCGCTGGGCAAGGTCCCGCTCCTCCTTTTGGAGCTGCCCGGCCTCCCCGGCCACGCGGAGCTTTTCCCGCCGCTTCCAGAGAAGCTGGCCCAAAATGGTCTGCGCGTCCGCCTCTGGCAGCCTGTCCCGCAGCTCCGTGAGCGCCCCGTGGAGGCGCTCCGTCAGGGCGTCCTGCCGGCGGGTATTGCCCGCGGCCTCGCTGAGGCGGGAGAGCACCAGCCCCAGCACGGAGAGCTTTTCATCAAAGGGCGCCGCCCCCAGCTCCAGCGCCGTGACAGAGGGCGCCGTACCGCTCAGAATAGCCTCCACCTGATAGGTCTTCTGGTACTTGCGGTACAGCTCCAGGTATCCGGCAAAGTCCCGGGCCACCTGGGGCAGCTGGATATACTGGCCCACCACGTCCCGGTCCGCCGCAAGGCCCAGCTTTTCGTAGGCGTACAGCAGCTCGCTCAGATCCTCCCAGCCCCGGGCAGTGGCAAAACGCATGCCGTCCACCGAGTTTTCCAGCCGGTAGAAATTCTCCTTTTTGATGTCCAGATAGGACACCACCGCCCCGTGGAGGCCGCGGCGCCGGGCGTACTCCTTCCAGACACCGAAGTCCGCCTCCACGTCGATGCGCTTGACCCGGTCCAGCGTTACCACGTCGAAGTCCCGGACGGACTTGTTGTACTCCGGCGGGTTGCCTGCCGCCACAATGAGCCAGCCCTCCGGCAGCTTTTGATTGCCGAAGGTCTTGCACTGGAGAAACTGCAGCATCATGGGCGCCAGGGTCTCGGAGACGCAGTTGATCTCGTCGAGAAACAAGATGCCCTCCTTGAGTCCCGTGCGCTCCATGAGCTGATACACGGAGGAGAGGATCTCGCTCATGGTGTACTCTGTGACGGAGTACTCCCGGCCGCCGTAGGTGCGCTTTTCGATAAAGGGCAGGCCCACGGCGCTTTGGCGGGTATGGTGGGTGATGGTATAGGACACCAGGCCCACGCCGGTCTCGGATGCGATCTGCTCCATGATCTGGGTCTTGCCCACGCCCGGCGGGCCCATGAGCAGCACGGGCCGCTGGCGGACGGAGGGAATGAGGTAATTGCCCAGCTCGTCCTTCGTCAGGTAGGCCCTGAGGGTATTGGTGATCTCCTGCTTTGCCTGTTTGATGTTCATGGTATTCGCTCCTTACAGCTGGGGCAGCTCGTCCCAGTCGATCTCATCGGGAAATTCCTCCGCCGCGGCCTCCACGGCCCGGCCAAGGTCCGGCAGCGGCAGCACCAGCCGGATGGCCCAGGGGGGCATCTGCACGCTCATGGGGGGCTCTTCCAGCAGTACGAACGCCGTCTCCCAGGCGGGGCGCTTTTTCTGTCTCTTATACACATCTGACGCTGCCGACGACTAGTCGAGTGTAGA
>OWID01000166.1_pt1 | contig 31182 bp, 28 predicted proteins | sample 1732661 | NCBI WGS metagenome assembly OWID01 (sample SAMN05065739, study PRJEB22554) | human gut metagenome | biome: ENVO:2100002; feature: ENVO:00000062; material: ENVO:00002003 | host: Homo sapiens | place: USA
ATCACGGCCTTATAGGCCGCTCGTCATGCCACCCCTCTTAGGGGTGGTCATGACTATTCTTCATCGAGGCTGTCAGGCATTTCCTGGATACATTTGGTATAGGTCAAACGCAGCAGCAGGATGCTGACGATGAGCGAAAAGATCTCTGCGATAGGGAACGCAAGCCATACCTGATTGAGGGTACCAAACTTGGAGATCAGCCATGCACAAGGCAGCAGGATCACCAGCTGACGCAGCACCGAGATCAGCAGACTGTTTTTACCCTCGCCGATCGCCTGAAAGAAGTTGGAGAAGGCGATGCCCAAAGCGGCAGCAGGGAAGCACAGGCTGATGATTCGCAGAGCAGAGATACCGATCTGCATCATTTCATCGCTGGCGTTAAAGAGCAGGAGCAGGTATTTTGCACCGAACTGGAACAGCAGCAGACCAACCAGCATGATACCCAGCGAGATCATCGAGGAGAGCTTGAGGGTGTGGGTCAGACGCTTTTTGTTGCGTGCGCCAAAGTTGTAGCCCATGATCGGCATAGCGCCGTGGCCCAGGCCGAATACCGGCATGAACACAAAGGACTGGAGTTTAAAGTAGACGCCCAGAACGGCGACGGCTGCCTGCGAAAAGACGATGAGGATATTATTGAGCACCATAATCATCACAGAGCCGATCGACTGCATGATGATCGAAGGAAAACCGACGGCAAAGATGTCCCGAACAATCTGTCCCGAAAAACGGAAGCCCTTAAAGTGAACCTGTACAGCATGTTCTTTTTTGATAATAATATAGATGGCAAAGAACATTGACAGGATCTGTCCGGCAACAGTGGCAATCGCAGCGCCCTTGACTCCCATGGCAGGCAGACCGAACCAGCCGAAGATAAAGATAGGGTCCAGAATGATATTGGAGATAGCGCCGGTGAGCTGGAACAGCATGGGATAGACCATGTTTCCGGTTGCCTGAAGGGTTTTTTCGAGGGTAATTTCTACAAAGCAGCCGAACGAGAAGATAGTGACAATCGAGGTGTAGTCGATACCCATCTGTACAACAATCGGGTCGTTGGTGAACGACTCAAAGAATATCCGGCAGAAGAACAGGCCGAAGATGCAGAAGCACAGCCATTCTGCCAGTGCAATCAAAACGCCGTGGGTGGCAGCAAGACTCGCTTCTCGATCGCGGCGTTCGCCAAGACGGCGGGAGATCAACGAGTTTAAGCCGATGCAGGTTCCCACACTGACGGCAATCAGAAAGTTCTGGATAGGGAAGGCAAGCGAAACAGCGGTCAAAGCATTTTCACCGATCTGTGCGACGTAGATGCTGTCGACGACGTTGTACAATGCCTGAATCAGCATCGAGAACATGGCGGGCAGAGACATCGAGATCAGCAGTTTTCCGACGGGGACAGTTCCCATCTTGTTCTGTGGTGCAGGGGAAGCGTTAGGCGTCGAATTTTCTGGCATAAAAAACAATCCTTTCGTCTTTCATCTTTACCGGTGGCAGTAACACACGACCGGAGTTATTCACACGATTTCCTATTATAGCACAGTTTGCAGAAAAGACAATGAAAGAAAGCAAGCTGTCGGAAGTTCTGTAAAAATGGGTAAAAACGCTCTTGTGAGCTTTGCGGTGATTGTGTATAATGGTAGACAAAAAAGATGCATTGATGAGGAGGAGCAGCATGTCAAAAGTATTCTGGAAGGGTTCGACTCTGCTGGCACCGGTTTCGCCGACGATGGTCAGCTGTGGTACCGAAGAAAAACCCAATATTATCACGATTGCCTGGACAGGTATTGTCAATTCCAATCCGCCGATGACCTATATCTCGGTTCGTCCCAGCCGGTATTCCTATGATCTGATTAAGGAGAGCGGAGAGTTTGTCATCAACCTGACTCCGTCCAAACTGGTCCGTCAGGCGGACTGGTGCGGCGTTAAGAGCGGCAGAGATGTCGATAAATTTAAAGAGTGCCGTCTGACCCCAGGCAAGGCCAATCAGGTATCGGTGCCGCTGATTGAGGAGTGCCCGATCAATCTGGAGTGCAAAGTAAAGAGCATTACGCCGCTTGGCAGCCACGATATGTTCCTGGCGGAGATCGTCGGTGTGGACATCGACGAGGAGTATCTGGACGAGGACGGCAAGCTGCACATGGAGCAGTGCGGACTGGCATCCTATATGCATGGAGAGTATTTCGCACCAGGCAAGAAGGTAGGCAGCTTTGGATACAGCGTGCGCAAGCGTCCAAAGCGCAAACCGGAGGCAAAAAATAAGAAGTCAAAGAAAAAATAATTTTTTTCAAAAAAATTGAAAAAAGGTGTTGACAGATGCGAATCTCGATGCTATAATAATACTCGTGATTCGCGGATATGGCGGAATTGGCAGACGCGCTAGATTCAGGTTCTAGTGAGGTTAAACTCATACAGGTTCAAGTCCTGCTATCCGCACCACAAAAAAGAGAGTTCCAACCGAAAGGTTGGGACTCTTCTTTTTTTGTCCTGGAGCGGTCAGGACTTGAACATTGGAAGTTTTACGGTTTTGCAAAAGCAAAATTGTGCTGGTCCGGTATGGCACAAAGAAAAACGCTTCGACCAATCGGTCGGGGCATTTTTGTTGTCCGAAAATAAAATGTCTAATATGTTGCTATGGAGAAAAAGGTGGTTTGTCTGGATATGAAGAAAGCCGTTGCAGCGATACTGGGGTATTTGATCATGGCGGCGCTGGTTCTGCTGGTTTTGGCAGGTGTGATTCTGGGAATAGTAGTCTTGATGCGCTTTTTTGGATTTACCTACGAGTCACTGGGAAGTTTGTTATTGTTCTTTACGGTAGTTATGGTATTGGGTTTTCCGTTGGAACTGGTTTCCAAAGCGTTGCCCAAAGCCCTTTTGGGTCAGGGGAAGCTCAGTTTCAACCAAGCCAGAGGAATGTTTGTGCTCCTGGATAGCCTTTCCACAATAATAGTTATGAGAATTGCGGATGAACAGATGAGTGGAATCTATGCCAGTGACGCTTCCGTGCTAGTGGCAGCACTGGCAATGGCACTTTTATTGATGAATGATTTGAACCAAGAAAAAGCAGGATAGTCTGAAACATAATCAATAATTGACATTTGACTGGTGTTTTGCTATACTTGCAAAAATCCTTTCACATCGCTGGAAGGAATCAAATCTTACAGGAGGGAAGGCTATGAGCAGATTACAACTGGTTCTGCCGACAGAACAACACAAACAGGCGATATGGGACTATCGCGAGGAATTTTTGAATCATCACGACAGCATGGATGGCACAGGCGGTCTTGCTGACGCACAGAGTTTTGAAGAGTGGTATCAGAATAATGTCAATAACCGCACAGAGGAAACGGTTCGTTCGGGACTGGTTCCTGCGACGACCTTCCTGGGCATAGAGCAGGAGAGCGGAAAGCTGGTGGGAATGATCGACATTCGCCATCGACTCAATGAATTTCTGATGAGGTTCGGTGGAAACATCGGATACAGTGTGCGTCCGTCCTGCCGCAGAAATGGATATGCAACCGAGATGCTCTCCCTGGCGCTGGAGGAATGCCGCAAACTGGGGATGGAAAAAGCGCTGGTGACCTGCGACAAAGAGAATATCGGTTCGGCAAAGACGATTTTACACAACGGCGGTGTTCTGGAAAACGAAGTGCCAGAAGGAGACCGAGTTACCCAGCGATACTGGATCACATTATAAAAAGTAAAAAACGGGGTGCAGTTTATAAAACTGCACCCCGTTTGATATTACAGGATGGAAATTGGTTCTTTTCTTGCCTCCTGGAAGTTTGCCAGGCACCAAGCGACCGAACCCTGAAATGCTTCGGAGGTGAAGGCCTTGGAGCCGAGCGGACACAGACGGACGCAGGACAGGCATTTCAAACACTTGCTGGCATCCACTTTGCCAGGATCCTGCGGGTCGATGGCGCCAACCGGACAATTTTTCACGCAGAGGCCGCATTTGATGCAGCCGTTGGTGTTTTCCGGCGCCATCGGTGCAGAAGGTTTGCGCTCCTTATAGGGACGATTGCCTGGAATTTTGCCTCTTTCCAGCGGCTGTACCGGCGCTTCAAGCTTGCCGGCGAGCTGTTTGCCAAACTCTTTTGCCCAGGCAAGGTCCTGCGCATCCGGACGACCGGTGGCAATCTTGGTGGTGTAGGAGTGTTCGCCCAGGCAGGCAGCTGCTGCAGCGACAACAAAGCCCTGTTCAGTCATCAGATCCTCCATCTCGACAAGGCAGTCATCAAAATGACGGTTGCCATAGACGGCAACGACAGCACAGCCGGTCTGGGTTGCGGTGACGTGCTGCTGGATGTATTCGCGCACCAGCAGCGGCATCAGGCCGCCATAAACCGGACAGCCGAAGATAACAAAGTCATCCTGGTCAAAGTGCAGATCCTGCTGACGGTTCTGCGGCAGGGTGAAATCTACCTCAGTGACAGGACAGCCCATTCCTTCGGCGATAGCGCGCAGATTTTTCTGGGTGGTTTTGGTGCTGCTGAAATAAAGCAGTGTGACCTTTTTTAACATGGCAAAAGCCTCCTTACAATAAGTCCTTCTTCTCTATTGTCATCGCAATGCGACAGCATTCTTAAAAATGACCTTTCCGCCGTAGGGATAAAAGTCGATGCCAGACACATCCTTGCCGAGCACAAAGTAGTTTTTTTCCACCAGCAGCGGAAAAGCGACCGCATCGTCGAGCAGCATGGTTTCGGCCTGCACATATTGATTGAGAATCTGCTGGCTGTCGTGAGAACTGCCAAGCGAGGAAAGAATATTATCAAATTCGGTGTTCTTATAAAAGGAAATATTGGAAGTGGAGGAGGAGGTAAAACGGTTGAGAATATCCGCAGGGGTATTTGCCGAAGCCTCCAGAGGAACCAGGGCGACCTGGTAGTCGCCGATGCTCAGGCGGGAGGAAAGTTCGTCGCGGCTGACCTCCTCAATATTGACCGAAATGGCCAGCACGCTCTGCCATGCCTGCTGCAGCAGACCGCACATCTCAGGGATGTTGCTGTCCTCTGGAACCAGAAGCTGGATCTTGCGCAGTGTATCGGCCTCCAGTTCATCCATACCGGCACGATAGGTGTTATAGGCTGCCTGTGGGTCATAGGTATTGACGGTCGAGACACTGGTTTGCTCGGTGTAGGAATCGGTATACAGTGTGATCGCCGGTGGAATCAGTCGGTCGTATATGCGCAGATTTTCCTGCCCGTTTTCCCGCAAAAAGCTTTCCAGCGTTGTCCGGTCGATGGCGCGGATAAATCCTTCTCGCACCTGTTGATTGCAGAAAGCGGTATGGGTCTGGTTAAACACCAGCGCCCACACGACATTTTCGGTTTCTTCACAGGTCATGCCAGCTTCCTTGGCCTGGCGATACTGATTGTAATCGGCTATACAGCAGTCGGCGCTGCCCTCCATCAGCAGGGAAAAGCGGGTGGGAGCCTGTTCTCCTCGTGCTTCCTGTGCACTGGTCAGAACATCGCGATCCATATACAGATAGATGCCAGGAGTCTGCACCGATGCGGCATCGTAGTAGTTTTCGTTCTTTTTCAGATAGACACGGTTGCCGTTTTCCCATTGCATGAGATAGAACGGGCCGTTGGAATAGGTTTCTTTGATGGTTGCACCATATTTTCCGTTGGCGTTGTTAAACAGCTTTTCACTGCACGGCATTGCCGAGGAATGGGCAAGGTTTTCCAAAAAGGAAGGGTCGGCATAATCCAGCGTAAACTGGACGGTCAGATCGTCCAGAGCCTGCACGCCAAGCTGATCCTCCGACAGTTCACCGGCCAGCACCTGCTGGCTGTTGTGGATGGAAGAGTAAAGCGAAGCAAAGGGAGAAGGGTAGATGTTATTAAAGATGCGCTGGAAGGCAAACACAAAGTCATGTGCTGTCACCGGAGTGTTGTCGGCGTCATCCCAGACCATTCCTTCTCGAAGGTGAAAGGTGTACACCTTCTGGTCATCGGAAACCTCATATCCGTTGATGACTCCGTTTTCCAGATCGCCGGAAGGAAGCTGACACATCAGACCTTCCATCATATTATAGATAATTAACTGTTCGTTTTCGCTGTCTGCAAACTGCGGGTCCAGGCTGTCTGCACTGCCTGAAATATCATAGCGGATCAGCGATGGGCTGGTGCCGCAGGCTGTCAATGAAAGAACAATAAGAAGGGTTGCCATAAAAACACACCATGTTCGAACAAGGCGGTAATTCCGATAACTCAAGAGAAACGCTCTCCTTTGTAATGAAAGTTTAAAACATACATTTTCCAGTATAAAAAGCCGCTGTATCTCATGAAATCAAGATTGAACACAGGCGGCAGACAAAATCAGACAATATATGATAGGGGTACGATTTAGTTTATCATGCTCAAAAAATAAATTCAATTCCAATATTATGAACCTTCCCGTAATTCGTGTTTTTTAGCGGTTTTTCATCAAAATTTCTGAAATTTTACGGTTTATCTTGCAATCCAGAAGCGTGGATGATACTATTATTCCATTAAAGCGATGAATATGAAGGCGCTTTATTTGCTGTGTCACCTGTGTAATAGAGAGGACTGTATGAAGATGAACATTGAAGAAATTTTTGGCATCCGCGCATTTGACGATGCCGCCATGAAAAAGCGACTGCCTAAACGTGTTTATGAAAGCCTGTCCCGCACCCGTCGACTGGGAGAAAATCTGGACCCCAGCATCGCGGATGTTGTCGCCTGTGCCATGAAGGATTGGGCGATTGAGCAGGGAGCAACCCACTATTCCCATTGGTTCCAGCCGATGAACAACTTTACCGCAGGTAAGCACGATGCCTTTTTATCCACCACCGATGGCGATGGACGCATCTCGCTGGAATTTTCCAGCAAGGCTTTGATCCGCGGTGAGGCAGACTCTTCCTCCTTCCCATCCGGCGGTCTGCGTGCGACCTTTGAGGCAAGAGGCTACACCACCTGGGACCCGACCTCTCCGGCCTTTGTCCGCGACGGCACTTTGTTTATTCCGACCGCATTCTGTTCCTACAACGGCGAGGCACTGGATGCCAAAACACCGCTGCTGCGTTCGATGCAGGCAGTTTCCCGCGAAGGTGTGCGTCTGCTGCGCGCATTGGGCAATGACACCGTCAGCAAGGTCACGCCGATGGTGGGTGCTGAGCAGGAATACTTCCTGGTTGACTACAACCTGTACAATCAGCGTCTGGACCTGAAAATCTGCGGTCGAACCCTCTTTGGAGCAAAGCCATCCAAGGGACAGGAGCTGGATGACCACTACTGCGGACGTATCCGCATCCGTGTGGGCGAATTTATGCAGGACCTGGACAAGAACCTGTGGGAGATGGGAATTGCCAGCAAAACAAAGCACAACGAAGCTGCGCCTGCACAGCACGAGCTGGCGCCGGAATATTCCACAGCCAATATCGCCTGCGACCACAACCAGCTGATTATGGAAACCATGCGCACCATCAGCAAAAAGCACGGTCTGGCCTGCCTGCTGCATGAAAAGCCGTTTGAAAACATCAACGGCTCGGGCAAACATAACAACTATTCGCTGTGTACTGACACCGGAGAAAATCTGCTCAAACCAGGGAAGAACCCTGAAAATAATCTGCAGTTCCTGCTGGTACTGTGTGCATTTCTGCGCGGCGTCGATCTGTATGCTGATCTGCTGCGTATGTCCGCCGCCTGTGCAGGAAACGACCATCGTCTGGGCGGTTGTGAAGCACCGCCGCCGATCATCTCGATGTTCTTGGGCAATCATCTGACCTCGATTCTTCAGAACATTGCAAAAGGCGACAGCCCCGACAGCATCGTTCATCAGGAGATGGACATCGGTGTCGATGCAATCCCTTCCTTTACTAAAGACGAAACCGACCGCAACCGTACTTCACCGTTTGCCTTTACCGGAAACAAGTTTGAGTTCCGCATGGTTGGTTCTTCTCAGTCGCTGGCTTATTCTGAGGTAGTGCTCAATACCATCCTGGCAGACTCGTTCCACGCCTTTGCAGAGCGTCTGGAACAGGTGGAGGACACCGACGAGGAGATTCGCAATATCATCCGCGACACCATGCACGAGCATGGACGCATCATTTACAACGGAAACAACTATTCTCAGACTTGGGTGGAGGAAGCAATCCGCCGTGGACTGCCGATTCTGCGCACCTCTGCCGAGGCGTTCCGCACCCTGACCGATCCAAAGAACATTCAGCTGTTCGATCAGTATCGTGTATTCTCTCCAAAGGAGACGGCTGCACGCTATGAGATTCAGCTGGAAAACTACATTCATGTCATCCAGATCGAGGCTTCGACCATGCTGGAGATTGCAAAACGGCAGATCATCCCAAGCTGCATCAAGTACAGCGGCAAGATTGCGCAGAGCCTGCATGAGATTTCGGCCTGCGGTATGATACCGAAACGAATTCAGAATCATCTGGAGACGGTCACCGAATCGGTGGAGAGCATCATGGCGCTGACCGATGAGCTGGAAAGTGCGTTGAACCGCTCCGGCAGCTTTGAGGACCTGTATCAGCGTGCTCAGTATATGGCAGGAGACATCAGCGAGGCAATGAGCAGACTGCGTGCCCGCTGCGATGCACTGGAAACCATCGTCGATCAGAAGGACTGGCCGATGCCAACCTACACCGACCTTCTGCACCGCATCTAATAAAGAGCATAAAAAACTCCGCCGGAACTTCCGGCGGAGTTTTTTGCTGTCGTTTTGGAAAAACAAGTTACAGGGTATTTGCGATGTCGGCAAACTGCTGCATCGAAAGCTGTTCGGCGCGCAGATTGGAGGCAACACCAGCGCGATTGAGCAACTCGGTAGCCTGCGCTTTGCTGATGCCAAGACCCGAGGAGAGGGTATTGGCCAGCGTCTTACGGCGCTGGGAAAAAGCGGCCTTGACCACGCGGAAGAAGTTCTCTTCCTTCTCGACCTGGACGGCAGGCTCCTTGCGGATGTCCAGACGGATGACGGTGGAGTCGACATCAGGAGCGGGCATAAAGGAACCGCGGGACACCTGGAACAGCACCTGTGGTTCGCAGTAGTAGCGGACTGCAATGGAAACTGCACCGACTTCGCGGCTGCCTGGCAGTGCACAGATGCGCTGGGCGGCTTCCTTCTGTACCATGACGGTCAGCGAGGAGATAGGCAGGCGGGATTCCAGCAGGTTCATAATGATCGGCGAGGTGATGTAATAGGGAAGATTTGCACAGACGGCCACCGGCATATTGGGAAATTCCTCGGCGATCAGCTGGTGCAGATCCACCTTCAGGACATCCTGATTGACGATTTTGATATTGTCAAATTCCGCAAGGGTTTCGTCGAGGATAGGCAGCAGGCGGCTGTCGATCTCGATGCAGACCACCTTGTCGGCGCGGCTGGCAAGCTCGGCGGTCAGCACTCCGACGCCGGCGCCAATTTCGATCATTCCCCAACCAGGCTGGGCATTGCCCATCTCCGCCATACGAGGACAGACGGTGGGATTGATCAGAAAGTTTTGCCCCAGACCCTTGGAAAAGGAAAATCCGTGGCGGGAAAGGACATCCCGAATGACCGAGATGTTGGACAGGTTTTCCATGAAAAGCTCCTTTCAGATGGAAATTTATTTGGAACAAATTCGTTTATGGCCTTATTATAGCACAAAAATCCCCTCCGGCAGAGGATGTTTACAAAAAAGTGTGGGAAGTACACAGAAAACATACGCTGTATTCGGAGGGGAAAAGGGGGCTTATTGCTGTTCTCTCTCGAGAATGACCAGATAATTGCCGGCACCAGGAACGTTCATCTGCGGCTCCAGAATCTGTTTTAATCTCCATCCGCTCTGTGCTTCCGAGCCAATGACACGGGCACAGACCTTATAAGGAGAAGGAGCATTGGCAGCATCTTTGCCATCCAGAGTGGATGGAATCTCGACAAATTTGTATTCGTATTTGTTCATAGGAAAAACCTCCTGTTTTTTGTTGTGGGTTTAATAACTTAAGTTCATGGGTCCAAAGCCCTTGGGAAGCAGCTGCGCAAGGGTATACGCCTTATAGTGTTCCGCGTCGGAGGCGCAGAATACCAGAAAGGTCTGCGGGTTGCAAAATTCCATCATAACCTGACGGCAGACACCACAGGGCGTGGTGATAGGCAAAACGTCGGCATCCTGTCGTCCGCCGGCGACCGCCATACAGATAAATTCCCGTTTGCCCTCGGACACCGCTTTGAAAAAGGCGGTGCGTTCGGCGCAGACGGTGGGAGTGTAGGCGGAGGATTCGATGTTGCAGCCGGTATAAATGGTGCCATCCTGACACAGCAGAGCGGCGCCGACAGCAAAGCCGGAATAAGGGCAGTAGGAACGTTTTCTCGCTTCCAGAGCAAGTTCAATCAATCGTTTTTCGTACATAGGAGTACCTCATTGCATCGGAAAAATCTGGGATAAAAAGGACGAAAATCCCGCAGGAGCCTCCATGCCAAAATAGTCTGCGATGGTGGCGGCAAGGTCGCCAAACGAGGTGCGGGTGCCAAGGTTTTGATTTGCACACACCTGTTTGCCGCAGCAGAGCAGCGGGACATATTCGCGGCTGTGGTCGGTGGAAGGAGTGGCTGGGTCACAGCCGTGGTCGGCGGTGATAAACAGCAGGTCATCCGGGCGCAGCAATGGCAGCAGCTGAGCTAGCTGTGTATCAAAGCGGTTGAGCGCCTGGGTATATCCTTCGGGATTATTGCGGTGACCATAGAGCATATCAAATTCGACCAGATTGACAAAGCAAAGTCCGGTGAAATCGGTTTGACACAGCTCGATGGTGCGCTGCATGCCTTCGTCATTGGAGTGGGTGATGATCTTCTGGGAGATACCTTTTCCGGCAAAGATGTCGGAAATTTTGCCGACGCCGATGGTTTGCAGCTGATGGCGGGACAGGATGTCCAGCAGTGTATCCTGCGGTGGCAGCAGCGAAAAGTCGCGGCGGTTTGCGGTGCGGATAAAGCTGCCACTCTTTTCACCGACAAAAGGACGGGCGATGATGCGTCCGACGCCATGTTCTCCCTGCATGATTTCCCGGGCAATCTGACAGATTCGATACAGCTCTTCCAGTGGAATCTTCTGTTCATGGGCTGCGATTTGCAGCACACTGTCAGCCGAGGTATAGACGATCAGATCGCCGGTGCGCAGATGCTCCTCTCCGTAGTCCTGAATGACCTGTGTGCCCGAATAGGGCAGATTGCAGAGGATACCGCGTCCGGTACGGCGGGAAAGCTCCTCGAGCACCTCGGGAGGAAATCCCTGAGGATAGGTGGGCATTGGTTTTTGGGAGACAAGCCCCATCAGCTCCCAATGGCCGGTGGTGGTGTCCTTGCCGGCGGAACGTTCTGCCATTCTGCCAAAGGCGCCAGCAGGAGCGGTTACAGGCTGTCCCACTGTGACACCGTCGATGTTATAAAGTCCCAGATTCTGCATCTGCGGGACCTGCAGGTTGCCGGTGGCAAAGCAGGAAGCAAGGGTATTGCTTCCGGTGTCGTGGTAGTTTGCGGCGTCGGGAAGTTCCCCGATGCCAAAGCTGTCAAGAACGATGACAAATACACGTTTCATAGAGAAAACCTCGTTTAGTGATTGCCTGCACGCAAGCAGTTTTCAGCAAAAAATGATGACATACCGTTTGTGCAGCAAGATACAGGAATTAAACCAGCGAGAGAGCGACTTCCATCATCTGGGTAAAAGCGTGCTGACGAACTTCTGCCGAAACGGCTTCGCCGGTAAAAGGATTATCCGAGATGGTCAGCAGGCACAGCGCCTGTTTTTTGGCGCGGGCAGCCTCCATATACAAGGCGGCAGATTCCATTTCGACGGCGAGCACGCCCATCTTCTGCCACTCAGGCAGTCCCTGGGATTCGTCGTAAAACCAGTCGGAGGTCAGCACGGTGCCTGCTTTATAGGCAAAGCCCTTCTGTTCGCAGAACTGTGCGGCGCGGCGTGCCAGATCAAAGCTGGCAGTAGGTGCATAACTGCCAGGCAGATGGTACTGTGCAGCGTAGTTGGAGGTGGTACAGGAGGAAACAGCGATCACAAGATCGCCGATTTTCAGCGACGGATCAACAGCGCCGGCAGAGCCGATGCGGATGATGGTGTCCACTCCATAAAAATGGAACAGCTCGTGGCAATAGATGCCCATTGAAGGCATTCCCATGCCGCTGCCCTGCACCGAAACCGGTTTGCCCTGGAAGGTGCCGGTGTAGCCCAGCATGGAACGGACCTGGTTATAGCAGACGGCATTTTCCAGATAGGTATCTGCCAGCAGCTTTGCCCGCAGAGGATCGCCTGGCATCAGAACGGTCTTTGCAATATCGCCTATTTTTGCGTTATTGTGAGGAGTAGGAACGGACATAAAAACACCCTTTCTTTAGATTGATATTACCATTATTATACGCGAAATACACCTAAAAAGAAAGATTATATGAAAAGGAAAGTAAACGGCAGCGGAAATAAATTTGCAAATTTGCGAAAAAGTGCTTGAACAGATGTAAGCAATTCGTTAAACTTATAATGAAAAGGTTTATAATTTTATGTTATTGATAAGAGTTTCAGGAAATCTTGTATGAATAGAATTATCAGGAGAGATCATCAGCGAGGAACAAAAAAGAAGGAGAGAGTTTATGCAGCGGATCAAAATTATGACAGATTCGGCGTCGGATTTACCAGCCCAAACAGCCGAACAGCTGGGTATTGAGATTATTCCGATTCCCATCGCTGTGGACGGCAAAGGCTATCTGGAAGGCGTGGATTTTACCCCAAGACAGTTTTACAGCATCCTGGAATCGGCAAAAGAAATTCCCACTACTTCCCAGATTTCGCCCATTACCTACTGTGAGCGTTATTATGAGGCATATCAGCGTGGCTATACCGACATTATTCTGGTGGGCATTTCCTCGAGCGCATCGGCGACTTATTACCGTTCCCTGGACGCAGTGGACCTGCTGCATGAAAACTGTCCGGAGACCAAAGACAAGCTGAATATTCACATTGTCGACTCCAAAACATTTTCGCTGGGCTATGGCTATCCGGTGATGCAGGCGGCAAAGATGGCACAGCAGGGAAAAAGCGTTGAGGAAATCTTGAATTTTATTCATGACTGGCTGGAGCGCCTGGAAATTTATTTTACGGCGTTTTCCTTTGAGTTTATCAAAAAGTCGGGCCGCATCGGCTGTGCCTCCGCTATTGTGGGAGAGGCGCTGGGAATCCGTCCGCTGATTCAGATTAAGCAGGGTGAGATGAAGATTGTTGCCAAGCCTCGGGGCAATCATGCAGTGATGCAGAAGATGTCACAGATTTTGGCGGCAAACATCGACCCGCAGTCGCCTTACCTGATGCTGACCGGCACACAGGCCGGTGCACAGGAGGAACTGACCGATATGATCTATGCAGCGACCAAGAAGAAACCGGAATTTATTTCGGATGTTGGCTGTGCGGTCAGCATCAACAGCGGTCCGAAGATGATCGGCATCGGATTTTTGGGAGCAAAAAAGCGGTAATGAAAACAGAAAAAGCAGGGAGGAAGGAACAGAAATGAAACGAGTAGATAAAATCAATTATTATTTGGACATTGCACAGACAGTAGCCGCCAGAGGCACCTGTCTGCGCAGAAACTTTGGAGCAATCATCGTCAAAAACGACGAGATTATCTCCACCGGCTATGTGGGCGCACCTCGCGGCCGCCAGAACTGCTGTGATCTGGGATACTGCACTAGAGAAAAGATGAATATCCCCCGTGGAGAACGGTATGAGCTTTGCCGCTCGGTTCACGCAGAGGCAAATGCAATCATCAGTGCACCGCGTTCGGAAATGATCGGCAGCACGCTGTATCTGGTGGGACTGGAGTACAAGGACGGCAGCTATGTGGAAAATGCAAATCCCTGTGCGATGTGCAAGCGTCTGATTATCAATGCCGGCATCGAAAGGGTGATTGTGCGTGACACCAAGGAAACCTATCGCCTGATTGACGTCTACGAAAGCTGGGTTAACCAGGACGCTTCGATGGAGCAGATCGGATACTAATGAAACTAAAAAGCCGTCCCACCGATTGGGCGGCTTTTTTAAACAGATTTGCTGTGAAAGGCAGAAAATCGGTTGACGCAGGTAAAAAAGAAAGTGTATAGTTAAAAGAAAGCAGGAAAAATACTGCGCTGATAGAAGAAAATAGAATATCCGGTTCAGGAAGGGGAATGTAAAGATGAATTTTTCCAAGAAGCTCTGCCGGCTGATCAGTCTCTTTTGTGCTGCTGCGATTTTGCTGGGCACGTTAGGCAGCGTTCTGGCGATGGTGACCAGTGCAGCGGAAACAAGATATACCGGCTACCCGACAAAGATGGTGCTGGGAGAAAAAATCCCGCAGGATCAGTTCTATGATGAGAACGGAAATGCAAAAAAGATCAACATCACAGAAGGACAATACACACTGGTGACCTATTGGGCAAGCTGGTGCTCGGATTGTCAGCACGAATTTGATCTGCTGCCGACACTCAAACCGGTATTGAGCGAATATGACAACGTACAGTGGTATCTGATTGACTATGTTGATGGAAAGAAGGAAACCAAACAGGACGGTGTAGATTTTATCAAGGCGCAGCAGCCTGGTCTGCCGGTGCTGTATGACCACGATGCAAAATCCTTCCAGTCGCTGGGCATTACCCAGATCCCAACGACATTGCTGCTCAATCCAGAGGGAGAGATTATCTACTGCTATCCGGATGTGATTGAAACAAAAGATCATCTGCGCGCAATCTTGGACTATGCGACAAAAGGTGCGGATGCACAGACGCTGTCCTATGTGCAGAGCAATCTGCTCAAGGCAGACGGAACCATCAAAAAGGCTGCAACGGTGAGCAGCACCAGTTCCACCGCACAGAGCTTTCTGGCACAGTATGCGGTCAACAGTCTGAACAAATCGCTGCTGGATACCCAGAAGCAGTGGGTGGACACAAACGGTTCGACTGGAGATTTGGGCGATGATCTGCGTCTGCTGCAGGCGATGAGTGCATGGAAGGGATATGAAACCCAGGCAATGGCACTGCGTCAGGCTATTCTGAGCAAGGTGAAGGACAGCAATTTCACCGGAGAGGTTGCACTTAGCGACCTGAACCTGTCGGCAATCGCACTGCTGGGTGACGAGAAATTAAGTGCAAATGCACTGTCGCTGATACAGAAGGGTTATCTCGGTGCAGAGTTTCCACTGTATTGCACCTCCTACAATACAGACAAACAGAGTTACAAAAAGACGGTGATCGACACCACCGAATCCCTGATGACGGTATATCATCTGGCACAGCAGGGCAAGGTGAAGAAGGCGACGCTGGAATGGCTGAAAGAGACGATGAACACCACCGGCATCTATGCAAAGTACAATGCGGATGGAACAGCCATTCAGAGATACAGCTATGAGACGCCATCTGTTTATGCGCTGACAGCGTTGATCGGACTGGAAACAGGGGATCAGGAGCTGTTTACCGATGCACTGATTCAGATGGAGCAGTGCAGGACCTTTGATGCAGCAAGTGCAGCAAACGGCAGTTTCAGCAGCAAGGCAAGCGATCAGGCATTGGAACAGTGCTTACCGCTGTATGTATACTCGGTGATGGAGCAAAAGGGAATTTAGTAAAACAACAAACGGCACAGGACAATTTGTCCTGTGCCGTTTTTGTAGAAGAGCAGAAAAAGTCAAGAAGGAAAGAGACAGAGTGACTATAATGGAGACAGAAAGGAGGAGAGAAGAATGGATTGGATAGAAACAATCCAGCAAACGGTGGATTTTATAGAGGAACATCTTACAGAACAAATCGACAGCGATCTGCTGGCGCATCAATGTCACGTTTCTGTATACCATTTTCAACGGGTGTTCGGAGTTTTAAGCGGATACAGTGTCGGGGAGTATGTCCGCAAGCGGCGCCTTTCCTGTGCAAAAGAAGAATTGCAAAACTCTTGCGCATCTGTCTTGGAAATTGCTCTGAAATATCAGTATGAATCATCAGAAAGTTTTAGCAGAGCATTTCGCAAATTTTACGGGGTAAATCCATCCGTTGCAAGAAAGAATCATCTTCCGTTAAAATCCTTTGGGCGTTTGACGTTACAACACAGAAGGGAGGAAGAAGAAAAAATGAAGTATCATATTCAAACAGCGGATACTATGTATTTCCTTGGGTACAAACGGAGATTTTCGGGAGTGCCGTCTGATCGCGATGAGCAGGAGAAAAACTTTTTCATACATACCAGATTACAGCAGTTTGCGTTACAGGGTTTGGTCAAGGACTGTGAAACCTCCTATACGCTGATATCAGGAGTCAGTGAGGAGGCATACGATTTTTACATTGCAGCGCGGTATAATCATTCGGATTGCTGGCTGACCGAACAGCGTTATCAGAACATTATAAAACTCAATCCAGAGATCGGTCAAATGTTTGAAAAGATTGTTCTTCCTGCTGCCACCTATGCAGTGTTTGAAACAGAACCGTGCGATTATCCGACCGAAAAACAGACGCAGCTTCGCAAAGAAATCCTGACAGAGTGGCTGCCTGGTTCGGAATTTCAGCTGGCACAGGGAACCGAAGTGGCGATGATTCGCTGGCTGATGGGAGCAGAAAGGGAAAAAAGAGTGATCCAGCTGTGGATGCCGGTGGAAAAGCGATAAATAGAAAGGACCTTCAGATCACTCTGAAGGTCCTTTCTATTTATCGGGTAAAGGCAATTAGTCCAGGCTCGGTGGGATGGTCGACGACCAGAACCTCCTTTTGAGGAAGCAGGAGCAGCGCAATCGCAAGGTCGCCAACAGCAAGTGCTATATTGACAGCGCCAAACAAAACAAGGTCAGGAAACGGAAACAGGATCGAAAGAACAATCGCTCCGACACCTAAAATCAGACAAGGCATCAGTGTGCCGATCAGATAAGCTCCTTTTTGCAGCGGTTGAGCACAATGACAATAGGGAGTCAGGGTTTTGAGCTGGAATCCGAAATGAATACTGTGAAATCCGTCTTTACAGAAAAGGCTCCAGGTAATGCCATGGATCAACTCGTGTACAAAGATGGAGAGGATAAGAGCAGGCAAGAACCAGCCTGCAAACTGGATAGCAACAAAATTTCCTGAGAAAAACCCCCATCGCAGCAGATAAAGAAGAAGTGGTACAGCAATAATCGGAACGATGAGAAGTATCGAAATCAGATTGAGTTTCCTGGCAGAAATAATCAGCGATTTTTGGTGATAACCCTGCTGTTCCATCTGGCGGCAGGTAGTTTCAAATATAGTAAATTTGGAAGGTTTTTCTGTTTTGTCCATATCATTTTTCACTCCTCTTTTTAAAATCAGAATACAACACCGTTCTATCCGTGTCAATTTAAATTTTCAAAAATTTATTTAAAATATCTATCGACATTCTTGCGCAGTTATGCTATATAAATAAGGAGAAATCATGGAGGGGTGAATGTGTATGCAGCAAGTGGAAAACAAGGAAAACCAAATTATCAGTGGAGTCATTTGGAAACAGCTGCTGATTTTCTTTTTCCCGATCGTTCTGGGAACCTTTTTTCAGCAGATTTACAACACGGCGGACACAGTGGTTGTGGGACGTTTTGTCGGAACCGAGGCGCTGGCAGCCGTTGGCGGATCGACCAGCCAGATTATTAACCTGATCGTCGGATTTTTTACCGGTCTTGCCTCCGGTGCAACGGTCGTTATCTCGCAGAACTACGGCGCGAAAAATCCGGACGGTGTACAAAAAGCTCTGCGTACCGCCTACGCTCTTTCCATCGCCGGAGGCCTTTTGATTTCGATTGTGTCGATTTTACTGACACGGCCGCTGCTGGAGATGATCAACACACCATCAGATGTTATAAATCTGTCGGAAACGTATCTGTGCATCTACTTTGCAGGACTTATCTTTGTCTTTATCTACAACGTAGGCGCAGGTATCCTTCGTGCAGTCGGCGACAGCCGCAGACCGCTTTACTTTTTGATTGTCTGCTGTATCATCAACATTATATTGGACGTTGTGCTGATTGTTTTCTTTAAGATGGGTGTAGCGGGCGCAGCGATTGCAACTACCTTTTCTCAGGGTGTCAGTGCGGTACTGGTTACCATTACACTGTGCCGTTCGACCGATATGTTTAAGCTGCATCTGAGCAAAATCCGTCTGTATGTGCAGCCGATGGGTATGATCCTCAAGATTGGTCTGCCAGCTGGATTGCAGTCGGCAATGTACAGTGTTTCTAATATCATCATCCAAAGCTCGTTGAACACCTTCGGTACCGAGACGGTGGCAGCATGGACAGCCTTCAGCAAGATTGACTCGCTGTACTGGATGATCAGCGGTGCATTTGGTATCGCGATCACTACCTTTGTTGGTCAGAACTATGGTGCCAGAAAGTTTGGCCGAATGAAGAAGAGTATCAACATCTGTCTGGGAATGGACTTTGGCAGCTCGGTAGTCATCAGTGTGCTGCTGCTGATTTTCGGTGGATTTGCTTTTCAGCTGTTCACCACCGATGCGCAGGTTATCGACATCGGCATGAAAATCCTGCATTTGATGGCTCCTGCATACGCGGCATTTGCGTTTGTAGAAGTTTATTCCGGTGCGCTGCGCGGCACAGGCGACGTCGTTTTGCCGATGCTGATGACCTGCGGTGGCATCTGTGCTTTCCGTGTCATCTGGATTCTGTTTATCCTGCCGCTGAACAACACGCTGGAAATGATCGTGTACAGCTACCCAATTTCCTGGATTCTGACCGGACTGCTGTATGTCCTGTATTACTTTAAGAAAAGACAGCAGTTCCCAGATACGGATGAACCAACTGAGGCATAAACTGGAGAAAATACATGATAAAAAACCTCCGCATTTGATGGCGGAGGTTTTTTATCAAAAGAAGGAGGAAGAAAGATGCAGACAAAATTGGTGCTGCTGGGAACAGGAACTCCCAACGCCTGTCCCAATGCCAGCGGTCCTTGTTCCGCGGTTGTGGTAGGAGACAGAGCTTATCTGGTGGACTTTGGACCAGGTGTGGTTCGACAGGCATCCAAAGCCTATTATAAAGGAATTGATGCTTTGCGTCCGGATCTGTTGACGGTGGCATTTTGTACCCATCTGCACACCGACCACACCGTCGGTTATGCGGACCTGATCTTTACCCCATGGGTGCTGGAACGCTCACAGCCGCTGCAGGTCTACGGTCCGAAGGGAATCAAGTCGATGACCGAACATCTGCTGGCAGCCTATGCCGTGGACATTGATTTTCGCATCCATGGCTTTGAGAAGGCAAACGAGGTCGGCTATCAGGTGCAGGCGAAGGAAATCGGCGAAGGAGTTATCTACCAGGATGACCGCGTGCAGGTGGAGGCATTTTTGGTCAGCCACGGCACATTGGAGAGCTACGGATACAAGTTTACCACTGTGGACGGAAAGGTGATTGTCATCAGCGGAGATACGGCGCCATTGGACATTGTGGCACAGAAAGCGCAGGGATGTGATATTCTGCTGCACGAGGTGGAATACAGCGGCGGACTGTCCTCCCGAGAGCCGAAGTGGCAGAAGTATCACCGTGAGGTACACACGCTGAGCGTGGATTTGGCAAAGGTAGCACAGAAGGCGCAGCCCAAACTGCTGGTGACCTACCACCGGATTTACCACATGAACATTCAGGACAACACAAAGGATCTGGATGCAGAGATAGGTTGGCGATGCAAGGCCATCCTGGAGGAGATCCGTCAGGCAGGGTATGCTGGGCCGGTGGTCAATGGACAGGACCTGGACATCTTTACGATATAGAACAAAAGAAAAAGCAGTTTGCTGTGCCCGTGGAATAGGAGGCACAGCAGCTGCTTTTTGTTTTTTACAAAATGAAGTCCCCCGAAATACAGCAGCAGACAAATTTTAAATGGATAGTTGAAAAACATTTTAATTGGGGGTATTCTGTCTCTGGCACCGGTGTACGAATAGGAAGCGGAGAAAAACGATGGCATTTTTTATTCAAATGAGAGAGGAAAGATTAAACCCTGTTCGGGTGATCTATACACGTCGAATAGGAGCATACGGAAAGGAAAATGCAGTTCTGATGCAAAGATGGAAGGAATGGCTGAGAGAACATGATTTGTTTGGGTCAGACAGTGTGATTCTTGCCATTGCGATGGACGACCCAGCGATTACAGAAGCCAGTCAATGCAGATATGATGTCTGTATGGTCGCCGGTGAGTCTGTAAAAGTGTCAGGGAATGAAGTTTACAGCAGGGAACTTTCGGGTGGAAACTATGTGGTGTTCTTAATTGAACATACCAGTCAGGCTGTTGAACGGGCATGGTCGGAAAGCTTTGGATATTTAGGAAAAATGGGCTATACGCTGGACCTTACAAGGCCGGTAATGGAACGATATGCGAAAAGGCTGGTGGACTGGCATCTATGTGAACTATGTGTACCGGTGAAAGAAAGGGAATAGAAGCGAAAAAAAGGACGTATCATCTGCGATGCAGGTGATACGTCCTTTGAAGTATTTGCTGTTTTTAAGCAATAAGGTTAAAATACCGAGTCCATGACAACATCCTTTAAGAAGGAAGCAAAGCTCTGATACTCCTGCGGAAGGAGGACATCAGGGAAGCTCATTACCAGTAAAGGATGGGACATGAAATGAGGACGGTAGGGCGGATGCAGGTGGGAATAGGGATTTTCCACAAAGCCCAGCGAGGTATAGAACTGTTTGCGTCGACAGGAAATATCATCTGTCGGAGGATCAATCTCCAGCAAGGTGTGAGGATGTTGCTGCAGAAATGTTTTGATCGCCTGGGAGCCAATTCCCTGTCCCCGAAGGGAGGAAAGGATGGCAAAATGTTCGACGTAGCACAGCTGGTTTATTTCCCAGTAAAAGAGAATACCACAGAAGCGGTTATCCGAAAGGATGACATCGCAGTGATACTGCGGATGGGAAAGGATACGACGCTGGCTGAGGGAAAGGCGCTGTTCATGCTGAGGGAAGCTGGTGGCGTACAGAGCGAATGCTTTGTCGAAATACAGATGGGACGGGTCGGTAATACGGGAAAATGTAATCATAAGTCAGCCTCCTTTCAGGACAGACAGAGGGATTATTCCACAAGCAGGCGCTTTTCCAGCTCCAGATCAGGGGTTACGTAGGCGGTTTGATAGCTGACATAGATGACCATGCCAGGTTTTGCACCGCGAGGCTTTTTGACATTTTTGATGAGGGTATAGTCCACCGGTACCTGAGAGGATTCGGCAGCCTTGGAATTGACAGCAGCAAGGATAGCAGCCTGGTGCAGGGTGGTATCAGGTACTTCCTTACCATCACTGACAACGATTGTGTGAGAACCCGGGATATTTTTGGTATGGAACCATACATCCCGTCCGCGGGATTCCTTGAGGGTGAGCTGGTCGTTCTGCACGTTATTGCGTCCGACCAGAATGGTGAAGCCATCGTCCGACAGGTAACGTTTGGGTTTGAGCTTGAGTTCCTTTCCTTTTTTAGGAGTGTTTCCTTTATGGCGGAGGTAACCCTGTTCGGCAAGTTCGGTTCGGATGGCGGTCAATTCGTCGTTGGTCTGTGCACGGGTGAGTGCGTCAAAGACCGAGTCGATATAGACGGCTTCCTGCTGACCCTCTTCGATCAGCTCACGCAGTTTCTTTTCGGCGGTATCGGCCTTGCGATATTCCCCGTAATACTTCTGCGCGTTCTGCGCCGGTGTTTTGCGAGGATCCAGCGGGATGGTGATTTCGCTCTGGTTTTCGTCGTAGAAGTTGACGAGGGTGACCGAATGATCGCCTTTCTGGATGGAATAGAGGTTGGCGTTGATGAGGTCGCCATAGATCTTCCAGGTCTCGCGGTCGGAACAATCTGCCAGCTCCTTTTCCTGCAGGCTCAGCTTGCGGGCGATACGGTCGGCGGTATTGGCAAGTGTCTTGAGCAGATCTGCACTGCGGTGCCGCATCCGCTGGATGTTGTCCCGCTGGGTATAAAAGTCGTCGAGCAGCTGGCTGTAGCTGTCGTAGGTGCGGGTGAACATGGTTCCGCCGTACTGATGGATGTCCATGAAGGAGAAGTCCACCGGCTTTTTGCGGGCGTCGATGACGCTGGTGGGAGTGCCGGTATAGTCGCGGGCCATCTCAATGACACGACTCAGGAAAAAGCGCAGGCGGTCATAGTGATCGGGTGTCATCTCGGAGATGACACCGTCGTTGCCGAGGAAGACATAGTTTGCAATTTCGCGGCAGACGATAGGAGAGACGCCCTGCACTGCAGAAAGCAATGCCTTGGAAAGCGGAACATCCTTGCCGGTACGCAGCGCCTGTTCGATCTGCTCAGGAGTGGTGTCGATCAGGTCGAGCTTATTCTGAGCCGGCGGCAGAGTATAGTGGACGCCTGGGAGGATGGGACGTACCGAGGACATGGTGTCGTCGATGCGCTTAATCGAGTCGATGACGCGGCCGTTTTCATCCACAAGGATGATATTGGAGTGGCGGCCCATGATCTCGATGGCAACGGTGAGATGAACCAGGTCGCCCATTTCGTTGCGGGTCTCAAAGATAAGGTGCAGGATACGGTCCAGGCCGATCTGCCGAAGCTCAATGAGCTTGGCGCTGCCCAGATATTTGCGCATCAGCATGCAGAACATGGGAGGAGATTTTGGGTTTTCAAAGGAGGAGGTGGTCAGGTGCAGGCGCGGGCTATCGGCGCCGGCAGACAGGTAGAGTTTGACGCTGCGCGCGCCGTCAGCGGTCGGCTGCGGCAGGCGCAGGACAAAGATCATCTCCTCGCGGGAAAATTGGTGGATCTTATCAATGCGTGCGCCGATCAGACAGCCTTCCAGCTCGTGCTTGATCTGGCGCAGAAGAGTGCCGTCAAGTGCCATGGCGATCTTCCTTTCTATATCAATCGGGTTGAGGTTGTTTGGATGAGTATAGCAGTTATTATATCATAAAAGCGGCGAAACGGACAGAGGGATACTTTTGTATGAAGTTGACAGGTCAAAATCAACATCGTGCATGAAGTGCTTTGAGAATCCTGCAGAAGATTGTTAATAGAAAATCAAATAACAAAGGGGAAAATCATCTGATTCGCATTGACAAAGGATAAAACAGAGTGTATAATGGAAATGCAACAGATGGAGGGAAATTTGTTTTGCAAATTTTTATTGGTTAAAATTGCAGATTTATGTATTTCTCGCAGCTGTTGTCCTTTATTTTGATATCCTCTACAATCAACATAATCCTTCCAAATATCGTGCAGGAAAGGCGTTTCTGCACAAAACAAAAAATCCCCTGACTTCTCACAGGGGATTTTTTGTTTTGTATATTTATTTGGTCAGCATACCATTGGGAGTCTGCAGCAGAATCAAAAGCTGCTCTTCTGCGCCGGTCTGGGTGTCGACATAGCACAGCACCTTATCCCCAGTGGAAGAGCTGCACAGGAATTCGTAGGTCAGCACTTCATTCTGGCCAGAGGTGGGAATCAGTGCCAGGCGGGTGCTCTCGACGGTGAGGACGGAGCTGACCGACTGGCGCGCTTGCTCGACGGTGAGTGCGGGAGCTTCAAAGGTGCGGTCGGTATGGTTGACAAGGTAGCCGCGGGCGTCCAGTCCGACAATGGCGCCGTCGCTCAGCGAGACCTCCACCTTGATGAGGTCGGTGTAGCAGATAGTTTGGGTGTCAGGGTGGTAGTAGGCAAAGTTGAGCGTCATCACGCCGTCGCTGGTTTCGTAGTAGGTGTCCTTCATGGAGGTGTAGCCGTTCTTTTCAAGGTAGGCCTGCGCCTTCTGCACGGCCTCGTCATAGCTGAGGTCTCCGCCGGTCAGGCCACTTTTATCGGTGACAAGGTAGCAGAGATAGCCGCCATTTTTGGTGATGGCAACCGAGTTATTGGCGCCGTCATGGAATACATAAGAAGGCAGAGTGGAGTTTTCCTCCCGCATCTCGGGAAGGTCAACAGTGGTGACGGTAGACAGCTTCTGGCGCGCCTGGTCGACGGTCAGCTCCGGCTGGCCCTCGGTCATGCGCGGCGTACGCTCGAGAAGGTGGTCGGAGAACGGTCCATCATAGATGAGCGTCGGGTAGCCGGTGAAGCTATCCTCCACCTGTTTGAGCTGGGAGGTGGATTCGGTGCCGGCGGCAGAGACTACGTCTGCATCCGCCTGCTGTTCGGCGGCGTTGAGCTGTTCGATGGTCAGCGAGCCATCGGAAAGTGCGGTCGCGATCTGGTCCATCTGTGCGCTGAGGCGGTCGGCGTATTCGCGCAGAGAGGCAAAGTTCTGGCGCTCCTCGTCGGTGATGGGCTCGCCGTTTGCACTCTTCTGGGACAGATAGATAGCGTAGTCGCCCGCCTGGGACAGGAATTTATTGGTGTTTTCCAGGGTGGTGTCGGTGACAGGAAGTGTGGACAGCGCCGATTTGGCAGCGGCGGACTCCTTCCACATCTTGGACGAGATCATCGACAGCTGCGGCGAGGTGCCGGCGTACATCCCTTTGACAAGGTCGGAGGAAAGATTTGCCAGATTATCCGAGGCAAGGTCTGCCGCGCGCAGCCAGGTGTTTTGCAGCGCAGAGCGATAGGTGTTCATGCGGACGTAGGTGATGGATGCCCAGATCGCCAGTCCCGCCGAAAGTATCAGCAGAAAGATGGATACGATCTTGAGCGATGCGGTGGAAATGGGTGTTTCTTTGTTCATGCTCAGCGATCCTTTCTTTGGTTAAGCTGTCTTGAGTATGGGACAAGTTGTGGGAATTATTCAGGAGAGTTTATGCTACAATTTTTGGAAAACTTGTTGACAAACCTTGATTTTACTTCTATACTGAAAATAATATATGCTAAAATAGGATTTTTAGCTATATTTGTAGAAAAATTATAATCTTATCAAAAAGGAGGTGTTACAGCGTGAATATGGATCGTTTTGAAGAACATGCAGAGGACCGAAGGATTCGCAAAACCAAAAAGGCTTTGCGTACAGCTCTGGTGAAATTGTTGAGCAAAAAAAGCATCGACGACATCACCATCAAGGAGCTGACTGAGGAGGCTGATGTGCATCGAGGGACCTTTTACCACCACTACCGAGATGCCTTTGACCTGAAAGATCAGGTGGAAGTGGAAATCGCACAGGAGCTGGACGAAGTGATCGCAAGCGTGCCCGACAGTGCGCTGGAAGATGGCCCGTATCCGCTGCTGCTGAAGGTGCTGTGCTATCTGGAGGAAAACCGAGATATGGCGCGCATGCTGGCAAGCGAGTCGGGTGACCACAAACTGATGGCGAAGATGTGCGAGCAGATCAGTGTGCGATGTATGAAGGACAGTCTGTTTGGTGAAGAACGACGGTATGGCAGCCGGTTCTGTGCCGCAGGTATCCAGGGAATGCTGGTGCCGTGGGTGGAGGACGGAATGCGCACACCGCCAAAAGAAATGGCGAAGCTGTTGGATGCGGTGATTACCGGTGGAACAGCAGAAGCAAAAGGTAAAGAGAACGTCGTTGGGGCGTAGGTAGTCAGGGCATCATGTGATGGTCTGTATTTTTTTGTCGCTTAATGTATAATTATTATTCTAAAGGTATATTAAAGAACATAATTAAAGCATCATGAACGATAAGCGACACTTTGACATAAATTTGTGGCAGAAAATAAAATAACAAACCGGCGTTGGAAGAAAATCTCACCGGTTTGTTATTTTTTTGTAATCTTTTAGGCGCAATAATGACAATTTGGTTCAGAAAAATTGGGTCAACTTCATGAAAATGTAAATTTCTTTGCGAAGTGCGACAAAAAAGAAACGAAGTGTTGACTAAGTGGTATTGCGGCTTTTACCGGTTTGAGATACAATAATGTCAGACACGGAGGACGCGTGGAGGCGGATTCTGTGCAAAACAAAAGAGCCTGCGATATACAGCGATTGTATAAACATGCGGGCAAAAATTATTTTAGGAGGAAGAAAGACTATGAAAAAAGTACTTTCCGTAGCTATGGCTTCTGCTATGGTACTGGGCATGGGCGCTAACGCTTTCGCTATCACCTACAACACCAGCACAAACGACGAAGCAGATTGGCCAGAAGATTTCCAGTTTGATGGTGCACTGTTCGTAACCGACAAAGATGGCGACATCGTTACCGATGCTACCACCGCAATCAACGACAACGAGACCGTTGACTTCCAGCCAGGTGACGTTATCTGGATGCCTCTGTACGCTGATGATCAGCTGATCTATGATGCTGGTTGGAGCGAGGCTGTTGATGGTGAAGAAGCAGTTAGCAACGTTAAAGTTGGTAACTATAATGTTGAAGCACCTGTTGACCTTCTGTACGAAGTTCTCGATGGCAAAGCTACTTGGTGGCAGAAAGATGCCGGCGGTACTTATACCGTACCAGCTGACATTGATGAGCTGAAAGAAGCTGGATATGCTATTCCAAGTGTTAGCAACATTTCCACAACTGAAGATAGCCGCACCGAGTTTGCTGGCGTAAAGAGCACTAGAGTTGTTTCTGTTTCTGACGTTCCAGCAGAAGGTTCTACCATCACTTATGATGAAGTTAAGAGAACTGTTGCTAAAAACAGCACAAAATACTCCATCAATGGTACTAAATACAAAACTCTGGATGAGCTGAATGCAGCAATCGCAGCTGGTAATTACACCGAGCAGCAGGTAAACGTAACTGTTAACCTCGAAGAAATCGACGATACTGATGAGTCCATCGGTAAACCAGTTGTTGACGAGGAAAATTCTACTCGTGCATACAGCAACTACACTGGCAACATCGACAAGAACTGGTCCATCAACCTGATCGAAGGTTCTACTGGCGTTGCTGAGCTGATCGAAAACGCTGAGCTGTACAAAGCTACCGCTGTTGACTACGCTTCCTACAGCAAATACACCGATGAGATCATGCCAAACGCTGTATACCTCAAGATCACTCTGAAAGATGAGTTCAAGACCGTTACCACCGAGACCCTGAAATACTACGTATACGTTACCGACAACACCACCGGCGACAAGACCAACGAAGTATGGGTATCCGGTACCTACTCCAACAAATCCGAAGTTAAGACTGTTGACTTCACTTGGACCAACGATGCTTCCCAGCCAGCTATCTGGAAAGTTGCTGACAACGAGAGCGGCGTAGCTGTTTTCGATTTCGCTGACAAAGCATTCTTCTCTGTTAAAATGTACTCTGGCGAGACCATGTACCTGGATCTGAGCACTGCTTACGATGCAGCTATGGCTGGCGACTTCAACGAAGCTGAAGCTTTCTTTGCATTCGACAACGACAATGCTAACTTCTCCAGAACTGGTACTCTGATCCTCGTTTCCGACGATTCTTCCCTGATCCCATATCAGGTAACTGAAGACGGTTACGTAAAAGTTGATGCTGAGTACGTTGAGGACTACGCAATCGCTCACACCAACGAAAAAGTTGACGGTTTCGTATTCGAGACCAAAGAGCTGGGCAACTACGTTCTCGCTACCGATGAACTGGAAGTTGAAGAAGACAACACCGACAACACCGAAGAAGTTGTAGTTCCAGATACTGACGACAACACCACCACCGAGACCAGCAAACCAAACCCAAGCACTGGCGCTGAGGACTTTGTAGGTCTGGCAGTTTCCCTGGCAGTTGTTTCTGTTGCTGCTGCTGGCGCTCTGGCTCTCAAGAAATAAGTTTTCTTCGAAAACTGATTTCAAGAAGTAATTTTCCTTACGGAAAATAACTTCGGTGATGCGGAAGCCTTTGGGCTTACGGATTACGAGAAAGTTTGAGTAACGGATACCGTCGAGGGAAACCTCGACGGTATCTTTCTATGGAGGGGCTCGGGAACGTGTTCCGAAAACCTCGATTTGATTGATGCCAGTCTTCCGACTAAAAATTTTTTGAAGCTGTTGTCTGTACAGGCAAGGCTTCGACACCCCCTTTGGTTCTCCACCCAAAGGGGGATTTTCTTGCGACAAAAAAGCCCGCTTGACAGCGGGCTTTTACAGGTGCTATAATAAGTAGCAGAAGGACGGCTTCCTGTGCGAGAGGACGGTCGTTCCAAGTTCAAGTTTATAGCTTGTAGAAACGCCGCCCCTTTACATAGGGGTGGTTATTTCTTTATGTAGGATAAAATCCCAAAGACAACCGTTGCAAGCAGGTTTAAAAGTGCAATGACTTCCAAAACTGTCATAGCGGTCCCCCCTTTTTCTACTTTTCTACGAAAAAGAGGAACAACCGTGCCGCCCTTCCGGCAAACAACAGTATACCACAAAATGAGAACAATGTAAACAAATCCCTTTCGGCCCGATTCTGAAAGGGATTTTTTTATACAGAAAAAGCCAATGCTGTCAGCGAAAGAATCACTTGCAAGTATTGCAAACGGCAGTATAAACGGGTAAAATAAATGTAATGGATGTTTCAGAAATGTGAGATCATCAAAGGGGGCAAGACGATGGCAGAACCGATCCGTTGGCTGGCGCTGGGATACAGTGTGCCGGTCAATCCGTCCAAAAATCGCGTGTATGTCTGGAGAAAACTCAAGGAGTACGGCGCGGAGTATTTTAAACAGGGTGTTGCCCTACTGCCATACAACCGGCAGAGCTATACAAGGTTTAAGTATCTGCTGGGCAAGATTGTGGAAATGGGTGGAGAGGCTTCGATCGTCGAGATGAAGTTCTTGGACCCGAAGGATGAGCGTGAGGTGGTGGCTCGCTTCCGCGAACAGGCGATGGAGGAACTCAGCGAGCTGAAAAAAGACTGCGCGCAGGTGCTCAGTGAGCTTGCAAACGGCGGAAGTGCCTTTACCGAGGACCAGACCGAGCAGGTGAAACGCATCATCAAGCGCTATTCCAAGGCGCGCAGCCGCAACCACTTTGGGTTGAGCTATGCGCAGGATGTGGAAAAGGGATTGTATGCGATTATTTCGGTGGCGCGTCAGGCATCGGCGGAGCTGTCCACACAGCTTGCCAAAGCGATGGAGAAGGCCAACAAGTAGCCTTTTTACCGGCGCGCACATAAAATGATACAGCGGAGGAAACAAAATGTACGAAAACAGCCAGAAACAACAAACCGCGCTGCTGGCAGCGGTGGACACCGGTGAGTATGATGTACAGCGCTCGGTGGATGAGCTGGAGGAGCTGGCAAAATCTGCCGGTGCGCAGGTGGTGGGAAGGATTATCCAGAAAAAGGAGAAGCCTGATCCTGCCACGCTGATGGGCGCGGGAAGGCTGGAGGAAGCCGCAGAATTTGTGCGCGCGCAGGAGGTGGATCTGGTCATCTTTGACCACGAGCTGGCGCCGGCACAGCTGAAAAACATTGAAAAGGTAGTGGATGCGGCGATCATCGACCGCACCACCCTGATACTGGATATTTTTGCGCAGCGTGCGAGAACTAGCGAAGGCCGCTTACAGGTGGAGCTGGCGCAGTTAAAGTATCGGCTGCCGCGTCTGAGCGGATTGGGTACCAGCCTGTCGCGTCTGGGCGGCGGCATCGGCACCCGAGGCCCAGGTGAGAGCAAGCTGGAAAGCGACCGGCGACACATCCGGCGGCGGATTCACGCGTTGGAGGAGGAGCTGGACGCGCTGGAAAAACGGCGCGGTCTGATGCGTCAGCGCAGAAAGAAGGACGATGTCATCAGCGTAGCGATTGTAGGATACACCAACGTGGGAAAATCGACGCTGCTGAACACGCTGACTGATGCCGGCGTACTGGCGAAGGATATGCTGTTTGCGACGCTGGACCCGACCTCTCGTGCGCTGAGCCTGCCCGACGGACGCAAGGTGATGCTGATCGACACGGTCGGACTGGTGAGCAGGCTGCCGCACCAGCTGGTACAGGCGTTTCATTCCACGCTGGAAGAGGCAGTGGAGGCGGATTTGATTTTGAACGTTTGCGACGTTTCCTCTCCGGAGTTTGACCAGCAGCTGGAGGTCACCACGGGACTGCTCAAGGAGCTGGGCGCGGAGAATGTGCCGATATTAACGGTACTGAACAAGTGCGACAAGCTGCCGGAGCTGCCGATGACCTTGAACAAGAGCACCGCGGCAATCTCTGCCAAGACCGGCGAAGGCCTGGATAAGCTGCTGGAGAAAATTGTGCTGAATCTGCCGGAGACGCACCGGCATTTGCATCTGCTGATTCCGTACGACAAAAGCGGGCTGATCGGGGAGATCCGTCAGAACGGCAAGGTCTATGCGGAGGAATATCGCGAGGACGGAACCTTTTTGGATGCAAATGTGGATTTGAAGATTTGCCATCGGGTGCAGGATTACATCCTGCTCAACGAGGAGTAGAAAAGGAGGGCGCATGTGGAGCTAAACAACCGACGTCAAAGCCGTTTACAACAGAGGAAGTTGAACAAGCTGGAAAAGCAGGAGCAGAAGCTGTTGGAGCAGCGGCCGTCACTGCTGAGCCAGAAGGCGGCAGCGTGGACGGCGCCGGTGCGGGAGCGTGTGCGCGAAAAGATTCCTGGCAAGGCAGAACAGGCGGCGGAGAAGTCGGCGCAGGTTTTGCAGAAAGCATTTGAAAAGAGCTTTGATCTGGTTTTGGAGAAGGGAAGCGGGATGATTGCAAAAACCTTCTCGGAGAAAAAGCTATTGGAGAGGTACGAACACTTCTCGAAAAAGCCGCTGTCCAGTTGGGAGCTTACCAAGTTAGGGACATCGGTTGCCATGCGGGCGTCGGGAAACATGGTGTTTTCGACGGTACAGGGTGGTGCGATGGGTGCATTGGGCATCGGTCTGCCGGATGTGCCGATCTTTTTGGCAGCGGTGTTTAAGACGGTGTTTGAAATCTCGCTCAGCTTTGGGTATCCATACAACCTGCCACAGGAGCAGATTTATCAGATGCTTTTGATCTGTGCCGCAGTGGGTGAGGAAGTCGAGCGTTATTGTGCATCTATGGATGCGGATGCAGCGGCGCAGGAGATTCGGCAAGGGATAATGCCGTCCATTTCCCGCGAGCAAGCCAAGGAACGAGCTTCCAAAGCCTTATGCAGTGCAGCTTTAACAGGAAAACTGATACAGGGAGCACCTATTGTGGGAGTGTACGGTGGCTTTCGCAACGGAGTGCTGCTGCGGCAGATCGGCAGTCTGGCGGCAGTGAAGTATCAGCAGCGGATGCTGCGCGAATTATAGCAGAATCATTTGATGAGAGAAAAAGCAGTCGATCGACTGCTTTTTTTGTTAGTGCTTTAGCAAAGAACTTTCGCCAATAAGCGAAAGTTCAACAAC
>OWID01000170.1_pt1 | contig 30218 bp, 29 predicted proteins | sample 1732661 | NCBI WGS metagenome assembly OWID01 (sample SAMN05065739, study PRJEB22554) | human gut metagenome | biome: ENVO:2100002; feature: ENVO:00000062; material: ENVO:00002003 | host: Homo sapiens | place: USA
ACGAGATAGGCTCCGGTCTCGTGGGCTCGGAGATGTGTATAAGAGACAGCTGTTTTGACCGTGTTAAAGTTAACACACCAATTTAAAGAATACGGACTGAAAATCGGCAATTTGAAAGATTGGCGAATATTGATTTTAAATCTTTTAGTTATCTTCGTGATATTTTTTAATATACTTATTTCATTTAAAAGCAGATATACCCCCACGCCATTTGAAATTATACAGCTGATTTCCTGTGTTTTTGGTGAGGAATTATTTTTCAGAGGAATTATTTTATCATATTTTAAAAAAACATTTAATAAACCTGCTCTAAATATTTTTATCGTATCTGCGCTTTTTTCATTTTCGCATATAATCAATTTATTTTCACAAAAAAGCACAATATTTATAGCGGTGCAATTGCTGTTTGCATTTTCGTTAGGGCTTTGCCTAACTGCAATTTCTTATTATTCAGGCAGTATTTTATTAACTGTACCGTTACATTTTTTAATCAATTTCACAGCTGTAAACACTGTTGAAATTTATATTTTTATATCGCTGTTTATTTTAATACCAAGTTTAATTATCATAAAGTTACGGGAGCAAAAATAATGTCATTTGGTTCAATTTTATATGCTTTACTTTTTCAGCCTTTGCAAATATTGTTTGAGGCAATATATAAATTTGCATATTCTGTAATTCAAAATAAAGGAGTAGCAATAATCATTTTAAGCCTTGCAATGAACTTTTTGGTTTTGCCGCTATACAGGCGTGCCGACGCTATTCAGGAACAGGAAAGAAACATAGAGGCAAAGCTTGAAAAAGGCGTTTCGCATATAAAAAAGACATTTAAAGGCGACGAGCGAATGATGATGCTCCAAACCTATTATCGCCAAAACAATTACAAACCTACATATGTTTTAAGAGGTGTTACCTCTTTGTTTTTGCAAATTCCTTTTTTCATTGCGGCATACAGATTTTTATCAACTTATTCCGGTATAAAAGATGTAAGCTTTGGACTTATAAATGATTTAAGCACACCTGATAAGCTGTTAACATTATTCGGCATATCAATAAATATTTTGCCGATTATTATGACTGTAATAAACTTAATATCTTCTGCGCTTTATTCAAAAGATTATCCTGCAAAAACTAAAATACAGCTATATATAACTGCACTGTTCTTTCTTGTATTTTTGTATAATTCACCATCCGGATTAGTATTTTATTGGACTTTAAACAATGCATTTTCACTTATAAAAACCTTAACTTTAAAAAGTAAAAATCCTGCAAAAGTCGGAAAAGAATTTCTTGCAATCGGCGGTATAGCATTATCAATATACAGCTTTTTTATTGATGATACATACACTGAAAAATCACTTGTATTTACACTGTTGGGAATTGTCTGCATATTTCCTATTCTTTTTGCTTTGGTAAGAGAAAAAAATCCTGCAAAAAGAAAACCTGAAAAAATCAAAGAATATAAGTACAATACAAAATTATTTGTATCAGGCTGTGTGTTTATGGCAGTTTTAACAGGACTCGTTATACCATCTGCCGTAATCAGCTCTTCACCGCAGGAATTTGTATTTACAAGCTACTATCAAAGCCCATTGTGGTACTTGGTATCTTCCACTTGCATTGCGGTAGGTACTTTTGTAATTTGGTTTGGAGTATTCTATTGGCTTGCAAACAGCAAAGTCAGAGCCGCTTACACCAAAGCTATATGTATAATCTGCTGCTTGGCGATAACAAATTATATGTTTTTCGGCAAAAATTCGGGAATATTAAATTCATCTTTGCAGTACACAGCAGAAACAAATACCATAAGCATATCAGCTAATGAAATGATAGTTAACTTAATTGTTGTTGCTGTAATCATAGTTGTGATGTTAATAATATACAAAAAGCTTACAAAACAAATAACATCACTGCTTCTTGTTTGCACAATTGCACTTTGCGGTATGGGTACAGTCAACATTGTAAAAATCAATTCATCAGTTGCGAATATATACACAAACTCGGAAAAAGACAATACCTTTAACATTAAACTTAGTAAAACCGGAAAAAATGTTGTGGTTATAATGCTTGACAGAGGGTTTGGCCCATACATTCCGTATTTCTTTAATGAAAAGCCGGAACTTATTAAGCAATACGACGGATTTACTTATTACTCAAACACAATTTCTTTCGGCGGGCATACAAATTTTGCTTCATCTGCATTTTTCGGCGGATATGAATACACACCGGCAGAAATAAATTCACGCAAAAACGAAAAGCTTGTTACCAAACATAATGAAGCACTTAAAGTTATGCCTGCCATATTCAGCAGCAAGGGCTATAATGTTACACTTTGCAACAGCAACTATGCCAACTACCAGTGGATTCCCGATTTAAGCGTTTTTGATGATATGAAAGGTGTAAAAGCGTACAACACAGGTGATGATTATGTTGACAATAAAACCAAAAAGGAAACTATAAAAAACAATCGCAGGAACTTTTTTGTTTATTCACTTATGAAGTCATCACCGATTGTTTTGCAGTCTGACATATATAATAACGGCAACTATTTAGGTTCAAGCGTTTCACAGCACCGCACTAATGATTACATCGCAACAGGCAATTACAGCGAATTCATAAAGGCTTACAGTGTACTTAAAAGCCTTTCAGACATCACTTCAACAACTTCAAATAAAGTAGGAGAAGTGCTGCTTATGACTAACAACACGACACACGAGCCGCAACTGCTTCAAGAACCTCAATACGAACCTGCAAATCAAATTGATAATACTAAATATTATAAAGACGCAGATAGGTTTAATTTAAACGGAAAAAAACTTGCTATGAATAACTTTACACAAATTGCAAGTTACGAAACAAATATGGCTTCTATCATCCAATTGGGAAATTGGTTTGATTATTTGCGAGAAATCGGTGTTTGGGATAATACAAAAATCATTTTAGCTTCTGACCACGCTTTTGAAACTTATCAATTAAACGATTTAATACTTAATGATACCGGCACAGTTACAAACGATATGGAATATTTCACTCCTTTACTTATGGTTAAAGACTTTAATTCAACAGGCTTTAATACATCTGATGAATTTATGACCAATGCCGATATTCCTACAATCGCTTTTGAAAGCACGGTAAAAAACCCCGTTAATCCTTACACTAACAAAAAGATTGATAATCAAGAAAAATATGCGCACAAGCAGTATATTATCAGCTCGGATTATTGCACGGTTAACATAAATAACGGAAATCAATTTTTACCTGCCGATTGGTATACAATTCAAGACAGTGTTTGGGATAAAAGCAATTGGAAACTTGTTGCAAAAGATGATGTTTTAACAAATGATGATGTAAAATAATTCTTGATTTCAACCTTTTGAAAGGGGAAAAAATATGAAGTTATATATTGATCCCGGAACAGGCAGTATGCTTTTTGCCGTGCTGATAGGTATTATCGGTGCTGTTGCATATGTGTTTAAAGAATGGGCAGTCAAGCTGAAATTTCTACTTACCGGCGGAAAAAAAGCTGATACAAACACAGAAAAAATACCTATTGTTATTTTTTCTGATGACAAAAGATATTGGAGCGTGTTCAAACCAATATGCGAAGAAATGAATTCAAGGGGTATTGATGTTGTATATATGACAGCATCAAAAGATGACCCTGCTTTTGATGAAAATTTGCAGCATCTCGATGCACAATTTATAGGCGAAGGCAATCGTGCATTTTCAAAATTAAATTTTCTTAATGCCACAATGCTTATTTCAACAACACCGGGGCTTGATGTTTTTCAATGGAAGCGTTCAAAAAATGTTGATTATTATGTGCATGTTCTTCACGCGGCAAGTAATACCTGCGGTTATCATATGTTCGGGATTGATTATTATGATGCAGTTTTAATTTCAGGAAATCACCACGAAAGAGACATCAGAGCGCTTGAAAAAATAAGAAACCTGCCGGCAAAGGAACTTGTTATGGTAGGAGTTCCTTATATGGACGCTATGGTAAACAGACTTGCAGCCGCACCACCTTTGGAAAATAAGGAGCGAACAGTTTTACTTGCTCCGTCTTGGGGTAAAAGTTCTATTCTCAACAAATTCGGCGATGAAATAATTAAAACTCTTTTGGAAACGGGATATCATATTATTATCAGACCGCACCCACAGTCATTTACTTCGGAAGCAGATTTGATGAATCATTTAATGACAGAATTTCCAAATTCAAACAGTCTCGAATGGAACAGAGACAGTGATAATTTTGATGTCCTCAGGCGTTCTGATATTTTAATTTCAGATTTTTCCGGCATTGTTTACGATTACTCTTTGGTTTACAGAAAGCCGGTTATATACGCAGATGTCGAGTTTGACGACAGCCCTTATGACGCTTGGTGGCTAGACACACCGTTTTGGCCTATTGCATCTTTGCCGAAAATAGGAAAACAATTAACCAAAGATAATATGCAAAATTTAAAAGAATTGATTGACAGCTGCATTGAATCAACTGAATATAAAAACAACATTGATTCTCTTATTGAAGAAACTTGGCAATATAAAGGCGAAGGCGCAGTCAGAACAGCCGATTACATAGTAAATAAGTACAACGAGTTAACAGAGAAAAACAAAGCAAATTTGTAGAATTTTAAACATTCATCATATGTGTTTTAAATTGTAAAAATTTTTCAATTGTAAAAATGAATACTTTTCATAAACTATACTTGCAAGAGCGAATTGATATTATGTGATAAATATTTTGAAGAAAATTTTATTCAAAATATCAGCACGCTTTGCAAATTTTTGATAAGAGAGGTGTTTTTACAATGGCAAAGAATACAGTTCCAGAAGCTAAAGAAGCTCTTAACAGATTTAAGATGGAAGCTGCAAGCGAGGTTGGTGTTTTTTTGCATTAAATTTTTTCCAAACGCCCTATTTAAGCCATTTTCGAGACTCGAAAAATATGTATAGTGGGCGGTCAAACACATTAAAAACATAAATTAACGAAAAAAGGTCTACATACCCATTAGAAAAAGCGTTGAAGAAAGCAAAATCTTCAACGCTTTTATAATTATACTTGAAATAATTATACTTTGTGGTATAATTATATACAGAGGTACAAATACTATATCGGGAGGTCGGATATAATGAAAAAATTTGTTGACAGATTTCAAGAGCTTGAAACGCTTGAAAATGAATATAACAGCAATTCATCTTCCCTTGTTGTGCTTTACGGCAGAAGAAGAATCGGAAAAACAGAACTCTTAAATGAGTTTTCAAGAGATAAAAAATGCATTAGATTTCTTGCAACGGAAGAATCTGAAAAGATGAACAGAGAGGCGTTTTCATCAATTGTAAGCGAATACACATCAAATCCACTTGTTAAAAAAGCAAGCCTTTCGTGGGAAGAGTTGTTTGATTTAATAATAGATTACAAGACAGATGATAATAAGCTCATAATCATTGACGAGTTTCAATATATAGGAAAATCAAATCCGAGTTTTATCTCCGTGCTACAAAAAATATGGGACACAAAACTTAAAAATAATAATGTAATGCTTATATTATGCGGTTCGTTGATAAATATGATGTACAGCCAAACCCTGTCATACGACAGTCCGCTGTACGGAAGAAGAACAAAGCAAATCAGATTAAAGCAAATTCCGTTTAAGTATTACAAAGAATTTATTGACAGCACGGATGAAAAATTCTTAATCGAAGCGTATTCCGTCACCGGCGGAGTTCCCAAATATATAGAAATGTTTGAGAGCAACGACGACATCTATACTGCCATAAAAAATTCTATTTTGAATTCTCAAAGTTACTTATATGAGGAGCCGGAATTTTTGTTAAAAAACGAAGTTCAAGAGGTCGGAAGTTATTATTCAATCATCAAAACAATAGCCTCCGGCTGCGAACAGTTAAGCGATATATCAAATGCGTTGGAAATAAAGGCAACAAATTTACCGAAATACTTAAAAGTTTTAATTGACCTTGATATTATAGAAAGGGTTGTTCCCATAACGGAAGATAAGCCCGAAAAAAGCAAAATGGGGCTGTATAAAATCAAGGATAACTATATAAGATTTTGGTTTAAGTTTGTATATCCTTATAAATCATACATTGAAAGCGAGCATATAGATTTTGTTCTTGATAAAATCAAAGAGGGATTTATAAAAAATCATGTTGCTTATGTGTATGAGGATATTTGCAAAAATCAATATCTCCCCGAACTGATTATCAAAAACACTTTCGGTTTCACCCCCACAAAAATCGGCAAATGGTGGGACAGAAAAGATACAGAAATTGATATTGTCGCAACAGATAATTCCAATAACATCATCTTCGGCGAATGCAAATATACCAAAAAGCCGCTTGATGTTAATATATATTACGACTTGCTTGAAAAGGCAAAAAAAGTAAACTGGAATAAGCAAAACAGAAATGAATACTTTGTATTCTTTTGCATTAACGGCTACACGGAAAAAATGCAAAACCTCGCAAAACAAAATTCAAATATCGTTTTGTACTGAAAAATATAAGTCTTGTGAAACGGTACTGATGCTTAATTGAGCATTGGTGCTGTTTTCTTTTCACCGTGAAAGAAAACAGCCTTTACCTTTCGGCAAAGACTTGTTTGTATTATTAAGTTATTTTAGCAGCTTCGTCATACTCTTTAATGTAAAAGCAAGAGTAGAAGTATTGTGCAAAAAAGCCGAGGTCGTCGGAGGGATTACTCCAACAACGCCAAGCACAATTAGTGCAGTGTTAAATGACATAATCGAACGGTAATTCGACCTGATTCTTGCCATCAAAAGATTGCTTATTTCTTTAAGCGTTACAAGAGAATTCAAATCATCACTTGAAACGGTTATATCCGCAATTTCCCTTGCTATTGCAGCACCTGAACTTATTGCTATTCCAACATCTGCTTTACTCAATGCCGGTGAATCATTTATGCCGTCGCCCACCATAATAACAGAATTGCCGTCAGTTTGCATTTTTTCAATAAACATAGCTTTGTCCTCGGGCATAACTTCCGCATGGTATTCATCAATTCCCAATTTTTCTGCAACAGCCTTTGCTGTGCGTTCACTGTCACCGGTCATCATAACAATTTTGCCTATGCCGTTTGCCCTCAAATCGTCAAGCGTTTGCTTAACATTGTCTTTTATAGGGTCCTCAATGCAAATTACGGCAACAAGTTTGCGGTTGATTGCCATATAAAGGTGTGAATATTCGTTTGGTATTGTATTGAATTTGTCTTGTTCATCTTGCGGCACAGTGCAGTTTTCGTCCTCAAAAACAAAATGATAACTGCCTACAACAACCTTTTCGTCGCCGACAAGGCTCGAAATTCCATGAGCTACAATATATTCAACCTTTGAATGTTGTTCGTCGTGGTCAAGACCTCTCGCCTTAGCTTCGTTAACAACGGCATTTGCAACCGAGTGTGGGAAGTGTTCCTCAAGGCAAGCGGCAAGTCTGAGCATTTCAGCCTTGTCGTTGTTGCCGAATGTGATGATGTCTGCAACTTTCGGCTGTGCGTTTGTCAGCGTTCCGGTTTTGTCAAAGACAATAACATTTGCCTTTGAGAGCGCTTCAAGGTATTTTCCTCCTTTAACGGTTGCGTTATAATTACTGCATTCGTTGATAGCAGACAAAACTGCAACGGGCATTGTAAGCTTTAATGCACAGGAATAATCCACCATAAGAATAGACAACGCCCTTGTTACATTTCGTGTAATTGCATATGTAAATATCGTGCCGAACAAACTAAACGGAACAAGCCTGTCCGCAAGGTTTGATGCTTTGCTTTCAAGTGATGATTTTAGCTTTTCCGAATCTTCAATCATTTTTACAATTCTGTCGTATTTGCCCTGACCATTAATCTGCGTAACTTTTATAATACACTCGCCACTTTCAACAACCGTGCCGGCATACACATGAGAACCCACCGTTTTGTTCACGGCAACACTTTCGCCCGTAATAGCTGATTGGTTAACCGTTACACCGCCGTCGATAACCTCACCGTCAAGCGGTATCATATTGCTTGTACGCAGAACGATTTTGTCGCCTACATTAACCTTGTTTGTAGAAACTAAAACCTCTTCATCCTTTTTATTCTTTAACCACACTTTTTCGATTCCGAGCGACATCGTATTTGCAAGGTCACTGACAGATTTTTTGTGGGTCCACTCTTCAAGAATTTCACCGATTTTGAGTAAAAACATAACGCTTGAAGCCGTTTCGAAATCACCTCTTATAAGCGAAACCGTAATTGCCACAGCATCAAGAACCGAAACACTCAGCTGTCCTTTGGCAAGCGACTTCAATGCCTTTAATATATATTTTATAGATTTAATATAAGCAAGTGCAATTCTTAAAGGTAAAGGATAAAATATTTTTCTGAAATAGCGCAAAATGATTGTCATAATAAGTTTTTCTTCATATTCACGCTGAACAAGCCTTGCTGTGCCGACAATCTCAATGTTTTTCACTTCATCATTTTCAAAGCTGAAGTGAGCAAGAATTTCAATCAGTTCGCTCCTGTCAAAAGAATAATAAATAATCAAGTCGCCGGTTCTTTCATAAACTGTAACATCATCAATTCCGCTGATTGATTTCAAGTAAGCATCTGCCTTATCCGCTTCTTCAATTGTCATATTTTCTTTGCAAAAATGCACTCTCATTCTGTTTTTTGTTTCGTGCAAGATTTGACATTTCATAATATTTACCTCAAATTGATAAAAGGCTGCCAATTTGACAGCCTTTTGATAATTTATGCGTTTGCAACAGCTGCATTTTCAATAACGCTCTGTTCTGCTTTTTCCTGTGCTTCAGCTGCTTTTTTCTCGTTAATTTCTTTAGCCTCTGCCAAAATATCGTTTGCGTTTTCTTTGACCTCTGTTACTGCTTTCATCACAGAGTCTTTAACTCTCAAACCAAAAGCCGCAGTGTGAGCATATGCTTTTTTAGCATCCTTGCTTCCCAAAGCCTTAACTCCTGCCGTACCAAACAGCACACCGCCTGCAAATGCCGCCAATTCACTAATCATGATAAAATCTCCTTTCAAATTCGTCTTTAATTTGTTATATTTATCAGGTTAGCATTTCCTAACCTAATTCTTAATTTTTATTATATTCAAAAAATTATTGATGTCAACAATTTTTGACGCTATTTGGCAAAAATTCACAAAATATATTATATTGCTTGAAAAATCATATCTTAACGCTTGACAGAATAATATAACAGTGTTATACTAAACACGATATAACAGTGTTATATGAGGTGTAAAAAATGTCAAACGAAGAATCAACAACATTAAAAAATATATTGTCGGCAGGCAAAGCAGAATTTTTGGAAAAAGACTTTAACTCGGCTTCGCTTCGTAACATTGTAAAAACCGCCGGTGTAACAACAGGTGCATTTTATGGTTATTTTTCCGGCAAGGAAGCACTTTTTGCCGCTCTTGTTGAAGAGCACGCAAAAGCAATAATGAACATATTTATGTCTGCACAGGAATCCTTTGAAGAACTTTCAGACGAAGAAAAAATCAACCATATTGGAGTTGAAAGTCGAACAAGCCTTAACGAAATTGTTGATTACATTTATGAACATTTTGACGAATTTAAGCTAATCATTTGTAAAAGCGAAGGCACATCATACGAGAACTTTATTCATAATATGGTGGAAATTGAAGTTGAAGAAACCTATCAATTCATAGATGCTTTGCGTTCGCAGGGCAAATATGTTCCCAACATAGAAAAAGCGGTTTGCCATATGATTGTCAGCGGTATGTTTTCGGGCATATTTGAGCTTATTGAACACGATATGAAAAAAGAAAACGCCAAAAAATATGTAAGCGAATTTCAAGATTTTTATATCGCAGGTTGGTCAAAAATTTTAGGGCTTTAAGTCCTTTAATTTTTAGATATGAGTTAGCGGTAGCTAACTGAATACTTATATAGGAGGAATTGATTTGAAAGAAAAAAACGAGTCGGATTTTTTAAGGCTTATGGGATTTGCGGAGAATTATAAGTGCCTGACTTATATTTCTTTATTACTCAGCGGTGTAAGCAGTGCACTTGCTCTTCTTCCGTTTTATTATATATGGAAGATAATCAAAGAAGTGCTTGAGGTTATGCCAAATTTTGAAAACGGTGCAGATATTGTGAAAAACGGTATTTTTGCGGTTGTTTTTGCCGTGTTGTCTATGATAATTTACATTGCGTCATTGATGTGCTCACACACAAGTGCATTTAGAGTTCAGGCAAATATGCGAAAACAGATGATGCACAAAATTGTGCAATTACCTCTTGGGGAAATTGAAAAATTCGGAAGCGGAAAGCTACGCAAAATTGTAAATGATTGCTCGGCTGCAACCGAAACCTATCTTGCCCATCAACTTCCCGATATGGTCGGCTCAATTATTACACCTATCGGACTTTTGGTGTTTTTGCTTGCATTTGACTGGCGTTTCGGTCTTATTTCGCTTGTTCCTATCGTGCTCTCATTCGTAATTATGATGGCATTTATGACAGGCAAAACCCTTCGTCAAAAAATGGAGGAATATCAAAACGCCCTTGACAATATGTCAAACGAGGCAGTTGAATATGTCAGAGGTATTCCTGTGGTAAAGGCATTCGGTCAAAGTGTATTCAGCTTCAGAAAGTTTAAAAAATCTATTGATTCATACAGCGAATGGGCGATTGATTACACAAAAAATTTGCGTATTCCAATGGCGATGTTCACTATGCTGATTAACGGCATTTTTGCATTTATCATTTTCGGCGGATTGATTTTTGCAAAAGGCGGAATAACAAATGAGTTGATACTTAATATTTTGTTCTATGTAATTATCACTCCGATTTTAACAGTAACAATGACAAAAATAATGTTTCAAAGCGAAAACAAAATGATTGTTGCCGATGCATTTAAGAGAATTGACAGCGTTATGAACATTTCACCTTTGGAAGCAACAAAATGTCAAAAACCGACAGATGCATCTGTTCAACTTAAAAATGTAAGCTACAGCTATGACGGAGAAATTAAGGCAATTAACAATGTTTCGCTTGATATTAAATCAGGTCAGACAGTTGCATTTGTCGGTCCGTCAGGCGGCGGCAAAACAACGCTCGCAAACCTTATTACAAGATTTTTTGACGCAGACAGCGGTGAAGTGCTTGTAGGCGGAGTTAATGTTAAAAATATCGCAAAAGAGGATTTGACAAACTCCGTATCGTATGTGTTCCAGGACAGCAAGCTAATCACAGGCAGTATATTTGACAATATTCGCCTTGCAAAGCCGGATGCGGATTTGGATGAGGTTATGTCGGCACTCGAAAAAGCTCAATGTATGGATATTATCGAGAAGTTTGACAGCGGAGTTGATACCGTTATCGGTTCAAACGGTGTTTACCTTTCAGGCGGCGAGGCACAGAGAATAGCCATTGCGAGGGCAATTCTTAAAAATGCACCGATTGTTATTCTTGACGAGGCAACAGCTTTTGCCGACCCCGACAATGAAGTTAAAATTCAAAAAGCTCTTAATGAACTTTCAAAAAACAAAACCGTTATTATGATTGCTCATCGACTTTCTACCGTTAAAAATGCGGATTGCATTTTTGTTTTGCAAAACGGCAAACTCATCGAACAGGGTAAAACAGAAGAACTTTGCAGTCAAAACGGCGTGTTTGCCTCAATGCTTAAAAATTATCTCACCTCCGTAAAATGGAAGGTTGAAAAGGAGGAATTGAAATGATTGAAAAATTGATGCACAAATACGCACTTTCAAGACAGGGTGTAAAAGATTTAATAAAGGGTGTTGTTGCTTGCACCTTACAAAACATTTCATTTATGTTTCCTGTAACCTTGTTATATTTATTTGTTAAGGCATTATTGAACGGAAATGTAAGAAACAATACGACTTTCTTTGTCGGCGGAGCGATTATATGTTTGTTTGTCATTTTTTGTATAACGCTTTGGCAATATAATTCAACATTTCTTGCAACTTATGTTGAAACAGGAACAAGAAGACTTGCTCTTGCCGAAAAGTTGCGTAAAATTCCGCTTTCTTTTTTCGCAAAAAAGGATTTGGCGGATTTGACAAGTACGATTATGGCGGACTGTACTTATCTTGAAACAGCGTTTTCGCACTTCATTCCACCGTTTGCAGGTTCGCTTATTTCAACGGTTATCATCGCAATCAGCCTTTTCTTTTTCAATTTTAAAATGGCACTTGCTTCTCTTTGGGTGCTTCCAGTTGCGTTTATCATAGTCGGTTCATCGGCTAAGGTTCAGGAAAAGCTCGGTCAAAAATCAATGAAGGCAAAAATAGACTGTGCAAACGGTATTCAGGAATGCATAGACACCATTGCAGATTTAAAATCAAACAACGCCGAGAATAGATACCTTGCAACACTTGACAAAAAGATTGAAAAGGTAGAAAGCAGAGCACTTAAAAGTGAATTCGGTACAGCGATTTTTGTGTCAAGTGCTCAGATGGTGCTCAAACTCGGTATTGCAACAACCGCACTCGTCGGCTCGTTGTTACTAGTAAAAGGTGAGCTTGATGTACTTACATTCTTTGTATTTTTGCTTCTTGTTTCCCGTCTTTATGACCCTATGCAAGCCGCGCTAATAAATCTTGCCGCAATCATCAGCACAAAGACAAATGTTGCCAGAATGAATGAAATTTTGGACCATGAGGTTCAATCGGGCGATACAAAAATCAACAACAACGGATACGATGTTGTATTCAACAATGTAAGTTTTGCGTACAATGACGATAACAAGGTGCTCAATAATGTAAGTTTTGCCGCAAGGCAGGGAGAAATCACCGCTTTGGTTGGTCCGTCAGGCGGCGGCAAAACAACAATTTCAAGGCTTGCCGCAAGATTTTGGGACACTTCAAGCGGAACAATTACAGTTGGCGGTATGGATATTTCGCAAATTGAACCCGAAACCCTGTTGAGCCTTTATTCAATTGTTTTTCAGGATGTTACACTTTTTAACACTTCGATTATGGAAAATATCCGCCTTGGAAAAAAGGGCGCAACCGATGAAGAAGTGCTTTTTGCTGCAAAACTTGCAAACTGCGATGAATTTGCAAATAAGATGCCCAACGGTTACCATACGGAAATCGGTGAAAACGGCTGTAACCTTTCGGGCGGTGAAAGACAGCGTATTTCTATTGCCCGTGCATTTTTGAAAAATGCGCCTATCGTTCTCCTTGACGAAGCAACCGCTTCTCTTGATGTTGAAAACGAAACGCTTATTCAAACGGCATTGTCACGGCTTATCAAAAACAAAACCGTTCTTGTCATAGCGCACCGAATGAGAACGGTTGAAAATGCCGATAAAATTATCGTGCTTGCAAACGGTACTGTTGCAGAATCCGGCACTCCGAATGAACTTGTGAATAAAAACGGATTGTTTAGGCATATGGTTGAACTTCAAACCGCCTCACAAAATTGGACTATATAAACTTATATGCATAGAATAAATATCCACCCGCATAGCGGGTGGATATTTCAGACTGTAAAATGTGTTATATCTGCTTTTTCTTATAGCCGCAATCGCAATACGGCCCGCCGGAGGCGAGCGTATACTGCCGCACGAAATCAGTCACGCCGCTCGCTTCGCTCATCGTGTAGTCAAGGCGGCACAGCGCCGGAGTGAGTTCATAAAGCCCCAAATCTTGCATCAGTACACAGATACCGCATTTTGTAAAGCGGCCTTCGTATCCGCTGCCATCGGGATATTCGTAAAACTCCATATTCCACGAATATGGGTTGCGGTCGGCGGCTTTCAAGGCGGCGGTCGCCTTCATGCCTGAGATGTCCTTTTCGGTAAATTTACTCTTTCCGCTCTTGTGACAGAACCACTTCATCGGCTTTGTCATCATGGCCTTCGCATAATACTCCGTCAGTCGCTCCACATCCGGGCGCTCAGGCATGGAGAGAATGAATGCGCCGATCATTGCGCAGTTGACAATGTTCATCTTAAAGCGATCCGCTTTTTCAAATTCCGGCAGGTCTGATATAATTGCTTTGTATTTTGGTTTTGCGTTTTTTGCGATATCTTTTGCTGTATCGGAATCATAACCAAACACAGCCGTCAGCTGCTTTTGGAATGAGCCTGCAAACAGTCCCCACATACCCATGGGCATTCCTATGTATTTCATTGCACTGTCTCCTTACATTCTCCGCATTTCGCCATTTCCCGCAGGAGAACCAGCCCCAGCATCAAAACCAGCAGGTGTCCGGCGGATTCCGTGCCGTGATCGATCTGATTCAGCGGCCACGGCAGAAGCGTGAAGAGATTTCCCACGATTCCCGTAAAAACGATGGGATTGCAAAAAGATGCGAGTATCCGCTGTGCTGTATTTTTCAGAGGGAACATCTTTTTCCATATCATAACGATCATCACGACAGAAAGCAGCACATCGCAGAGAATATACGATGCCAGCAGCGGAGCGGCGTTGCAGTAAAACACCTTGTTGGCGATTTCAGCCGCCGCCTGCATATCGCCGTATTGCTCAAAGGTAAACTTAAAAATCAACGCCATGTTCGTAAACATAGCATGAACATAGCCCCAGCAGACCGTGCCGGTGAGATAGGCGATATGAAACAGCTTGACCCATTTCTGCTGCTTCGGTTGGGTGAGATGTATCTTCAGGAGTTTCCACATCTGGTGAAATCCGATGTAATAGAGCGCTGTTCCCAGCACTCCGCAGATGATACTGACCACCATGCGCCAGGTCGCCATATCAAGATAGGCGACTTTGACCATCAGTCCGATGGATTCCGTGCTTTGGGTTTTTCCGGTCGCCGCAAACAAAAAGTCGCCGATCACATAGAGCAAGCACCCGATCATACCTGCAATAAGAGCCCGTTTTTCTTTACTTGATTTCATTTTCTGCCTCCGAATCCGACTTTCACGATCTGCATTTTCATCATGCCGTCCCCGACTTTTGCAAGGAAGCGGAAAAAGCCGCTGACGGACGGGTCGTGAAGATTGTTATAGCCAAGCATATAGCCGCGGCTTGTGACACGCAAGCGGTTGTCCCACGGAGAAAGCTCCTTCTGTGCGTCCGAAACAGCAAAATATGCGCCGACATCCTTGATTTTCGCGCTTTTGAGCCATGTTTTTGCAATCATCTTTACCGCCGTCCGGTTTGCAGCGTCAAACACCAGCACGCCGCCGGAAAAAGCGTCTGCCATAGCCTGTACCAAAACTTTGACCTGCTCGGTTAAAAAATAGTAGAACACGCCGGAGGCGAAAAATACTGCGCCGCCGGAGGCGTCGATTTTTGAAAACCATTCGGTATCGTTCAAATCGCAGGGGATATTTTCCTCACGCTCCCCGGCGGGCAAAAGCTCATTGCGCACGGCGATGACATCTGGAAAATCCAGATTGTATATTTTACAGCTGCCGTTGTCGCAGGCCTTGCCGGTGCTGTCCAGCCCGCAGCCCAGATTGACCACCGCCGCGTTGGGGCGGTCTTTCAGATAATCCTTTACTTCCCACGCCAGATCGTTCTGCCGCATGGCAACCTCCAGCGAGCCGAAGCGCTGCATGAGGCGGCGGGAATTTTTCTCCGCCTCGGAAAAATCGTAATCAATTTCATTGATTAAACTGACAGCTGTTTCATCCCGATAGAGATTCGGATACAGCTTTGAACATACCTTCCTGGCATACAGCGGAATGATCAGCGTTTCCTGGACTGTGTTTTTCTCGATTTTGTATTTCATGGGTATCACTCACTTTCTGATAAATGGCAGTTCCGGCATGCAATCACGCTCGGCGATGTGTGCCAGCATTTCGGCAAACCCCTTCGGATCACGAATTTGATATTGCATATGATCATATCCCTCAAATACAGGGTAATTGCCGTAGGGGTAGGCTTTCATAACAGCCTGACGGTATTTGAAATGCTCCTCTATGCTGCCAAACTCGAAATAGATATGCCTTTGCAATTCTTCGGGCAGTGACGGAAAGGGTTTATCCTCCAAGCTGTCCGAAATCTGCCGCCGCAAATTTGTATAGGCCAGATTTTCCCCTGCGGCTATAAAATACGGCTTTATGGAATCGTCGTCACACCACAGAATCTTTTTCAGTGTGCCGCCCTTCGACCAGTACAGGCTCCTGATAGCGAAATACAAAAACGGTGTCATAATGCGGCGCGTACCTTTTCCGATTTGCGCAAACTGCCCACCGTCAAAGAAAGCGTGCTCCACGGGCAGCTTCGTGTTTGTCAAAAATGCCATGGCAAGGTCTGCACCGATGGAAGAAGCGACCACCATCGCCAGCCGCTCCACGCCCTGTCGATGCAGAAAGTCATCCACCTGCCGTATTTCGTCCAGCTTGCTGACATATTTCTGCCCCTCGCAGTAAACGGTGGAGGTTGGCAAGATGCAGAAAAATCGATCCTGCAAATATTTCACAACCGGTTCGCTGCTCTCTCCTGTCACGCCCATAGCGTGAAAAAACAAAACAGCGGGATTGCTTGAATTTCCAAATGTCTTAAACTTCATTGTTTCCTCCTTATCCCAGCGCCACATCCAGCGTCATCATGACGCTGAAGCCGACGGCAAAGAAAACTGTGCCGATGTTGGAGTGTTTTCCCTGTGACATTTCCGGAATCAACTCCTCTACCACCACATAGAGCATGGCACCCGCTGCAAAGCTTAGCAGATACGGCAACGCCGGGATCACAAGCTGCGCCGCGAGAAGCGTCAGCACTGCGCCGATAGGCTCGACAACGCCGGAAAGCACGCCGCCAAGAAATGCTCGTTCCTTGCGTTTTCCCTCCGCCCGAAGCGGCATTGAGATGATCGCACCCTCGGGAAAATTCTGAATTGCAATGCCGAGGGACAGCACCAGTGCGCTTGCCGCAGTAATTTGCGTATTTCCCGAAAGAAAGCCTGCATACACTACGCCGACTGCCATTCCCTCCGGAATGTTATGTAAGGTCACCGCCAGCATCATCATGGTGGTACGCCCGAGCTTACTTTTCGGACCCTCGGCCTGTTCACTTCCCACATGAAGATGGGGAATCAAACGGTCAAGCAGGAGCAAAAACAGCACTCCGACCCAAAATCCGATAAAGGCGGGGAGAAAGGACAGCTTCCCCATATCCTCCGACTGCTCAATGGCGGGGATCAGCAAGCTCCAGATGGACGCTGCCACCATCACGCCTGCGGCAAAGCCCGCAAGGGAACGCTGCACCAGATCGCCAAGGGATTTTTTCATAAAGAACACACAGGCCGCGCCCAGCGTTGTACCCAAGAAAGGGATCATGATTCCAAGAAAGGTTTCCATTTGTATCACCGCCTTTGCATTGCGTTTTTATTTGTTTCTTCTGAAGCCCGCCTCATCCCGGTATTCGGGATGTTCTTTTACATACGGGTCCCGGTCGCCGCAGATGGTATAGTCGCACCGGCAGCCGTTGACACAGGTGTTCGTCCGTATAAGCCTTGCGTGGAACAGCTCCATAGACGCAAAGTCCACATTACACAGGGCGGGCATAATATCCGTAAGACCGTGCTTGATGGCAAACTCCGCCGCCGGGCAAGCCGTAAATTCATAATAAATAGGCTTGTCGGTTTCATAAGGCGCAACCGACATCTCGTAATCGTGCCATTTGTCGCAGCCTCTTTTCGCACGAACAAACGCCTTATACATCAGCTTTCTCCAAAACGGCTTGTTGCAGTCCACAAATTTCAGCTTGCGGAAAGTCGGAAGAATCAAATTTTCCTCCATTTCTTCGATTTCACGGAACGAGGTAACTGCTTTGCAGATCACATAATAGCTCATGATGGCGATGCAGTCGTAGGTGCCGCCTACGCCGTTGTGGAAGTTCCGTTTGCCGCCCAAGTCGGTGCGCCAGTCGGAGAGAAATACTGCGTACTGCTGCTGCACCTTTTCCCATACTGTCTCCCACTCTGCTTTTGGATAGTGCAAGGCGATTTTCGCCTGTATTTCTTTCTTGCAAGGTTTTGAATACAGCACATGGCTTTTGCGGTCGAATAGAAGCTCGTTGTCCTTCATCTGATTGCCTCACTCCTTGTTCTTTCTTGCGTGCATGAGACCGTCTTAGATTTAATCCGCTTTCCGGCAGACAAACCACGCCATGCTTTTCAGGTTTCTCATGTCCACATCCGCGTACATTCCGTCCAGCCGTGCTTTCAGGCTGGAAGCCGTCTCATACGGCGGCGTGAAAAATCCCGCTTTTTCATAAACGTGCCGGACAAACCAATCCGTCCGCTTCTGCTCGCCTTTCACATAAAAGCATCCGCAGAATGTTCCGCCGGGTCTCAAGACCCGGAAAATCTCCCGATAAGCTGCCTCCTTTTCAGGGAAAGCGTGAAAGCCGTTCAGCGACAAAACGATGTCAAAGGTGTCGTCTGCATAGGGAAGCGCCCCCACATCTCCCTGCCGGAAGGTTACATTTTTCAGGTGCAGGCGGTCAGCCTTTTCTCGTGCCTGCCTCATCATATCGGGCGAATAATCGAGACAGGTAATGTCCGCTTCCGGCAGCGTCTGGTAAAGCGGCATGGCCAGAATCCCCGTTCCTACCGGCACTTCCAGCAGCTTGCCGGAGAAATGCTCCGGAATGCCGGACAGTGCCTTCTCCAAATAAGCATCGTTTTCCGCCTTGTTCATTGCCCACACCAAGCGGCACACCGCTTTCCCGCTCAGGGTGGAGCAGGTGATCATGCCGTCATAAAAATTGTTTCCGCCCGTCATGCGGTACGCATCTCGAATGGCCTCTTTTCGTTCCATGGTTCTTCCTCCGTGTTTCAATCATCACACGACCGTTTCCGATCTCATTTTTTCAAAATGTCCACGATTTTCGCAAAGTCCTTCTTTGCCTCCTTGAAGATCGGTAGCATACAGTAGCAATGCACCATCTTCGGGCGGGCGGACACCGTATAGGGGATATTTGCCCGTTTGCAGGCTTCCTCAAAGTCCGGCAATGCGCCATAGAGCACCTCGTCGGCAGAATAGAAGAAGTGGATATTGCCTACGCCGGTAAAATCTCCCCGGGAGCCGGAGAGCATATAGTCCGGCACATTCTCGCAGCCATGCCGCATGAACTTTTCCACCGTCACCATAAAGGCATAGTCGATGGAAACGTCCCTTTCATTGAGTGCCTGCATTCGCGCCCTTTCCGCATCGTTCCACGGTACTTCGCCGGGAGACACGGCGACGATGTGCCTTGGCTGCGGCAGCGGCTCGGGCTGCGCGTTATTATGCGCCGCGATCCCCAGAGCCAGCGCACCGCCGGAGGAAAAGCCACAGGTACTGACGTTCCCGCCGCCATACAGTGCAATCATTTTTCGATAACATTCGTACACCATCGCATAAGTTTCAGTAATGCAGTGCTCCATGCAGAGCGGGTAAAACGGAAACCACACGTCGCAGCCGGTTTCGCGGCAGAGCTTGCGCATCACAGGCAGGTCTCCCTTGTCGGGACCGATCACCATGCCGCCGCCAAAGAAATATAGAATCGCGCGCTCGGACGGCTTCGGGTTTTCTCGCACGATCAGGCAGGAAAAGCCGCCCACCGTGATCGTTTCGTAATATGCCTTGCGGTCGGTGGGCGCAAAAACGCCGCGGTGCCGGTTCTGCTTTTCGATTTCCTTTCGCAGTGCATCCTCCGGCAAGGCAAACGCCTTTTTCGCGCCGGAGAGCTTGTATACGCTGCGTAAGATAGATGCAAAGATACTCATGATTTAGCCCCCCTCATTTCCACGCCGTAATGCAGAGCCAGCTTTTCTTTTTGTGTATCTGCACATCGTGAAAGCCCGCCTGCTCCAGATACGCCTTCAGCTCGGCGTCCTTGTAGATGGTCATGCCGCCGATGATCTCCGTCCACTTCTTGTCCTTGTCCGTATCGCCGTTGCTTTCGTTGCAGATGAGTAATGTCCCGCCGGGCTTCAGCACCCGGTAAACCTCCCGGAAGCACTGCGGCAGATCGGGCCAGAAATAGACGGTCTCAAAGGCCGTGACCGCATCGAACTGTTCCGATTCAAACGGCAGTTCCGCTACACTCGCACGCAATACGGTGCAGCGTCCTTTTGTAACTGCGGCCTCGTTGACCTTTTTGGATTTCTCCACACTAACGGGGGAATAGTCAATGCCCTTCACAATACCCTCCGGGCATTTTTTCAGAAGTCTCTTGATGTTCGCCCCTCCGCCGCAGCCGCAGTCCAGCACCTTGGCGTCCAGATTAAGCTCCAAAAAGCGAAGTCCCCACCGTGCCACAGGGCTGTGCCCCAGGTTCATCATGGCGACCATGATTTTTCCGCCAAAGCCCACGGGCTTGCGGGTATTTTCAAAGAATGACATATCACACCTCCGATTTCACACATTCCGTATAAGTCAACGGGAACGAGGCTTTCAGCACAGCGCTTTTCCGCACGGACCAACCGTTCTGCCTTAGGAAGCGCAGGTATTCCTCGCTCGTCCACCTGCTGTGGAGAGGAAAGCCTGCCAGCTTCATGAAAAAGGCTTTGACCTTGCCGGAAAACGAGTTTCCTGCATGGGTAAAGGTCGACGCAATGAGCACACCGTCGTCTTTCAGTACCCGTTTTATCTCTTGCAGGGCTTTTTCCGGTTGCGGCACGATATGCAGCGCGTTGGACACGATCGCCACGTCGAAGGACTTGTCCGCATAGGGCAGGTGGAACATATCCTGCACGGAAAAGTGCAGCTTTGCAGGTTGATTGTCCCGCTTCGCCTCGGCGATCATCTCCGCGGAGGCGTCCGTCGCCTCGATGTGCGCCGCCGCATTCACGATGTGCTTTGCGATCAGCCCTGTGCCGGTTGCCAGCTCCAGCACCGTTTTTTCTTTCACGACCGACCGGATCAGCTCATACATCTCTTCGTATGCCGCCCGATCCTTTCGCATAAAGCGGTCGTAACGTCCGGCATTTTTGTCCCAGAAATTCTTGTGTTCCTGCATCGATATCATTCCTTTCAAAGTTAGATTAACCTAACCGATGCGTGCATCCGAGAGGTTAGATGACGCTAACCGTTGTGCCTTGGAAAAGCCGCATCTCTGCGGCCTTCCGCTTATTTAAATAACTCCCTGCAAGCACCGTACACCAGCGTTTCCGGCACCTGCGGATATAGCTCCCCGATCTGTTCCTTGTGGGAGACGGTGAGAATCAGTCCGCGTACTGTCGCGGCGGCAAGTGAAATCCCCCGTTTAGGAACAAGGTCATATTTCTCCAAAAGCAGACGAATGTGCGTCTCATCGTCGTGGTAATGCACATTTTTGACATCCTCCGGCAGTCTCTGCAAAAGCAGCTTAGCATCGTTTTCAATGAAAACCATGTCGCCGGTATCGGACAGCTCTTTCTGTGCATACAGCCAGTAATGTCCCCCACCGAATTCCGGCAATAATGACCAACAGTTTCCGGAAGAACTGAATTTTTCGTTACACAGTGCGGGAATGAAACTACTTTCGGTAAGCAAGGTATTATAAGTAGTCGGTAAGTATTTTACTGCTCAATTGATTATCTCCCTGAAACGATCAGTCTTTTGTTTGCAACGAACAGACAAGCCGAAGAAAAGAATGTTAAAAAAGTCCGTTTATCCGTTTATAAGTATGATATAATTCAGTTAGCAATAACTAACTGAATTATATCAAAAAGCAGACAGAAAGTCAATCTGTTTGTCTACCCGTTAATTCAAGTCTGCTTGATAGATACAAATAGCGGTGCCGCGAAAAGCATTGTATCACTTTCATAAAGGCTGTATATTGCAAACTCCTCACGCACGGTTTATCCAAAGCCGTGCGTGAGGAGTTTAGTTTTCATACGGTATTTTGAAATAATGCAGGTATTTCTTGAATGTATCCTGTACTGAGAAGCAGATGTCAGTTAGTTATTTCTTTTACAGATAAATATTTCATATTCCTGCCCTCCGAAATTTCTGTTATCAGTAGGGAGCGTACTTTCCACCATATAAACTTGTCAGATAAGTAATTCTTTTGATAGCTACCTTTGCATTTTTGATGGATAAACAATATAAAAGGGCAAACTTAAAGTGAGGGATTAAAGTTTTATTACATTATGCCATCATTATTTTTTGAAATGTCTCTCAAATTTTTTGCTCATTTCAATTCGTGTTACGATTTTGAATTTTCACCGATAACCTTATTATTTGCTTTTCTTTTTTGCCTTGATAACGCCTTTTATCGTTTCAATGCCGTGAATGGTACCCACAAGCGGATGATAAAGCATAATGCGTGGTCCTGAATAGCGCATAACCTCTTTTATTTTTGAACGCATATCGGGTTTGTAGCAATGGCATGGACATTGCGAGCAGAAGTTTTTATCATTTCCCCAGCGGCAATGATCAAGCCTGAAAAGCGCATAATCAGTAAGTTCTTGGCAGTCCTTGCAAAGAGTACCTTTTTTTGATTTATGCACACCGTGGCAATAAATTTTTACCATTTCGGGTAACATTTCTTTTTCTCGTGTGATTCTGTCTTTTTTCATGATAATCTGCCTCTGTAAACGGTGTAAGCTTCGTCAGCGATTTTTGCCGTTGACTTTCTGTGAGAAACCAAAACAATGCTTTTGCCGTGTTTTGCTTCGTTTATAGATTTTAAGATGTTGCCCTCGTTTAAACTGTCCAAATTGCTTGTGGGTTCGTCAAGCATAATCATAGGAGAGTTGCAAAGGAACGCTCTTGCAAGCCCTATACGCTGTTTTTCACCATCAGAAAGCAAATCACCAAGTTCGCCTACATTTGTGTCGTATCCCTTAGGCAAAGTCATTATAAAATCGTGAATTGAGGCTTTTTTTGCGGCAATTTCAACTTCTTCTCTTGTTGCGTTGTAATCTGCAATTTTAATGTTATTTTCAATCGTATCGTTAAACAATTGAGTTTCCTGGCTTACAAGGCTCTGATTGTTACGAAGTGATGATGTTTTAATATTTTTAATGTTTTCACCCGACATATCAATTTTGCCGCTGTTTACATCCCAAAAACGCATCATAAGTTTAAGCGCAGTCGATTTGCCCGAACCGCTCGGTCCGTTTATAGCAATGATTTTGTTTTTTGGAATTTCCATATTGAAATTTTCAAGAATTTGCTCTTTGTCATATGCAAAGCCTACATTTTTACATTCCATACCGTCAAATTCAACTTCTTTGCCGCTGATGTTTTCTTCAACAACAGGGCTTTCATCAAGAATTGACAGCACTCTTTCACCGCTTGCAAGGGTGTGAGTCAAATTGCCTGCAAGGTTTGAAAGTGCGGCAACCGGACCGAATGAACTCATCATTGCAACGGTTGAAACAATAAGTCCGTCAAATCCGATTGTGCCCTTTTGGTAAAGGCAAATTGCAACTAAAAGCATTGTGATTGAAAAGAAGATAATCGAAATATCCGTAATTGAAATATTATGCCCCTCAATTTTCTTTAACTTCTTTTGAAGTGAATTAAGTTTATCGGTTTTTTCGTTCATTTCATTAAGGCGGGTATCGGTTGAATTGTATCTGATTGATTCCAAAAGTCCCCTCATACTGTCAAGCACATAGCCGGAAAGTGCACCCGAATTTTCACGGTAGGTCATACCGATATTTTTGTTAAATTTTGAAGAAACAAGCGGAATAATAATGCCGACTGTAATGTAAGCCGCAAGTGCAACAAGCATAAGCCAAATACTGTATCTTCCGATAAATATCAGCATAACAAGGCTTGTTAAAAACGCAATACAAATCGGAGAAATCGTGTGAGCGTAAAAAACTTCTAAAAGTTCAATATCACTTGTTATGAGCGATATCAAATTGCCTTTATCTTTACCTTCAAGTTTAGCCGGCGTTAACCTGCGAAGCGATTTGAATACTTTATCACGAATAAGTGCAAGTAATTTGAATGCAATGTAGTGGTTGCACGCTTGCTCGCCATAGTGTAAAAAGCCACGCAAAACCGCAAAAATAATAATGCAAATACAACCCGTTTTTATTGCAAGTCCACCGTTTATACCTGCGGCTGTAAGCAGCGTCATACTGCCAAGCACCGTAATTTGAATGGCGCAAAGAAAGCCTGTAACGCCGAGTATAACTGCAAGTACCATGAAAAAAGCAAGCGGCTTAACAAGTTTTATCAAGCGCATCATAATTTTGAAACCTGATTGTTTTCTTTTCATTACGCTTCCTCCTTTGCATATTTTTCAAGTTCTGCTTGAGTGGAATACATCAGCTTGTATTTTTTATTAAGAGACATAAGTTCAGAATGCGTACCGCTTTCCTCAATTTTGCCTTTATCAAGCAGAAGAATTTTATCACTGCCCACCACATTTTCAAGCCTGTGGGAAATAAGAATAACGGTTTTGATTTTAGCCATATTTTGAATAACGGCCATAATGTCGTTTTCGCTTTCGGCGTCTATGTTTGAAGTTACTTCATCAAAAACATATATCGGTGTATTGTGAAGCAAGGCTCTTGCAATCGCAAGCCTTTGCCTTTGTCCGCCCGAAAAATTGCTGCCTTGTTGATTAAGTTTAGTATCAAGTCCGTCTTGCTCACTTAAAAATGACCAAAGGTTTACCATTTTCAATGCTTCAATCATCTTTTCGTCACCGGCACTTTTGTCGGCTATGAGCATATTTTCCCTAACCGTTCCTGCAAAAATGTAGGAATTAAAGTTTACGGCAGTGATGTTGTTCATAAGTGTTTTTTCATCAATATCTTTTATTTCAACACCGCCGATTGTTATACTGCCGATGTAGCCTTTAGTTGTTCCGCAAAGCAGAGAAGCAAGTGTGCTTTTGCCGCAACCCGATTCGCCTACTATGCTTATAAGCTCGTGCTTTTTAAAGGTTATCGAAATATCGTTAAGTACGGTTTTTTCGCCGTCATAAGAAAAGGAAAGGTCTTTAATTTCGATATCCCCGTCAAGATTTTCAGGAATTTCCGCTCCGTGTTCGTCCTCTTTTGTATCAAGCAACTTAAAGAGTTTGTCGCTTGCCGCCATACCGTTCATAGCCACATGGAAAAATGAACCAAGAAGCCTGAGCGGTAAAAAGAAATCAGCCGCAAGCATGATGATTAAAAATGCCTGAGGTAAAGTGATTGTGCCGTTTTTTACCTGAATGATTGCAATTACTACACCTATTGCACTTCCTGCATATGCAACAATATCCATAACGCTTACGGAATTGAGTTGCATTGTAAGGACTTTCATAGTAATTCTTCTGAATTCTTCGGCTTTTTCATTCATTTCAACATTCTTGCGTTCATCTGCCTGATAAACTTTGAGTGTTGTTAAGCCTTGGATATTTTCAAGGAAAGTATCGCCGAGGTTTGTGTATACTCCCCAATATTTGCTGAGAAGTCTTTTGGCGATTTTTTGAACTGCAACAATAGAAAGCGGAATAAGGGGTACACAAATAAGAAGCACCACCGACGCTTTCCAGCTTACGAACACAAGCACAGCAAAAAGCGTTATCGGTGCAAGCATAGCAAAGAAAAACTGCGGCAGATATTTGCCGAAATAAAGTTCAAGCTGGTCTACACCCTCAACAAAAACCTGAAGCACCTCTGATGTTGATACCTTTTCGCTGTAAGATGCTCCCATTCGTGTAAGTTTTTTATACATTTTTTGTCTAAGCACTTTTTTTACTTCGCTTGAAGCGAAAAACGCAGTCTGAGAACTTGCGTATCCGCAAAGATAGCGCACAAGCATAACCGCCGCAATTGCGCCCAAATAAGGCAAAAGTCCTTTGAAATCAAACGCTTTACCATCGAGAATTTGCGCAAGTAGGTTTGAAAGAATAAAAATCATAACGATGTTTGCAACCGTTTTCAACCATTGCGCAAGAACTGTTAGGGCAATGTACTTCTTTGAAGAAGGTACTTGCTCTATAAGTCTTGTTTTAATCATTTTTTTCTTCTCCCTCAATTAAGTTATTTATCCAAAAATTCATTTGCGAGGCGGTAATCGCCTTGACGTGATATTTTACCGTTTTCCATAATCAGCACTCTGTCTGCAAGAGCACCGGCACATCGTTTATCATGCGTTACGGTAACAATTGCCGTGCCGAGGTTCTTGTTTATTTTATTTACGGTTTCAACCGTTTTACAAAGGTTTTTGTAATCCTGACCCACCGTCGGTTCGTCAAGAAACAGCACTGTCGGTTCGCTTGCACAGACAGCAGCAATGGAGGCACGCCGTTTTTGCCCTTCGGAAAGTGATTGCGGATGCCTCTGCTCAAGTCCCGAAAGTCCAAAGGCATTTATCATTTCCATTGCCGTTTCCTCGCTTTTTGCCTTAAAGAAAATCTCGCTTAAAAGCGTTGGCATAAAGAGTTGATATGTAGGATTTTGATAAACATATCCCACCTTTGAAAACCATTTGCTGTTTGCTTTTTTGCTTTTTGTTATTGTTTGACTCAGCGCACCGTCATTCGGCTTATTCAGCCTTGCAAGCATGCGCATAAGGGTGGTTTTTCCGCATCCGTTTTCACCGAGCAAAACTATTCGTTCGCCTGCCCGAATTTCTATATCAAGTCCATCTATAATATTTCTGTCACCTGCGGCAAAAAAGAGTTTTTTGCCTTTTATAAGCACTTCGCCGGGCAAAGAGCCGTCAGCATGAGGAATTGTTTTTATTCCGCTGTTCAAGTCGTTTATGTCCGTACTTGTAAAAAGCTGTTTGTTTTCGATTCGCATAACTTTATCTATGTAGTTTTTCACAACATCAAGCCTGTGCTCAACTATTAAAACGGCATATCCGCTGTTTGCCAAATTACGAAGTGCTTTCAGCAAAATGTGTGCTGTATGAGTGTCCAAATTTGCAAGCGGCTCGTCAAGAATAATGATTTTTTGCTCCATCGCAAGGGTAGAAGCGGTTATCAGGCGTTGCTTTTGACCACCGGAAAGTGTTTTTGTTTTTGCGTTTTTTTCTATTTGCATAAGCGTTGTGAATCGTTCAATGCGTCTGTCGATTTCTTCGGACGCAATATTAAGATTTTCGCAGCCGAAAGCGATTTCGTCGTTTACTAAATCATAAATAATTTGTTCGTCCGCATTTTGAAGCACAGTGCCGATTAGCTTTGAACGCTCGCTGATTTTTAGCTTTGTAACATCCTTGCCGTCTATTTCCACACTGCCCGAAAATTCGCCCGAATTAACGAAGGGAATAACACCGTTTATTATCGAAAGCAGGGTGCTTTTTCCCTCGCCGGAAACGCCCGACAAAAGCACGGTTTCGCCGTATTCCACGGTGAGATTTATATTTTCAAGCACATTTTCTTTAGCACCGTCATATTTAAAAGAAACTTCTTTAAGTCTTATCGCTATGCCCATATCATAACACCTCCGCCTGCGCAAAGCACAATAACACAGGCAAGAAATACAAAATCCCTTGCTTTTATTTTTATTACTTTATATACCGAGCTTGTACTGTCATCAATTGTAAATGCCCTTGTTTCAAGCGAAAGGGAAAGAGTATCCGATATTCCGATGATTCGCATAACGAGCGGAATAATAAACGCACGGTAAATGCAACTCGGTCGGTACCAATTCATATTTGCACCTCTGACCTTCATCGCTTCCCAGATCTGCTTTATTTCACCCACTAAAACCGGAATAAATTTAAGCGTTACAAGCATACCGAGCGTTATAACTCTCGGGAATTTCAGCTTTGCAAGACAGCGTGTTAAATCGCAGGGTGATGTGCTTACCATCGGCACAGCGCACAGCCCCAAGAGAATCATTCTTAAAAGTGTTTGCCAAAATGCGTCCAAACTTCTGTTTGTTAAAAATGACAGACCGCCTATAATAAGTCCGCAAATTCCCATTGCAACGGTCATTTTCCATGTGCTTTTAAAAAGACCGAATACCGAATAAAGCACAAAAATTGCTGTGGCAAAAGCAAAAGCCAAAAGATTTTTGGAAAAAAGCATTCCGAATATCAACACTATCACGGAAACTGAAAATGAAATCAACGGATAAAAAGGCTTTTTAACCTCAAATGTTTCAAGCATTGTCATCTTCTCCGTACGGTTTTAATTTGCCTGCCTTTTGAAGTTCTGCGGCGATTTTCATTCCGATTGCCGCACCCAAAAATGCCAATGCAATTGTGCCGATTGATGTTAAAACAGAAATTTTCGGGTTTGCTGTAAGTTGTTCGTAACTTTGCCCATTAAGCCAAAGGCTGAACAGAACCGAAATCGGCAGTGAAAACGGCATATATATTCCCGTTGTAACGAAAACGGAAACTTTCTTTTGATAGCCTCTGAAAATCAAAAGCATAATCAATTCCGCTATGATTGCGGAAACAAAATTGTTAAAAAACATAACCGTCGAAAAGAAAATCAGCGGTGCACCGGAAAAAAGTCCGATAATTGTGAGTGCACCCGGCTTTCTCACTTTCATAAGACCGATTGCAACGAAAATCGAATAAATCGGTGCGGCTGCCATGTTACGCAGTCCGAAAACGGTGGTGTGCATAACAAGCGGCATCGTTATTCCGCCGCACAAAGTCATAGCTGCGGATAAGACAGCCAAAAACACAAAATCCTTAACTTGAAATTTCTTAAATATTTTTTTCATACTTCACCCTAATCAGTCATTTTTATTCTTCTTGATAACAGCTGTTATTACAAGCACTAATGCAACAGCACCCACGGCGCCGCAGGCAATGGCGATCGGAGCTTTCTTATTTTTAACCGTTTCCTTTTTAGGCTCGGTTGTTGGCTCGGTAGTGGCCGGTGCTGTTGTAGTAGTTGTGGTGGTAGTGGATTTTTTGGTGGTTGTTTCTTTTTTGACATCTCCGATTCTTTTTGCACTGTCGTAATCTATTTTAATTCTTGCAGACGGTGATAACGGCATAGCCGAAGCGGCAAATTTTACGCCGACAAATTCATTGTCGCTCTTAATCGGAAATTCAAAAGCCGTTTCATATTCAGTGCCATCAATTTCAACATTTTTCTTTTGCTCAACTTCTACTGTGTCGCCCTCAACAGAGCCGTCCTTGTAATACCAAAATTGCATATCACTTGTTGTTTTGGCAGGGGCTATTGTAAGTGTTTTTTCATCACCGTCAACTGTAAGAAGTGCGGTGTGAACAATATAGCTGTCACCCATAGATGTTCTTTCTTTTTCTGCGTGCCACATTTCAATCGGCACTTCGTAAACGCCGTCCTTGCTCGGACCCATTGCAAATGCACTGAATGAAGAGCAGATAAGTGCAAGTGCAAAAACTATTGCTGTCAATGAAATCGATAATCTTTTAAACATATTTGTCCTCCGTATTTAGTTAGTGAAAGCTAACCTGATGATAAAATTTACGGTTAGCACAGGCTAACCGAGATTATTCTATCAAAAGACAAATGAAAAGTCAATAAATATTTAAAATTATAATATATCTAAAATTTGCCGCATTGCGCCGCCTGCATTTTGGTCAAACCTCTTTTGCGTGAAAATAATTTGTAAATTTTCTTTCAAAACACATCAACAAAACTTGAATTTTTCTCTGTACTATAGAGGGGTATTTTTTGTTATGCTGAAAACAAATGTAAACAAGGTATAAAGAATTTTGCAAAACACCCGAACAAAACGTGGATTTTTCTCCGTATAGTAGAGGGAGTTTTTTGAAAGGCGTTTTCTTTTTGGTTTTCACTCGGCAAAATATTCTCTCGAATAATTTGGAAGGAGGGTTTCGTATGCGTAAAAATTGCAGCGGTCAATTTTTTCTTTTGCCGAACAGAATATTCGATGAACGGTTATCGCCAAATGAATTTATTGTTTATTCTTTTCTTGTTCGGGCAAAAGACTCGGCGGGGCAAAGTTTTTGGTCGGTGCCTATGATTGCAAAAAGCTGTTCGATGTGTGCTTCCACTTGCAGAAAAGTTTTGCATTCGCTGGAAAACAGTGGTTACATAACGATCTCAAAACGGTTTATCGGCGGCGAGCAAAAGAGCAATCTATACACGGTCAACAAGATTTAGTGCACCGTACTTTAGGATTTATCGGCAAAGAATATGAAAGGCTTTGATTTTGAAATTTTATGATTTTTGAAACGAAAATTTATGGCTTTTGAGTGGGTTTTGAAGCAAATTTCAAGCCGTCGATTTTAAAGCAGGATAAAGGCGTATGATTTTCGGGCTTTGAAATGCCCGAAAACGCCGTCCGGCAACGCCTGTCGGCTTTTCAAATCGTAATACTTTTGCGTATGATTCCAAATTCGTATGCAGT
>OWID01000172.1_pt1 | contig 29686 bp, 24 predicted proteins | sample 1732661 | NCBI WGS metagenome assembly OWID01 (sample SAMN05065739, study PRJEB22554) | human gut metagenome | biome: ENVO:2100002; feature: ENVO:00000062; material: ENVO:00002003 | host: Homo sapiens | place: USA
CGTGTATAACAATGAGGAAGGAAGCATCCGACCTCTTTTTGGATGTAGGGAGAGGTGTGTAAAATCTGCGCAAAGGATGTGAAAAATCGAGCAAAACAAAGGATAGAGATAGTTTCACCGTAAAAAAAGCGGGCAGATGCAAAAAATGATGAAAAATGATGATTTTTTCGGAAAAACCACGAATCTTATTGACTTCCTGTCGGATTGTGGTTATAGTGTATATGATATTTTAATAAATTGTGAAAATGTCAATAGATTCTCTGAGATTCAGGACAGTGTCTGACAGCATATGGCAGCCACTGGGGAGCGATTTGGGAAAAGGGGGATTTTGAGCAGATGAAAGAAAATATTTTGATCAGCCTGAAAAATGTGGTGGTGGAATTTGACGGTCAGCGGGTGCTCAAGGGCATCAATCTGGATATCCACGACGAGGAGTTTGTCACCTTCCTCGGTCCATCGGGCTGCGGCAAGACGACCACTCTGCGCATTATCGGCGGCTTTGTCGAGCCAAACGAGGGAGATATCTTCTTCGACGGCAAAAAGATCAACGGCGTTCCGCCGTACAAACGCAACGTCAATACGGTGTTCCAGCGTTATGCACTGTTCCCGCATTTGAACGTTTTTGACAACGTGGCGTTTGGACTGAACATCAAAAAGATGGACAAAAAGCAGATCACCCAGAAGGTGCGCGAGATGCTCAAGATGGTGGGTCTGGTCGGCTTTGAGAACCGCAATATCAACCAGCTTTCCGGCGGTCAGCAGCAGCGTGTAGCGATTGCCCGCGCGCTGGTCAACGAGCCGAAGGTGCTGCTGCTCGACGAGCCGCTGGGCGCACTCGACTTAAAACTGAGAAAAGAGATGCAGACCGAGCTGATGCGCATCCAGAAATCGCTGAAGATCACCTTCATCTATGTCACCCACGACCAGGAGGAGGCGCTGACCATGTCCGACCGCGTGGTGGTCATGAAGGACGGCGAGATCCAGCAGATCGGCACACCGCAGGACATCTACAACGAGCCGAAGAACGCCTTCGTTGCGGACTTCATCGGTGAGAGCAACATCATCGACGGTGTTATGTACGAGGATTTCGAGGTCGAGTTTGCCGGACAGGCATTTAAGTGCGTGGACAAGGGCTTTGCCGAAAACGAGCGCGTCGACGTCGTTATCCGTCCTGAGGACATCATCGTCGGCGACTACGAAACCTCTCCGATCAGCGGCGAGGTCGAGTCGGTCATCTTCAAGGGCGTTCATTATGAGATCACCGTCGATGCACATGGCTATAAGTGGCTGATTCACTCCACCCAAAGCCAGCCGGTCGGCGCCCATATCGGCATGAATGTCCGTCCCGAGGACATCCACATCATGAAGAAGATGGAGGTGTAATCGGATGAAAAAACGCTCCGAAACCAAAAACGGAGGTTGGTCCACACTGCCCAGCATTCCCTATGTGCTGTGGATGGCGGCGTTTATCGTCATCCCGCTGGGAATGGTGGTCTATTTTGCGCTGACCAACTCCGATGGCCAGTTTACACTGGAAAATATCGCCCGCGGCGGCGAGTACATGAGTGTGCTGCTGCGCTCCATCAAGCTGGCAGCCATTGCAACGGTGCTGTGTGTGCTGATTGCCTATCCGCTTGCCTACATTCTGTCCAGAAAACAGGGCTTCCAAAAGCAGACTTTGTTTATCATGGTCATGCTGCCGATGTGGATGAACTTTCTGCTGCGCACCTATGCGTGGATGACCATTCTGGAAAATAACGGCCTTATCAATAAGTTCTTAGGGTTGTTCGGCATCGGCCCGCTGCAGATGATCAACACCCAGGGTGCAGTCATTCTGGGCATGGTCTATAACTATATCCCGTTTATGATTCTGCCGATCTACACCACTATGTGCAAAATCGGCAACGATGTCATCGAAGCTGCACAGGACCTGGGCGGCAATCCCTTCCAGGTGATGGCGCGGGTGGTCATTCCGCTGAGCCTTCCAGGCGTCAGCACCGGCATCACCATGGTGTTTGTGCCTGCGATCTCTACCTTTATCATCTCCAAGATGCTCGGCGGCGGCACCAACCAGCTCATCGGTGATATCATCGAGCTGCAATTCCTGGGCAACTCCTACAATCCAAACCTCGGCTCAGCGATTTCGCTGGTGCTGATGGTCGTTGTTCTGCTGTGCATGAGCATCATGAACAACTTTGACGACGAAGAAATGGAGGGAAGAATCCTATGAGAAAAAATCGCTGGCTCTCCTCTCTGTATGTCTGGCTGGTCATGGTGTTTCTGTATGCACCGATTGCCGTGCTGATTATCTTCTCCTTTAATGACAGCAAGAGCAGAAATACCTGGACCGGCTTTACGCTGGACTGGTATGTCGAGCTGTTCCACGATCGCGTCATCATCCAATCGTTTGCAGTCATGCTGGTGGTGGCGATCGTATCGTCGGTGGTGGCAACGGTGCTGGGCACGCTGGCTGCCATTGGACTGAACAAGATGAACAAAAAGCTCAAGTCGGTCATCATGACCTTTACCTATCTGCCGATGATTAACCCTGAAATCATCACCGGCGTTGCATTGATGCTGCTGTTTATCTACCTCAAGATGGAATTTGGCCTGCAGACGCTGATCGTGGCGCACATCACCTTCAACGTCCCGTATGTCATCCTCAACGTGCTGCCAAAATTGAAGCAGATGGACCAGAACACCTACGACGCTGCGCTCGACCTCGGATGCAATCCGTTCAATGCCTTCACCAAGGTGGTCATCCCTGAGATCATGCCTGGCATCGTTTCTGGCTTTTTGATGGCGCTGACCTATTCGATGGACGACTTTGTCATCTCCTACTTTGTCAGCGGCGCTTCGATTCAGACGCTGCCGGTCGCTATTTACAGTATGACCCGCCGCCGCGTCAGCCCGAAGATCAACGCCCTGTCCACCATCATGTTTGCAGTGGTGCTGCTGATTCTGGTCATTTACAACGTAGCGGGCAGCCGCCGGCAAAAGACGGTGCGCAAAAAACAGGGAGGGGAGTATTGATGAAGCAACACGGTTTACTCAAAAAGCTCGGACTTGTGATGGCGTCGGTGCTGGTTTTTTCGTCGATGACGTTTAGCGTTGCTGCCGAGGAAACCTCCGGCTATGACATGGACTACTACTCCCAGCTCAAAGGCAAGGATGTCACCATCAATGTCTACAACTGGGGCGAATATATCTCCAACGGCGACGACGATTCGCTGGACATCAACGCTCTGTTTGAGGAGCTGACCGGCATCCGCATCAACTATACCCAGTTTGATACCAACGAATCGCTGTATGCAAAGCTCAAAAGCGGCGGCACCACCTATGACGTCATCTTCCCGTCCGACTATATGGTGTCGCGTATGATCGACGAGGACATGCTCGAACCGCTGGATTTTGAAAATATCCCAAACTTCCAGTACATCTCCGAAAAGTTCAAAAATCCCTCCTATGACCCTGAGAACCTTTACTCGGTGCCGTATACCTGGGGAACGGTGGGACTGATCTATAACTACGACATGCTCGGCTTCGATCCGGACAGCTGGGACATCATGTGGGATGAAAACTACGCAAAACAGATCCTGCAGTTTTCCAACTCGCGCGATGCCTTTGCCATCGCGCTGCTGCGCCTGGGATACAGCATCAACACCGAGGACAAGCTGGAGCTGGATCAGGCTGCCCAGATGCTCAAGGAAGAAAAGCCGATGGTGCAGGCCTATGTCATGGACCAGATCTTTGACAAGATGCAGGGCAACGAGGCTGCCATTGCGCCTTACTATGCAGGTGACGCCATCAATATGATGGCTGTTAACGACAGTCTGCGGTTTGTCATCCCGAAGGAGGGCACCAACCTGTTCTTCGATGCGGTGTGCATCCCAAAACACAAGGAGGACACCGAGGAGAGCAGACTGCGCAAGCTGGCCTCCGAGATGTACATCAACTTTTTAAATGAGCCGGATATTGCGGCGGCAAACATCGAATATATCCAGTATTCGACCCCGAACGATGCAGCACTCGCACTGCTCGACGAGGAGACCCGCAACAATCCGATTGCCTACCCTAGCGACGAGGTGCTGGAAAACACCGAGGTATACGTCAACCTTTCCGAGGATACCAACCTCTATCTGGACCAGCTGTGGACCCAGATCATGAGTGCGGAGGCAGGATATAACTACTGGAGTATGCCGCTGTTTTTGCTGGGAGCACTGGCACTGTCTGTTTTCATTACCATCTGGAAGAAGAACCGCCGCAGAAGACGGGATCGCTTCGACTATGAAACCAGCAATTTCTAACAGATATTAAAAAATCCCTGAGAAAGCAGGATTGCTTTCTCAGGGATTTTTTTAATGCGTTTTATGTTCTTTAGATCAGGAAAGTTTGGTAAGCTTTGCAAACTTGTACATGATCTTTTTGGTGCCCACGGTGTCAAACAGGATTTCCAGCAGGCAGTCTCCGCCCATCGGCGTCATCTTGACCAGGGTGCCTTCTCCAAAGGTGTTGTGTTTGACGCGGTCGCCCGCCTTCAGGGTGATAGCGGCGGCACCCGAAGGAGCTTCCGAGCTGTAAGACATCGTCTTGCGGGCAGCAGCCATGCCGCCGACGCCGATGTCGTTGGCAGCGCGGGTCTTTTTGACGGTGGCAGCCTTTTTGAGCTCTGCCTGGCTTGCCTTGCGGATGGTCTTGTCCTCCACATCGCAGCAGGAGGCTGGGATCTCGCTTACAAAGCGGGAAACGCGGTTGCGCACCGTCTGACCAAAGATCATACGCTGAGCTGCATTGGTGATGTACAGTTGCTTTTTGGCGCGGGTGATGCAGACATAGGCAAGACGGCGCTCCTCCTCGATCTGCTCAGGGTTGTGGATGGCCTGCATTCCAGGGAAGATGCCCTCCTCGGCGCCGCAGAAAAAGACGTTGTCAAACTCCAGGCCCTTGGCCGAGTGCATGGTCATCATGATGACGCGGTCGGCGTCCTCCTCGTAGCCGTCGATATCGGTGTAGAGGGTGACTTCCTCCAAAAAGCCTGCCAGGGTAGGGAGGACAATCTCCGGCTGCTCATCGGGATTTTCAGGGTTGATGGACAGTTCCGGCATCTTCTGGGTTTCCTCCACATATTTTAAGATGTTGGATTTTAACTCGTGGACGTTCTCGATGCGGTTGATGCCTTCTTCGCCCATCGCCTGCAGGTAGATCATGTAGCCGGTCTGTTCGAGCAGCTCGTCGAACAGCTCCTCCAGACTGCCGTTTTCAGCAAGCTCGCTGAGACCTTCGATCATCTGGGCAAACTCGATGAGTGCCTTGCTCTTTTTGGCAAGCGGCTGATATTCGTCGGCGTGTTTGAGCACCTCAAACAGCGGCAGTTCCAGCATCGAGGCGATTTCCTCGGCTTTTTCCACCGTAGTGTCGCCGATGCCGCGTTTTGGCTCGTTGATAATGCGCTTTAAGCGCACTGCGTCGGCGTGATTGTTAATGACGCTCAGGTAGGCGATAATGTCCTTGATCTCCTTGCGCTCGTAGAAGCGCTGGCCTCCGATGATCTTGTAGGCGATGCCCGAGCGAATCAGCGCATTTTCAATCATGTTGGACTGCGCATTCATACGATAGAGGATGGCGTGGTCGGCAAACTTCTGACCCTGAGCCACATTGTTGAGGATGGTTTCGGCGATAAAGCGCGCCTCGTCCTGCTCGTTGAGTCCGCGGTAGACCTTGACCTGGGTGCCTTTCGGGTTCTGGGTCCAGAGGGTTTTGCCCTTGCGCTGGGTGTTGTTTTCGATGACGGCGTTGGCTGCATCGAGGATGGTCTGAGTGCAGCGGTAGTTCTGTTCCAGACGGATGACCTTGGTGTTGGGATACTGGTTTTCAAAGTTCAGGATGTTTTCGATGGTGGCACCGCGGAACTTGTAGATACTCTGGTCGTCATCGCCGACAACACAGATGTTGTGGTGTCCGCCCGCCAGCAGGCTGACCAGTAAAAACTGGGAGTTGTTGGTATCCTGGTACTCGTCGACCATGATGTAGCGGAAGCGATTGCGGTATTTGTCCAGCACATCAGGATACTGCTGGAAAATTTTGACGGTGAGGATGATGATGTCGTCAAAGTCCAGCGCGTTTGCTGCCTTCAGGCGCTTCTGGTAGTAATCGTACACCTTGCCGACGATCTCCTCGCGGTAGTCGTCGCCTGCATCGCGCAGCACATCCTGCGGAGTGAGCATCCGATCCTTTGCCGAGCTGATCGAAGCGAGGATGCCCTTGGGAGACATCATCTTTTCCTGTACGCCCAGCTCGCGCAGCGCCTCTTTGATGATGCGCACCGAGTCGTCGGTGTCGTAGACGGTGAAGCTGCGCTCGTAGCCCAGCACACCGATCTCGCGGCGCAGGATGCGCATACAAGCCGAGTGGAAGGTGGAAGCCTGAATGTCCAGCGCCTGTTCGCCCAGCATCCGCTCCAGACGTTCCTTGAGCTCACCGGCAGCCTTGTTGGTGAAGGTGATGGCAAGGATGTTCCATGGCTTGACCGGACGGTCGGCGATCAGTCGGGCAAGGCGGTCGCGGTTGATGTCACCGTCGTCCAGTTTGCCGTCGAGCCAGTCCTGCAAAAAGGCAAGGTCCTCCTCGCAGATAAACGGCGGGACGTACTCGCTGTGGTAGGCGTTGCCAAATTCGACCATGTTGGCGATACGGTTGACCACCACGGTGGTCTTGCCGCTGCCTGCGCCCGCCAGAATCAGGACGGGGCCTTCGGTCTGAAAGACCGCCTGACGCTGTTTGTCATTCATGTTGGAAAACCGCTGTTCCAGCACTGCGCGCCGAAGCTGCAAAAAACGTTGCTCTGTTGTCTGTGCCATCTTATTGATCAAACCTTTCTATCTATCGTCCATAACATCTTGTAACAGTTTTATTTTGGAGGTTTATTATAGCACATTTTGTCTGCAAAATCCATAGTAAAACAGCTCCTTCGATTCTGAAACTTAGGTCTAGCAAAGCGCAGTGTCTCAGTCAAAGCTATCGGAGAGTAAATAAAAAGAAAATGGGATTCGGTTCACAAAATCCGCGCCGTTTCATAGACTGATATTGAATGTCAGCGCAGTGCAGAGCTCAAAAAAGGCTGCGCCGATGTATCAACAGCAGGCGGTCTGATCTGGCGGGGCCGCCCCATGCCAAAACGGAGGGATATTCATGGCAGAATCCAAACCAATCCGCCCAAACGAGTGCAACTGCTTTAAGGAAGCTGTGTGCATCGACGCGGAACGCATCTACGATTCCTGCAGCGACAAGGATTGTCTGGAGGATCTTCAGGTGTTCTTCAGCGATAAAACACAGCCGATCATCGACAAGGCGGCCAGCATCAAGTGCAAAAAGGTCAAGGTATTAAACGTCTGTGTCGATGTCGAAAGCGTGCCGTTTAACAAAGGCTTCTACTCGGTAGATATGACCTTCTACTTCCTGGTAGAGCTGTCCGTGTACTTATCTCCTGGAACGCCGGCAGTCAACTGCTGCGGCATCTCCTATTTCTCCAAGAAAGTTATCCTGTACGGAAGCGAGGCAAACGCCAGAGTCTTCTCTTCCCACACAGGCTGCTGCAACACCGAGCAGATGACCGCCATGCCAAACGCAGTGGTTCAGATTGTCGACCCAATCTGTCTTGCGTGCCGGTATGTGGAATGTCCGGCGAAAAAGTGCTGCTGCCCTTGCTCGGTCATCCCTGCCCAGATCTGCACCCAGGTCGGCGGCAGCTTCCAGAATGTCGAGGTCAGCAAGGAGGTCTACATCACCCTGGGTCTGTTCACCATCGTTCAGCTGCAGCGCAAGGTGCAGATGATGGTGCCGGCCTACGACTTCTGTATCCCCGACAAGGAAAGCGAGTATTCCACCGGCGACCCGTGCGAAATGTTCAAAAAAATCCAGTTCCCGATGGAGGACTTTTTCCCGCCAAGACTTGGCGAATATCGGGACGGATGCGACGATCAGAACGCATAAAAATGGAGTGCGGCCCAACTTTTTCAGGTTGGAGCCGCCTTTCTTTTGCGATTTTTGCTAAATGATGATTGAATATCAGGTAAAAAAATGATAAAATATACTAGTTAAAGTATCTCCTGATAGAATTATGGAAACGCGGAGGAATCAGTCTTGGTTTTTAGAAAATGGAAGCTGCCGCAGGCAGACCCCGAACGAGTGAACAATTTAATACAGCAAACGGGGATGCCACAGATTGCGGCACAGATCCTGGATGGCCGCGGCGTGACCGACATCGAGCAGGCGATGGCCTGTGTCGGCACTGCTGCGCAGGCAAGACTGTACGACCCGTTTCTGATGAAGGATATGGACAAGGCCGTCGAGCGGCTGAGTCGGGCGGTACAGGAGGAGGAGACCATCGCCGTTTACGGCGACTATGATTGCGACGGCATCACTGCTACCGCCATGCTCTACACCTATCTGGAGGATCTGGGAGCGCGGGTCATCTACTATATCCCTGACCGCGACAGCGAAGGCTACGGCTTAAACTGCAAAGCCATCGACTTTTTAAAGGAGCAGCAGGTCGATCTGATCGTCACGGTGGACAACGGCATCGCCGCCTTGGAGGAGGCAGAATACGCCTCGAAGCTTGGGATGGACCTGATCGTTGTTGACCACCATCAGCCTCGTCCCGAGCTGCCAAAAGCCTGTGCGGTGGTCGATCCACACCGTGCCGACTGCACCTATCCGTTTCCCTATCTGTGCGGAGCAGGACTTGCCTTCAAGCTGATCTGCGCGATGGAGGACGACCCGACCGGTGAGGAGATGATCTGGCACTTTGGAGAGCTTGCCGCCATCGCCACCGTAGCGGATGTGGTCGAGCTGACCGGCGAAAACCGCGCCATCGTCCAGAAGGGACTGGAGTGTATCGCCATGGGTCAGCAGGTGGGTGTACAGGCGCTCATCGAGGTGGCAGGACTTTCCGGCAGAAAGCTCGACTCGACCAGCATCGCCTTTGGACTGGCGCCGCGCATCAATGCGGCGGGCAGACTGGGACAGGCAGACCTTGCCATGGAACTGCTGCTGAGCGACCGCTCCGGCAAGGCTCTGGAGATTGCCCAGCAGATCAATGCCCTCAACGAACAGCGCAAGGAGCTGGTGGAGCAGATCTACCGCGAGATTAAACACAAGATCCTCAGTCACCCTGAAATCTTAAACGACCGCGTCATCATCCTGTACGGGAAAGGATGGCACCACGGCGTCATCGGCATCGCCGCTGCTCGTCTGGTGGAGGAATATGCCAAGCCCTGTATCCTCTTTTCGGTGGAAGGAGAGGAGTCCCGCGGTTCGGCCCGCAGCGTCGAAGGCTATTCGATGATCGACGCCATCTCCCGATGCAGCAGTCTGCTCACCCGCTACGGAGGTCACAATCAGGCGGCAGGACTGACCGTGCTGACCAAGGATCTGCCGGAGTTTATCCGCCAGATGCAGGAGGATGCCAGAGAACAGTTTGATATTATGCCGGTGGACGAGCTGAACATCGACGCAGTGGTGTCCGCAGGCCAGCTGGAATTAAATACGGTGTTCGGGATGCAGCTGCTTGAGCCGTTTGGATGCGCCAATGAGCTGCCGGTGGTGGCGATGCTCGGCTGTCAGGTGGAGGCGATCTCCCCGTTGAGCGAAAACCGTCACCTGCGCCTGCGTTTTTCCTACGAGGGAAGGACGATGCAGGCTGTATATTTTCGGATGCCGACCACGCAGTTCCCATTTGGAGTAGGGGACATCGTGGACATAGCGGCAAATTTGGATGTGAATGAGTATAATGGAGAGAAAAACCTCTCGATTAAGATAAAGGATGTGCGTCTGCACGGCGTTCATCAGGATAAACTGATTGTCGGACGGCAGTATTATGAAAAATATCTGCGCGGAGAAGCGCTGGAGCAGAAGATCAGGGAGTATATCCGTCCACAGCGGGAGGATATTGCCCTGCTCTACCGCTATCTTCGCCAGTGGAAGCAATTTCCGTTTGGATATGATATGTTGTGGTGCAGACTGCCAAAGCTTAACTATTGCAAGATGAGAATTTGTATAGATGTGATGCAGGAGCTGGGAATCGTCGAGGTAACCCAGGGGGAACACGCCGCCCATCCGGTGCTGAGCGTGCCGACAAAGGTCAGCAAAACACAGCTGGAACAGTCCCGCATTTTGAGACGATTGTCAGACGATTGAAGGTTGGTGAATTGTATGTATACGTTTGAAGATTTGATGCAGGCTCTCAAAGAAAGCAATCGGCCCTATGACTTTGATATGATCACCGAGGCGTACCGCTACGCCGACAAAGCGCACGAAGGACAGATGCGGCAGTCAGGAGATCCCTATATCACCCACCCGATCGCAGTCGCACAGATTCTGCTGGAACTGGGTATGGATACCGAAACGATCTGCGCAGGACTTCTGCACGACGTGGTGGAGGACACCTCCACCACCCTTGACGACATCAAACGGCTGTTTGGCGCGGATGTTGCCCTGATGGTAGACGGTGTCACCAAGCTGACCAAGCTCAGCTATTCCACCAAGGAGCAGCGCCAGGCCGAAAACGTGCGCAAGATGCTGCTTGCCATGGCAAAGGATGTGCGCGTTATCATCGTCAAGCTTTCCGACCGGCTGCACAATATGCGCACCGGCGAATACTGGAAGGAATACAAGCGCCGTGAAAAAGCGCTGGAAACGATGGAGGTATATGCGCCGCTGGCAGACCGACTGGGTATCCGGTCGATCAAGGAGGAGCTGGAGGACATTTCGCTGCGGTTTCTGGACCCGATCGCCTATGAGGAGATCGAGCGGCTGCTCAAGCTCAAAAAGGAGGAGCGCGAAAACTTCCTGGCGAACATCCAGCAGAAGATTCGGGACAGGCTGGAAAAGGAACACATGAAGTTTTTCCTGCAAAGCCGTGTCAAGAGCATCTACGGCATCTACCGCAAGGTTTATGTGCAGGGACGCAACTTTGACGAGATTTATGATGTATATGCAGTGCGCGTCATCGTGGACACGGTGTACGAATGTTATGCAGTGCTCGGTCTGATGCACGATGCCTTCACTCCGATTCCAAAGCGATTTAAGGATTATATCTCCACTCCAAAGGCAAACATGTACCAGTCGCTGCATACCACGGTACTCGACCGCGGAGGTATCCCGTTTGAGATTCAGATTCGCACCTGGGATATGCACTACACCGCAGAATACGGTATCGCAGCCCACTGGAAATATAAAGCAGGCATCGAGAAGAAGGATAAACTTGAGGAGCGTCTGGCGTGGGTGCGCCAGCTGCTGGAGGTACAGCAGGATTCGGGCGATGCACAGGATATTGTGCGCTCGATCAAATCGGACATTGCTCCGGAGGAGTGCTTTGTCTTTACGCCAAAGGGCGACGTCATCAACCTGCCGATCGGCTCGACGGTCATCGACTTTGCCTATGCTATCCATTCGGAGGTCGGCAACCGCATGACCGGTGCCAAGGTGGACGGCAGAATGGTTTCGCTCGACTTTAAGCTGGAGACTGGCATGATCGTCGAGATCATCACCTCCAAGGCACCAGGCAACGGCCCAAGCCGTGACTGGCTGAAGATCGTTAAGACCAGCGAGGCCAGAACCAAGATTCGCGCCTGGTTTAAAAAGGAGCGCCGCGAAGAGAACATCATCACCGGCAAGGAGGAGCTGGAGCGCGAATTTAGGCGCAACCTCATCAACGTGCCGGAGGAGGACTATGAGGAGTTCATCCTAGGCTTTGCACGGCGCCAGCATATCAACACCGTCGATGATTTTTATGCTGCCATCGGCTACGGCGGCGTGCTGCTGTCCAGACTGATGCCGCGTGTCAAGGAGGAGTTCCAAAAGACCTACCGCTCGGCAGCGGAGGAGGAAAAGAAGGCAGCCATCGCCCAGCAGAACGCTCAGCCGGTCAAAAAGCCGATGGGCAAACCGACCAGCGGCGTCATCATCGAGGGACTGGACAGCTGTCTGGTCAAATTTGCCCGCTGCTGTAACCCGCTGCCAGGAGATCCGATCGTCGGCTTTATCACCCGCGGCTACGGCGTGTCAATCCATAAACAGGATTGCGTCAACGTCTTAAACTCTCCAAAGGAGAATGAGGGACGCTGGGTGCACGCCGAATGGGCATCCAACAGCTCGGCACTCAACGAAAAATTCAAGTCGATCATCGACATCACCTCCCAGCCGCAGCAGAATGCGACGCTCATCGCTGACGTCACCATCATGCTGTGCAATATGCATATCCCGATCCATGGCCTCATCGCCAAGGAGAGCAGCGACAAGTCGGTGCTGATGCTCCAGCTGACGGTGGAAGTCAACGGCGTCGAGCAGCTCAATAACCTGCTCAACTCGCTGCGCAGCATCAAGGGCGTGGAGGATGTCAGAAGAACGATTCAATAATATCATCAATTCAGGACGGAGAATAAAACCATGAGAGCATTGGTGCAAAGAGTAACACATGCAAGCGTCACCGTGGAGGGTGACTGCGTCGGAAAGATCAGCGAAGGTCTGCTGGTGCTGCTGGGAGTCGGTCCCAATGACACCGAAAAGGAAGCCGATTTCCTCGCCAAAAAGTGCGCGAACCTGCGCATCTTCACCGATGAAAACGATAAGATGAACCTGTCGCTGTTGGATATCGGCGGACAGATGCTGGTGGTATCCCAGTTTACCCTCTATGCCGATTGCAGCCACGGCCGCCGGCCGGCATTTATCGGTGCGGCAGCTCCTGAGCTTGCCAACCGCCTGTACGAATACTTCCAGCAGAGTGTTCAGAAGGAAGGTGTACAGACTGTGCAGCACGGCATCTTCGGAGCAGATATGAAGGTCGAGCTGCTCAACAACGGACCGGTGACCATCCTGCTGGACACCGACGAAATCATGCCGAAAAAGTAGGAAAGGCGGAATCTGTGATGAATCTGGAAATTATCCACGTTGGTCTTTTGGGCACCAACTGTTATGTCACCTGGGACGACCAGAAATACTGCGTTGTCGTCGACTGCGGCGGCGACGCTGATAAGGTCGCGGACTTTATCAATGAACACGGCTTTACACCTACCCATCTGCTGTTGACCCACGGTCACGGCGACCACATGGGCGGAGCTGCCGACCTCAAGGAGCGCTTTCCACAGATGCAGATTGTGCTGGGACAAAAGGACCTTGAGATGATCGGCGACGGAGAAAAGAGCATGTCCAATGCCGTCGCTCCCTATGCGCGTCCGTTTACACCGGATGTGCTGGTCAAAGACGGCGACCGCATCCAGAGCGGCAGCATGGGATTTGTGGTGATGGAGACCCCGGGCCACACGCCAGGCGGCATCAGCTATATCAAAGGCAACGAAATTTACTGCGGCGACACCCTGTTCCAGGGCAGCATGGGCCGCACCGACCTGTACGGCGGCGACGATGCCGCGATGTTCTCGTCGCTCAAGCGTCTGGGTTCGCTGCAGGGATACTATAAGGTCTTTCCAGGCCACGGCAGCGCCACCAACCTTGAGGACGAAAAGCTGGCAAACCCATTTTTAAAGCGTGCCATTCAGATGGACTAGCTCTGTCGGTGTTTTGGCAGGCAGACTGTTTTGAATAAAAAAGCCCTGTTCTCTCGTTTTCATAGCAGGGCGACCTGATTTTTGATGGACAAAAGGAGAAAAAACAGCATATGAATATAAGGAATGTCGGGCACAGCATGAAGTATGAGGCGGAATGTGTCGCCATGCTGTTTTTTCCCGATGAAAAGATTGTCACCACCGAATATCCCGCAGGGGAAACTTTTCCACCGCAGCCGGAGGATTATATTGAAAACCGGCTGGAAAACGGTGTGATGAAAACTACTCTCTGCTTAAACGGAGAGATCCGCACGATGGAACAAAAGCTGTACGACGATCCGCAGGGACCGTACGAAGAGGCAGAGTTTCTGATGTGCGACATGATGTACACCCTGCTCACTCAGGCCACCGGCGTTCATCCTGGCTGGGGCAGTCTGACCGGTGTACGTCCGGTCAAACTGTTTCACCGCCGGCTGGATGCGGGCAAAAGCCCCGAGGAGACCGGACGGGAGTTTGCCGAGCATTTTCACGTCAGCGACGAAAAGATTGCGCTGGCGCTGGAAACGGCCTCCCATGAGGCGCCGATCCTGCGCGAAGCGACCGACGACACCTGCAGTTTGTATGTGTCCATCCCGTTTTGCCCGTCGCGGTGCAGCTACTGCTCGTTTGTTTCGCACGATATTGCAAGCGAGCGCGCCAAAAAGATTCTGCCGGTCTACGTCGACCGACTGTGTGATGAGCTTTGCTGCATCGCAGAAAAGATAAAGCAGACAGGGCTCAAACTGACCACCGTCTACTTTGGCGGCGGCACACCGACTACCCTTTCGGCAGAACAGCTCGACCAGGTGTGCAGCGCAGTGGAACGCTATTTTGACCTGTCGCACTTAAAGGAGTACACCGTCGAGGCAGGACGCCCCGACACCATCGACCGCGACAAGCTGCGGGTGCTGCACAGCCACCATGTCGACCGCATCAGCATCAATCCTCAGACCTTAAACGACGAGGTGCTCAAAGCCATCGGCAGAAAACACACCGCCCAGCAGATCGTCGATTGTTTCCAGATGGCGCGGGAGGAAGGCTTTGAGAACATCAACATGGACCTCATCGCCGGACTGCCAGGGGATACGGTGGAGAGCTTCTGCGACACCATCGACCGCATCATCGCACTTGCACCGGAGAATGTGACGGTACATACTCTGTCGATCAAGCGCAGTGCAAACTATGGTCAGAGCTGGGAAGCACGCCGCAAAGCACTGGAGCTGGGCCAGCAGGTGGGAAAGATGGTCTCCTACGCGCAGAAGCGGCTGATGGAGGAGGGCTGGATGCCCTATTACCTGTACAAACAGCGCAACACGCTGGGAAATCTGGAAAATACCGGATACTGCAAAAAAGGGTACGAAGGCCGGTATAATATCTATATCATGGACGAAACACAGACGATTCTGGCAGCAGGCGGCGGCGCGGTGAGCAAGTTAAAATCCAACCGCACCGGCAGGCTGGAAAGAATCTTCAACTATAAATACCCATTTGAATACGTTGAACACTTTGATGAAATTTTAAAACGAAAGGACAGGGTGGTGAGCTTCTTTGAGGAAAATAGACCCCTACCACTATGGAAGGATTGAAAAGGACGAACTGAATCAGCAGGCGGTGCAGAACTACTTTCAGCTGATCGACGAGGCGGAGGCGTTTTATAACAGCCAGATCCGCAACGTAGTGCAAAAGATGTCCCAAAACCGCAGCAAGGCAGACGTCATCTGCCTGTCAGGACCGTCCGCATCGGGAAAAACGACAACCGCACATACCCTCGCAAGACATTTTCGCAGCAGCGGCCGCAAGGCGACGGTCATCTCGCTGGACAATTTCTATCTGAACACCGACCAGACGCCGCTCAACCGCAAGGGAAAGCCAGATTTCGAGAGCATCTATGCGCTGGATATCGAGCGCATCAACCGCTGTATCGACGAGCTGGTCAACCAGGGAACGACATTGATCCCTATTTTTGATTTCCATGTCCGCCGTCGGCTGGAAGGTGCTGAGGAACGCATCGTTCTCTCGGATGACGACGTTGTTATCATCGAAGGTCTGCACGGACTCAATCCGCTGCTGACCCAGCTGGTAGGTGAGGATAAGGTTACCCGCATCTTTGCAAGCGTCCGTTCCCGCTTTACCGACCACGACCGTGTCATCCTCACGCCGCAGGATGTGCGCCTGATGCGCCGGATGGTGCGCGACTCCTTCAACCGCAACACCCGCCCAGAGGAGACAATGGCCATGTGGGAAGAGGTGTGCGAGGGAGAATCGGAGTATATCAATCCCTATCGCGACAGCGCAACCTTTAAGCTGGACACAACACTGGACTATGAGCCAAACATCTTCCACAGTTATCTGCTGCCGTTTCTGGATCGCACCGATATTGCGCCTGAACACTACCGCAAGATCGACGACCTGTATCAGCGTCTGGATGAGTTTTTTGACATCAACGATGTCGATGCCATCCCGGCCGACAGCGTGATCCGTGAATTTATCGGCAAAAAATAAACCATAAACGGGAAAGACTCCCATGGAAAAGAGAAAGGGGAAAAATTTTATGAGCATGTATTCTTTGAATTCGCTGCTGGATAAGGCGCTTTCGGTCGCCAACGTCGCCGGCAAAAAGACAGAAGAAGTGGTGGAAAGCTCCAAGCTGAAGCTGCAGGAAGTATCCATCGACGCACAGATTGCCGACTGCTATGAGCAGATCGGTTCGCTTGTTTACCGCAGCCGCAAGGCAGGCGTCGACAACGAGGAAGAGATTGCAAAGCTGATGTCCCAGGTCGATGAGCTGCTCGAACAGCTCTCCCAGGTACAGTGCAAGCGTGCAGAGCTCAGAAAGGTGAAAAAATGCCCTAACTGCGGCGCAGGCTGCGATGTAGATTCGCACTTCTGCTCCCGCTGCGGCATGATGCTGACCCCAGAGGAACAGCCTTGTGAGCCGCCGGTCTGCACACCACAGGAACCACAGCCGGAAGCGACCGAACCGGAAGCAACCGAGCAGGAAGATCAGACCATCGAACAGAATCTGTAATCAAATATTCACCCTAAAAAGGCCAAAGCAAAGTCTTTGGCCTTTTTGTTTTGTATGCGGCAAGCAAAAGAGGGCAGACTCATATACTAAAACAGCATTCTCTGGAAAAGATTTACAGACAGGGACTTGAAGATACCGCCAGTCTGTGATAAGTTACTGATATATTGTTAGAAAGTTGGTGTATGGGTGAGAGAAACAAGGCAAAAGCAGGGGTTTGTGCAGGGTGCCATGATCTTGATGATCGGTACGATGGTGGTCAAAATCGTCAGCATGATTTTTAAGATACCGATCAGCAATATGCTGGGCGGCACCGGCTACTCCTATTTTACCAATGCTTACGAAATCTTTAACCTGATCTCGACCATTGCCACTGCCGGCTTTCCGGTGGCGGTGTCTAAAATGGTGTCCGAAAACTGTGTCGCGGGCCGATACCGTGACAACCGCAGAATCTTTCGCATCTCCCGTCTGTTTTTTCTGATCACTGGTTTTATCTGTATGGTCGTAATGATTCTGGGCGCGGGAACCTTTGCGAATATGATCCCAAATCCTGGCGCAAAGTTTTCGATCATCTGTCTGGCACCGGCGGTGCTGACCTGCTGCCTGATGTCAGCCTACCGCGGCTACTATCAGGGAATGCAGAATATGTATCCGACCTCCATCTCTCAGATTATCGAGGCGGTCACCAAGATGATCTTCGGTCTGGGACTCAGCTGGGCGGTGCTGCACTTTACCGGTGAGGAGTACGCCCAGTATGGCACGGTGCTCGGAGTGAGCTATGAAAGTCAGGCGCAGGCACAGGCAGCCATCGCGCAGCTGGCAAGCGGAGCGGCGGTGCTGGGTGTCAGCCTTTCCACTGCGGCAGGACTTTTGTATCTGATGATTCGCTGGCGCAAAAAGGGAGACGGCGTATCCGACAGTCTGGTTGTTGATTCGCCGGCACCGGAAAGCTCCTCGCGGCTGCTCAAAAGCATCGTCATGATCGGCATTCCGGTGTGCATGGGATCGCTGGCGGTCAGCTTTTCCGGCGTCATCGACCTGATGACGGTGACCGGACGACTGGCGGATGTCATGCAGACCGCGCCACAGACGCTGCTGGACTGCTACGGCGGCAATATCCCGCAGGCAGAGATTATCAACGAGAGCGTCCATAACTACCTCTACGGGGCGTACAGCGGCAAAGCAGGCGTTATCGGCAATCTGATTCCTGCGCTGACCACCGGTCTGGCAGTCAGCGCACTTCCGGCGGTCGCCGAAAGCTATGCCCGCGGCAGCCGTCTGCGCACCCAGCGCAGCATTCAGATGGTGCTGCGCATCACCACCATGATCTGTATTCCGGCGGGACTGGGCATCAGTGCGCTGGCGCTGCCGGTCTGCCAGCTCTTCTTTGGATACAACAGCGAGGTCGCCATCGGCGCGCCGCTGCTGGAGGTGCTGGGCATTGCATCAATCTTCATCGCGCTGACCGGTACCATCAACAGCTTGCTGCAGGCGGTGGGCAAGGTCACCTTGCCGGTCAAGCTCATGGTCATCGGCAGTATCATCAAGCTGACGATGAACTATGTGCTGGTAGGTATCCCAGAGCTGAACATCCAGGCGGTGCCCTATTCGACGCTGGTCTGCTATCTGGTGATCACGATATTGAGCCTGCGTGCGCTGCGCAGCAGCATCGGAGAGCTGGGACTGTTTTCCATCTTTGCAAAACCGCTGCTGGCAGGAGCGCTGTGTGCAGCGGTGGCAAGACTTGTCCAAAACCTGCTGATGACCGTCACTGCCTCCCGATTTGCGGTGCTGGTTTCGGTGGCTTGTGGTGCAGTTGTCTACCTGCTGGCCCTGTTTTTGCTCAAAGCGATCAAAAAAGAGGACATAATGATGCTTCCAAAGGGCGAAAAAATGGCAAAAATACTTGAAAAGTACTCTCTTTTAGGGTAATATATATAGAGCTGCCAATCAGCAGCAACCCTACACGTCAAAAATGCAGAGGAGCGTGGTATCGTGGGCGTGTCTTATGAAAAGAAGGAAAAGTATGACATCAACGATCTTCTGAACATCATGGAGATCCTTCGCGGTGAGCAGGGATGCCCGTGGGATAAGGAGCAGACCCATGCGTCGATGCGCAAGGATATGATCGAGGAAGCGTACGAAGTGTGCGAGGCCATCGACCTTGACGACAAGGCGCTGCTCAAGGAGGAGCTGGGGGATGTACTGCTGCAGGTGGTCCACCATGCTCGCATCGAGCAGGAGCAGGGTTCGTTTGATTTTTCGGATGTCTGCGATGGCATCTGCAAAAAGCTGATTGTGCGCCATCCGCATGTCTTTGCCGATACTCAGGTCAGCTCCACCGATCAGGTGCTGACAAACTGGGAGCAGATCAAGCAGGAGACCAAGGGCCAGCAGACCAAGACCGATACACTGGTCAGCGTTCCCAAGACCTTTCCGGCGCTGATGCGCGCCCAGAAGGTGCAGAAGCGCGCTGCCAAGACCGGTTTTGACTATCCTGACCTGTACTGGGCGATGGGAGATCTGGAGAGCGAGTTGGATGAGCTGCAGTGTGCCATCGAGGATCAGGATCCCGACCAGTGCTTTGAGGAGCTGGGAGACGTGCTGTTCTCGGCGGTGAATATGGCCCGCTTTTTAAAGGTGGACGCCGAGGAAAGCCTCAATGCCTCGACTGAAAAGTTTATCGACCGCTTCCGCAAAGTCGAACAGCTTGCCAATGAGCGCGGCATCGACCTGTCAGAGGGTTCCATCACCGCGATGGATGAGCTGTGGAAAGAGGCAAAGAAAAAATAGTTAAATAGGTGTTTTGTGTCTCCCGTGCTGTCCGAAGGAGAAGCAGGAGGAAAAAACACTTTTTTAATTCCCTCGCCCTGGGATTTTGCGGCGCGGGAAGATGATAAAAGAACTCGTTTTAAAATGGAGGATAACGAATATGACGAAAGCAGAACTGATCAATGCTGTTGCACAGAAAACCGAACTTTCCAAAAAGGACAGCGAAAAAGCCGTTGTTGCAGTGATCGACGCAATCTCTGAGGCACTGGCTGCTGGCGAAAAGGTTGCACTGGTTGGCTTTGGCACATTTGAGGTAAAAGAGCGCGCTGCTAGAGAGGGCATCAACCCAAGAACCAAAGAGAAGATCGAGATCCCAGCTTCCAAGCTGCCGGTCTTCAAAGCAGGCAAAACCCTCAAAGAGGTTGTTTCCAAGTAAGCAAACATCAGATGATCGCCAACAGCTCCGGTGCGCCGGAGCTGTTGTTTTATCCCGACAGGAGGAAATGCTATGAGATTGGACAAATACCTGAAGATTACCCGCTTGATCAAGCGCAGAACGGTTGCCAATGAGGCTTGCGACGGCGGACGTATCCTGGTCAATGGCAAGGTGGCACGCGCCTCCTACGCCATCAAGGAAGGCGACATCATCGAAATTCAGATGGGCACCCGTCCGTTGAAGGTCGAGGTGCTGTCGGTCAGCGAGTACGCTACCAAGGAGAGCGCACCCGAGATGTACCGCGTCACCGATTAGAAAAAATGGGGAACCGCAGGTTCCCCATTTTTGCCCAAAGCACCGAGCGGCACAGAGTTGTTTTTGTAAAATACGACAAATTTTTCATTAGCTCGTTGACAGGGTAGTCGAAACGGGTTATCATAACTTCATAAACTGAATCAGCCTTATCAAGAGTGACAGAGGGGACAGGCCCTGTGAAGTCCGGCAACCTGCAAAGCGGCGGCTTTGTAAGGTGCCAAATCCTGCGGGTGAAGCCGAGAGATGAGGAAGCAATGACTCAATCTCTTTGATTGGGTCTTTTTTCATGCCTGCAAACTGTTTGCACCGATGAAAAAATCAATCTCGAACAGACCACACGCTGTTGAGTTTATGAAAACGGATAAAAAGACAAACCTCTATTCAGGAAAGGAAGGAACCACCAATGGCAAAATATCTCTTTACCTCCGAGTCGGTCACCGAAGGACATCCCGACAAAATCTGTGACCAGATCTCCGATGCAGTGCTCGACGCTATCCTCGAAAAAGACCCGAACGGCCGTGTTGCCTGCGAAACTGCCGTTACCACCGGTATGGTCATGGTCATGGGTGAGATCAGCACCAACTGCTATGTCGATATCCCGCATCTGGCACGCGAAGTCATCCGCGAAATCGGCTACGACCGTGCAAAATTCGGCTTTGACTGCGATACCTGCGGCGTTATCACCTCGATCGACGAACAGTCCGGCGACATCGCCATGGGCGTTGACAAGGCGCTGGAAGCAAAAGAAGCTGCCAGCAGCGAAGAGGACAACGGCGCCGGCGACCAGGGCATGATGTTCGGCTTTGCCTGCGACGACACCCCAGAGCTGATGCCGCTGCCAATTTCTCTGGCACACAAGCTGGCAAAACGTCTGGCAGAGGTACGCAAAAACGGCACCCTGCCTTATCTGCGTCCAGACGGCAAGACCCAGGTAACCATCGAGTATGAAAACGATGTTCCGGTTGCTGTTGAAACCATCGTCATCTCCAACCAGCATTCTCCAGATGTTGAGATGGAGCAGATCCGCGCTGACATCAAGAAACATGTCATCGACGCCATCGTTCCAAAGGAACTGATGCGCGACGATACCAAGATCTTCATCAACCCAACCGGACGCTTTGTTATCGGCGGTCCACAGGGCGACAGCGGTCTGACCGGCAGAAAGATCATCGTCGATACCTACGGCGGCATGGGCCGTCACGGCGGCGGCGCCTTCTCCGGCAAGGACCCGACCAAGGTTGACCGTTCCGCTGCTTATGCTGCCAGATACGTTGCCAAGAACATCGTTGCTGCCAAACTGGCAAAACGCTGTGAGGTACAGCTGGCTTATGCGATCGGTGTTGCACAGCCTGTTTCGATCAACGTCAACACCTTTGGCACCGGCACCGTTTCGGATGAAGTGCTGGAAAAAGCGGTTGAAAAGGTCTTTGACCTGCGTCCAACCCAGATTATCAAGACCCTCGACCTGCGCCGTCCAATCTACCGCAAGCTGGCAGCTTACGGACAGATGGGCCGCGAGGACCTCGGTGTCAACTGGGAAAAGACCGATAAGGTTGAAGCTCTGCTCAACGCTGTCAAATAGTTAGATGTTAAAAGACCTCATTCCTATTCGGGAATGAGGTCTTTTTGAATGGAAAGACAAAGGAGAAAGCCGTTTGTTCGGCTTTCTCCTTTGTCTTGTTAGAGGAAGAGGATCAGCGTGATTGGCTGACACTCTGGAGATATCTGGTTTTTTGCTCGCGATAGTAGCGATCCACATAGGTGGCATAGACCACGCCGCCGATAACATAGGCGATGGCGGTCAGTGCAAATCCTTTTGGCAGGCCGATGGATTCCTGCAGACAGCCCATCAGCAGCGAACCGATGCCAATGCCGATGTCGTAGGACAGCATGTAGGTAGCATTGGCGACGCCACGCTTGGGAGCTGGTGTGGTGCCGGTGACAAACGACTGGAACAGCGGCTGCAAAATGCCGTAGCCCACACCGAAGAAAAATCCGGCGATCAGCAGATGGATACCGGTGGACAGGGCAATGTAGCTGACCATGGTCACCACCAGAATTACCAGGCTCAGATAAACCAGGATGCGGTGATTGCCTGCATCCAGCATCTTCTGGGCGGACAGCTTGGATACCAGCATTCCGATAACCAGGCAGATGTAGAAGTATGGCAGATAGGAAAGCAGGCCTTTTTCCTGTGCCAAAATGGAGGAATAGGCGATGACTGCGCCATAAGGGATCATCAAAAACATCATGTTGAACATGAAGGGCAGCGCAGGCGCGTGGATGGTATCTTTGATGGAGAACTTTTTGCGCTGTACCTTCGGGTACTGAATCCGGCAGCAGAGCACGCAGATCAGCGCAACCACAGTGATTGCAAAGATGGTGAGGAAGGAGGTTTTGCTGCTCAGACGGTTCTGTACTTGAATGCCAACAAAAGGTCCGACCGCCATGCCGATTGAAATGGTGAAGGCAAAACGGCTGATGCCCTCGGTGATTTTGTCGTGCGGAAGTACGTCGCCTGCCAGCGTCATGGTGGCCGAAGCACAGACCGAATAGACCGCGCCCATGTACAGACGGACCAGAATCAGCAGTCCGAAGATAGGAAAGGCGATGAAGGCCGGAAAGGACAGGCAGAACAGCGCCAGAAACAACAGATAGACGTGGTAACGGTTAAAGTTGTCCAGCAGATAGCCTGCAACCGGTCGGAACAGGATGGTTGCTACCGACATGGCTGTCAGCACGATGCCGATTTTGGAACCGGTGATGCCGATTTCCTGGCAGTAGATCGGGATGATTGGGATGGACGCATAAAAGGCGGCCAGCACCAGCAGGTTGGTGATGAAAAGAAGGATGAACCTTCGATTCCAGATTTTTTCTGTTTTTTCCATGGGAATATAGCTCCTTTTGTGTATGATTACATGAATATAGTGGCACTTGCCACTATATTGAGTGTAGCACGAAAAAAGAGCTTCGTCAATATCCAGTTGCAAATGCCACTAAAAGCAGGTATAATAACAGACAACAAAAGGAGGGAGTGCACCATGACGGACATCACAGACAGCACCTTTAAATCCATTTCCATCCTGTATCGAAAGTCACACATCTGGCTCAACAACGGCTGTGCACAGTTTGATCTGACAGCAGCACAGGCGGTGGTCATTCTCATCGTGTGCGATTTTCAGGCGTTGACCCAGGACGAGATCACCAAGCGGCTTTCTCTGGACAAAAGCGTCATCGCAAAGACGGTGACCAAGCTGGAGGAACGGGAGTTTCTGGTCCGCACCACCAATGCCAAGGACAAACGCACCTATGACATCCGACCTACCCAGAAGGCATGGGAGGTATATCCGTTCTTGAAGGAGCAGGTGGAGCTTTCCTTTCGGCGGATGACCGAACAGATGACCGACAGCGAGCGGGAAGAATTCAAACGCCTGCTGATGAAGGCGGCCAAAGCAGCCATCGACATCGGAGACGGAGAATAACGCTTCCAATCAGAAAGCGTTGGTGAATGATGCCAAAAACAGCAGGGCTTCTTGTGGTAAATGACACTTGTAATGGTGAATGGAATCCGGTATACTTGTGGTAACTGAAAGATACAGAGGAGGAATCAACCATGAAAAGCAGAAAGAAACGCTTGTTTGCGCTGCTGCTAACAGCAGGGATGTTGCTGTCGGGCTGTTCTGCTCCATCGACAGAGGACACCTCAAACTCCTCCGCCGAAAATACACAGCCTCAGCAGCAGGAGGAAACGGTGATCGGCCAGTCGCAGCCGTTGCCGGATGCCGCCGAGCTGCCGGAGGTTTCCGACCAGCTGCAACAGCTCAATCAGCTGCATGAGGCGGTCATTGCAGGCATATATAACCGAAACTGGGACGACCCGATGGAGATCGACCCCGAATCTTTCCCGACCTATTATCAGTATCTGATTGCCCGTGTGCCTGAGCTGGAGGAGCAGTCGGGAAAATATACCGATGAGCAGCTCGGTCAGACCCTTGTGCCGCAGGAGTCGCTGGAATCGGTGGTAACAAACCACTTTGCAGTTTCGGCGGAGCGCGTTCGGGAATCGAGCTGTTACCGTCCGGAGCAGCAAGCCTATGAGCTGAGCGGCATTGGCGGCGGTGCAAGTGTACAGATCGTGTCCAGCAATCAGGAGGGCGATCAGCTGGTGATGGAGTACCAGATATTCAGTGCACGCAACCTGCCGATGTCCCATGGCACCATCACCGCTGAGGTGGATGGTGAGAACTGGATCTACCGTTCGGTCACCAATGAGGAGGAGCTTTCCTACCTGCTGGAGGAGCCAAACGCGATGGGTCAGAGCATGCAAGACGGCGCTTATGTGATGATTACCGAGAGCAGCCTGAGCGAGATTCAGCAGTTCTACCGCCAGACTCTGCAGGAGCTGGGCATTCAGGGCGAGGAAACCCAGCCAAATGGAGAGGACAGCTGGGGATTTGAGGGCAGCGATGCGGACGGCAGAAAGGTCAGCCTTCAGGTGGAGCCACAGGCAGAAAACCAGTATCAGATTTGTTATACGGTGGAAGAATAGCACCTTCCCAAACATAAAAAACCCACACGGTCTGTTGATCACAGACCGTGTGGGTTTTTGTGCGGGAAAATCGCTTAGCTTTCGGCGATGGATTTGTGCTGCCACTTGTTGGAGTGCAGGCGCATCGCAAAGAACAGGATGCGGAATACCCAGTCGAGGAACATGGCAAACCAGGTACCCAGTACGCCAAGACCAAGCAGCGTACCCAGGACGTAGCTCATGCAGATACGGCAGATCCACATCGACAGGACAGATACCACCATGGTGAACTTGACGTCGTTTGCTGCACGCAGACCGTTTGGCATGGTAAAAGCAGCCGGCCAAAGTGTCGCGGTGAAGATGCTGTGCCAGAACATGATCTGACTTGCCATACCAGCAGCCTCGGCGGAGAGGTTGAACAGTCCGATGATCGGATCGCGCACCAGCAGGATGAGGATGTTGAGCACAATCATCATCAGATAAGCAAGGCCGGTGAGCTTGAAGATGTAGCGTTTGGCTTCATCATAGCGTCGCGCACCCACACACTGTCCAACGACAGTGAGCATCGCCAGACCGATGGCGCTGCCAGGGATGATGGCAAAACCGGCGATCGAGTTGCAGATGGCGTTGGCAGCGATCGACGAGGTGCCGTAGGAGGCGACCATGCCCTGAACGATGATCTTGCCCAGCTGGAACATACCGTTTTCCATTCCGTTGGGGATACCGATTTCCAGGATGTTTTTGACCATGGTCGGGTGAAACTCCAGGCGCAGGTAGGAGTCGATGTGGATGATGTTGACCGGACGGCGCAGCAGAGCCAGAATAAAGATAGCGCCGATGATACGGGAGATCAGTGTTGCCAGCGCCGCACCGGCAGCACCCATGCCAAAACCGAAGATAAACAGGGCATTTCCGGCGATGTTGATGCAGTTCATAAAGATGGAGGTAACCATCGAGATGCGCGAGTTGCCCATGGCCCGAAACAGCGCTGCACCGGCATTATAAAGCGCGATGAACGGATAGGACATGGCGGTCAGCAGAAAATAGATTTTGGCGTTGTCCATGACCTCCGGTTCGATGGTGCGGTAGATCAGGCTCAGAATCTGTCCGCCGCCAAAGACGCACACAGCACCGACGATGAGCGACAGTCCCAGCACGGCCAGCACCAGCTGTTTGGCAGCTTCGCAGGCTTTGTGCGGTTCCTCTCTGCCGATGTACTGGGAGGAGACGATGGCGCCGCCGGTGGCCAGCGCCGAGAAAATGTTGATGAGCAGGATGTTGATAGCGTCCACCAGTGAAACGCCCGATACGGCGGCTTCACCACAGCTGGACACCATAACGGTGTCGGCCATGCCGATGGTGATGGCCAGAAACTGCTCGATGATCAGCGGAACAATCAGCCGCTGAAGGTCCTTTTTGGAAAACACAGAGCACCCTTCCTTCTTCTTTTAAAATATTTCATAATTTTAACATTTTTTTGAGCAGGAGGCAATGCTTCTGTCAAAATTCGTACAAAGGGAGGGTATGTTTTTGCAGGAGGGTTCCTAGGCCTGCGCCTGCACATTCTGTGAGACCGTTCCTTTTGTCGGCGCAGGCATGAGAAGGAGCGTTGCTCCTTCTCCGAACTCTCTGCAAAGACGATTGCGGGCTTACGCAGCCCACACCCGCGGTTCCTTTCTTTTCGAAAAGAAAGGAACCAAAGATTCGCCAAAGAGGAAGTTTCCTCTTTGGAAACACCTCTGGGGGGCACATCCCCCGTGTTCCCCGCAAGCAGGGAATCCGCCCCCTGTCTGCTCCGGCAGTGGGAGGATGTTAGGCCACTCCTGTACTACTTCGGACAGCAAACTGCTCACGCCGAGCGAAGCCTCTACCGTCACAGAGGGGTTTCAAAAGGGGCTTGTCCCCTTTCGTGAAGTTTTTCAAACTTCCAGAGGTCAAGGAACCGGGAGGTTCCTTATGTGCTCTTTGTGAAACTTTCTTCACATAAGAAAGTTTCCGCAGGTGCGGGCTGCGCAAGCCCGCAAAAGAGGTCATGCAGGAACCTTCCTGCAAACTACAAATTCTTTCTGCCCGCTGCTCGGTCAGCGCACTACCGTCTTTATCTAAAGTTCGGAGGATGGGCATCGCCCATCCTCATGCGAAAGCGACGAAACAGCATTGAATCTCTAAACATTTTATTTATGGAATGTTCTTATGTTAGGACGCTGTCCCAATCAATACCAAAAGGCAATTTGTTGAAGGTACGGTCTGCCCGTGAAGCGGTCAGCGCACTAAACATGCGGGTGCGTATAAATAGGACTGTGCCACTTAACTTTTTTATATATTGAATTTTTTTTACTGTTGGGACGCTGTCCCAAACCCTGCCAAAGGCGCCGCCTTTGGAAACCGCAAACTTTTGTGCACAAAAGTTTGACAAAAAACTTTATTTTGTCCTGCAGGGCAGTTTGATAAAGAACAAAAAGTTCGCTATAATAAATAGAAATCAACGAAAAGCGGGGGATCGGTCATGATGATTTATTTTGCGATGGCAGCCTTTTTCTGTCTGGGTGCCCTCCTTTGGCAAAGACAGCCGTTTGCACACAAACACTTAGTGCAGACAGCGTTTTTGCTCTGTGCCGGCGCCATTTTGGTAGCGGTGGCGACCTTGCGCTACGGCATCGGATATGACTATTTTAACTATCAGGAGTTATATGAGCAGCTGGGTCCGATGCCGGTCGCACAGCTGCTTCAGGACCATGTCGCGCTGGAGTTTCCAGGCTACGCGCTCTACACCCGACTTTGTTACCTGCTGGGGCTTTCCTATCGGGGACTGCTGCTGGTGACCAATCTGTTTCTCACCGCTGTGGTGCTGTGGTTTATCAAAAAGTATTCGCCGCTGCCGTGGCTGAGTTTATATCTGTATCTGACGATGCAGTTTTTTGCCCACAGCATGAACCTGTTCCGTCAGTCGATCGCGGCGACCATCTGTCTGCTGGCCTATCCATTCCTCAAAAAGCGCAAGCTGTTACCCTTTGTGCTCATTGTACTGATCGCGGCGACCTTTCATGTGTCGGCAGTGTTCCTGCTGCCGTTTTACTGGGTGCTCAACTGGAAGGCGGACGGGCGCATTTACGCCGTCATCGGTGCGGTGTGTGTGCCGTTTTATCTGTTCAGCAATCAGGCAGCCCAATTTCTCACCCAGTATCTTTTCCCGAACTATGCCGGCTACATCGGTTCGCGCTATTGGGTAGGACTGGGGGAGCGGTACGCGGTTTATCCCATCCTCTATTTTGCCGCGGTGTTTCTGCTGCGCAAAAAGCTGCTGAGTGCTGACAGCGATAACCGCCAGCTCATCAACAGTGCCTTTTATGTGATGCTGTTGTACATCTTCAGCACCCACCACATGATTCTGGAGCGGTTTTCCATCTACCTGTTCATGTACGGGATGATTCTTCTGCCTAAGCTGGTGGATTGCTTTGGCGCAGAACCGTTGCCGGTGCAGCAGGTGCACAATGCCCGTGAGCGCCGGATGATAAGCGAGCAGAAAAAGATTTATCAGGAACAAAGCTGGCTGCGGACGATGGCGGCGGTGCTGGTGATCGCGTGCAGTTTTGGGTATCTGATCTTTGCTTCGGTGCAGTCGACCAACGGTTTTCATAAGGTTTACCCGTATGTATCGGTGTTTGAGGAGCAATGATTGGGCGAAATAATGCTTGTATGCAAAGAAAAAGTGTGATAAAATAGATTAGATTCAGCGCACTCCACCTCACTGGGGTGACATCGGAAAGGGAGATTTTTTTATGTCAGGACATTCCAAGTGGAATAACATTAAGAGAAAGAAAGAAAAGACCGATGCCCAGAAAGGCAAGATCTTTACAAAAATCGGACGTGAAATGGCAGTCGCAGTTCGTGAGGGCGGCCCTGATCCGATGAACAACGGTAAGCTGCGCGATCTGATTGCAAAGGCAAAGGCGAACAACGTTCCGAACGACAACATCGACCGCATCATCAAAAAGGCGGCAGGTGAAGGCGACAAGAACACCTATGTTGATATGGTATACGAAGGTTATGGACCATGCGGCGTTGCAGTTATCGTAGAAGCACTGACCGACAACAAGAACCGTACAGCAGGCGACCTGCGCCACTACTTTGATAAATGCGGCGGTAACCTGGGTCAGACCGGCTGTGTATCCTTCATGTTCAGTGACAAAGGTGTCATCGTCATCGACAACGAGGACGACAAATACACCGAGGATCAGATTATGGAGGACTGCATGGAGGCAGGTGCTGAGGACTTTGAGTTTGGCGACGGCGTCATCGAAATTTCGGCGACCAGCGATCCGAACGAATTCCGTGCAGTACGTGAAGCACTGGAGGCAAAGGGTTACAGCTTTGTAGAGGCAGACATCCAGAAAGTGCCATCCACCTACACCAAGATCGACGATCCAGAGCTGTGCGAGAAGATGCAGAAGCTGCTGGACATGCTGGACGACAACGACGACGTTCAGGAAGTTTACCACAACTGGGAAGCACCAGAAGAAGAATAAGTGTAAAATCAAAAAGCTGTATCCTGATGGATACAGCTTTTTTTATGCAATAATTTCGATACTTTGTGCCGAAGGCAAACTAAGGTTTTCGCCAGCCTTTTGCAAAAGGCTGCGGTTTCCAAAGGCAGCGCCTTTGGCTGGGTTTGGGACAGCGTCCCAACATATCAACATCATAAATAAAAACGTCCAGGGACTCAATGCTATTTCGATGCTGCCGCACGTTTAGTGCGGTTTTGCGAAAGCAAAACAACAAATAAAGAGAGCAAATATTGAAAAAAATTTACGAGAAAAAGAACAAGGTTATCTGCTGTCGAAAATCATCCACCGAATAATTTTTGAGTGTTAGATTGTTTAACTCGACAGTTCTTGAAAACTTTTGTTTTTGTCTTAGGGCAGCCTATGTACAAAACAAAAAATGCCGGCAAATGCCGGCATTCGCACTCTCGTGCGGGTGCATCGAAAAAGGACTCTACCCCTTGACGATTTATA
>OWID01000178.1_pt1 | contig 28645 bp, 29 predicted proteins | sample 1732661 | NCBI WGS metagenome assembly OWID01 (sample SAMN05065739, study PRJEB22554) | human gut metagenome | biome: ENVO:2100002; feature: ENVO:00000062; material: ENVO:00002003 | host: Homo sapiens | place: USA
CTCGACTAGTCGTCGGCAGCGTCAGATGTGTATAAGAGACAGCTGGCAAAAGCGGCATCTGAAAGCCGCCGGCATAAACAGGCGGCTTTTTGCATAATCAACACCGACCGGAAGTTTTGCCGCTGGCGGGAACGGCAGCCATTGGCAGCGGAGCGGGGCGGCACAGTCTGTCCGGCGGATACGGAGAAAATCTCATGACATGCTGCGGCTAAGGAGGAATTTTCGATGGATAAGAACAAGGTGGATTACGGTCCCATGGAGTTTGCTACCCGGGCCATCAAGTACGGCGAAGGCCCCGATCCCGTAACCCATGCGCTGAACACGCCCATCTATGAGACCACTACATACGCCTATAACGAGACGGATGAATATGACCGCATGATCGGCGACGCTATGGCCTGGAAGCCCGGCTGCCGGATCTACAGCCGCACCACCAACCCCACCACTTCTGCCATGGAAGAAAAGGCTGCCTCTCTGGAAAACGCCGAGGACGCCTGTGTGGTCTCCTGCGGCATGGCGGCGGTGAGCCTGGCGCTGCTGACCCAGCTGAACGCCGGTGACCACGTCATCTGCTCCGATGATACGTTCGTGTGCACTGCCAGCCTGTTTGAGGACATTCTCCCCTCCAAGGGCATCGAGACCGACCGGGTGGAGATCCTGGATCTGGAGAACATCAAGAAGGCTATGAAGCCTAACACCAAGGTCATCTACCTGGAGGCGCTGTCCAATCCCCTTTTGAAGCTGGCAGATCTGCCCGCCATCGCGGCGCTGGCGCACGAGCACGGCTGCAAGTTCATCGTGGATAATACGTTCCTCTCTCCCTTTATCCTGCGGCCGCTGGATCACGGCGCGGATATCGTGCTCCACTCCGGCACCAAGTACTATGTGGGCCATGGCGACGCTCTGTGCGGCATCGTGGCCGGCAAGAAAGAGGACATGGACCGAATCCGCTATTACAACGACAACCTGGGCACCCACATCAGCCCCTTCGATTCCTGGCTGGCCCTGCGGGGCGTGCGCACGCTGCCGCTGCGGCTTGCAAAGCAGTCTGAAAACGCCCTGACGCTGGCCAAGTGGCTGGAGGCAAGACCCGAGGTGGAGTTTGTGCTGTATCCGGGCCTGGAGAGCCACAAGCAGCATGAACTGGCCAGGAAACTGTTTGTGGGCGACCACTTCGGCGGTATGCTGTGCTTCCATCTTAAGGGCGGCTACGAGGAGATGAAGAAATTCGCCGACAGCGTCCGCATCCCGCCCATCGCCACCAGCCTGGGCGACGTGGTGACGCTGATCTATCCCAAGAAGCCCTATGACAACCTGATCCGTCTGTCCGTGGGCTGCGAGGACGTACGGGACCTGATGGCGGACTTTGACCAGGCATTTGAGAACATGAAGAAGTAACGCCCGGGCAGTATGTTTTAGAGGAAGGGAGGCTTTTATGGCGACGGCGATATCGGATTTTCTTGATGCGGCGGTAGGCTTTTTGTGGGGGACTCCGCTCATTGTACTGGTCCTCGGGTCGGGGGCGCTCTTTACCCTCGGCACGGGCTTGTTCCAGTTCCGGCATTTTGGCTATTTCATGAAAAAGACCCTCGGTTCTCTGTTTGACAAGTCCGAGCACGATGCCGGCTCCGGGCATGTGAGTGCCTTCAATGCCATCGCCACGGCGGTGGGCGGCGCGGTAGGCGTGGGCAATATCGGCGGCGTGGCAACAGCCATTGCCGTGGGTGGCCCCGGCGCACTGTTCTGGCTGTGGGTGGCGGCGCTTCTGGGTATGGCGCTCAAGAGCGCGGAGGTTTCGCTTGCCTGCTATTATCGCAGCTACGACGAAGAGGGCCAGCCCTATGGCGGTCCCACCTACTACATCCAAAAGGGCATCGGCAGGATGCTGCCGGGGAAAATTTCCGGTATCGCCACGGTGCTGGCCGCCGTCTTCGGCGTGGGCTTTGCCAGCAACTTCTTCTCCGGCGTGCAGGCGTATACCATCGCGGAAGGGTTCACTGCAGCATTCCCGGTACCTATTCTGGTCTTTGGTGTTGTTTACAGCCTGGTGGTGTGGATCATCGTCTGGGGCGGCGGCAAGCGCGTGGTGGAGTTTGCCGGCAAGATCGTGCCTGCCATGATCGTTTTGTTCCTGGCGGCGGGACTTGGTGTGGTCATTATCAACATCCGCAATCTGCCTGAGGCCCTGGCGCTGATCTTCGGCAGTGCCTTCACTGGCACGGCTGCCGTGGGCGGCTTCTCCGGCGCGGCGACCTCCCTGGTGATCCAGCAGGGCATTGCCCGATCCGTATTCAGCAATGAAGCCGGCCAGGGGTCTTCCACCATGGTCCATTCCCAGGCCAAGGTGGAGCACCCGGTGCGGCAGGGCCTGTGGGGCATGTTCGAGGTGTTCGTGGATACCATGTGCGTGTGCACGATCATGTCCCTGGCCATCATTATGAGTGGTGTTTGGAGCAGCGGCTCCGAGGGCGCAGCGCTGTCCGTCTCCGCCTTTGCCACCGCTTACGGCTCCCTGGGTGCCAAGTTCGTGGGCGTTGCCATTTTGCTCTTCGGCATTACCACCCAGACGGGCTGGTTCATGTACTACGACGTGCTGCTGCGCCACGCCCTCAAGGGCAACGTGGCCCTCAAGCACAAGATCCTCACGTTCTTCCGGGTCATTTACCCGCTGCCGGGCCTCATCACCATTTTCTACACGGTGCAAAACGGTCTGCCTACGGGCTTTGTCTGGAAGGTAACGGACTTCTTCTGCGCGGTACCGACCACGCTGAATATCATCTGCGTGGTGGCCATGAGCGGACTGTACTTCAAACTGGTGAAGGACTACAAGGCCCGCTACATGGGTATCGGACAGGTGGACTCCAACTTCCGGCCGTTTTTTGAGGAGCCCCCTGTGGTCAAAAAGTGAATTGCGCTTCGGTGCATAAAAAAGCAAGGGACACAGCATTTGCTGTGTCCCTTCCACATATATAATATATATGTATCATAGGCTCCCGGGCGGCGGCATCGTACTTAGAAATCGTCCGGCAGAGACAAGATGGCGCTTGCCAGCCGCTTGGCCTGCGGCAGGAGGGAGGCAAGGTCGGCGTGCTCATGGGGAGAGTGCTGTCCCTCGCCCAGAACACCTGCGGCGCAGAGGGTGGGGATGCCCATGGAGGCGGTGTAGGCGCTGTCGGAGCAGCCGGCGCTGTAGGCAGTGCCGGGGCGTCCCAGCCCCAGGGCCTCACTGGCGTCCTGATAGAGCTTTGCCAGCGCTGCGGTTTTATCCAGCTCTTCCATGGCGGGGAAGCCCACCAGCGGTCCCAGGGTGCAGACGGTGCCCGGTGTCTCCACCCGGCCGCAGATCTCATGCAGGGCGTCCATGGCCTGGCGGTGATCCTGGTTGGTGCGAAAGCGGATAGCCACGGAGACCTCGCAGCGGTCAGGCACCACATTGGCGCTGGTGCCGCCGTGGATGATGCCGCAGTTGTAGGTGACGTGATTGGGGTCGGAGAGGGCATGGATGGCCACGATCTTCTTGGCGGCCTCCAGCACGGCACTGGCGCCCTTTTCCGGCGCGGTGCCGGCGTGGCTGGCGATGCCCTGCACCCGCAGGGGCAGGATGCCGCCGCCTTTGCGGGCGGTGATGATCTCTCCGCCGGGCAGGCCGCTTTCCACGGTGAAAGCGGCGCCGCAGCCTAAGGCGTGCCGCTGCAGAAAGTCCACCGTCTGCCGCTGGGACAGGGTGTGGGCCGTCTCCTCGTCACTCAGCAGCACCAGACGAAGCTGACGGCGGTCATAGCCCGCGTGCAGCAGCGCCCGGATCACATACAGGGCGATCACCAGCCCGCCCTTGCAGTCGTGGACGCCGGGGCCGTACACCTGATCGCCCTCTACCCGCCAGGGCCCGCCGGGGAAACTGCCGGCAGGGTGGACCGTGTCCAGATGCCCCAGCAGCAAAACCGGCGGCAAGGATGCAGATGGCGTGCGGGCGGCCAGGCACAGTCCGGCATTCTGAGGCTGGAATTTCTCCGTCTCCATGCCCAGGGCATCGCAGTAGGTATCCAGGTGGCTGGCAAGGCGGCTGACCGCCGCCGCGTCGGCGCTGGGCGTCTCCAGCCGCACGATGGTCTCCCACAGCCGCAGCATTTCCTCCCGGCAGCTGTCCAGATAGGAGAGGACGGATTCACGCATGGTCGCCATGGGGCACCTCCTTAAAAGCTGTCGGGCAGAGCCAGGATGGCGGCGGTGAGCCGCTTGGCCTGAGAGAGCAGGGAGGAGATGGAGGCGTGCTCATTGGGGGAGTGCTGCCCCTCGCCCAGAACGCCCACGGCGCAGAGGGTGGGGATGCCCATGGAGGTGGTGTAGGCGCTGTCGGAGCAGCCGGCGGTGCCCACGGTGCCGGGCCGGCCCAGACCCAGGGCTTCGCTGGCGTCGCCGTAGACTTTCACCAGCTCCGCGGTCCGGGGCAGCTCCTCCATGGCGGGGAAGCCCATGAGGGGCCCCAGAGTGCAGCGGGTGTGGGGGGTCTCCACCTTGTTGCAGATGGCGCGCACCTTTTCCATGGCGGCATCCCGCTCCTGGTTGGAGTGGAACCGGATGCAGATATCCACACCGCAGGCGGCGGGGATGGTATTGACACTGGTGCCGCCGGAGATTTTGCCGCAGTTGAAGGTCACATGGTCGAAGTCCGTCAGGTCCTCGATGGCCACCACCTTGCGGGCAGCCTCCCGGATGGCGCTGGCGCCCTTTTCCGGGGCGGTGCCGCAGTGGCTGGCAATGCCCTCCACATCCAGGCGGATGACGCCGCCGCCCTTGCGGCGGGTGACCAGGGTGCCGTCCGGCAGGCCGCTTTCAAAGGTGAAGGCGGCGCCGCAGCCCTTGGCGTGGGACTCCAGGAAGTCCACGGCCGCCATGCGGGAAAGGGAGTGGCCGGTCTCCTCGTCGCTGACGGTCACCAGCTTGAGCTGGCGGCGGTCGTAGCCGGCGTGCTGCAATGCGCGGATCACATACAGGGCGATCACCAGTCCGCCCTTGCAGTCGTGGACGCCGGGACCGTACACGGTGTCGCCCTCCACACGCCAGGGGCCGCCGGGGAAGCTGCCCACGGGATGGACCGTATCCATGTGGCCCAGCAGCAGCACGGGCGGCAGCGCCTGGGGCGCCGTCCAGGCAGCCAGGCACGCACCGGCTCCCTCCGGGCGGAGCTTTTCCGTCTCCATGCCCAGGGCACGGCAGTAGGTGTCCAGGTGGCTGGCCAGCAGGTCGATGGCGGCCGGGTCGGCACTGGGGGACTCCATTTTCACCAGCGTCTCCCACAAAAACAGCATCTCGTCGTGATACTGATCCAGATAATGCAGGGCGTTTTCCAATTGTGTCATTGCGCATTGCTCCTTTGCCGGAAATATGGTGCCATTTTAGCACGGATCAGACGTCCTGTCATCCATGTTTTTCCTTTCGTTTGACGCTGGGGCACGCCTGTGATATAATAAACACAACCACAAGAGGCGCGGATGCCCTGCCTGATGGTCGGGGCCGGGGCTGCCCCGTTCCGCCTGTGGCACAGAAAAGCAAAAGGGGGCAATACTATGAAGACCATCATCACCATTGGACGGCAGTTCGGCAGCGGCGGCAAAGAGGTGGGAATCCGTGTCGCCAAGGAGCTGGGTATTCCGTTTTACGATAAGGAGCTGCTGCAGGAAGCAGCGAAGAAGAGCGGCCTTTGCGAGAAGATCTTTGAAAATTTTGACGAGCGTCCCAAGAGCCTGCTTTACTCCATCGCCATGGACTCTTACATGTTCGCACTGCCCGGCACCGGCGCCGGCGACTCGCTGGAGCAGCAGGTGTACCTGGCCACGTTCGACACCATCCGCCATCTGGCGGCTCAGGGACCCTGCGTCATCATCGGCCGCTGCGCGGACTATGCCCTGGCGGACGATCCCAACCATCTGAGCATTTTCATCCATGCGCCCATGGACGTGCGCATCGAGCGGGTGGCCAAGCGCCAGCACGTGACGCCGGAGAAGGCCCGCCAGCTCATCCTCAAGACCGACAAGCGCCGCGCCTCTTACTATGAGTATTATTCCTCCCAGAAGTGGGGCGCTGTGGACAGCTATGATTTCTGCATCGACAGCAGCTATCTGGGCCTGGGCGGCACGGTGGAGCTGATCCAGACCATGGTGGCCCACAAGGAGCATCCCATCCCCAGCCCCACGGAGATCGATCCTACCCAGCAGCCGGAAGCGTGATCAAAATGCCAAACGGCGGACTGCACAAGGCAGTCCGCCGTTTTTATGCGTCTTGCTGGGGGGTAAGCGGGCCGAAGACCTCCCGGAATTTTGCCTGGCTGTACGCTTCCACATCGGCACAGTAGCGGTCGTAGGCCGCAAGAAGCGCTGAGGCCTCCTCGGTCAGCACGGCGCCGCCGCCGTGGCTTCCGCCGATGGTGGAGGAGAGCAGCTTGCAGCCAAAGACCGACTCCGCCGTGCGGATGATGCGCCAGGCCTTGGAGTAGGCCATGCCCATGGAGGCGGCGGCGGAGCGCAGCGAGCGGCACTCGTCCACCTGATGCAGCAGTGTTGCGATGCCTGGGCCGAAGCAGCGCTGGTTATCGTCGGAATAGAGCCGGACGGTCAGCTTCAGATGCAGTTCCTTTTCCATGGCGGACCTCCTCCGCGCGGCCGCAAGGGGGCGGCGCGATGTGATGATAAAGCTATCATAACACACCCCCGGCGCGGTTGCAAACGGGGAGAAGTATGCTATAATCAAAAAAAGACCTGTGGAAAAATCATCCGGCATCTGCCGGAAGAGGAGGATCAGAACTATGGAGAAAGTCAGACTGGGCCGCACGGAGCTGTATGTGACCAAGACTGCCTTCGGCGCGCTGCCCATCCAGCGCATTTCCAAGGCCGATGCGGTGAAGCTGGTACGCCGGGCCTACGAGGCAGGCATCAACTATTTCGATACAGCCAACATGTATACCGACAGCGAGGAGAAGCTGGGCGCGGCGCTGCACGATGTGCGGCAGAATGTGATCATCTCCACCAAGAGCGGCGGCACAGACAAAAAGACGGTGCTTGCCCATATTGAAGAGAGCCTGCGGCGGATGCAGACGGATTACATCGACCTGTTCCAGTTCCATAACCCCGCCGTGCTGCCGGACCCTAACGACCCGGACGGCCCCTACGCCGCCGCACTGGAGATGCAGCAAAAGGGCTACATCCGCCACATCGGCATTACGAACCACCGGCTCCATGTGGCCCGGGAGTCCATTGAATCCGGCGCCTTTGAGACCCTCCAGTTCCCCTTCTGCTATCTGGCCTCTGATCAGGACTACGACCTGGTGGAGCGCTGCCGCCAGGCGGACATGGGCTTCATCGCCATGAAGGGCCTCTCCGGCGGCCTTTTGAACAACGCCGAGGCCTGCTACGCCTTCATGCGCCAGTATGACAACGTGGTGCCCATCTGGGGCATCCAGCACGAGTGGGAGCTGGACCAGTGGCTGGAGCTGACGGAGCGCGATCCCGGCATGACGCCGGAGCTGGAGGAGGTCATCCGCAAGGACCGCCAGGAGCTGGCGGGCGAGTTCTGCCGCAGCTGCGGCTACTGTCTGCCCTGCGCCGCCGGCATCGACATTCCCCAGGCGGCCCGCATGTCCGCCCTGCTGCGCCGCTCTCCCTATCAGCCCTATATGAGCGACGAGTGGCATGCCAAGATGCACAAGATCGAAGAGTGCGTCCACTGTGACGCCTGCAAGTCCCGCTGCCCCTATGGACTGGATACCCCGGCGCTGCTGCAGCGGATGCTGGCGGACTACGACGCGTTTTACGCTGTCCACCACAACGACAAATAAGGAGAACTTTCATGCTGTTCAAAAACGATGAGTCCAGCCTGCAGCTGGACGTATACGCCTATGAATTCCCGCCCGACGGCGGCGACCCCACCAGCGACGACCGCAACTGGCTGGTGCTGCGGGCTACCTGGATCAACGAGGACGGGAACGTGGTCAAGGATTCCAACAGCTGCCTTCTGACCTACGAGCTCCGGGAGATGAACGCCGGACTCAAGGTGCTGGGCGCCGGTATCAAGGACCGCTACGACTCCGCCTTTGTGGAGCCCTATTTCGAGCTCTCTGCCCAGGCGGACGGGGAGAAGTTCCTGGTGGATGTGTCTTTCTACCTGCCCAACACCATGGATGGGGAGGACACTGCCGAGATCGAAGTGTCCATGACCGCCGAGGAGCTCAAGGCCCTCACCGGCGAGCTGGACAAGCTGTGCGAGAAATTCCCGGACCGGGCCTGATGGCCCGAAAGGAGGGGACCGTATGGACTACCGGAAGAGCTACATCCTTCTATGGGTGCTGTTCGCTGCGGGAATCATCGCGGGCGGACTTTTGACGGCGCTGACAGGGAACGATGTGCTGGGCTGGGGAATAGGCGTCCTGCTGATGGCGGCGGGAATCGTGCAGACCCTGCTGTTTTTTCACTGTCCCCACTGCGATGCCCTGTGGGATACCCGGGGCGGCATCCCCGACTATTGTCCCAAGTGCGGGAAGAAGATCAAGGATTAAAAAAGAAGCCTGCCAGGCGGCAGGCTTCTTTTTTATGCTTTTTAAGGGGATGCGGGACGCTTACAGGCTGTTGGCCTGGTCCACCACCTTGCGGATGGCGTCGGCAGCGTCGGCGGGCAGGGCATTGAAGCCGCCCTCGGCAGTGTTGAGTCCCTCCACATAGGAAAGGCGGTCTGCCATGCGGGCCTTCAGCTGGGCGATATAGTCCTTGTCGGCAAGGTCAGGTACAAAGCCCTCCCAGGGCAGGATCTCGATATCGGAGAAGGGGCCCCAGGGCTCGAACTGGGCACAGCCCTCCACGATGGCCTCCAGAATACCCAGAGTGTCCTCCTTCTGGACCTTCTTGCCCATAAAGTCGCCGGTGTTGACGATGTAGCAGGCCACATCCTTCTCCGCCACCAGCTTCTTGAACTTCTCATAGTCATTGGCCAGAGGATAGGTGCGGAAGGGGTTGGCGTAGGGCTCCACCACCAGAGCGTTGGGGTCCACGCCGGCTTTCAGCCGCTCGGCGTTGGAGCGCTTGGTGGCAAGGGTGGCGCCCATGACGGAGGCCAGGGACGCGCCCTTGAGCCGCACCACCGGCGGGATGGTGGGGTCCTTCATGATCCAGAAGATGGCGTTGACGGGGGAGTCGATCTTATCTACCCGGTTGGGAGACCACAGCTTGGACTTGATGGCCCGGCCGTTGCCATTGCGGATGTCCTCGGTGACGCAGACGATCTTCCCGTCCGCGTCCCGGGTGGCGGAGCAGTTCTGCACGGTGATGAGGTACTTGTTGTCCGGCGCGTCCACGGGGTAGTCGGAGGTCTTGTCGAAATAGGTGGGCTCCAGGGCGATGGAGGCGCAGGTGTCCGTGTTGATGATGAAGGAGTCATCGTGGAGCACCTTGATGTCTGGGTACTTGCCGCCGTGGCGGGCGTGGGTCAGGGTGGACTTGCCAGAGCCGCTGAGGCCGAACACGGCGGAGACGAAATGACTGCCGTCAGCGAGAGTATACTCCTTCTGACCGCCGTGGCAGGAGGCGTAGCCGTTGCGGTTGGCGATGGCCCAGGCCAGCGTCAGCGTGCCCTTCTTGTGCTCGCCGAAGTAGCGCATGCCCAGAATGGCGGCGCAGTTGGAGTCGGTGTTGAAGTAGCACAGGCACTTGGGATCGCACACGTCCTCCTGACCCGGTGCGCCGGTCCACTGGGGATCGGAGAAGATGTACACGTCGGGCTCCGTGCCGCCGCCGATGGGGCGGGAGGACTTGTACATGCGGGTGTACTCGTCGGACAGGTACTGGAAGTTCAGCATCCAGTTATAGAGGATGTTCTCCTCGCCCTCGGGGATGAGCAGATGGGCCTTGACCATGAACTCCGGGTCCAGGCCAATGTACACCTCGGCGTGGTACATGGTCTTCCAGCGGGTATCATACACGGCGTCCATGAGGATCTTGTCCAGCGCGGCACAGTCCACGCCCTCCTTGCCGGCGATGCGCCGGGCGGGGGCATAGCGGCCGGTGATGGAACCGTCGTTGAACAGGAGCACACGGGCGTCCGGCTCCAGGCCGAATTCCTCGCCCCGGTAGACGGGCATGTCGGTCACCACGGTGCCGGGGGAGTTTTTCGCCAGCTCGTAGGCTTCACGCAGCGTGTTGACCTTGATCACATTGTTGCCGTAAAAGGGCGCTTCGATAATGGAGCGGGTCTTGGAAAAACCGACCTTCCCCGCGCCGATCTCATCTCTGGAATAATAGGCCTTGGTGGACATGGACACTCCTCCTGTGATTCTATATTTGAACTTTATTATACTGTATCAGGGGGTGGAACACAAGGAAAACCTTTACGTCTCCTCTTTCAGGGCGCGGGCCAGGGCGGCAAAGTCCTGCAGCGTCAGCGCCTCGCCCCGGACGGTGGGCGCAAGGCCGCAGCGCTCCATGGCGGACTGGACCTGGGTGCGGGAGAAGCCGGGCAGGGCAGCGGCGAGGCTGTTGGAGAGGGTCTTGCGCCGCAGCAGGAAGGCGCCCCGCATGACCTTGAAGAAAAATGCCTCATCCTCCACTTCAACGGCGGGGCAGGAACGGCGGACGCACCGGATGACGGCGGAGGTCACCTTGGGCGGGGGCAAAAAGCGGTCGGCGGGCACATCGAAGAGGTATTCCGGCTCCATGTAATAGCGCAAAAACAACGAGAAGGAGCCGCCCTGGGCGGAGCCCTCCGGGGCGCACAGCCGCTGGGCCACCTCTTTTTGGATCATAACGGTGAAGCGCTCAAAGCAGGGCGTCTCCACCAGCTTTTCCAGAATGGGGGTGGTGATGTTGTAGGGCAGGTTGGCGCACACCATGGGGGTGAGTCCCTGAAACTTTTCCGCCGCCAGAGCGGCAAGATCCAGCTTCAGCACGTCGCCGGGGACGATCTCCACATTGGGGTAGGGGGCCATGGTCTCTGCCAGCACCGGCAGCAGGGAGGAGTCCAGCTCTACGGAGACCACCTTGCCCGCCCGCTGGGCCAGCTGTGCGGTCAGGGGGCCGATGCCCGGGCCGATCTCCAGCACGCCGCAGTGCTCGTCGGCACCGGAGGCAGCTGCGATATCCATAGGCACCTGGGGATCGATGAGGAAATTCTGTCCCATGGACTTGGAAAAATGGAATCCGTGCCGTCCCAGCAGGGCGCGGATGGTATCGTAATCACAAAGGTTCATGGCTTTACCGCCTTTCCAAAAGTATATTCAGTATAGCAAAAAAGGTGCCTCTTGGAAAGTCCCGGATGGGCGGTGGTTGCAAAATCTTTGCCGGGACGATACAATGACCCTATCTACGAGAAGGGAGCCGACTATGGTCAAAACGATTTTTTTCGATCTGGATAATACGCTGCTGGACTTTGACCGGGCCGAGGCCGTGGCATTGCGCCGGGCGCTGACGGAGGCGGGCGCCCCGGCAGATCCGGCGGTGCTGGACCGATACCATGTGATCAACCGCCGCCAGTGGGAGCTGCTGGAGGACGGTGTCCTTACCCGGGAGCAGGTGCTGGTGGGACGGTTCGCCCTGCTTTTTGAGGAGCTGGGGCTGGCGTTGGACCCGGAGGAGACCTGCCAGCGGTACGAGACGTACCTGGGGCAGGGGCACTGGTTCATCCCCGGAGCGCCGGAGCTGCTGGAGACGCTTTTCCCCCGGTATGATCTGTACCTTGCCTCCAACGGGGCTGCCTCTGTGCAGCACAGCCGTATGAAAAGCGCGGACCTTGCCCGGTGGTTCAAGGGAATCTTCATCTCCCAGGAGGTGGGGGCCGACAAGCCCCGGCGGGAATTTTTTGACCGGGCCTTTGCTTCCATCCCGGACTTTTCCCGGGAAACGGCCCTCATGGTGGGCGATAGCCTCACCTCGGACATCCGGGGCGGCCGCAACGCCGGCATCCGCACCTGCTGGTTCAACCGCAGCGGCGAAGCGCCTCGGCAGGACATCCGGCCGGATTACATCATCACCGATCTTGCCCAGCTGCCGCCGCTGCTGGAGACGCTGTAAAAAAACTTCCCCGGCACCTGCAAGGTGCCGGGGAAGAAACGTTTTACATGATTTCAGCGGAGGAGCAACCGCTCACTCCAGGATATAGACGGTGCAGCTGCGCCGTCCGAAGTTGATGCACTGCTGATAGGTGTCGTAATAAAGATCCACCTTGTTGCCCCGCACGCCGGTGTCCTCCGCAGTGGCCATGCCGTAGACCACGCTGCCGTCGCTGGAGACGATATACATCTTGGTGCCCAGGGGGATCACGCTCTTGTCCACGGCCACCACGCCCTTGCGGACGGCGGTGCCGGTGGCGGTGTAGTTGTCGGCTCCGCCGTACCCGGAGGTGTAAGCGGTGGCCGTCATGGATTTGGCGCCGGAGAAGTTCAGCGTGGCGCCGGAGGTGAAGACCAACGTGCCGCTGCCGTCGGCGTTCTTCTGCACGCTGGCGATGCGGTCGTTGGCGGTGACGGCGGTGGAAGCGGTGCCGTACTCAATGATCTCATTGACGGCGGTGCTGTCCACTTCCTCCACGAAGTGGCGGGCGACCTGTTCGCCGCCGGACCAGATGACCTCGTAAATGGCGGTGCGCTCACCGTTGGAACCGGTCTGCACCACACGCTCGGTGCCCTTGGGCAGCTCGGGGTTGGCTACCCGGACCGTCTCATAAGCCACCGTCTCCCGGACCTTGTCATAATAGGTCAGGGAATCGGCGATGGTCAGCTCTACGCCGGAACCGGAGAGGTCCACGGCTACCATCTCCAGCGGCGCCGGCTCGATGTGCAGGCGGCCCAGCAGGGAGGAAATGGTCTCCTTGCGGGTCTGGGCGGAGATGATGGAGCCCTGATGATGGATGGTCACGGTCTGGCCGGCGGCCAGGGTCACGTCGTAGCCCTGGCTGCTGGTGGACACGTAGACCAGCTGGGAAGAGAGATCGGGGACCTCGTCCGTGCTGTCATCCAGCACGATGGCCGCGTCATCCACACCGGTGAAGATGTAGAGGGCGTTGGCGTGTCCCATGGCGGCCCAGCTGACGAAGAAAGTCATGGCCAGGCCGGTGACGAACAGGCCCCGGCGTCTCCAGAAATCATGCAGTTTTTTCTGTCGGTTCTGATTGTTCAAAGTGTACCTCCTGAAAAGCTTCGGCATGGCCGGCCATCAAAAATTGACGGCAGACCCTGGGTTGTTTTTTTGAGAGAAAACAATTTGTAACTTTTGTTACCGATCAAAAAACTGGAGTCAGTATACACCCGTCACCCACTTTTGTCAAGTTTTCAGGGACCAAAAAGCAATTTAGCCCCCACTTATGACGCAAAATGACAGAATACAAAAGGAAAAAACTGGATTGCAGAACAAAGGGTAACAAAGCGGTAACACAAAAATTGATAACCGAAATCAAAAACTTTTGGCGTTTGAAATATGAAGAAAACGATTTGATTTCAAAAAAATATAGTCTGTTTTGTTTATTTTTTCAATAGCGGGGAAAGCGGGGGAGGAGGAGACCAAAATCCGGCCGGCGCTGCAGGGACGGGCCGGGGTAAAAAAACCTTGCTTCCACAGGAGAAAAAGGCGGAAAAGCCCTTGACTTCCCACAGGTCTATGGTATGATTGAGACAGGAAACTAATAAAAAATTTGGTCATCTAAAAATTTGTAGGAGGTCAGTTCATGAAGGATACCATTAAATGGGCGGCCAATCGGATGCCCTCCAGCGACGACCGGCAGCTTGACGTCATGTCCACGGAGAACGTGGCGAAGGCGCGGGCGTTCCACCGCAGCTTCCCCCAGTATTCCATCACTCCCCTTGCCAAACTGGACGGCATGGCTTCTGAGCTGGGCCTGGGCGGCGTTTATGTCAAGGATGAGTCCTACCGCTTCGGCCTCAACGCGTTCAAGGTGCTGGGCGGCTCCTTTGCAATGGGGCGCTACATTGCCCAGCAGATGGGCCGGGACGTGGGCGAGATGACCTATGAATATCTCACCAGCCCCGCTTTCCGTGAAGAGTTCGGCCAGGCCACCTTCTTCACCGCCACCGACGGCAACCATGGCCGCGGTGTTGCCTGGGCAGCCAACAAGCTGGGCCAGAAGGCCGTGGTGCACATGCCCAAGGGCTCCAGCCAGTCCCGCTTTGATAACATTGCCAAGGAGGGCGCCCAGGTCACCATCGAGGAAGTGAACTACGACGACTGCGTGCGCATTGCCGCTGCCGAGGCCGCCGAGACCGAGCACGGCGTTGTGGTGCAGGATACGGCCTGGGAGGGCTATGAGGAGATCCCCGCCTGGATCATGCAGGGCTACGGCACCATGGCCAACGAGGCCGCCGACCAGCTGCGCCAGGTGAGCGTCAACCGTCCCACCCATGTGTTCGTGCAGGCGGGCGTGGGCAGCCTGGCCGGCGCTGTGGTGGGCTACTTCACCAACCTCTACCCCAACGATCCTCCCAAGTTCGTGGTCATGGAGGCCCGGGCAGCGGACTGCCTGTACCAGGGCGCTGTGGCCGGTGACGGCGATCCCCGGATCGTGGGCGGCGACCTGCAGACCATCATGGCGGGCCTTGCCTGCGGCGAGCCCAACATCATCTCTTGGGACATCCTGCGCAACCACGTCTCCGCGTTCGTCTCCTGCCCCGACTGGGTCAGCGCCAAGGGTATGCGGATGCTGAGCGCGCCGGTCAAGGGCGATCCCCGGGTCATCTCCGGCGAGTCCGGCGCCGTGGGCATGGGCCTGCTGTCCACCATCATGCAGGACGAGGCGTACAAGGAGCTGCGGGAGTATCTGGAGCTGGATCAGTCCAGCCAGGTGCTCATGTTCTCCACCGAGGGCGACACGGACCCCGACAAGTACAAGGAAATCGTCTGGGAAGGCCAGTATTGAGCAACAAAAAAAGACGGAGCGTAAGCTCCGTCTTTTTTTATGCCTGCTCAGAGTCAGATGCAGCAGCGTCCTCCGCCGCCAGTTCCTCCTTGGCCTGGGCCAGGATCTTTCGTTCCGCCTTGGTGGTCAGCTGACGTTCATCAAACTGGGCGAACAGGTCCGGCCTGCGGCGCATGGTGCGCTTGTAGCTCTCCTTTTTTCGCCAGGCGGCCACTTTCCCGTGGTCGCCGGAGAGCAGGATCTCCGGCACGGCCCGGTCATGCCACACGGCAGGGCGGGAGTACTGGGGGTATTCCAGAAGCCCGTTCCAGTGGGACTCCTCCTCGAAGCACTCCGGGTCCGGCAGTACGCCGGGCACCATGCGGCACACAGCATCCGCCACCGCCATGGCGGGCAGCTCGCCGCCGGTGAGGACAAAGTCGCCCATGCTGATCTCCTCGTCCACGCACTCGTCCAAAAACCGCTGATCCACGCCCTCGTAATGGCCGCACACTAAGATCAGGTGGTCATATTGGTCCTTCAGCTCCCGGGCCACGGTCTGGGTGAACGTACGCCCGCAGGGGGAGAGGAAGATGGTCCGGCCGGGGCCGTAGGTCTCCACCACGTGGGCCCAGCAGCGGTAGAGGGGATCGGCCTGCATGACGGCGCCACGGCCGCCGCCGTAGGGATAGTCGTCCACCTGCATCTGTTTGTTGGTGGTAAACTGGCGGATCTGGTGGGCCCGGATGGCGATATAACCCCGCTCCTGGGCACGGCCCAGGATGCTCACGCCGGTGTAGGCGGTCACCGCGTCGGGGAAGAGGGTGAGGATGTCAATGTTCATCACTGGCCATCCCCTCCCATACATGCACGTCCATCCGGTTGGCATCCAGGTTCGTGGAGACGATGAAGGCGCCCGGCACCGCGGGGATCAGGTATTCCCGTTCGCCCCGGACGGTGTAGACCTTGTGGGCGGGATAGGGTTCCACGGCCACCAGCTCTCCAAGGCGGGCGCTGGTATCGGCGTCGAACACATCCAGCCCCAGCAGCTCGTCGTCAAAATACACGCCCTCGGGCAGGTGGGCGTCGGAGCGGCGGATGGAGAGCACCTTGTCCCGCAGGGCCAGTGCGGCGTTCATATCGTCCACGCCGGGGAACTTCATGAGCACGATGTTCTTGTGCACATGGTTGGCGGTAGGCCGGACGAGCTGGCCGTCCAGCAAAAATGTGGAAAAGCCGGTGAGCATGTGGGGGTCTGCGTCCCGGGGCTGTACCCGCACCTCGCCCCGGATGCCGTGGGCGCCCACGATCTTTCCGACTTTGATGGTATCCAGCTTCATGGGGGAAGCCTCCTTTTGTTGATAGCAGTAGTATAGCCTCTTTTGCCCGGACAGGCAAGGGGGGCGCTTGCGCCTGGGGCGCCGGTGTGGTATGCTGAAAACACGCTGAAACCCCACAGGAAAGGAGAAACGCATATGGAGGAGAAAGAGGAGCAGCTCATCCAGCCTCAGGAGCTGGAGAGCCAGGGCGGCGAGACGGCGCCGGCCGCACGGGAGAACCCCATCAGCCGGCTGCTGCGCATCGTGGCCATGGTGCTGTTCATCGGCGGCGCCGTGCTGGGACTTGCCATGTTCTGGATGACGGCGGACTACGCCGGATGGCTCAATGCCGTGATCCAGATGGGGGCCATCTGGGTCAACGCCGCAGTATACGGCGGCTTGCTGCTGGGACTTTCGGAGATCATCCGATTGCTGGAGCGGCGGCCGTGAGGGTCAAAAAGAGAGAGGGGCACAAGGCTCCTCTCTCTTTTCGCGCTTGTACGCGTTAGTCCACAATGTCAACGGAAACCTTTACGCCGGTACGCTGGGCGTAGGAGCGGATCACGGTCCGGATCTCCTTGGCGATGCGGCCCTGGCGGCCGATCACCTTGCCCATGTCGTCGGGGGCGACGCGCAGCTCCAACGTCAGTTCCTGATCGCCCTGGACCTCCGTAACGGAGACGGCGTCGGGATCATCCACAAGGTTTCTGGCGATGTAGAGCAGCAAGTCCTTCATGCTCCGTCCTCCGGATCAGAGGACTTCCACTTTTTTCAGCAGAGCTCTGACGGTGTCGGTGGGCTGGGCGCCGGACTTGATCCAAGCCTGAGCGCGCTCGGTGTCGATCTTGATCTCAGCGGGGGAGACGCAGGGATTGTAGATGCCGATCTCCTCGATGAAGCGGCCGTCGCGGGGGAAGCGGGAATCGGCCACCACAACACGGTAGAAAGGAGCCTTCTTGGCGCCCATGCGGCGCAGTCTGATCTTAACCATAGTTTGTTACCTCCAAAAAATTTCGTTGTTGAAAAATCTATCTATAAATGCGAGAGCATCTATATCTCAGCGGGAACGCTTTTTGCGGCCAAAGCCCATCTTGGGGCCCCGCATACCGGGGAGCCGGCCCCGGGTCATCTGCTTGGTCAGCTGCTGCATCATGTCGAACTGCTTCAAAAGGCGGTTCACGTCCACTACCTGCAGTCCGCAGCCGGCGGCGATGCGCTTTTTCCGGCTGGCACCCAGGATCTGGGGATTCTCCCGCTCCTGAGGCGTCATGGAGAGGATGATGGCCTCCGTGTGGGCCATCTGTTTTTCGTCGATGGTGGCGCCGGAGAGCTGCTTGCCAAGACCGCCGGGCAGCATGCCTGCGATCTGGCTCAGGTCGCCCATGCCCCGGATCTGCTGGAGCTGATCGTAATAATCCTGGAGGGTGAAGCTGTTTTTGCGCAGCTTCTCTTCCAGCTTGGCGGCCTGCTTTTCATCGTAGGCCGCCTGGGCCTTTTCGATGAGGGAGAGCATGTCGCCCATGCCCAGGATACGGGAGGCCATCCGGTCGGGATGGAAGGGCTCGATCATATCCAGCTTTTCGCCGGTGCCCACGAACTTGATGGGCTTACCGGTGGAAGCGCGGATGGAGAGTGCCGCACCGCCGCGGGCGTCGCCGTCCAGCTTGGTGAGCACCACGCCGTCGATGCCCAGTGCCTCGTCAAAGGCGGAGGCGGCGTTGACGGCGTCCTGGCCGGTCATGGCGTCCACCACCAACAGGATCTCGTTGGGGTGAACGGCGGCTTTCATGCGCTTGAGCTCGTCCATGAGCGCTTCGTCCACATGGAGCCGGCCGGCGGTATCGAGAAACACCATGTCGTTGCCGTGGTCACGGGCGTGGCGGATGGCGTTTTCGGCAATGGCAACAGGATCGCCCTGGCCCTGTTCAAAGACCGGCAGATCCAGCTGTCCGCCCACCACCTTGAGCTGTTCGATGGCGGCGGGACGGTACACGTCGCAGGCGGCCAGCAGCGGCCGCTTGCCCAGCTGCCGGCGCATGAGCCCGGCCAGCTTGGCGGTGGTGGTGGTTTTACCGGCGCCCTGCAGACCCACCATCATCACAACGGTGGGGCCGTTGTTGGCCATGGTCAGCTTGCTGCCGGCGCCGCCCATCAGGTTGGTCAGCTCTTCGCTGACGATCTTGATGACCTGCTGGGCGGGGGTCAGGCTGTCCAGCACGTCGCTGCCCACGGCACGCTCCGTGACGGCGGCGACGAACTCCTTGACGACCTTGTAGCTTACGTCGGCCTCCAGCAGAGCCAGGCGCACCTCGCGCATGGCCTCCCGGACGTCGTTTTCCGTCAGCCGTCCCTTGCCCCGCAGGCGCTTGAACGTGGCGTTCAGTTTTTCAGTCAATCCTTCAAATGCCATGGCTCATTCCTTCAGTGCGGCGGCCTCGGTCTGGATGCGCTGGGCAAGCTCGCCCAGATGCGCGTCCTCGTAGAGACGGTAGTTGATGGTCTGGATCTCCTCAGCGGCGGACTGGATGGCGTCCAGATGGGGGCGCAGCGCCTCGAAGCGCCGGATGAGACCCGTCTTGTCCTCCACCTCCTGCATGATGCCCTCCGCCCGGACGATCACGTCCCGAACGCCCTGACGGGAGATGCCTGCGTTTTCCGCGATCTCCGCAAGGGACAGGTCCTCATTATAATAGAGGTCGAAGAACTCCTTTTGCCGCTCGGTGAGAAGCTCCCCATAAAAATCGTATAACATCGTCATGCGATAAGTCTGATTTTTCATGAGCAGCTTCCTTTCTGTAAAGTTGTTCGCCTTTACAACACGAAATAGTTTACAGGAATTTGGGAAAAAAGTCAAGGGAAAAAACAAAACATTTTTTCGTTTTCCTGAGAAAAATTCTGCGCAGACTTGCACAGAGGGGCTAAACCGCTTATACTGGTGGAAAATTGTGTGTCAAAACAGGAAGGGAGCAGAATAGACTTATGCTGACGAACCTTTTTCAAAGCGCCCTGGGGCGATCCACCCTCATCGCCCCGGAGGACACCTGGTCGCTTCTGGCGCTGCTTTTGGCGTCGGTGGCCCTGGCTATTTATTTGGAGCAGCGGTATGTGTGGGCCTCCAAGATCTCCGGTGCCATCATCGCCCTTTTGATCGCCCTGACGGCGTCCAACCTGGGGATCATCCCCACCAGCTGCACCCTGTATGACGATATCATCTGGAACTATGCGGTGCCGCTGGGGATCCCGCTTTTGCTGCTCCAGTGCAACATGCGCCGCATCTGGAAGGAAACGGGGCGCATGCTGGTGATCTTCCTCATCGGCTCGGCGGGCACGGTGGCAGGCGCGTTCATCGCCTATACGCTGCTGCATTCCTACATTCCGGGTCTGGAGGGCGTGGCGGCCATGATGACCGGCTCCTACATCGGCGGCGGTGTGAACTTTGCGGCTCTGGCCCAGGAGTTCGACGTGGGCGAGATCAAGGCGGCGGCCACGGTGGCGGATAACCTGCTGATGGCGCTGTACTTCTTCGCCCTGATCGTCATTGCCGGCATGGGTTTTTTCCGCCGGCGCTACTCCCATCCCCACATCGACCGTGTGGAAAAAGAGGGGGAGAGCCAGGAGGCCCGTACCCAGGCGGCAGCCTATTGGAGTCGCAAAGATATTTCCCTGAAGGACATCGCCATGAACTTCGCCTATGCGGGCGCGGTGGTATGGGCGGCCAAACTGGTGGCCGGGGCCCTCAGTGCCATTATCCCCGACACGGGCGTGGCGCTGCACATGCTCAACACGTTCTTCGGCAGCGAGTATGTGTGGATCACCACCGTGTCCATGGCCTGCGCTACCTGGGGCGAGCATCAGGTGGAAAAGCTCAGCGGCTCCCAGGAGATCGGCACCTACCTGATTTACCTGTTCCTGTTCGTCATCGGCGTGCCGGCCTCCATTGCGGAAATTCTCCACAAGACGCCGCTGCTGCTGGTCTTCACGGCCATCATGGTAGCGGTGAACATGCTGTTTTGCTTTGTGGGCGGCAAGCTGCTGCACTTTGACCTGGAGGACATCATCCTGGCCTCCAACGCCAACATCGGCGGTCCCACCACCGCCGCCGGCATGGCAATCTCCCAGGGCTGGAGCGCCCTGGTGGGGCCGGTGATGCTGGTGGGCACCTTCGGCTATGTGATCGGCACCTATCTCGGCATCCTGGTGGGAGGACTGCTGGGGGCGTGAGTTAAGGAGAATCCCATGATCTTTGACGGACATTCCGACCTTTTATATGATGTGACGCGGCGCCGCCTCCGGGGTGAGACCCATGTGCTGGAGCGGCATCACCTGGATGATCTGCGCCGGGGCGGCGTGGAGGGCATGGTGCTCTCCCTGTGGACGTCGGCGCCCGGGGAGACGTTCTGGAAAGAGACGGACTGCCGCACCGCTGCCGAGCGGACGGCGCGGATGATGGACTGCGCCCGGGCCGAGTTTGCCCAGTGCCCCTGGCTGACGGTGGTGCGGACAGCGGCGGAGGCCCGGGCAGCATGCGCTGCCGGGAAGCGGTACGCCTTTTTGGGCGTGGAGGGCATGGCCGTGGCCGGGGAGGACCTGGACTGGATCGACCGCTATGCCGCCTTCGGCGCCCGGATGGGCATGCTCACCTGGAATGAGGAAAACGCTTTGGCCGCCGGTGCAGGCGGCGACCGGGATCACGGACTCACGGCTCTGGGGCGGCAGGCAGTGGAGAACATGCGCCGGGCGGGCATGGTGGTGGACGTATCCCACCTGAATGAGCGGAGCTTCTGGGACGTGATGGGACTGGAGGGCGGCGTGGTGATCGCCTCCCACTCCAACTGCCGCGCCCTTTGCGACGTGCCCCGGAACCTGACGGACGACCAGCTGCGCGCCATCCGGGACACCGGCGGCGTGGTGGGACTCAACGCCCACTATGCGTTTGTCCACCGGGAATGGGAGCGCCAGAACGTGGAAACGCTGGCCCTGCACGCGGCCCACATGGCGGAGGTCATGGGAGTGGAGCATGTGTGCTGCGGCTTTGACTTCTGCCAGTACATGGGGCCGGGCAACGAAGGGGCCCGGGGATTGGAGAGCGCCGCGGGGGCGCAGTCCCTGCTTTACGAGCTGGAAAAGCTGGGCATGAGCCGCCGGGAGCGGGAGATGATCGCCCGGGAGAACCTGCTGCGGGTCCTGGAATAAGGAAAAGGACGGCCGGATACACGGCCGTCCTTTTTTTGCGCGGCGGAAGAAAGAATTTGAATTATGAGACGAGTTATACTATAATATCACCCGTGTATTGCTATGCTTTCGCGGAAGCATCATTCCACGGAAAGGAGCTGAGACCTTGCAAGTCATTTCAAAACAGTTGGCCGAGGGGGTACACCTGACGTACCTGCCCGCCCGAAAATTCAAGACGAGCCTCCTCTCCGCCCAGTTCGTGACGCCGCTGCGGCACCAGACCGTGGCTGCCAACGCGCTGCTGGCAGCGGTTTTGCGGCGGGGCACCGTCTCCTATCCGGACCTGGGGGCCCTGTCCGCCCGGATGGACCACCTCTACGGCGCCCGGGTGGATTATACGGTCCGAAAAAAAGGGGAGAACCAGTGCGTTGGCTTCGTGGCCAGCTTTATTGACGATAGCTTCGTCCCCGGCGGGGAGAAGCTTCTGGAGCCGGTGGCGGAGCTGGTGGGCCAGCTGATCTGCGAGCCGGTGACCCACCACGGCCGGTTTGTGCCCTCCTATTTTGAAAGTGAAAAGGCAAACCTCATCGACGCCATCCGCAGCCAGGTCAACGACAAGCGGGACTATGCCGATGCCCGTCTGCTGGAGGAGATGTGCGCCGGGGAGCCTTACGGCATCAGCCGCCTGGGCCGGGAAAAGGACGCCGAGCGCCTGCAGCCCCAAAAGCTCTATGCCCAGTACGGGGAGCTGATCTCCACCAGCCGTCTGGAGCTCATTTACTGCGGCAGCGCGTCGCTGGAGCGGGTGGAGGCGGCGCTGCGCCAGGCATTTTCCTCCCTGCCGAGAGACGGCAGCTATGAAAGTGCGCCCACCATGGCCCACGCCGGCGCGGCGGAGCCCCGCTATGTGGAAGAGGCCATGGACGTGACCCAGGGCAAGCTGGGCATGGGCTTTTCCTGCAATGGCGACGATGTGCCCGCCCTGCTGGTGGGCAACGCCCTCTTCGGCGGCAGCAGCAACTCCAAGCTCTTTTTGAACGTGCGGGAGAAGCTGTCCCTTTGCTATTTTGCCTCTTCTGTCTATCACCGGCAAAAGGGCATCATTACCGTCTCCTCCGGCATCGAGTTTGAAAACTACCAGAAGGCCTACGATGAGATCATGCTGCAGCTGCGTGCCGTGCAGCAGGGCGAGCTGGAACCCTGGGAGATGGACAGCGCCCGCAGCGTGCTGCGCAATGCCTATATCTCCATGGGTGATTCCCAGGGCAAGCTGGAAAACTTCTACCTGGGCCAGGCGGCCACGGGACAGGATGAGACGCCGGAGATCCTGGCCGAGCAGGTGGGCGCCGTTACGGTGGACCGTGTGGTGGAGGCCATGGAGCGCGTGACGCTGGACACCGTGTACTTCCTGAAAGGAAAGGGGGACGCCCAATGAAAAAGACCTACTATGAGCGCCTGGGCGAGTCCGTTTTCCGGGAGACGCTGCCCAACGGGCTGCGTGTGTGCGTGGTGCCCAAGGACGAGTATGCCCGCAGCTACGCCTTCTTTGCCACCCGCTACGGCGGCATGGATACCCGCTTCCAGCTGGACGGGAAGTGGCTGGACACCCCCGCGGGCATCGCCCACTATCTGGAGCACAAGATGTTCGACACCAAGGAGGGCAACGCTCTCCAGCGCCTGGCGCAAAACGGCGCCGAGCCCAACGCCTTTACCTCCAATGCCCTGACCGGCTATTATTTCGATTCCACCACCCATTTTGAGGAGAACCTGGAGATCCTGCTCTCCTTCGTGTCCATCCCCTATTTCACGGATGAGAGCGTGGCCAAGGAGCAGGGCATCATCGGCCAGGAGATCCGCATGATCGAGGACAACCCCGACTGGCAGATCTACACCCGCATGATGCAGTCCCTCTACGCCACCTCCACGGCCCGCACCTCCATTGCCGGTACGGTGGAGAGCATCTCCCATATCACCGCCAAGACCCTGTACGACTGCCACAAGGCGTTCTATGCCCCTTCCAACATGGTTTTGACCGTGGTGGGCAATGTGGACCCGGTCCGGGTGGCGGAGCTTGCCCGGCGGGTGCTGCCCAAAGAGGGCGGACCGGAGATCCCCCGGGACTACGGCCGGGAGGGGGAGGCTGTGGCCCAGAAGCGCACCAGCCTTTCCATGGAGGTGTCTGCGCCCCAGTTCCTGACGGGCTTCAAGTGCCGCCCGGTGGAGGACGGAGAGTCCTATCTCAGAATGGCCGCCATCGGCGAGATGGCCTGCGACATCCTGCTGGGAGACTCCAGCCCGCTGTACCTGCGGCTTTACGACCAGGGCCTCATCAACACCAGCTTCGGCGGCGCCTACGAGATGATGCCCGGCGTTGCGTATCTCTACGCCGGCGGCGATTCCAAGGACGCGCCTGCCGTCATGGCCGCCATCTGCGCCGAGGCGGAGCGGCTTGGCCGTGAGGGCGTGGACGAGGCGTTCTATGAGCGCATCAAGCGGGCGGCCTTCGGCTCCAGCCTGCGGGGACTCAACTCCTTTGAAAATATCGCCGTGTCCCTGACGGAGGGCGATTTCCACGGATACGATCCCTTCCGCTTCCCCCAGGTGTTCGACTCCATCACCAGGGAGGACATCGAAACATTCCTGCGTGAGAACATCACGCCGGAGCGGGCGGTGCTCAGTGAGATCGTCCCCAAGTGAGGCAAGAGAGAAAGAAAGGATGTAACCCAAATTGAAGGCTTTGAGTAATATGCCCATCAGCTTTCCCGGCCTGTTCGGCGACTGGGAATGCAACATCGATCCCATCGCCCTCCACATCGGCCACGGCGTGTACTGGTACGGCATCATCCTGGCGGTGGCCATGCTGGCAGGCCTGCTGCTTTGCATGAAGCAGGCCAGGCGCTTTGGCCTCTCGGAGGACAACGTGCTGGACATGGTGCTCTGGGCGGTGCCCTCGTGCATCATCGGCGCCCGCGTCTACTATGTGCTTTTTTACCTGGACCTGTACCGCACGTCTGACGGCGGACTGAACTGGGGAGAGATGGTGGCCGTGTGGGACGGCGGCCTTGCCATTTACGGTGCGGTCATTATGGGCGTCGTCGTGGCCTTTTGTTACACCCGTGTGAAAAAGCTGAAATTCTGGGCCATGACGGACCTTTGTGTCATGGGACTGCTGCTGGGCCAGTGCATCGGCCGCTGGGGCAACTTCGTCAACCGGGAGGCCTTCGGCGCGGAGACCACGCTGCCCTGGCGCATGCGCCTTTGGACCAGTGCCAGCACATTCATTGAAGTGCATCCCACGTTTTTCTATGAGAGCCTGTGGAATCTGATCGGCCTTTTGCTGATCGTGTTCATCATCACCCGGGGCCGCCGGTTCGATGGGGAGAACACCTGGTTCTACTTCCTCTGGTACGGCCTGGGCCGCGCCTGGGTGGAGGGCCTGCGGACGGACAGCCTGTATCTCTTTGACTGGACGCTGTTCGGTGAGCCTATCCGGGTCTCCCAGGCGCTGAGCGTGGTGATGGTGATCGTGTCCGCCGCCATGCTGTTTTACAACATCCGCCTGCGGCCCCACGATCCCGGGGAGCTGCTGGTGAACCAGGTGGCCGCGGCCCAGGCGGCTGCGGCGGAGGTATCCGCGGAGACTGCCGTGGAGCAGACGGAAGATGGAAACGCTGCGGTGCCCGTGCCGGACGGCACGGCGGAGGGCGAGGAGCCCAAGGAGGAGAGCCATGGCGAAGATCATTGACGGAAAGGCCCTTGCCGCCCAGGTAAAGGCCCGCTGCGCCGCCGGAGCCCAGGGGCTTGCCCGGCGGCCGGGCCTGGCGGTGATCCTGGTGGGAGACGACCCGGCCTCCCGGGTGTATGTCTCCGGAAAAGAGCGGGACTGCGCCGAGTGCGGCTTTTTGAGCTTTGAGCATAAGCTCTCCGCCGACACCACGGAGCAGGAGCTGCTCGCGCTCATTGACCGGCTCAACGGCGACGGCGCCGTGGACGGCATCCTGGTGCAGCTGCCTCTGCCGGCCCATCTCAATGAGGAAAAGGTGCTCAATGCCATTTCCCCGGACAAGGACGTGGACTGCTTCCACCCGGTGAATGTGGGAAAGATGGTGACCGGCCAGCCGGTGTTTTTGCCCTGCACGCCGGCGGGCGTCATGGAGATGCTGCGCGCCTATGAGATCCCGGTGGCGGGACGGCACTGCGTGGTGCTGGGCCGCAGCAACATCGTAGGAAAGCCCATGGCCACGCTGCTGCTGGCCCAGAGCGGCACCGTGACCATCTGCCACTCCAAAACGCCGGATCTGGCGGCGTTCACCCGTCAGGCGGATATCCTGGTCTCCGCCGTGGGACGGACGGGCCTGGTGACCGCCGACATGGTCAAGGAGGGCGCCGTGGTCATCGATGTGGCTATGAACCGCAATGCAGAGGGAAAGCTCTGCGGCGATGTGGATTTTGCTGCTGTGGAGAAAAAGGCGTCCTACATCACGCCGGTTCCCGGCGGCGTCGGGCCCATGACCCGGGCCATGCTCATGGAGAACCTGCTGACTGCCGCAAAGCATCACCAGGGACAGTGAATCACGAAAAGACCTCCGTTGCTTTATGCAGCGGAGGTTTTTTGCTGCAATTCCGACTGCCGGGCGGCGGTGTTGCGTTTGGTTGCGGACATGCCCGAGCTGCGCGGTAGACTTTCCCGGAGGCTTTTGGTAAGATGAAAGACAGAAAGGGGGCACCGCCATGACGTTTTCAGAAAAACTGATCCGCTTGCGCAGACGGGAGGGACTCAGTCAGGAGGGCCTGGCTGAGATCCTGGGCGTGAGCCGCCAGGCCGTGAGCCGCTGGGAGCAGGGAACGACCCTGCCGGACGGCGGCAAGCTGCTGCCCTGCGCCAGACATTTCGGTGTCACTGTGGATTGGCTGCTGGATGAGGAACAGGACTGGGAGGCCCAGCGGGGGGAATCCGTATCCAAAGGGATGAATATACACCAGCAGAATATCGTCCGAACCCTGTCGGGCGTGGTGCTGAGCGTCGGGACGGTCATGCTGCTGACAATTCTTATCGAGGGTACATCGCTGAACATCCGTGTTTCAGAGGATGGGCGGAGCTACACCGGCATTGCGGCATTTGTGCGGTATTATCATGTGGAGTGGCTGGTGGCAGTGGGCGCGGCCCTGGTGCTGCTGGGCGCGGCAGGACTGATCTGGCTGAAGCTCTGGCGGTGGTGGCATCGAACCCCATAGCCGCCGGTATCCGCCGGTGTCGGGCCCATGACCCGCGCCATGCGCATGGAAAACCTGCTGACGGCTGTCAGGCATCACCAGGGACAGTAAAACATAAAAAAACCTCCGCTGCTTTATGCAGCGGAGGTTTTTTGTTGCGGTTCAGACTGCCGGGGCATCCAGCCAGCGGTGCAGGGAGGGCCCCAGGCGCCGGGTGTAGATATTCACCAGTGGGCCCACGGCCAGAGCGGCCACTAAAGTGCCTTCTTTGACGCCGTTGAGCCGTCCGAAAGCCAGCAGCGCAGCCACGGCGGCGATGAGGGTCAGGGTGCTGTCAAACAGGACCTTCACCCGGTGGAACGGGACGTGGCTCTTTTGGGAGATGGCTCGCACCAGCGCCTCGCCGGGCAGCATGATCACATCGCCCAGCACTTCCAGTGTCACCCCCAGGCCCAGCAGGCCGCAGCCCACGAGCAGGTAGAGCACCTTCATGGGATACGGACCGTGGAGCTGGGTGGGGATCAGCCACATGAAAAGGTCAATGGAGACGGAGAACAGCAGCGTAAAGGGAATCTGCAATGCCTGCATCCGGGTAAAGGTCCGGCGCAGGACCGCCTCCGCCGCCAGAAACAGCAGGTTGAAGGCGAACGTGTATACGCCTACGCTGGGCGGCGTAATGAGGCTCAGTACAAACGGCAGGCTGGAAAGGGGGGATGTGCCCAGGGCCGCCCGGGTGATGAAGGCGATCCCGCCGGCGGACACGGCCACACCGGCGGTGAACAGCCCATAGCGGCGCAGCCGCTGGAGACGATCCATGGCCGGTTATCCCAGCAGATAGGTGTACTTGGTCAGTACGGTGAGGATGAAGACCTCCACGTCGGCGGGGAGATCGTTCTTGGCGTCCAGATCGGCCTCGAACACCTTGCCGTCCAGCCGGACCAGCACCTTGCGGCCGCCCAGAGGCAGGAAGCCGGAGTTCTTCACGCTCTCGTCAAAGCCCTCGCGGGTCATGAACAGGGTGAACTTATCCCGGTAGGGAGCGGAGTCATAGGGGCAGAAGATGGCGCAGTTGCCGCACTCGTTGCACATCCGGTCCACATGGAGGATCTGATGACGGCCGTCAGGCAGCTCGATGACCACGTTGGCACGGTTGGGGCACACGTCGGCGCACACCTGACACACCACGTTGCAGGTCAGACACCGGTCGCCCTCGCACTTGGCGCTCTCGCAGAGGATACCCTTCTTGGCGATAGCCTCATCGCGGGTGGCCACGGCCTTGGCGGGAATGGAGAACTGGTGGGCCTCACCGATGACGGCGTTGGCGAAGTACTGGGCGTCGGCAATGCCCTCCACCACGGTGGCGGGGCCGCGCATGGCGTCGCCGCCTACGTAGACGCCGTCCACATTGGTCTTGAAGTTGGGGATGCCCTTGGCGTCCACTTCGATGCCGTTGCCGGTGAAGAGGTCGCTGTCCACCTTCTCGCCCACGGCGGCCACTACAGTGTCGCAGGGGATCTCCACCATCTCGCCGGTGGAGACGGGCTTGCGGCGGCCCTTTTCGTCGGGATCGCCCAGCTTCATCTTCTCGCACACCAGCTTGCCGTCCTTCTGCTCCACGGGAGCCACCAGCTCCAGGAACTGCACGCCGTCAGCAATGGCCAGCTCCAGCTCCTCGGCGTCGGCGGGCATGTACTTCTTCGTGCGGCGATAGACCAGGGTAGAGGACTTCGCACCGGCGCGCAGAGCGGCACGGGCGGCATCCATGGCGGTGTTGCCGCCGCCAACCACGGCCACATGGCCCAGGGAGACTTCCTTGCCGGCCTTCATGTCCTTCAGCCAGCCGATGACGCCCACCACGTTGCCGGGAATGTCCAGCTTGCCGGGCTTCCAGGCGCCTACGGCGAAGAAGATGTGGGTGTAGCCCATGGCCTTGAGCTCAGCGACAGAGGGAGCCTCGGTGTTCAGCTTCACTTCCACGCCCATCTTCTCCATGAGGGCCACGTCCTTGTCGCTGTCTCTTATACACATCTCCGAGCCCACGAGACCGGAGCCTATCTCGT